>Ga0316217_10000715_pt1 | contig 45960 bp, 42 predicted proteins | sample 1anoAmetaG_FD_203633 | JGI IMG/M metagenome (GOLD analysis project Ga0316217, IMG submission 203633) | Freshwater microbial communities from Trout Bog Lake, Wisconsin, USA - 1anoA | ecosystem: Environmental > Aquatic > Freshwater > Lake > Hypolimnion/Profundal zone | place: USA: Wisconsin...
CGCAACTTCGGCATCAGCTATCTGCCCCAGGAGCCTTCGGTCTTCCGCAAGCTGACCGTGGAAGAGAACATTCTGGCGGTGCTGGAAGCCCAGCCCTTGGGCAGCCGGGAGCGGCGCACCCGGGCCGAGCGGCTGATCAACCAGCTCAATCTGGGGCACATCCGCACCACCCGCGGCTATGCGCTCTCGGGCGGCGAACGGCGGCGCGTGGAGATTGCCCGCAGCCTCTGCATCCAGCCCAATTTCATTCTGCTCGACGAGCCCTTCAGCGGCATCGACCCCATCGCCGTGCTGGAGTTGCAAAAGATCATCTTCGAACTGAAAGCCAGCGGCATCGGGATTCTGATCACCGATCACAACGTGCGCGAGACGCTCAGCGTGACCGATCGGGCCTACATCATTGCCGAAGGAAAGATATTCTTTACGGGAACCCCACACGAGCTGGGAAATAATGTGGATGTGCGCCGGCTCTATCTGGGAGAGGGCTTTTCGCTGGGCTGACGGGGGGCGGCGCTATCGAAGAAACCCGGTTCCGGGCAGAAGTGCTTTTGTCAATCCCGAAGGCCGGGTATAGGCTTGCACCGAATGCGGAGTGAGATTCTCCGATCGGGGGATGCCCAAAGCGAGACAGGGGTCTCGACAGGGAGCGCGTCGCGCGGTAGCATTTTTTTCAAACGCTTACACTTACGTTCAGTTGAAACAGGAATTGAGTCCCATTTATGGCGCTGCTGCAACCAAAACTGAGCCTGAAGGTCGCACAACGCCAGGTCCTGACTCCGGGCCTGATGCAGATGGTGAGCGTGCTGGCGCTCAACAAGCTCGAGCTGAAGGAGATGATCGATGCCGAGATGGTGGAGAATCCCGTCCTGGAGGAGATTGACGAGTCGGTTCCAATGCTGGATCAGGTTGCGGGCCGCGAGGAACGCATGGAGCGCGGCGTCGAGGAGCGTGTGGACCGCACCATCGAGGAGTCCGCGGCCCCACCCAAGGATCCCTTCAACGAAGTCGATTTCGGCTCCTATTTTCAGGAGTACCTGGACCCCGGCTATCGCACACAGCCGGAGTACGAAGACAGCGAGAGGCCCTCGTTCGAGAACTTCCTCTCCCAGCCTACGACTCTGTCCGATCACCTGGCGTGGCAATTGGGAGCGTTGAGCCTGGAGCCGGCGGTCTTTGAGGCGGCAGAGTTCGTGATCGGCAATCTGGATGAGGACGGCTATCTCTCCGGCAGCGAAGAAGAGCTGGCCGCGGCCTTCAGTCTGTTTCCCGGAAGTCAGGGAGAGAAGAGCGAGAGCGCGGAAAGCGGCGGCGGGCTGGCTCTGTTGCGCAGCGGCATCGAGCAGGTGCAGCATCTGGACCCGGCCGGCGTGGGCGCAAGGGATTTGCGCGAGTGCCTGCTGATTCAGATCCAGGCCCAGCAGGAAGAATTTGTTCAGTTGTACGGGGAGCCGGGTCTGGAACCGGCCGAGGAGCCGGACGACGCCCCGCTCGACGAGTCCGAGATGCGGCTGGCGGAGCGGCGGCGGGCCATGGAAGTGGCCGCCCTGATCGTGGAGAAGCACCTGGCTCTGCTGCAAAAACGGGACGTAAAGGACTTGGCGCGCGTTTTGCAGGTCTCGCTGGCCGAGGCCCATGCCGGGGTGGAGTTCATCCGCACCCTGGACCCGCGGCCCGGACGGCTCTACAACCGCGAGCAGACGCGGCTGATCGAGCCCGATGTGGTCTTCATCAAGCGGGGCGGGGAGTGGGTCGTCTCCATGAACGAGGAAGACCTGCCCAGCCTGCGGCTCAGCTCCCGCTACCGCCGCATGTTGACCGCCGAAGGCACCGACAAAGAGGTTAAGGACTACGTCAAGGAGCGCTTCCGCTCCGCGCTGCAACTGATGCGCAACATCGCCCAGCGGAAGAGCACCATCCTGCGTACCTGCGAAGTGATTGTGCGCCGCCAGCAGGATTTTCTGGAGATCGGCATCGAAGCTCTGCGCCCGATGATGATCAAGGAAGTGGCCGAGGAGATCGGGGTTCACCCCTCCACGGTAAGCCGCGCGGTGGCCAACAAATACGCGCACACGCCGCAGGGCGTCATCGAGCTGCGCTTCTTCTTCTCCGAGGGATCGAACGGGCCGGAGGGCGCGGACACGCCGCTCCTGGTGCTGAAGCGCAAGGTGAAGAAGCTGATCGAAGAGGAGAACCCGCGCCATCCGCTGACCGACGACCAACTGGCCGCCATGCTCGATGCGCAGGGAATCCGCCTTACCCGGCGCACCGTGGCCAAGTACCGCGAAGACATGAACATTCCCTCGACCCACCAGCGCCGCCGCCGCGACGGCTAGCGCATCTTCACCAGCGGCGCCAAACTCCGTGCCCCATCCTTCGCGGCTTCTTCGCGAAGGGTGGGAAACCACAAAGATCAACTAGCTGCTTCATCTCCAAGCTGCGTCTCATCCATTTCACGGCTCTTCGAAGAAGAGAGGGGAAATGGGTGGGAAGCCTCAGAAATCGACCCTGCAAGAACCGTGAAAATGCCTCAGAGCGGAGTTCCGCTCCCGGCCTTGGCTCCGACCCGCCCTGTTTACAGCGGGCCGTCGAGGACGCGGGCGACTAGATCGTAGTCGTGGGCTTCGGTGATCTCCGCGCGGTAAAAGCGTCCGGGTTCGAGACTCTCTAAATTGCCGAAATCGTTGATGTAGACCTTGCCGTCGATCTCCGGGGCGTGGAACTGGGTGCGGCCTTCCCACAAGAGCGGCGTCTCGTCGCTTTCGCCCTCGGCCAGCAGAACCAGTTCGCGACCCACCCACTCCTGCTTGGCGCGCTTGCTGATGGCTTGCTGCAGCTTCATCAGCTTGCGCTTGCGGGCTTCAATGGTCCGCTTGGGGACTTTCTGGTCGAGCGAGAACGCGCCCGAGCCTTCCTCGTCGGAGTAGTTGAAGACGCCCAGCCAATCGAACCTCGCCTGGCCAATGAACTCCTGCAAAAGTTCAAAGTCTCGGAGCGACTCGCCGGGGAAGCCGACGATGAAGCTGGTGCGCAGGGCGATGCCGGGAACAGCGGCGCGAACTTTTTCGAGAGTCTTGAGGAAGATCTCCGCGCCGGCGCCGCGCTTCATGCGCTTTAACAGTTCAGGAGACGCGTGCTGCAACGGCACATCGAGATACTTGCAGATGTTGTCGTGGCGGGCGATGGTGGCAAGAAGTTTTGAAGTGATGCGGTTGGGGTATGCGTAGAGGAAGCGCAGCCAGCGCAGACCCTCGATTTGCGCCAGGGCGTCGAGCAGGGTGGCCAGGCCGTCTTTCAGGCCGAGGTCTTCGCCGTAGCAGGTGGTGTCTTGGCCGATGAGGGTGATCTCCTGGACGCCGCGGGCGACCAGCTGGCGGGCCTCGGCCACCACCGACTCGAAGCGCCGGGAGCGGAACTTGCCGCGCAAGTTGGGAATCACGCAGAAGGTGCAAGGGTGGTCGCAGCCCTCGGCGATTTTTATATAGGCGGAAGATTTAGGAGTGGTTAGCAGCCGGGGGGTGTTTTCGTCGTAGAGATAGCTCGGAAGCAGAGCGGCTGCGCCGTCCCAATCGTCGCGGCGGAAGCGGCCTTGCTGCTCGCGCACGTCCCCTTCCTGGCGGGAAGCGGGTGACTCGGCCTTGTGCGTGCCGGATTGGGATTCCTGGCCGGGGCGGGTCGCGGCGGCTGCGCCGGAGAGGATGTTGAAGGGCGACGGCGCTGCGGCGAGGGGTGCCAGGCCGGCGGCTTCGAGAATCGATTCGAGCTCGCCCGTGCCGATCACGGCGTCCACCTCGGGGATGCTTTTCCGAATCTCGTCGCGGTAGCGCTCCACCAGGCAGCCGGCGACGATCAGCTTCTTCGCCCGCCCGGTGGTCTTGTGCTGCGCCATTTCCAGAATGGTGTCGATGGACTCCTGCTTGGCCGTGTCGATGAAGGAGCAGGTGTTGACGATGAGGATCTCGGCCTCTTCGGGATGGTTGGTCAGCCGTGCGCCGGCGCGGTCCAGCAGGCCCATCATCACCTCGGAATCGACGAGGTTCTTGGGGCAGCCTAACGAAATAAAGCCCACGGAAGGGGCCGTGGGTAGGGGATTTTTGCTCACAGCTCTATTGTAGCGGGGATGGAAAATTCAGGGAGAAATACGTCGTTTGCGACCTCATGACAACTTTCAAAGAAAAAGTTATAGTGGATGTAGCGGATATAGCGTTTGAAGGGCATCATGCTTGCCAACGAGAAGAGAAATCCGGGCGCTGTTTCCGAGCCGGATCGGCAGGAGATTCTTGGCCTCTACAGCACGATCCTGGCCACCGACGCAAAGTGGATCGATTTTTCTGGAAACACTCAATCGCTTCCGGCCGATCTGTCTGCGTTTCTCACGCAGATGCTGGGGGAGCTGAAAGCGGGCAAATCGGTCACGATCCTGGAAGACAACGCGGAGCTGACAACGATGAAAGCCGCGCGGATTCTGAGCGTCTCGCGGCAGTTTCTGGTGCAGCTATTGGAGCAGGGGCAGATTCCATTTCATAAAGCCGGGACGCATCGGCGGGTTTATGCGCGGGACCTGCTGGCTTACAAAATCAGGCGGGATGCGCGGCGCAAAATATTGGACGACCTGGCGCGGGCGGAGATGGAAGAGGGGATCTATGATTTAATTCCTCTCAATGATCCTGGGTCGGAATAGAAATGACTCGGCGGTGCTGGATGCCTGCGTTCTGGCTCCCATGCCACTGTGCGATACCTTGTTGCGCTGCGCCGAGGAACCGGCACTGTTCAACGGTTTGTGGAGTCACGAAACGCTGGAAGAACTTCGCCGGACACTTGTGAAATTCGGCTTTTCAATCGCCCAGGCCGAGCGCCGTGTGAGTTCCATGCAGGCAGCGTTTCCAGAGGCGTGCGTGCAGGTCACGTCCAGCTTTCTAAATGCCGTTCCGGAGATTCCAGACCCTGGAGACAGACATGTTGTGGCTGCGGCCATGCAGCAAGGCGCGCGAACAATCGTTACCTTCAATCTTCGCCACTTTCCTCAACCAGCGCTGGGTCCGCTCGGAATTCTCGTCCAATCCCCGGATGCGTTTCTGGTCGAAAATTTTGCATTGAATCCAGGCAGAATGCTGGAAGTGTTGGATGCACAAGCGAGCGGCATTGGCCGAACGAGGGCCGAGGTGTTGCTGAGGCTCAAAACGGGGGTGCCGAAATTCGCAAAGATGGTGAGTGACTGGTAGGGGGCGGGAGCAGATGCTCTTTCAAGCCCGAGCCACCTGCACTTTTTGGAGTTCGGGCGTAGAACACAAGCTGTTCGATCGGCCTCCGAAGGAAGTTCTGCGACCCGCCCCTGGGATGTTAAAATCAACAAGTGCCGGGTCCTACGCGACGTAATCCCGCCAATCCCGCCAGGTCCGGAAGGAAGCAACGGTAACGGGCTAGTACGGGCGCAGTAGGTCACCCGGCGCTTTTTGCGCCTTTTTCGATCCGGTTCGACGGATCTCTTATCGAAGAAAAAGCAAACGCAGGTCCTTCGACTTCGCTTCGCTCCGCTCAGGATGACAGCGCTGTAGGGTGGTGAGCTGGAGTCGATCGTCATTGCGGAACTGCAAGGAGAAATGCATTGGCACTGTCCGTTCGCCCCATCGTGGGCACCCGCTGCAAGATCACGGCCCTCGGCACCTACGTCCCTCCCCAAATCATTACCAATCAAGACCTGGAAAAGATGGTCGATACCAACGACCAGTGGATCATGGAGCGCACCGGCATCAAGGAGCGGCATAAGCTGGCCGCCGGGCTGGGCGTGAGCGACATCTGCGTGGAGGCGGCCAAGAAGTGCCTGGCGGCGCGGGGCATCGAGGCCAGCGAGGTCGAGGTCATCATCGTGGGCACGGTGACGCCGGACATGATGTTCCCGGCCACGGCCTGCCTGGTGCAGAACAAGATCGGCGCCAAGGGCGCATGGGGCTTCGATGTCTCCGCCGGCTGCTCGGGATTTGTCTTTGCCCTGCAAGCGGGCGTGAAGCTGGTGGAGAGCGGAGCGCACAAGAAGGTGCTGGTGTGCGGCGCGGACGCCAATACCCGCATGACCGACTACACCGACCGGACCACCTGCGTGCTCTTCGGCGACGGCGGCGGCGCGGTGCTGCTGGAACCGGCCGAAGAGGGCGAGATCGGCTTCATCGACTATCAGAACGAGATCGACGGGTCGGGCGCCACGGCGTTGAACCTGAAGGGCGGCGGCAGCCTGAACCCCCCGACCCACGAAACCATCGACAAGAAGATGCACTACATCTACCAGGACGGCCCGGCGGTCTACAAATTCGCCGTGCGCAAGATGGCCGAGGCCACGTCCAAGGTGCTGGAGCGCAACGGCATCACCGGCGCGGATCTGGGCTGCTTCATCCCCCACCAGGCCAACAAGCGCATCATTACGGCGACCGCCGACCGGCTGGGCATGGACCCCAGCCGGGTGATCGTCAACATCGAGAAGTACGGCAACACCTCGGCGGGGACGATTCCGCTGGCCATGGAAACCGCCGTCGAAGAAGGCAAGCTGAACAAGGGCGACCTGGTTCTGCTGGCCGCCGTGGGCGCGGGATTCTCGGTGGGCGCGGTGCTGCTCAGGTGGGAGATTTAGAGGCAGGGACCAAGGGACTGAGGGACTGAGAATCGCGGCTGGGTCAGCCCAGCCGCATTTTCTCTACTCTGACTGAATCCTGGTGTCCAAGAACGCTCCGCCGGAACGAATGACTATTAATCATCGAGAACGCTCAGGTCGTTTGGCTGGCAGGCTTTCATCTTGAATTTGCTATTGTAGGGGTGTTTTCCGTCGTATTGATATGGCTCAGTGTTGAGTGTGTTTTCCCAATATTTCAGTTGTTGAGCTTCTACGGTCTGCTTCTTGTAGAACACCCCGCTGATCCAGAAGCCTGCCTCGGTCTTCTTGGCAGGGAAAATGTCGATCTTGCTGTAAGGTTCACACTGATCAGGCCCAACGGGGAAGCCAATATAGTCGCTCGCATAGGGGCGGAGGCCGACATACAAGCGCCCTTTCTTCGTTAGCAATCGTCCGCGGTATGAAATGAATCCGCCGTCTGCGGCAGAATAGCCTTTCTTTTCGTTCTGTATCCATATCGGAGCTTTGTCGAGGATCAGTTCTCCATTGCGCATCACGATAGTGTTCTCGTAATACCAAAGAGCGTCTGGCTGCTCCGGGCTTTGACTCGCCATGGGTTCAAGTCCAACATAGTCGCCGTTGGATATGGCGTGGGGGGCGGGAGCTAGCTGTTTCGCCTTTGTTTGACATCCTGCGCATAACGTCAATGTCAGCAATAGAAACGCCAGGATTTGGGTTGATCTCATGCCTGACAATCTACACCGAAAGCCGGAGAGAATCCAAAAGCTAAAAGCTAAAAGCTAAAAGCTAAAAGCTAAGAGCTAAGAGCTAAGAGCTAAGAGCTAAGAGCCTTACCGCGCCAGCACGTCGAGTGATGCGCTGTACCCCGGCAGCACGCCGCATTCGGCGGCCATGCGGAAGAAGACGCGCATGGCTTCCAGGCACTCCTCGTCGAGGACGTAGTGGATGTTGGTGGTGAGGTAGGTGCGGATGGTCTCCTGGGAGAGGGCCAGCCGCCGGGCCCACTCGGCTGCCAGCTTGTCGATGTTCTTGAGCCCGTGGTCGCGGGAGTGGAGGAAATCCTCGGCGACGCGCTCGTCCAAAGGCCCACGGTACGAAGTCCCCCAGACGGCGGAGACGAAGGGCAGGCCGGTCAGATTGCCCCACTCCTGGGCCAGGTCGTGGTAGACCAGCTCTTCGCCGGTGCGTTCGAAGCGGTTGGCGCGCTCTTCCAGAGCCAACAGGGCCGGATCGCCGATGACGATGGCGGCGTCGGCGCGATCGAGCATGGCGTCGAGGTTGGCGGCCATGGGCAGAAAGGGAACCTGGGCATTGCCCCACCGGTGAAAGAGGATGCGCGCGTAGGCTACAGTGGTGCGGCTGGCGGTGTCGGCGGCCACGGTGCGCAGTTCGGCCAGCGGCTGGCTGGCGCGGCGCACCAGTTGCAAAGAGCGTACGCGGCCTTTTGAGGCGATGGTGCAGCCGGGCAGGATGCGCAGCCCAGGGTTTGCGGCCAGCGCGGCAATGGGCACCAGGCCGATGTCTGCGGCGCCCGTGGCCAGGCTGTCGGCGCATTGCGAGGGTGTCATGCGGTCGATCTGGTAGCGGGTAGCAAGGGGTGCGTCCAGGGGCGGGTGTTCGAAGTCCCACATCAGCGGCGCTGGATTGAGAAAGTCGATGGCGGCGATGCGCAGCCGCGGTTCGGGGTTCGTGCTCACGCTTCTTAGAGTACCAACCCAGGGCCGAGGATTCCGGCGCGCATCCGTTCGGTCAACACAGAGCAAACGCAACTCAATATCCCATGTCGCTATCCACAGTCGGTCGTGTAACAGGGCACGACTTCAGTCGTGCCGACATGGAAGCACAAGACGACAAGGGCTTTAGCCCCTGCCAGTCTCCCATGTCCCCTGAGCCGATTGGCAGTCGATGCTACATGCAGGGGCTAAAGCCCACCGTGCTTTCTTCGCCCATGTGCGGCACGACTGAAGTCGTTCCCTGTTACAAACCTCATGATTTCAATATTTTGCCCGGCATTCCATTTTTTGCGCAGGAGCGGGTCTAGATGCGTTTTCCAGGCCCCTCAACATCCGCTGCTTGACTTGCGCCCGCTTCCGGGGTAACGTGGGCGGGATTGCCAATCCCTGTAGTTCTTGATTTCCTGCAAACAAGACCCCGTCTGCGCAACGCTCAACCCTGAGTGACTTGCGATGAACCCAATGCCCAATCGAAAAGAATCGGCGGCTGCTCCTCGCCTGGAGGAGGACATGCTGGCCTGGCTGGCGCTGGCCCTGGCGCCGGGATTGGGTCCCAAGCGGATTCTCGATGCCCTGCGCCAACTGGAAGCCCCCAGCCAGATCTTCGCCCTGCCGCTGACCGGCCTCGAAGCGTTGCGCTTCCCCGCCGAGGCGGCGCAGTTCGTCTTCGACGGCAAAGCCCGGGCCGCGGCGGAGGAGGAAGCTGCGCGGGTGGCGGCAGAGGGCGGGGTGCTGGTGAGCTATAGCTGCCCGGAGTATCCCGAGCGGCTGAAGGAAATTTACGATCCCCCGCCGGTGTTGTGGGTGCGCGGTGCGGCGGGGCTGCTGGCGCGGCCGGCCATCGCCATCGTGGGCACGCGGCATCCTTCGCCCTATGGCTCGGGCATCGCGGAGATGCTGGCGCGGGACCTGGCCGTGCGGCGGCTGCTGGTGGTCAGCGGCATGGCCCGGGGGATCGACTCCTGCGCCCATCGCGGCGCTCTCCAGGCGCGCATGCCCACCGTGGCCGTGTGGGGCACGGGCATCGACGTGGTCTATCCCAAGGAAAACCGGAAGCTGGCCGAGGAGATTCTGGACCTGGGCGGGGCGATTGTGAGCGAGGTGCCCATGGGAACCTTTCCCGCCCCGCAGAATTTTCCCCGCCGCAACCGCATCCTGAGCGGGCTGAGCGTCGCGGTGCTGGTGGTGGAGGCGAGCGAGAACTCCGGCACCCGCGTGACCGCCCGTTGCGCGGCCGAGCAGAATCGCGACCTGTTTGCCGTGCCCGGCAATGTGACCAGCAAGGGCTCGTGGACGCCCAACACATTGATTAAACAGGGCGCCAAGCTCACCGCAACCTGGGAGGACGTGTGGGAGGAACTGCCCTCGCACATCCGGCTGGACCTGGAAGCCGAGACCGGCTTTGAATCCAGAACCGAAAGCCAAGCATCTCTCTTGCCGGAGCAGATCCTGCGGCCCCAGGAGGCCATGGTGCTTGAGGTCTTGCGCTGCGACGAGTCGTTGCAGATCGACGAGGTTCTCGAATTGCTGGAGACGCAACTGACTTCTTCCGAGGTGTTTACAGCCCTCTTCGAATTGGAGATCGCGGGCCGCATCCGCCAGTTGCCGGGGAAAAACTACGTGCGGACGATGTGAAATGCAGTTGTCAGAGATCAGAGATCAGAGATCAGGGATCAGTTGTCAGTTGTCAGTTGGTGCGTGGGGTAGCTGAGGTTCGCGGCCGCCCACCCCTTTCGCGACAGGACGGCGAAATGGATGGCGCTTGGCGCGGGCTTCCGTTCGTGCCTGCTCAGGATTCATGCTACGATTCTCGATTATGGCCACGGTTTTGCACATTCCGCTGGACGAATACCTGGGCACCAGCTACAGGCCAGACCGCGAGTACGTGGACGGTGAAATCAGGGAGCGAAACGTGGGCAAGTGGGAACATGCGCGAGTGCAATGGTTGTTGGCGTTTTGGTTTGGCTCGCACGAGAAGGAGTGGGGAATTACCGGCAGCACGGAACAGCGGGTTCGGGTGTCGGCGAATCGGGTTCGAGTCCCCGATTTGGTAGTGTTCACTGCCGGGCCTCAGCCGGATGTGCTCTCGCAGCCGCCCCTGCTGGTCATAGAAATCCTCTCTCCCGACGACACCTACTCCGACACCCAGGAGCGCGCCCAGGACTACCGCGCGATGGGCGTGGAGACGGTCTGGATCGTCGATCCCAAGACGCGCTCGGGGCGGATGTGTTCCGGAGCGGAATGGGTGGAGGCGTCGCGTTTGGAAGTGAAGGGAACGCCGCTGTATGTCGATCTGCCCGGCATTTTCAGCCAGATGACACCTGCGTGAGCAGGAATGCCCGCGCAACAGAGCCTCCAGGTATCGAGATCGAGACTTGAAGCGACCGTGTGCCTACTTCTTCGTGGCAGGATTGTCCGCGACTTCGCCTTCGTTGACTTCATCGGCAGCGAACCGGGAAACAGACACTTTGCTCTTGCTCCGCAGGTCCTGAAAACTGACAGACTGGAACTTATGGCAGCTAATCCGGGGTGTTTGTTGCCCGTCGGATGTGATGAATGCCATGCCGGTGACATAACCTTTTACATCCGATTTTGTGCCCGGAACCGAAAACGGGTAACTTGCATCCTCGAAGCCGATATGGACCATCGTGGGGTGCTTGTCCTTGGCCAGTTTGTAAGTGACCGTTCCGTTCGCCGTGAGAAAGCCGCCGGCCGGGCACGCGTAACTGACCACGATGGATTGCGCGAAGTAAACATTGCCACTGTCCATGTCCGCGATCTTCCACACGGTCTTTTCGGAGTTCTTGCCTGCGAAGGCGGGAGTGAGGCAGGCGAGAAATGTGAAGGCGATGAGCGCAGAAAGAGCACGGCGGGTTTGGAGAAAACCGGAAAAGTGAAATGAGATCGATTTCATTCGAGCACTCCTTTGTTCGGATGATCCTGTGGATATCTTGTGGCTCCTCCAGGGCTGTCCCCCAACTCCTATGCACAGGGAAGGCTCCTGGGTCATGGGCGGAAAGCTGTCTCTTGAATTCAGGCGCGAAGGGCGTGGCCATCATATAGAGTTCGCAGCGGTGCGGTCAATGGCCGCGGACTCGTTCCACGGCGAGGCGCAACCCCATAGATTTGAGGATGGCGGAGAGGCTGCGCAGTTCCGGGTTGCCTTGTTCGGAGAGGGTGCGGTAAAGCTGGGTGGGGTTCAGACGGGCCTTTTCCGCCACGGTTTGCATGCCGCCAAAGGCCTTTGTCATTTGGCGCGGTGAGTTGATTCCACTGCAAGCCGCTGCCGCGCTTCTTGCCGAGCAGATTCAAAGTCTACCGGTGCGGCGGTTCCGCTGGCCTTGCCCTCATCCCATAGTTGGCGCAGCCGTCTCAGGTCTTCCTGGCGCAATTCGCGCTTGAACTGCCAGTCCCGGATTGCTTCGCGGACGATCTCGGAGGTGGTGGCATATTCTCCGGTTTCCACGGCGGCTTTGAGGGCGCCAATCTGCTCCCCGGTCAAGGCGATGCTGATTTTTTGCACATCCGGCATGAGGGCACTCCGCTCGACTTGAGGGTAATATTTGCTACTTTCTGCTGAAAATATATCAAACATCTCGCCGGAACACACTCTGCACGTTGAATTTCATGGGGTTAAGCGGCGCTTGCTTCATGTTCTGAACGCCCGAAAATGGGACGAAACGCGATGAAAAATCTGCTGGGAGTGGAAACGGGACGGGGTTTCGTGGTAGCGTCCAACTTTTGCGGGTAGTTTTTCCCGGGCAGGGAGAGCGGCCCGGCACCAGGGCAGATTTCGGGCTGCCTACGTAGGACCGACTGACCGATTTTCGAGTCCAACCGGCCTGACAGGGTAGAGTTGGAATGGTAATAAGGATGGCAATGAGCAAATCACTGGTAATCGTCGAATCCCCCGCCAAGGCGAAGACGATCGAAAAGTATCTTGGCAAGGGCTTCGATGTGCGGGCCTCGGTTGGGCACATCATGGATCTGCCCAAGAACGACATCGGCGTGGAACTGAAAAAGCGCACCTTCGTGCCCGAGCTGGTGGTTTCGCCGGGCAAGGAGAAGGTGGTCGATCAGCTCAAGAAGCTGGCCGCCAAGGCCGACGAAATCTTCCTGGCGCCCGATCCCGACCGCGAGGGCGAGGCGATTGCCTACCATCTGGCTCTCCAGTTGGGGACCACGGCCAAGGAGCGCAAGAAGATCAAGCGGGTGACCTTCAACGAGATCACCGAGAAGGCCGTCAAGGAAGCCTTCAAGCACGCCCGCGACGTGGATCGGGACCTGGTGGACGCGCAGCAGACGCGCCGCATCCTGGACCGGCTGGTGGGCTACCAGATCTCGCCGCTGTTGTGGGACAAGGTGCGCCGCGGTTTGTCGGCGGGCCGCGTGCAGACGGTAGCCGTGCGCCTGATCGTCGAGCGGGAGCGGGAGATCGGCGTCTTTGAGCCGCTGGAATACTGGACGCTGGACGCGCAATTGCATCCCGACAAGCAAGCGGACAAGAGCTTCAAGGCCCGTTTTGTGGGCATCGACGGAGAGCCGGCGCGGGTCGCCAACGGCACGGACAAGGAAGGGAAGGGGCAGTTCCTGGCCAATGCGCTGCCCGACGAAAAATCGATGAAGCAGGTGACCACGGCTCTGGAAAAGGCCAAGTGGTCGTTGGTGTCGGTTCAGTCCCGCGAGCAGCAGAGGCGGCCGCTGCCGCCGTTCATTACCAGCCAGTTGCAGCGCGATGCGTCGAGCCGCCTGGGCTTCAATGTGCGCCGCACCATGGGCGTGGCGCAGCGTCTGTACGAAGGCGTGGATCTGGGCACGGAGGGCACGACCGGCCTGATCACCTACATGCGTACCGATTCGCCGCGTGTGGCGCCGGAAGCGGTGGCCGCGGCGCGGGCATGGGTCGGCAAGCAGTTGGGCGCGCAGTATCTGCCCAAGGAACCCAATGTCTACAAGGGCAAGAAGGCGGCCCAGGACGCGCACGAAGCGATCCGGCCCACCGACGCGGCGCGCACGCCGGAATCGATTGCCCGCTATCTGACCGAGGAGCAGCTCAAGCTCTACCGGCTGATCTGGCAGCGGTTTGTGGCGTCGCAGATGTCTCCGGCGGTGTTCGATGTGACCACGGCCAAGATTGCCGCGGTCTCGGCCACGACCAAGAAGACCTACGATTTCCGGGTGAGCGGGTCGGTGGTGCGCTTCGACGGATTCCTGAAGGTCTACGAGGTTACTGAAGAGAAGAAGGACGAGGACGACGAGTCGCAGGCCAAGCTGCCCAACCTGGACAACGTGAAGGCGCTGGAACTGGAAAAGCTGGACCACAAGCAGAGCTTCACCCAGCCTCCTCCGCGCTACAACGAAGCCTCGCTGGTCAAAGTGCTGGAAGAGCGGGGCATCGGGCGCCCCTCGACCTACGCCTCGATCATCAATACCATTCAGGATCGCGAGTACGTTACCAAGAACAGCGGCCGGTTCTATCCCACCGAGATCGGGGTGGTGGTCTGCGACCTGCTGGTGAAGAACTTCCCCTATATCTTCGACACCGCGTACACCGCCAAGCTGGAAGAAGAGCTGGACGACATCGAAGAAGGCAAGGAGAAGTGGACCGACCTGCTGAAGGGCTTCTACGGCTACTTTGAAGAAGAGCTCAAAGACGCCAGCGAAAAGATGGAAAACATCAAGCGGATGGAGGTGGTCACGGACGAGAAGTGCGACGTCTGCGGTTCGCCTCTGCTGCTGAAGTGGGGCAAGTTCGGCACCTTCTTTGCCTGTTCGGCGTACAACAAGAAAGACAAGAATAGCTGCACCTTTACCAAGGAAAACCACGCGGCCAAGCCGGATCTGAACACGCAGGAAGGGCAGGACGCGGGCGAGACCGAGGAGTACTGCGACAACTGCGGCCGGGTGATGGTGCTCAGGCGCGGCATCTTTGGGCCGTACATGGCGTGCCCTGGGTATAGCGACGATCCGCCCTGCAAGACCATCCGCAAGCTGAGCCAGAAGCTGCAACAGAAGCAGAACGCGGCGCAGCCGACGGGCGAGGACTGCCCGCTCTGTTCCAAGCCGCTGGTGCTGCGCCAGGGCGCCTATGGGGAGTTCGTTTCCTGCTCCGGGTATCCCAAGTGCAAGTACGTGAAGCAGAACCTGATCGAGGGGATGAAGTGTCCCACCTGCGGCGTGGGCGATATCGCCGAACGCAAGGCGCGGCGCGGCAACCTGTTCTACGGATGCACCAATTATCCCAAGTGCGACTTTACGTCGAATAACAAGCCGGTCGCCAAGAAGTGCCCGCAATGCGACAGCCCCTACCTGGTGGAGAAGGTGCTGCGCTCGGGAATCTTCCTGGAATGCCCGAACAAGAAGAAGGGCGCCGAGGAAGAGGCCGCTCCGAAGAAGCGCGCCAAGAAGGGCGTGACACCGGCGGCCGCGGAGAGCGCGGTGGTGTGCAGTTACTCGAAGCGCATCGGCGATGCGCCGCCACTGCCGACGGCCGAGACGCACGGGCCGGTGGTGGAGAAGGCGGCCGAGAAGCCGGCAGCGAAAGCCCCCGCCAAGAAGGCCGCGAAGAAGAGGTTGCAGCCGGCGTAGAGGACCATGAAAGACATCGTGCTACTTGGCGGTCCAAACGGCGCGGGAAAGACCACCGCGGCCAGTGTGCTTCTGCCCGAGGAACTTCGTGTAAGTGCCTTCTTGAATGCCGACGAAATCGCCAGGCGAATCTCGCCCAACGATGTAGACGCCGCGGCCTTTGAAGCGGGGCGAATTCTGATCGAGCAGATGCGGGATATGATTCGTCGCGGCCAGAGTTTTGCTGTTGAGACTACCTGTGCTGGCAAGTCCTACCTTCGCATACTCAAGGATTGCCAGTCTGCGGGATGGCGGGTCTCTTTGATTTATCTTTGGGTGCCGTCTCCCGAGTACTCCATAATGCGCGTTGCACGCCGAGTCAGCCAGGGCGGGCATCACATTCCGGACGAGGTCATTCGGCGTCGTTATCAAGCGGGGCTATGGAATATGCGCCACCTTTACCTGCCGCTGGCGGACGATGCGAGTATTTACGATAATAGGGACAGGGCATTGAGGTTGATCGCACGGCGTGCCCCAGGCTCTGCCCTCTGCGTGTTGGACGAGGAGATATGGGCAAAGATCGAGGAGGAGACCGGATGAGCGCGAAGACGATTAGCGAAATGACGGTTGAAGAGATCTTCGAAGCGGTGGACCATGGCATGGCCGAGGTCTCCCGCCGGCTGGCCTCGGGCGAACTGGACGGCTCCGGCCGGTACTACACCGACGAGGAACTGGCGGCGGGCGCGGCGACGGGTGAGCTGCGGACTCCCAAAAAGCCGGCTGAGGCGGACGCGGCTTAGTCCGAGTCCCGCTGCGCAGCACTCCACCGGCTGCGTCCGTTAGTATGGGGGCAGCGGAGATAACCCAGATGGAACGTATGCTTGCCACCCCGGCCGATGCCGAGATCATTCTCAGACTGTACGAATTGCGCACCGAAGCCACCATGCGCCAGGCGCGCGCGTGGATCACCGGCGAGTTTTGGCCGGCCACCGCGGAGGAGTTCTTTGCCGTGGCCTCGAACCCCGCCGACCCGCACAATGCGTGGCTGCGCCAGGTGCTCACTTACTGGGAGATGGCGGCGGCCATGGTGCTGCACGGGGCCGTATCCGCGGAATTGTTTGTGGACTGCAACAGCGAGGGGTTCTTTCTGCTGGCCAAGTTCGCGCCGATTCTGGAAGGCATCCGGGAGAAGAATCCGGGATTTTTCATCAAGACAGCCGAACTGATCAACCGGTTCTCGGCCGCATCCCAGCGCTACGAAGCGGTGCTGAAGAACGTGGAAGCCCGCCGCAACAGCCTTCCGGCCCGGCAGGAAGCCCACGGGCAGTACTCCTATCCGCCAAACGTCTAGCCCCATCCAACAGGAACCCGCTGCATTGCGCTCGCCCGCCCTCTCCGCATCTTTTCCTTTGAAAAGCCGCGGAGAGGATGGCGCGCCCGGCGTGTTTCGATCCGGCGAAAAAGCACGCAAAGAATACTTGCCGGTTTGGCTCCGCGGGTGCATGATGGGAGCAGTTCGAGACTCCCCATTCCCCTGGAGGTTTAGATGAAGCGTGTTTCAGCCCTGCTGCTGGCTGTTTTCTCCCTGACCGCGGTTGTGGCCCGGGCTGCCGATTCCACCACAATCAACGGCTGGATCTCCGACTCGATGTGCGGCGCCAAACATGCCGGTTCGGGCGCGGCCTGCGTCAAGAAATGCATCGAGGGCGGCATGGCCCCGGTGTTTGTGGACGAGGCCAAGAAGTCGGTTTGGACCATCGACAACCCGGAGGCGACCAAAGGTTTCTACGGCGACCATGTGACCATCACGGCCAGCGCCGACGAGTCGAAGAAGAGCGTTCATATCGACTCGATCATGGCGGTCAAGTAAGAATTTTCTCTGGGTGAACCCGATCCTGGACTCGCCATGGCGGCGAATCTCTGGTACTGTCGTATCCGTCAACCTCCCCGGCCCCGTTTTGGGGCCGAAGGGAGGAATCTGAAACGGATTCGACCGGAAAAGCCATGGCGAGAGCACTCTGGAACGGCAAAGTCATTGCCGAAAGCGACTCTACGGAGACCGTCGAGGGAAACGTGTATTTCCCCGAGGACAGCCTCAAGCGCGAATATTTTCGCCCCAGCTCCACCACCTCGACCTGCCCCTGGAAGGGCCAGGCAAAGTATATGACCCTGTGGGTCAACGGGCAGGACAACCAGGACGCAGCCTGGTTCTACCCCGATCCCAAGCCGGCAGCGCGCCAGATCAAGGGCTATGTGGCCTTCTGGCGCGGTGTGGACATCGAGAAGTAGCGCGGCCGGGGCAAGCCAGGCGATTGCGCCGAAGGGCGCGTAGCCTTGAAAAGGCTCGGCTTTAGAGGCTGCGGAAAAACGAATGTTGAGGCACAGTTTTGAAAGGGCACGACTTTAGTCGTGCCGTAACTAGCTGTAAAATCAACACGGGCTTTAGCTCCTGCGGGACGTTTTTCGGGACTTTCACCTGTTCTTCGGGGTTTTTCCGCAGCCTCTTCAGCCGTGCCGATCTCGACACCGACTGTTCATCGGCTTTCGATGCTGCGGCAAACTCCTCGGGAGCGGCTACAGCGGTTTCACAATCGCTGTACCCAGAATCCACTGGTCTCAAGTGGCATTTTCCCCAAGAAAATGCCACCTTGCACAACACCGGAATGGGCACGTGAATTGTGGAACCGCTCTAGGAGTGTCAGCCGCTCACCGGCGTTGCAGACGCGCGGGGGATGAAACCTGGAGCCTCCTGCTTCCATGGGGGCGCACAATGCAGGCCCCGAAGGGGCCGTCAGACAGTAGCCCAGGGTGAAGCGTAGCGGAACCCTGGGTCAGGACGATAAAAGGTCCATCAGCCCCGTAGGGGCGACCTAACCTTTCAACATGTGTCTTTTGCGGCACGGCTGAAGCCGTGCCCTTTCAAAGCCTGCCATCCCGTCGTTGCCGCTCAATAGGCCTGCAACTGTTCGAGCGGGATGCGGACGCGGAAGCAGGTCGAGCCGGGCTGGGAGCGCACGCTCAAGTGACCGCGGTGCTTGCGGACAATGCGCATGGCGTTGTCCAGGCCGAGTCCCAAGCCGTGGCCGGGCGCCTTGGTGGTGAAGAAGGGCTCGAAGATGCGGTCCTGCAACTCGGGCGGAATGCCCGGCCCGGTGTCCCCAATCTCCACCAGCAGCATCTCGCCTTCCAGGCGGCAGCTCAGCCGCAACTGGCCCTGGCCGCCCAGGGCGTCGAGAGCGTTTTCCAGCAGAGCGGTCCACACCTGGTTCAGTTCGCTGCCGTAGGCGTTGATGCACGGCAGGTTGGGCTGGTAGTCGCGTTCCACCTCGATATTGGCCATGCGCGACTGGAGCATCTGCACCGTGGCCTCCAGGCCGGTCGGCACATCCACCTCCAGAATCGGCGCGCGGTCCATGAAGGCGTAGGCCTTGACCGCGCTGATCAGGTCGAAGATGCGGGCGGTGGAGTTCACCATGGTTTCCACCGAGCGCGAGGAGCGCAGGTAGCGGGCAAAGAACTGGAGGGAGATGCAGGTCTCGTTGACGCCGAGGTGGGTGTGCAACTCCTCCAGATCGGCCACGGTGATCGCTTGTTCGGCCAACTGCGGGGCAGTCTCCCAGATATCCGGGCAGCCGAGGCCGGCAAGCCAGGTGCGGATGGCCTCCTCGCGGGCGATCGAGCGGTTGGCGTCCGGCGCCTGGGCGGGGGCGGGGCGGTTGAGAATGTTTTGCTCCCAGGCTTCCACCGCGCGCACCTGCTCCTCGCTCAGGCACAGGTTCACCAGTTTGAAGCGGTTCTGGCGGTTGGCGCGCAACTCGGCCACCAGGCCGGACGCGGCGCGCTGGGCGGCAGAGGCGGGATTGTTCAGCTCGTGGGCCAGATTGCCGGCCAGCTTGCCCAGGGCGGTCAGCTTCTCGGCCTGCTGCTCGATGCGGGTGACTTCGCGCACGCGGTCCAGCAGCGTGGAGACCACCCGCTGGCCCATGGTGGGGACCGCCTGCAGCATCTCCGGGAAGAGCGCCTTGTGAATCAGCAGGGCCCAGACCGGGGAGATAGCGAATCCCTGGCCGCCGTAGCCTTTCATGCGGGAGAAGGGCAGCACCCCGGTCATCTGGCCGGTGCGGCCGATGAACAGCGCCATCGGCCCGCCGCGCTGGCGGCGCACGTGGATTTCCCCCTTGAGGATGAGAATCATGTGCTCGGCCGGAGCGTTTTCCTCGAAGAGCACCTCTCCGGCGGCCGCGACAACTTCTTTGCCATGGCGCGCGATCCAGAGGCGGTCGTCGAGGGGCAGCCCGTGCAGCGGGCCGATGCGCTCCAGGGCCGCGGCGATCTCTTCCACGGGGGTGGGACAGGCAGGCGCGGCGAGAGCGGGAGAGAGCATCCGGGAACCTCCAGGGCGGGCAGATTCAGGATAGACGATGAGGAGCTTGGCGGGGACTCCGGCTCAAGACAGGGCCAGGGCCGCGAGGCGGGCGTCCCCCGTGTCCCCCCGCAATCCCCGCTCTAGTCGCCCGCCGCCATTGCTTCGGCCTTCTCGGCGCCCACCCAGGTGGTCGAGAAGAGCCTGAAACGCACCAGTTCCTTGACCTTCCACGGCACCGCCCCGGCAATGGCCATCACGATAATGGCCGGTTCGATGGGCTGGCGATAGTCCATCAACGGGTGGGTCATGTAGTAGGTGATGGGGAAGACGCAGATCAGCACCAGATAGGGCAGGACGGCGATGCGATTGAGACGCCAGAAGCGGCGAATGCCGCGCAGCATGAGGAAGGTGATGCAACTGACGTAGAAGATATTTCCGGGCTCGTAGGGCTGCTCCCGCAGTTCCTGCGCGGAGAGGCTCCAGAAGCCGGTCCAGTAATAGAAGGTGCGGCGAAAAGTCTTGCGGATGGCGAACTCCGGGTGCTTGCCAATGTAGTCCAGCGCCAGGGCTTTCTTTTCGGCGAGGAAGGCGGTTTCGCCCATGGAAAGCCACTTCTTCATTTCGATGGGATTGCTGGCCGGGTGGGCGAAACTCGGGTCGAGGGATTCGTCGCCGCCATTATCGTCGTAAACTTCGAGCCAGAAGTTGTCGCGCATGGGGCAGAGGACACCCAGGGCGCGGTAGTTGCGCACGGTCCAAGGCGTCAGGACGGCCAGCAGGGCAACGGAGGTAAGCACCCCCTTGAGCAGCCAGCGATCGCCGGAAGCGCGCACCTTGTAGAGCGCCAGAAGGAGCAGGAAGGGCACCGTGGAGAGGGTCGAGGGGTTGGAGTAGGCGGTGACCCCGCAGAGCGCGCCCCATCCCAGCCAGGCGAACAGGTTCGACGAGTTATGGATGCGCTGCGCGATGCAGAAGCAGGTGGTGAACAGCAGGCCGGTCAGAGAGTATTCCCAGACCCGCCCGGCAGAGAAGTAGATGGCGAAGGGAAAGAAGGCCCAGACAAAGGCGGCGATCTTTGCGGCGCGGACGCCCAGGGAGTATTTGGCGCTGAAGTAGATGGGGATGCAGGTGAGGGAACTGAGCAGGCTATTGAGAGTCAGGATGACGAATCCCGAGGTCAGCGAATAGATGCCAAAGAGCCGGAAGACCAGGGAGAGCAGCGTGGGATAGAGCGGAGGCTGCATGGCGGTGGGACCGCTCCAGGGCCAATAGGGCGAACTGAAGCCATGGCCGCTGGCCAGGGCGCGCGCGATCCAGCCCATCTCCCAGCCGAACTGCTCGTAGAACTTGTCGGCATCGGGCAGGTCGCGATAGCCGAAGCAGACCACCACCATGCGGATGGCAAAGGCGGCAAGAACAACCAGGGAAAGCAACGCGGGGGCAGAGATTTTCTTTTCCGCTTGGGTGATTGGAGCGGTGAGAGTGGCCATGATCTCCAGTTCGACAGGGTCGTATTCAGGAAGGTTTCTGGGTTTGGTTCTTGAAAGTTAGACGCGGACCCTGCCGTGCGGAGTACATTGGCCCATGCTTTGTTCAGGCTGGTGGCCATTTGCCAGGGATTGCCGCAACCGCTTCCTGGCCGGTTGCGCTTCTGGCCCCTGCCACCAATCGGATCGACGGCATCCGATGGAATCCAGAGCTTGGAATTGCTAGCTGTTGTGGTCCGAGACCGGGGGCTCAACCGCTGGCCCGGTCTCGGAGTAATACTGCAAAGTCACTTTTCTTCCCGTGGGATCGAAGATGGAGGCGCGGACAAGCCCCATCTTGTGCGCCACGAAGGTCACGGTGGTGCTCAGCACGCCAATGCCGTAGGTCACGCTTCGCCTGAAGTTGATGGAAGAGGCCTCCTCGAAGTAGCGCGTGGGGCAGGAGATCTCTCCTATCTGGAAGCCGAACATGACGGCCTGGGCGATCATCTGGTTGTCGAAGACGAAGTCGTCGGAGTTTTCCAAGAGCGGCAGCGTCTCAAGCAGTTCGCGGGAGAAGGCGCGGAACCCGGTGTGGTACTCGGACAACTTCACCCCGAGAAAGAGGTTCTGGAAGGCGGTGAGGAAGCGGTTGGCGATGTATTTGTACAGCGGCATGCCGCCCTTCAATGCGCCAGTGCCCAGAATGCGGGAGGCCAGGGCCATGTCGTAGGCGCCGCTGGCCACCATGTCGGCGATGGCTGGAACCAGGGCTGGCGAGTACTGGTAATCGGGATGAACCATCACCACGATGTCCGCGCCCGCGGCCAGAGCCTCGCGGTAGCAGGTCTGCTGGTTGCGCCCATAGCCGTAGTTGGCATCGTGGATGAAGGTGCGCACGCCGAGCTTTTCGGAGAGCGATGCGGTCTGGTCCTTGCTGCAATCGTCCACCAGAATCCGAATGTCCACCACGTCGGACAGTTCGCGGACGGTCTGCTCCAAGGTCCTTTCGGCGTTGTACGCCGGCATCACAACCGCAACACACTTACCGTTGATCATCGACCGTTCTCCTGGATGCCGGCCTGTCTTCTGCCATCGGCCGGCGATCGCATTGCGGCGCGGCAGCAGCCTTCTGCTCTGCCTTGGGATATGAAACGAGAATTCTCACCTTGCCGCAGGACGGGGAGATCGCAGGCCGCCAAACACAGCGCGGCGCAAACTGGAACATCGCCTGCCGTCCGGCGCGGAACCAACCGCAAAGAAAGCCGCCAGGAAGCAGAAAGATGAGTTCAATTCGCGGTTCTCCAGATCAAAAGGGGAGAGAATACCAAATCCCTTTCTATTTTACTCCTTTGTCGCTCGGCGGGGCGGAAGGGCGTCGCTGGAACAAGGCCGGGCGGCAAGGAGGAACTCGCCCAGGCCGAGCGGGCGCGGCCGCGAATCTTGCGGAAAATGGAGGCATCTTGGGCGGCAAAATGTTCCTGCGATTGGCCTGCGGGGGACGGGAGCGCGGCATGGTTCCGGGGGGTGGTATGATGAGGCGATTTGGAAAACCGGTGAGGAAAAAAGAGATGTTGAAAACATTTTCAGCGATCGTCGCTTTGACCGTCGCTACTCTGATGGCTCAGGCGCAACCTGCCCTGGTCCGCTTCGATCCAGCCGCCAAGGTCTTCCGCCTCGACGGCGGCGGCGCCTCCTATGTCTTTGGCGTGAATCCACGCGGCGAGCTGCAACAGCTCTATTGGGGCGCGCGGCTGGCCGCCACCGATGTCTTCCCGCAGGCTGCGCCGATGCCGGAATGGGCTTCGTTCGATAATTCGTATACCAACACGCCGCAGGAGTATGCCGGCTGGGGCTCCGGACTCTTCAATGAGCCGGCGCTCAAGGCCTCTTTCGCCGACGGCAATCGCGACCTGGTGCTCCACTATGCGAGCCACACGGCGCGCGCCGACGGCTTCGACGTGCTGCTGAAGGACATCAAGCGCAAGGTCTCCGTCACCTTGCACTACTCCATGGACGCGGAGAGCGGGATTCTGGCGCGGTCGGCGACGATTGTGAGCAACGAGGCGCAGCCGGTGACCTTGGAACAAGTCGCCGCCGCGGCCTGGGCGCTGCCGCAAGGCCGCTATACGCTGAACTACCTGACCGGCCGCTGGGCCGGCGAGTGGAATTTGAACCAGGAGACGGTGCATCCCGGCGCGCGGGTCATCGAGAGCCGGCGCGGCTCGACCGGCCACCAGGCCAATCCCTGGTTTGCTTTGCAGGCCGGCGATTCGAACGAGGACCACGGGGACGTGTGGTTCGGCGCGCTGGCATGGAGCGGGTCCTGGCGCATGACCGTCGAGCAGGATCAGTTGGACGCAGTGCGGGTGACCGGCGGCTTCAATCCCTTCGATTTCGGCTACGTGCTGCATCCTGGCCAATCGCTGGAGACGCCGGTTTTCTACGGCGGCTATGCGAAGAACGGGTTGGGCGGCGCCTCGCGGCTGCTGCACCGCTACGAGATTGCCCATGTGCTGCCGCGGACGGCGGCCACCGAGACGCTGGCTGCACCCAAACCGCGGCCGGTGATCTACAACTCCTGGGAAGCGACGGAAATGAACGTCAGCGAGGCCGGGCAGATTGCCATGGCCGAGAGGGCGGCGGCTCTGGGCATCGACCGCTTTGTCATGGACGACGGCTGGTTCGGACAGCGCAAGACCGACCACGCCGGCCTGGGCGACTGGTATGTGAACCAGGAGAAGTTCCCCCACGGCCTCAAGCCGCTCATCGACAAAGTGCACGCGCTGGGCATGGACTTCGGCCTGTGGGTCGAGCCGGAGATGGTGAATCCGGATTCGGACCTCTACCGTGCGCATCCCGACTGGGTGCTGAACTTCCCCGATCGTCCGCGCACCGAGCAGCGCACGCAACTGGTGCTGAACCTGGCCCGGCCCGAGGTGCACGACTACGTGCTCGGCTTCCTGGACAAGCTGCTGACGGAAAACGAGATCTCCTTCCTGAAGTGGGACTATAACCGCAACTGGAGCGAGCCTGGCTGGGATCAGCTCCCCGCCGCCGAACAGAAGAAGGTCTACGTCGACTTCACGCGCAACCTCTACGCGATTCTGGCCGAGCTGCGCCACCGGCATCCGAATGTGGAGATCGAGTCCTGCTCGGGCGGCGGCGGGCGCGTCGACCTGGGTATCCTGCGCTATACCGACGAGGTATGGCCCTCGGACAACACCGATCCTTTCGATCGGCTGACCCAGCAGGACGGCTTCAGCTACGCCTATACGCCGCAGGTCATGATGGCCTGGGTGACGGACTCGCCACACTGGCTCAACAAGCGCACCACCTCGCTGCAATACCGGCTGCTCAGCTCGATGCAGGGCTCGCTGGGCATCGGCGCCAACATCTCCAAGTGGAACGACGAGGAGATGGCGACCACCAAGCGGCTGATTGCCGCCTACCACCAGGTTCAGCCGACCATTGTGCAGGGCGACCTGTACCGGCTGATCTCGCCGCGCGACGGCAGCGACTTCTCCGCCACGCAAACGGTGAAGGCCGACAAGAGCCAGTCGGTGGTCTTTGCCTTCATCCACTCCACGCAGAAGGGGCACCTGTTCCCGACGCTGAAGCTGAAGGGCCTGGACCCGGCGGCGCAATACGCGCTCAGCTCCATCGAGGGCAAGGCAAGCCCGGGAACGCCGGCCGTAGCCAGCGGCGCCTGGTGGATGAACCATGGCTTGGACATGGACATGGAATTCCGCGGAGATTTCCAGGCTTCGGCGTTCCGGCTCGACAAGAAGTAGGTTCGACTGCTTCGATTCGGAGCAGGTGTTGAGGTTTCCCACCCTGGGCGCAAGAACTATGGACGCGCCGAGGGTGGGAAACTCGTTTGCCAAGTTTGGGAAAGGAAACCGGGCGCAGGATTCGACCGGCAGGGAGTGTACGAAATGAATCTGCCCCAGGCGGCTGAACCCATCGTGCTGGCGCCGCCGCCGCGCAACATCGCGGTCGATGCCTACCGCGGCCTGGTGATGTTGCTGATGATGGGCGAGGTGATGCAGTTTGCCCGCGTCGCGCAGGCGTTTCCCAACAGCTTTTTCTGGCGCATTCTAGCCTTCAACCAGACCCATGTGGAATGGGCGGGAATGGGCCTTCACGATACCATCCAGCCGGGCTTCAGCTTTCTGGTGGGCGTGGCCCTGCCGTACTCCATTCACAGCCGCACCGCCAAAGGGCAGAGTTTCAGCCGCCAACTGACGCACACCCTGTGGCGCAGCCTGGTGCTGATTTTCCTGGGGATCTTTCTGCGCTCGACACAGGGCCCCCAGACCAACTTCACCTTCGAAGATACGCTGACGCAGATCGGGCTGGGCTATACGTTCGCGTTTCTTTTGGCGCATTGCCGGCCGCGCTGGCAGTGGACCGCGCTGGGCGGAATCCTGTTTGGGTATTGGCTGGCCTGGGCGCTCTATCCGGCGCCGGGGGCAAACTTCGACTGGGCGGCCGTGGGGGTTCCCGCCAACTGGCACGACAACTTCACCGGCTTTGCCGCTCACTGGAACAAGAACAGCAACCTTGGGCAGGCCTTCGACGCGTGGTTCCTGAATCTTCTGCCGCGCGCCTCGCGGTTCGATTACAACAGCGGCGGGTACCTGACCCTGAGCTTCATTCCCACGCTGGGCACCATTCTGCTGGGGCTGCGTGCGGGCGAGTGGTTCCGCGCAGCCGCCCCCAGGATTCCCGTGAAGCGCTTTGTCCTTGCGGGATTGTTGCTGGCCGCGGCGGGCCTGTTGCTGCACTTCGCCGGCGTTTGCCCGATTGTAAAGCGCATCTGGACGCCAAGCTGGACGCTGTTCAGTGGCGGAGTCTGTTTCCTCTTCCTCGCGGCCTTCTCCTGGGCGATCGAGGTAAAGGGGTATCGCAAATGGGCCTTCCCGCTGGCGGTGGTGGGGATGAACTCGATTGCCGCCTACCTGATGGCGCACCTGTGGGAAGACTTCATCGTGAGCAGCCTGCACATTCACCTCGGATTCAAGGTGTTTCAGGTCTTCGGCGCGGGCCTCGAACCGCTGCTGCTGGGCATCGCCGTCATGCTGACCTACTGGCTGATTCTCTACTGGATGTACCGCAGGCGGCTGTTCTTGCGGATTTGAAGCGCCCTGGGCGCTACCACTCCCGCCGCACGCCGAAGTCGTCGAATTGGGCGTCGTTGCTGAGCAGAGGCAGGTCTTCGTGGATCGCCTGGGCTGCCAGCATACGGTCGAACGGATCCTTGTGATTGCCTGGAAGAAGCCCGGCACGCAACGCATGTTCAGTAGAAACAGGCAGCAGGCGGTATCCGACGGCCGTCACCTCGGGAATGAAATTCTGCACTAGCTCGCGCGCAAAATCCAGCTTGCCAAGGCGGTACTTGGTGGCAATCTCCCATGCGGACGCAGCGGAGACGATCATCTCGCTCCCCGGCTGGGCAAGAGTGCGCAATGCATGGGGTGAAAGCAAGTCCCGCCTGAACGCTGCCCACAGCAACGTGTGCGTATCCAGTAGGAACCTCATTCCCCCTCGCCATTCCAAAGGCGAAGTTCGTCCTCCGGCAGCGGGTCGAAAAACTCTGGACCGACATCGCCCCGGCCGTGCATGAAGCCGATCCTCCGGCTTTCGGGCACCGGATCGATGGCGACCAGACGGGCGACCGGCTTGCGCTCGCGGCCGGAGGTAATCACAACCTCTTCTCCCAGTTGCGCGCGGCGGACCAGTTCGGAGAGATTGGTCTTGGCTTCGAAGATTGTGGCGGAGTGCATTTCCTTCACCTGCTAAGGTAGCCTAGCTAATACGAAGCGGATTGTCAATTGGAATTGCCTGCCCGCTGGGCTTCGCGGCGTGGGACACCCGCCTGTATTCGTAGCCGCCGCACAGCTAGAATCGGAGAGAGAGTCTTGGCTGTGATCGATCCGCAGCTTCAAAACAGAGGCGGCGATGCGAAAACAACGGGATTCCTTCGGAATCGATTTTGGGACGACCAACAGTTCGGTGGCGCTCTCCACCGGGGACGGCGGAGTGCGGCTGGCCTCCTTCTCGTCCGGCGGAGCGGAGACCTTTTCCTTTCGCTCGATTCTCTACTTCGAACAGGGTGAATCGGCCGCCGGACCCAAGCGCACCCACTCGCTGACCGGTCCCAGCGCCATCGAGCGCTATCTGGAGGCAGACGAGAAGGGCCGCCTGGTTCAGTCGCTCAAGTCGCATCTATCGAGCCGCATGTTGACCGGCACCGAGGTCTTCGGGCGCCGTCACAAGCTGGAAGAGCTGATCTCCCGCATGGTCGGCGACTTGCGCAAGCAGGCGGAGCGGCAATTCAACCGGCCGATTCGTACTGCCACGGTGGGCCGCCCGGTGCGTTTTGTGGGCGCGGAGACGGACGAGGACGATGCCTTTGCCGTCTCCCGCCTGCGCGAGGCCTTTACGCTGGGCGGATTCGAGCACGTGGACTTCGAGATGGAGCCGGTGGCGGCCGCGTACGCTTACGAATCCACGCTGGATCGCGACGAGCTGATCCTGATTGGCGACTTCGGCGGCGGCACCAGCGACTTCTCGCTGCTGCGGGTGGGCCCGGAGGTGCGGCGGCGCGGGCGGACCGCCAAGGATCTGCTGGGATACGGCGGCGTGGGGCTGGCCGGCGACGCCTTCGATGCGCGCCTGGTGCGCAAGCTGGTCTCCCCGGCGCTGGGGTCGGACTCCGAAGCGCGCTCGCTCAATAAGCTGCTGCCCGCCGTTCCCGCCTGGATCTACGCCAACCTGGAGCGCTGGCACTACCTCTCGTTCCTGCGCACCAACAACGTGCGCGAAATCCTGAAGAGCGCACGGCTGCGCGCCCTGGAGCCGGAGAAGATCGAGGCGCTCATCTCCATCGTCGACGAGGATCTCGGCTATCAGCTTCACCAGGCGGTGCAGCAGGTGAAGTTCGAGCTGTCGCGCAACACGAGCGCGGTCTTCCGCTTTCGCACCTACTGCATGGACTTGGAGATTCCTGTCACGCGCGCGGCATTCGAGGGGTGGATCGCGGACGAGTTGCGCTCCATCGAGACCTGCATCGACGGGCTGCTCAAGCACGCGAATGTCGACGCGCGCGCGGTGGATCGCGTCTTTCTTACGGGAGGCAGCTCCTTTGTGCCGGCCGTGCGGCGCATCTTCGCCAGCCGCTTTGGCGAGCAACGCCTGCGCGGCGGGAACGAGTTCACCTCCGTGGCCCACGGGCTGGCATTGCGCGCTGCGGAGAACGCGCGGCCGGGCGGTTAGCCGGGTAGTAGATATCGCCGGATGCGCTGCGCGGCACGCAGCGGACTTACAATGGGCGCATGACTTCTCGCCGGAACTTATCCCGTCTGGCGGCCTGTGCGGTGCTCCTCGTACTTACAGCTCCGTTCCTGCTCGGTCAGGCCGATCCCGACCCCACGCCGCTGCTCCGCGCCGCGGTGGAGAAGATCCACCCTTCCGGCAGCGACAAGACTCGCTTTACCTATCTCTTGCTGGACCACACGCAGAACTTCAATTTGCAAGGCAAGAAAACCGGAGAGATGACGCGACTCTTCGAGGTCCTCTACATCGCCGATTTGCAATACCGGCGGCTGTTGGAAGTGAATGGAAAGCCGCTGAAAGGCAAGGCTCTCCTGGCCGAGCAGAGACGTTACGACGACGCGGTACGCGAACGCACGGCGCTCGACGAGGCGGCCCGCGCCCGCCAACTGCATTACCAGACAAGGAACGTATCGTTCAGCTTCAGGCAGCTACTCACGCAGTACCGCAACACCGTCGTCGAGCATACTCAGGTCGACGGCCGGGCGTGTCTTCTGATCGACTCCATGCCGCTGGAGTCGGCTGCCGACGCCCCCAAACGGCATCTTCGCATCTGGATCGACCCGCAACAAAGCGAGTTTCTGCGCGTGGAGTGGCAGCTTCTCGGCGATGAAGAAGAGATACTTCTGGGGTCGAAGGGAGCGTTCGATTTCACTTACATCGACGGTGTCATGCTCGATACACGCAAGACCCTCGACGTGATCGTTCCGGCCAGGGACGATCAAGAGAGTCCGTCTCGTGTTGTAACCGAACAGACTTTCTCGAACTACCGCAAGTTTGTCAGCACCGTGCGCATCCTGCCGGAGACAGACGACAACAAGCCATAGGCGGCGGGAGACGATGCGGTTGGTTGCGAGCGTCAAGCGCACCTATTCGGGGTAGAATGATGGACACGGAGGCGCGCATGGGAGCGGAGGAGAATACGGTCGTCGTAGATTTGGGATCATTCCGCCAGGCAGTCGAGGAGCGAGTGAAGGCTGGCTCCTACGCCTCAACGGATGAAGTGATTCAAGCAGGTCTGCTCGCTCTGGAGCGGGAAGAGGCAGGCACCAACGAGTGGCTTGACCAACTGGCAGAAAAGTCTTTGGCCGATCCGAGGCCGAGTGTCCCGGCGGCTCAGGTCTTTCGGGAGCTGAGGGCCAAGTATGGCCGTCCTGAGAGTGTGAGCCTGCACCTTGAAGCTATTGATCTGGCCCTGAACAGTTGCAACATTGTTAGGCCGTCATCCTGAGCGAACGGGGCCCCAAACGTTCTTCAGTTTGGGGGTGGTGAGTCGAAGGATCTGCGGTTGATTATTTGTGTTCCGTTTCAATACTTAAGGGCCGAATCAATAGGTACGCATTGAATAGAGCGCCGCGGTCACTGCTTTCGATTATCTGTCGCGAGTTTGGCTTCGATTGTTAGTTCGACAAGGAGGCCAAGTGCACAAGCTGCTTCGTCACTATTATTTTTCAAATATTCCTCTATTTGGCCCATGTAAGGTTCAACATCTCCTATCAGTCTCTTGATCTCGGATTGTGAACTACGCTGGAGCATCTCCTCCCTCCATCCGTCATCGCCTTCCGCCCATTTTTGAACTAATGGGATGAGGGGCTTGAACTGTTTAGGCATCCCCCGCAGATTGGCGCGGTTCATGCGCGTCTTTGGACCTACCAGCCCACACAGTACTTCTATTGCCGCCTGTAGCGCCTCCACTGATTCGGGGTGAAAGTAGGCGCAAAGGGAGTCCTCGTAGATTTGAAGACTGTCATTTGGAGATTTGATTAGCTGCAAGGCCGCGATGTGAAGAGAAGGAGAGTCTAGGAATCTGCTCAGCACCTCGCATTTCTCTTTCGACCTTGGACCATACACGGGCCAGCGAGGATCTCCGCATACTCTCATGTCGGTGGGCAAGTCAACGAATGAGACCCGGTTTACACGGTTGATCGAGGCCAATCCCGCATCCAAACGACCGCTTACATTCAGGTTCAGGTACTCTTCGCTTGCCGCGATATGTACTCGCCGGCGCCGATGGGTCATATGAATCTGATGGGAGAAATTGTAGCCAGAGGTGAGATGGAGAATCCATGGGGTCGATTTGTCCGTAGAGTAAGTTGCTACATTCACGTCGTGAATTTGGCAGGCTTCAACACGCTTCTTCTTAGCCAGTCCGAAGGCCTTCAGCAGCGAAATAGGGTCTGACTGTTCCATGAGTGCGATTCCCAAACAATAAAGCACTAAGGCGCTAGTCGCGCGGCAGGATCATGCGCTCAAATTCTTAAGACGTTGAAAGTTATCAACCGCGGGTCCTTCGACTCCGCTGCGCTCCGCTCAGGATGACAACCTTTTACGTGGACCTGACTGTAAGTGCGGCCTCCAGCTAACAGCTAAAAGCTAACAGCTAGTAGCTGGAGGCTGCTTTTCGTTACCGGTTCTTGGCGACTTCCTCGACGGTGACCGGATCGAGGAAAGGCATCGCCGCACGGAGCGTCTTGCCGACAACTTCCACCGGGTGCTTGGCTTCGGCGTCGCGGAAGGCCTGGAACTCCTTGCGGCCCGAGTTCTGGTCGGCGAGGAAGCGCTTGGCAAACTCCCCATTCTGGATTTCGGTCAGAATGGCCTTCATGGCCTTGCGGCTCTCGTCGTTGATGACGCGCGGTCCCGAGACGTAATCGCCCCACTCGGCGGTGTCGGAGATCGAGTAGCGCATGTAAGCCAGGCCGCCGCGATAGATGAGATCGACGATCAGCTTGAGCTCGTGCAGGCACTCGAAGTAGGCGCTCTCCGGCTGGTAGCCGGCCTCGACCAGGGTCTCAAAGCCCGCCTTGATCAGCGCGCTGACGCCGCCGCAGAGCACGGCCTGCTCGCCGAAGAGATCGGTCTCGGTCTCTTCTTTGAACGTGGTCTCAAGCACTCCGGCGCGGGTGCAGCCGATGCCCTTGAGGTAGCTGAGCGAGAGGGCGTGCGCGTTGCCGGTGGCGTCCTGGTGGACGGCGATGAGTCCGGGGACGCCGCCGCCCTCGGTGAAGACTTCGCGCACGCGGTGGCCGGGCGCCTTGGGCGCGGCCATGCCCACGTCCACGCCCGCGGCGGGAACGATGGTCTTGTAGTGGATGTTGAAGCCGTGAGCGAACATGAGCAGCTTGCCGGCGGCGATGTTGGGGCCGATCTCGTCGGCATAGAGCTTGGCGGCGGTCTGATCGGGAACCAGGACCATAATCACGTCGGCCCACTTGGTGGCTTCGGCGACGGTGGTCACTTCCAGGCCGGCCTTCTGCGCCTTGGCGATGGACTTGGAGTTGGGCGCGAGGCCGACTTTGACCTGGACGCCGGAATCCTTGAGGTTGAGGGCGTGGGCATGACCCTGGGAGCCGTAGCCGATGATGGCTACCTTTTTGGATTGGATGAGGGAGAGGTCGGCATCGTGATCGTAATAGGTGGTGGCCATGATCTTTTCGGTTCTTCCTTTTCTTGGTTGAATGATGGTTCGAAGCGGGCTTGGCAGATTCCAGCCCTTATGTCCAATTCCCTAAGAGGGGTGTGGCTGCTTTGAGCGGTCCACAACAAAAGCAGCAAGTTAGCCCCGCTTCGCGGGTAGCGAGTTAGCAAATCAGCGGCTGTCTACGAGACTCGGCAGCAGCCGCATTCCAAAATCGCGATTCTGCACTATTTGGGCAGGACCGCCGCTGGATCTTCCACGAGTTCCTCGGGCTGCTCGGCGGGTTCGTCGCCGTTGGCGCCCATGGCCTTCATCACGCGGCTGGTGTGGTGGCCGCGGCGCATGGTGAGTTTGCCGCTGCGGCAAATCTCCAGCACCCGGTCCTCGTCTTCGTTGAGCACCTGGATCAGACCTTCGATCTTGCTTTCCACGCCGGTCATTTCGATCATCAGCGATTCGGGCGCAAGATCGACGATGCGGGCGCGAAAGACCTCGACCAGCTCGAAGATGCGCGAACGGTTGGCGGGCGTGGCGGATACCTTGATGAGCGCGAGCTCGCGAGTGACGGCGGGCGTTGTGCCGATGTCGTCCACGTCCTCGACGTTCTCCAGCTTGAACAGGCTGGCGCGAATGCGATGCCCTGCCTCGGCGGAGGCGTCGGCCACCATGGTCATGCGCGAGAGCCCGACGCGCTCGCTGCGGCCCACGGTGAGCGAGTTGATGTTGATGTTCAGGCGGCGAAAGAGCGAGGCCACGCGCGTGAGCACGCCCGGCTTGTCTTCAACGTATGCGACGAATGTGTGCAGCATAAAAGCCTTTCCAGGGATCAGGGGTCAGGGATCAGGGATCAGGTTTTTCCAACTTGATCCTCGTCCTCTGTCCCCTCCAATATCCCGTGATTCATCGTTGCGAAAATAGCGCAGTCAGAAAATCGCGTTGTCTAGTTAATCGGGGTCTCCTGACCCCTGATCCCTGACCCCTGATCCCTGTCGACCTACTTATCTTCCGGCGATTCCAGCAGCGGGTCCTGGCCGGGGCGGCGGATCATCTCGTGCAATGCGGAGCCGACCGGAATCATCGGGTAAACCGACTCTTCCTTCTCGACCATGAAGTTGAGCAGGAACGCGCCGGGAGCGGAGCGCGCTTCCGCAACGGCTGAGGCCACTTCTGCGCGGCTGCGGACGGCGCGGCCCTGGATGCCGTGGGCGTCGGCCAGCTTGACGAAATCCGGGCTGACCAGCGGCGTGGCTTCGTAGTTCTTCTCGTAGAAGAACTCCTGCCATTGGCGGACCATGCCCAAATAGCCGTTGTTGATGATGGCGATGTTGATCTTGATGCCTTCCTGCACGATGGTGCACAGCTCGGGCGAGGTCATCTGGAAGCCGCCGTCGCCGGCGATGACCCAGACTTCCTTCTCCGGGCAGGCAAACTTGGCGCCGATGGCCGCGGGCAATGCAAATCCCATCGTTCCCAGGCCGCCGGAGGTGATCAGCGTGCGCGGCTGCTCGTGGTGGTAGTACTGCGCCTCCCACATCTGATGCTGGCCTACGTCGGTGACCACGATGGCGTTGCCGCCGGTGATGCGCCAGATGTCGTGAATCACATGCGCCGCATAGAGGTGGCCGAGGTCGGGCAGGTTCTTGATGTCGCGCACCGCCGAGTCGCCCTTGATGGCCTCGATGGACTTGAGCCAGGCCGAGCCGTCGCGGCCCGCGATGCGGGGCAGCAGGTCCTCCAGCACCTCGACCAGATCGCCGGCCAGCGGCACATCGACCTTGATGTTCTTGTTCAACTCGGCCGGGTCTACTTCGATATGAATCTTCTTCGCCTTGGTGGCGTAGGTGGCCGTGGTGCCGGTGACGCGATCGTCGAACCTCATGCCGCAAGCGATGAGCAGATCGGCATCCTGAATGGCGTGGTTCACCCACGACTCGCCGTGCATGCCCATCATGCCCAAGTTGAGCGGGTGGGAAGCGGGGAATGCGCCCAATCCAAGCAGCGTGAGGGCGACGGGAATCTGCGCGCGTTCGGCCAGGGTGCGCACCTGCTCCATGGCGCCGGACTCGATGATGCCGTGGCCGGCGAGGATGACCGGGCGCTTGGAGTTCTTGATCAGCTCGGCGGCCTGCGCAAGGCCGGACTCCTCAACCTTGCGCATGGGATGCGGGCGTACCGGGCGCGGCTTGGCGGCGGCAAAGTCGAAGATGGCCGTGCCCTGCTGCGCGTCCTTGGTGATGTCCACCAGCACCGGGCCGGGCCGCGCGGACTTGGCGATCTGGAAGGCGTAGCGGATCGCCGGCGCAATGTCCTCGGTCTTGTTGATGAGGAAGTTGTGCTTGGTCACCGGCAGTGTGATGCCGGTGATGTCCACTTCCTGGAACGCGTCGGTGCCCAGAATCTTCGACGATACGTTGCCGGTGATACAGACAATCGGAATCGAGTCCAGCATGGCGGTGGCGATGCCGGTGACCAGATTGGTCGCGCCGGGGCCGCTGGTGGCGATGGCCACTCCGACTTTACCCGAGGCGCGCGCATAGCCGTCGGCCATGTGGGCCGCGCCTTGCTCGTGGCGCACCAGGGTGTGGTGAATGGGAAACTTGCGCAGTGCGTCGTATACCGGCAGAATCGCCCCGCCGGGATAGCCGAAGACGTCGGTGACGCCCTCGCCTACCAGCGTGGCCCATACGATCTCCGCGCCGGTCAGGCGGGTGGGTGTGGTGAGGTGGGCGTTGGCAGCTTGCGCAGTTGCGATGGTTCCCATGGTGGACTCCTTGTACAGCTTTTAGCCCTTAGCTATTAGCTGTTAGCTTGTTTTCCGGTGATTCCAGCTTGGTTCTTCTGCTTTTGAACTTGCCGCTGGAGCGATTCTTCAACCCGCAGCGGCCCTTCTTCAGCCGTATACCAATGATCTTCAGCCTTTAGCTAAAAGCTAAAAGCTAAAAGCTAACAGCTAATAGCTATTAGCTATTAGCTGTTACTTCGCCTTCAGCCAGCCGGCTTCGTCGTGCTTTGCTTCAAATGCATCGAGCGCAGCGGCGTGGCGCAACGTGAGGCCGATGTCGTCCAGGCCTTCGATGAGGCAGAACTTGCGGAACGGATCCACCTCGAAGCTTGCCTTGAATCCCTGGCTATCGGTCACGGTCTGCTCTTCGAGCGAAACGGTGAGCTGGTAGTTAGGAATGGTCTTGGCGTTGTGCAGCAGTTGCGCCACTTCCGCTTCCGAAAGCCGCGCGAGCACGATGCCGTTCTTGCCCGCGTTCGAGAAAAAGATGTCGGCGAAGGTCGGCGCGATGACCACGCGGAAGCCGTAGTCGGAGAGCGCCCAGGCGGCGTGCTCGCGGCTCGATCCGCAGGCGAAGTTCTTGCCGGCGATGAGAATCTGCGCGCCCTGGTATTGCGGGGCGTTCAGCTCGAAGGCCGGGTCCGATTCGCCCGAAGGCTTGAAGCGCCAGTCGAAGAAAAGAAAGTCGCCGTAGCCGGTGCGCTCGATGCGCTTCAAAAACTGCTTGGGAATGATCTGGTCGGTATCGACGTTGGCGCGATCCAGAGGTGCTGCCAATGAGGTCAGTGTGCGAAAGGGTTCCATTATGCCTTCACCTCCCAATTGCGGATATCGACGAAGTGCCCGGCGATGGCGGCTGCCGCGGCCATCTCGGGGCTAACGAGGTGCGTGCGTCCGCCGCGGCCCTGGCGGCCTTCGAAGTTGCGGTTGCTGGTGGAGGCGCAACGCTCGCCGGGCGAGAGAATGTCGGGGTTCATGGCCAGGCACATCGAACAGCCCGGTTCCCGCCAGTCGAATCCGGCTTCCTTGAAGATGACATCCAGGCCCTCGGCCTCGGCCTGCGCCTTCACGGCCTGCGAACCGGGAACCACCATGGCTCCCACGTGCGTTGACACCTTGTAGCCATGCGCAATGCGAGCCGCGGCGCGCATGTCTTCAATGCGGCCGTTGGTACAGGAGCCGATGAAGACGCGGTCGATGTTTACCTCGGCGAGCGGCGTGCCGGCCTTCAGATCCATGTAGGCCAGCGCGTTCTCCATGGTCTTGCGCTCGCGCTCTCCTGCCACGGCCGCGGGGTCGGGCACGGATGCAGTGATCGGCGCGACCATGCCGGGGCTGGTGCCCCAACTGACGTACGGCACAAGCGTAGCAGCATCGATAACCAGTTCGCGGTCGAACTTAGCGCCGGGATCGCTGGGCAGCTTGCTCCACTCGGCCACGGCCGCGTCCCATGCCGCGCCTTGCGGCGAGAAGCGGCGGCCCTTGAGGTAGGCGAAGGTGGTCTCGTCGGGAGCGATCATGCCGGCGCGCGCGCCTGCCTCGATGCTCATGTTGCAGACGGTCATGCGGCCTTCCATGGAGAGCGCGCGGATGGCCGAGCCGGCGTATTCGACCACGTAGCCGGTTGCGCCGTCGGTGCCGATCTGGCCGATGATGGCCAAGATGATGTCCTTGGCGGTGACGCCCTTGGGCAGTTCGCCTTCGACCACAATGCGGAAGGTCTTGGGCTTGGACTGCGGCAGCGTTTGCGTGGCCAGTACGTGCTCGACCTCGCTGGTGCCGATTCCAAATGCAAGCGCCCCGAAGGCGCCGTGCGTGGCCGTGTGCGAGTCGCCGCAGACAATCGTCATGCCCGGCTTGGTAAGCCCCAGCTCCGGCCCGATGATGTGGACCACGCCTTGATCGGGCGAATCGACGCCGTACAGCTCGATGCCGAAGTCGGCGCAATTCTGGTTCAGCGTGGAGATCTGCTTGGCCGCGATCTGGTCGACGATGTGCAGCCGGCCCTCGATCGTGGTGGGAATGTTGTGGTCCACCGTGGCCACGGTGCGGTCCGGACGGCGCACTGTGCGCCCCGCCAGGCGCAGCCCTTCGAACGCCTGCGGCGAAGTCACTTCATGCACCAGTTGCAGGTCGATGTAGAGCACAGTGGGCTCGCCCGCGGGCTCGACCACCACATGCTGCTGCCAGACCTTTTCGAATAACGTCTTTGGTTCGGTGTTCATTTGACTCCCTAAAGCTGTTAGCTATTAGCTCTTAGCTGTCAGCTTGGCTTTGCCGATCGAGGCTGTGACGACTTTTCGAGCCGCTAGCCTCAGCGAACGTTTGACTGCGCTACGTGCATCAGAACAATGAGCTAACAGCTAACAGCTAATAGCTAATAGCTAACAGCTAATAGCTAACAGCTAATAGCTAACAGCTAACAGCCAAAAGCTGCTTTACCGTCTCGCGAATCTTCGCGCCCATCTCCTTGGTCGAGAGCACGGGCAGCCCTTGCGGGTTGTCGCGGGCCAGGTCGGGAGTGCGGAAGCCCTGCTCCAGCACCTTGCGCACTGACGCTTCAATGGCCGCCGCTTCTGCTTCGAGTCCGGCGGAGTGGCGCAGAATCAGCGCGGCAGTCATCATCGCGCCGATGGGATTGGCCAGGCCCTTGCCTGCGATGTCCGGCGCGGAGCCGTGCACCGGCTCGTACAAATTGACTTTGCCGCCGATGGTGGCCGAGGGCAACATGCCCAGCGAGCCGGTGATGACGCCGGACTCGTCGGAGAGAATGTCGCCGAAGAGATTCTCGGTAACCACCACGTCGAAGGTCTTGGGCCGGTTCATCAGGTGCATGGACATGGCATCGACGTACTGGTGCTCCAACTCCACATCGGGGAATTCGGCGGCGACCTCAATCACCGTGGCGCGCCACAGTTGCGAGACCTCAAGCACGTTGGCCTTGTCCACGCTGGTCACCTTCTTGCGGCGCTTCTGCGCCAACTGGAAGGCGATGCGGGCCACGCGGGCCACTTCGCCCTTGGTGTAGCGCATGGTGTTCCAGGCTTCGTTGGCATCCTTGTTCCACTCGCGGGGCTGGCCAAAGTAGAGTCCGCCCAAAAGCTCGCGCACAAACAGAATGTCCGCGCCGTCGATGATCTCCGGGCGCAGCGGGCTGTTCACGGCCAGCTCCTTGAAGGCGAAGGCAGGACGCAGATTGGCGAATCCGCCCAGAGCCGCGCGAATGGCCAAGAGACCCGCTTCGGGACGCTTGTCGGTGGGCATGGAATTAAACTCGTTGCCACCCACGGCTCCCAACAGAACCGCGTCCGACGCCAGGGCCGCGGCCAGGGTGTCGGCAGGCAGAGGCGTGCCGTCCTGCACAATGGCCACGCCGCCGATGCGCTTGAAATCGAACTCGAACGTGTGGCCGCCGATTTCGGCAATGTCTTTCAGAAGCGCAACGGCTTCGTTGGTGACTTCGGGACCGATGCCGTCGCCGGCGGTGACTAGAATCTTCAGTTTCATGGTTCTCCAGAGATCAGGGTTCAGAGATCAGAGATCAGTTTGCGGATTTGCGTAGAAACTTCCCTCAGGGGCTAAAGCCCGCACTCGTTCTGGTGTTGCTTGCGGCACGATCCAAATTGTGCCCTTTCAAAAAAACTCGCTTCAACAGGCCCTTTTCTCAACCGTGAAGCCCGAATACACTTCTGCATCCGACGCACGGGCCAAAGCCAGTACCCTTCACCGTTGCTTGTCGTTGGCGCCGGGGATGAAGCCCCGGCCTGTCAGTCTGGCCTGCCGAACCGTACTGTTCCTAATAGGCTAAACCATTTGGCGGCGTCTTAATCGAGTTCGGCCACCGGTTCGCGGCGTTTTTCCCGGATTTGGTCGGGTACGATGCCGATCAGGTCCTGGTCGTAAATGTTCTTTTTGCGGTCGGCCAGGGCCACGAAACGGTAGTAGGTCTGCTGCAACTCCTCGCGAGTCAGCTCGAATCCGAGCTGTTCCAGGCGATGGCGCAGGGCGGCGCGGCCGGAGTGCTTGCCCAGCACCAGATGCGTCTTGGCCACGCCCACCAGCGCCGGAGTCATGATCTCGTAGCACAGCGGGTTGGCCAGCATTCCGTGCTGGTGAATGCCCGACTCGTGCGCAAAGGCGTTGTCGCCCACGATGGCCTTGTTGGGCGAGGGCCGGAAGGTGATGATCTGGCCTAGCACCTGGCTGGTGGGGTAAAGATTTTCCAGCTTGATGCTGCTGGAGACGCCGTAACGGTCGCCGCGCACATAAAGGGCTGCCGCGATCTCTTCCAGAGCCGCGTTGCCGGCCCGTTCGCCGATGCCGTTGATGGTGCACTCCACCTGGCGCGCGCCGGCGGTGATGGCGGCCAGGGAGTTGGCCACGGCCAAGCCCAGATCGTTATGGCAATGCGAGGAGAGGATGACGCCCTCGGCGTCGATCGCCGCAACGCGCTCGCGCACTTCGCGGAACATCGCCCCATATTCTTCGGGGGTGGTGTAGCCCACCGTGTCGGGCATATTGATCGTTGTGGCGCCGGCTTCGACGGCCACGCGCACCATCTCCACCAGGAAATCGCGGTCCGAGCGGGTCGCGTCCTCGGGCGAGAATTCGACATCGTCCACAAACGAGCGGGCCAGGCGCACCGATTCCGCCGTCTGGTCGAGCGCCTGCTGCCGGCTCATCTTCAGCTTGTACTCCAGATGCAGGTCGCTGGAGGCCAAAAAGACATGGATGCGGGCGCGATCGGCAAACTGCACGGCGCGGGCCGCCATCTCGATGTCTTCGGCCTTCGCCCTGGCCAGTGAGGCGATGCGCGGCTTCCTCACGGCTTGCGTGATGGTGGCGATGGCCGCAAAGTCGCCCTCCGAAGCCATGGCGAAACCGGCTTCGATGATGTCCACGCCCAGGTCTTCCAGGGCATGGGCCATGGTCAGCTTTTCCTGCGTGGTCATGCTGCAACCGGGAGACTGCTCGCCGTCGCGCAACGTGGTGTCGAAGAAGACTACATGGTCGTTGGTCATCGATTCGCCTGTCGTGATGGGATAGCTGTTGCAACACACCCAGTGTCGCCGATTCCGCGAGTATAAGGCAAAGTTATTATTTTTGTGGAAGCGATTAGTATTCGTTATGATGTTGCTGAACAAATAGGGACGAGAATTGACGGGAGGAAATCCGGCTTGGACACGATTGGCGCTTGAACAGCGCCACAAGAGCGAATGGCGCTGAGGATGTATTGCAAAATATACCCACGATGGGTATAGTGAGGGTGATCGAGATGCAAGACCCGACAAAGGCAACGGGGCTCCAGTTTGTTGAAGCCCCGGCATTCAGCAGGTATAGGGAGAACTATCTCGACGACGAGGCTTTCAGGAAGTTGCAGAGGGCTCTCGCCGTCAATCCGGAAGCCGGCGACTTGGTTCCGGGGGCGGGCGGTATCCGAAAACTGCGATGGAGCGATGCCAGGCGAGGCAAGGGAAAACGTGGCGGATTGCGAATTATCTACTACTGCTTCCTTTCGGATGAGGAAATCTGGTTGTTGACGTTATACGACAAGGGCGAAGCGTCCGATTTGACGAAGGACGAGAAGACCCAGCTCAAGAGAGCGCTGGAAGGCGAGCGTGCTGCCCGCAAGGGAAGGGAAATGCGATGAGCAAGCAGACAGGAACCAAGCGAGACATCTTTGCGGAACTGATGGAAGGCGTCGAAGCGATGGGGGGACGCCGCGCAGGAAAGTTGACGCTGAGGACCCATTCTCTTCCAGCGCCCGAGGTCGAAGAGTCGCCTGGAGCTGAGTTTTTTGTCGCCGTTCGCGAAAGGTTCAACGTGTCGCGCGCAGTGTGGGCGAATATGCTCCGGGTGAGCCCCCGGACGGTGGAGAAGTGGGAGCAAGGCGGGCAGGTGAGTCCCCTGGCCGCGACGTTTGTGGACTTGATTTCGAAATTCCCCGATACCGTGGATCGCTTGCAGACGTTGCCCAAGAGGGTTGCACGGTTGCCGATTGCGTTCCCCACGGATCGCTCGGCGATTACCGTCAAGCAGTTGTTCAGCGCCGCGGGGTTGCCTGTTTGCGGACCTGTTCGGTGGAAGGAAGAGAATGTGCCCGAGAGCCAGCCTGGCGTATACGTTGTTGCGACTGTGTCGAGTCCCGACGATGACGCGGGTCTGGACTACGTGTCTGGTTTGCGAGAAGAGGCCGCGCATCGATGGATACCTTCTCAGCCTGTCCTTTATGTAGGCCAAACCACTCGGCCTCTGTCTGTCCGAGTCAAGGAGTTCTACAGGCACAAACCAGGGTTCGCAGCTCCGCACAGCGGAGGGGAAGAAGTGATCTCCCTTGAATGCGCAAAATGGGTCTATTGGTCTCCAACCAAGAATTCATTGGATGCGGAGAGCAAAATGATTGAGGAATTCGAGACACGAGTACGCCGTCTTCCATTTGGGAATCTTAAGCGGCCTGCGAGAGTGAAAAGAGACTTGAAGTCGGACGCAGTTTCCTTCTGAGCCCTATGGAACTCAACCATCTAGAAACGTTTTTGGCCGTTGCCGAGGAGAAGAGCTTCTCGCGGGCGGCTGTGCGCCTGCACCGCACCCAACCGGCGGTCAGCCAGGTGATCCGCAAACTGGAGGCCTCGGTCGGCGAGACGCTCTTCGATCGCGCGGCGCGGGATGGCTCGCTGACCGCCGCCGGGGTGCTCTTGCGCGACTATGCCCTGCGCCTGCTGGCGTTGCGCCGCGAGGCCTCGAGCGCCCTGGGCGAGTTGAAGAGCCTGGAGCGCGGCCGGCTGCAACTGGCCGCCAACGAGTACACCTGCATGTACCTGTTGCCGGTGATCGACGCCTTCCGGCGGGAGTTTCCGCATGTCAGCGTTACCGTGCACCGGATGCTGGCCAGCCATGTGGCCGAGGAGCTGAACCTGCGCACCTTCGAGTTGGGGGTGATCTCCTTCCGCCCCGATCCGGTGCAGTTCCGCACCATCGCCGTCTACAACGACAGCCTGGCGTTCATTGTCAGTCCCCATCATCCCCTGGCCAGGGCGGCGCGGGTATCGATCAACGACCTGGGGAAGGAGCTTTTTGTCGCCCATAACGTGACCTCGCCCTTGCGGCGCAAGGTGATCGAGGCCTTCCAGCGCTACCGGACGCCGTTGAACATGGGCATCGAGCTGCCCACCATCGAAGCCATCAAGCGCTTCGTGGCCATGGGCAACGGGGTGGCGCTGGTGCCGCACCTGACCGTGGCGCGGGAGTTGGAATCCGGGGACCTGGTGCGGGTGCCGGTAGACGAGCTGGAGATGAAGCGGGTGCTGCGCCTGGTGCACCGCAGGCAGGCCACGCTCTCCTATGCGGCCATGGCCTTTCTGCGCACTGTCAGGACGCTGGCGCAGCAGCAGGGGCCGCCCTTCTACTACCAGGTAGAACGAGCGGGATGAGGAGCGCACTTTGTTGGCGGCGCGTTCTGGTCACAAATCGGCTCCCAAAATGGTCATTTCGACCGTCAAATCCCAAGCTGGGCCCTCTTTGGGCCTCCTTGAAACGAGAGCGGGGGAAGATTCTGAAACCGCTCCTCCCGACAGGGACCGGCCCGGCCAGTTACAATACCGAGAGCGGGGCCCGGCTCGAACCGGCGCGCCGGATTCGACAAGCTCGTTGCCAGCCGGACGGTTGTGCAGTCGTGAGGTTCAGGACCGAATGAAGAAGATCGCCTTAATTGCATTCCTGCTGGCCGTATGCGTGGCCGCAGGCCGCGCTCAGGAAAGCCGCCAGGACGTCAGCATCAGTGGAACGGGGCTTGTGGAACCGTTCATCGCCTCGCAAACCGATGTCCAGGTCCACTCCAACGCCGCCTATGGCATCCTGGGAAGCTACCGATTCATGCTTACGCCCTCGAGCGCCCTCGAGGCCAACTACGGAATCACCTACCATAACAAGATCAACTTCATCGCCAACCCCAACAAATACCAGGTGATGACCCGGACGCAGGAGATGTCGGTGGCCTACGTGCGGACCTTCAACTTCAAGAAATTCAATCCCTTTCTCGAAGCGGGTCCGGCGGCGATCATCTTCATGCCCATCCGCAACGCGGAAACCACTTCGCTGGATGTGAAGCAGCAGACGGGCATTGGCGGCATGTACGGCGCCGGCGTGGCCTACGAGATCAGCCCCAGCTTCGACATCCGCGCGGAGTTCCGCAGCCTGGTCACCAAGGTGCCGAATTTCGGCGATTCTCAGTTCAATACCAACAAGTACTACAACATCTTCGTCCCCGCCGTCGGCGTGGCGTACCACTTCTAAGCAAGAACAGCTCCACGCAAAAAGGGGACAGGCCGCGGCCTGTCCCCTTTTTTGCGTACGCCGATTCCTCAAGCGCTTTCGCTCTCGCCCCCCGTGCCCCATCCATTCCGCGTCTTTTCGCGGAATGGGTGGGAGACCAACGTCGTTCCGGTCTGCACACCCTGAAACGGCTCTAGTTCTGGGCCTCCTGGTAGCGTCCCAGCTCTTTCACCATCGAGCAGTGGGATTGCAACGCCTCGACGGCCCGCGTCCCTTGTTCGCCCGAGCGAATCAGGCAATCCACGTAAAAAACATATTCCCAAGGCTTGCCGTGGACCGGCCGGGACTCGATCTTGGTGAGGTTGGCGCCGATGGTGGAAAGCTCGGCCAGCGCGGCGACCAGCGAACCGGGGCGATGTTCCAGCGAGAAGGCCAGGCTGAGCTTGTTGGCCCCCGGATCGGCGACCGCCTCCGCGGTGCGGCGCACCAGGAAGAAGCGCGTATAGTTCTCCGGGTTGTCTTCGATGCCGGCGTAGAGGATCTCCGCGCCGTAGTAGTGCGCCGCCGCCACGCTGGCGATGGCCGCCGCCTGGCGATCGCGCAACTCCATCATCTGCTTGACGCTTCCGGCGGTGTCGTAGAAGGCGAAGGCTTCCATCTGGGGGTGGGCGGCGAGAAACCGCCGGCATTGCGCCAGGGCCACGGGATGCGAGAAGACGCGCTGGATTTCGCCGCTGGAAACGCCCGGCACGGCGATCAGGTTGTGGTGAATGCGGAGCAGCGTCTCCTTCTCCACCTTCACGTCGTGCGCCAGCAGCAGGTCGAAGTGCTCTGAGACCGGCCCGGCCAGGCTGTTTTCGATGGGAATCACCGCGGCATCTACGGCGCCGCTGCTGACCGCCGCGAAGACGTCGGCGGAGAGCGAGAAGGGCACGATGGCCGCGTTCTCGACCAGTTTTGTGGCCGCCTGGTGGCTGAAGGAGCCGGGTTCGCCCTGGATGGCGACCCGGAGAGAGGCGGGGCGGTCCGTTGGCGCGGACGCCGGGGCGGGCTGGGGTGCGGCCTGCTTGCGGGCGCCGTACCACTGTTCGATGGGAGTTCTTTCGGGCGGGGTCGCTTCGGAAATCGACATGGAATTCAGCTCCGCAGCCACAGGTCGGCCGCCACAAAGGCGAAAAAGACCATGGCGATGACACCGTTCATGGTGAAAAAGGCGGCGTTTAGCCGGCGCAGATCGCGCGGCGACACCAGGGAGTGCTCATAGGCCAGCAGCAGGGCCACGGCGGCGATGCCCAGCCAGCCGGATGCGTGAAATTGAAACAGCAGGGCAAACCAGGCCAGCAGCCCGAGCATGGCCAGATGCATCGTGCGGGCGGCGACAAAGGCGGCGGGAATGCCGATGGCCTGGGGCAGGCTGTTGAGCCCGGCGGCGCGGTCGTGCTCGAAGTCCTGGCAGGCGTAGAGTACGTCGAATCCGCCCACCCAAAGCGTGACTGCCGCAGTGAGCACCACGATGCGCGGGTCGAGGCTGCCGCGCACCGCGATCCAGGCGGCGGTGGGCGCCAGGCCCAGCGCCAGGCCCAGCACCAGGTGCGACCAGCGGGTGACGCGCTTCATGTAGCTGTAGCCCAGCAGCACGACCAGCACAATGGGCGACAAGTAAAGTGTGAGCCGGTTCAACTCAGCCGAGGCCAGCACGAAGAGCAGCGCCATCAGGACAGTGAAGCCGAGGACAAACTGGCGCGAAAGCTGCCCGGCGGGGATGGCGCGGGTGCTGGTGCGGGGGTTGGCGGCGTCCAGATCGGCGTCGGCCCAGCGGTTGAAGGCCATGGCGCAGGAACGGGCGGTGACCATGGCCACCAGAATCCAGGTCAGGGTGCGCAGGGTGGGCAGGCCGCCGGCCGCCAGGATGGTGGCGGTGAGGGCAAAGGGAAGCGCAAAGATGGAGTGCTCCCACTTGATCATCTCCAGTGTGGTGCGCGTCTTGGCCCAGAGGGTTGGCATGGTTGGCTCCGGCTTCTAGTTTACTTGAGGGATTCAGCGCTCAAGTAAGAGGGAGAAGGCCTCGGAGGGAGCCAATTCCTCGAGGCCTGGCAGGATGGCCTTCGTGGCAGTGCTATTTCTGTTTTTCCGACGGCTGGCCGGCGACTTGGAGAAAGTTCTTCACGCTGAAGACACCGGGAACCCCGTTGGCGCGCATGGATGCCACTTCCTTGTCGGCCTGCGAATCGACCGTGCCGTAAAGCTCGACGTGGCCGTTCTGCACCGAGATGCGGATGGGCTTGGCCGGGTCGATGGCGTACTTGTTCAGCATCGGATAGCCGTAGACGGCGCGCGCCACTTCGAGGCGGGTCCGGTCGTCCATCGTGGAGACGGGATCGACCTCGATCTCTTCCACCACGTCCTTGACGCCGGGATAGGTGCTGACCAGGGCCATGGCGGAGTCCTTGTCCACGTCGGTGCGGGCATGGCCGCTCAAGGTGACCACGCCGTTCTCGACGGCAACGCCGATGGCGTTGAAGGCATTGCCGTAGCCCACGCGATCGTAGGTCAGCTTTTCCGCCAGCTTCTCTTGCAGTTCCTTGTCGGGCAGGGTAGGTCCGCCGACTTCGATCAGGTTGCGCACCGCGGCGATGCCCTTGGATTTATGCACGCGCCGCTCGGCGTCGGCCTTGTACTCGTAGAGGTCCACGGTTCCGGTCAGGGTGGCGATGCCGTTGTCCACGTTTACCTTCACATCTTTGAAACGCGGTTTGTTGAGCCGGGCCGCGGCGTCGTTGGCCACGGGGTTGTCTGCCTGTGCGGATACGCCGGGGGTGCGGCCCGCCGCCCAGCAAGCCTGGGGCAGGCTCAAGAGGGCGCCGGCGAGCGCGATGGCGAGCAGCGCGGCGCGGGTGGTTGTGGTTGTTCTCTTCATGGAAAAAAACCTCCTCGTTCGGGGTACGAAATCAAGGCGGCAGTTGCCAGAATCCAAGTCCGGCCAACTGGCCGTTCGCCCTTTATAGACACGGAGTTTCGAGAAAGGTTACGCGCGGGGGCGGCGAAGGTCTGAGGCTTCCCATCCATTTCGCAAAGAACGCGAAATGGATGGGGCACGGTGCATTGGAGCTGGAACGGGCAAGGGGAGGGTCGGTGGTTGTGCCCTCCCTGGTCCCAGAATCGGGACCAGGGGCACCCAGCGCCGGTACGGACACGAGGTTTCGAGAAAGGTTACGCTCAGGGGCGGCGAAGGTCTGAGGCTTCCCACCCATTTCGCAAAGAACGCGAAATGGATGGGGCACGGCGCATTGGAGCTGGAACGGGCAAGCGGAGGGTCGGCGGTTGTGCCCTCCCTGGTCCCAGAATCGGGACCAGGGGCACCCAGCTTTCTCCCTATTCCCTATTCCCTGACCCCTGACCC
>Ga0316217_10000716_pt1 | contig 45890 bp, 26 predicted proteins | sample 1anoAmetaG_FD_203633 | JGI IMG/M metagenome (GOLD analysis project Ga0316217, IMG submission 203633) | Freshwater microbial communities from Trout Bog Lake, Wisconsin, USA - 1anoA | ecosystem: Environmental > Aquatic > Freshwater > Lake > Hypolimnion/Profundal zone | place: USA: Wisconsin...
ATTCCAGGCGGACAAACTGGTCGCCACAGAGCCGGCCAGCAGCCCATTGGTCGCGATCCCCGCATCCAACCAGGAGAACACCCGCTCGAAGCGGACATGGCCATTGGCATTGAAGCGTAATAGGGCACGATGGGCCGGTTCGCTCGGCGTCAGCCAAGTGTAAAAGGCGCCGTTGGGGGTTAGGAATCCACGAATTTGATCCAGCGGATCCTGGTAATCCAGGCTCGGGGCCTCCCCTGTATCCAACGGCACTGCGGTCAGCGAGGCCTGAGCTTGGCTGCTCGCGGGGCTACGCAAGTAGTGGCTGAACTGCGTCGCATCCGCTGGCCAAACCAACGAGTACCTCACCAAGCGGTCGGGCCAAAGCACCCCCGCCACCCCGGCCGTAAGCCAGTAAACCTGCAGATCATTGAGGTCCGGCGTGTATTTGTCGGCATACAACTCCACGCCATTGGCGGTGGACAGTTGATAATAAAACTGAGTGCCCAAAGAGTTCTGAATCGGGGAAGGCGGGGGATTCAGCCCTTCCCATCCGTCCTGGTAGGGCGTTAAACGCTCCCCCAGATTAATCGTGACATTGGCGGGGGCCGCTGCTTCATAAACCTGGATGATCTCAAACCCCAAATATTGCCGGGCCGTCCCGCCGGCAACGGGCTGGCCGAGTAACTCCACAAACACCTGACCTTGCACATTGAAGGCGTGAATTTGCTGGGCGCTGCCCCCAATCCCGCCCCCCTCCAACCAGAGCGTACGGATCTCCGTGTTGGTGCCACCCCCGTTGGGATCCTGGTAGGGCGTGGCCAACGTCGGCGGAAAACTGCCGTTGTAGGCCACATGAATGTCGCTCACGCGGCCTTGGGCCAGGGAAACCGGGTAGCCCAGCCCGCCAAAGCCGCCTTCCGTCCAGTAGATGTAGTGGGGGGGTTGGACCGGGGAGGAGGAAACCACATAGTTGGCCGAGTAAAGCCGGTAGATGCTGCCCGCATTGGTGTAAAAGCTGGGGGTGCCGATGGGGGCGAGGAGGTTGGTGTAGTTGAGCCAGTTGGCATCGCCATTACCCGGAAAGGAACCCAGCGTGACCCAGGTAACGGTGATCGGACCTGGTTGCGTGGCGAAGACTCGGCCGGCGTTGGGACTATAGTAGTAGCTTTCTAAATTGGCGCTTGACGTTAGAGCGTTGGTAATGTCCGGCCACGGCGCCCCCTGCCAATAACCGGCGGTGGTGTTCGCCAGCAGAGATCCGCTGATATCCGTCACGGGCGGGGGAATCACGCCGCCGAAAGGAAAAGACACCTGCCGGCTCATGAACGGCGCCCCGATCTGCACCCGGCGCTGGATGATGTAATCCAAACCTCCGTTGTTTACCTGGCCCATGGGTAGCTGCATCGCCAGCGCCACCGGTTGTGAGAACGGAGCTTGCCCGGAAAGAGCGGCGTTGGACAACACCATCCAATTGGTCGCCGCAGTCACACCGCCAAAGGAAAGCAGGCCCTGAAACTGGTTCGCGGTGACGGTCGCCGGCGGGTTGTTGTTCCACCACGTCAGCGTGGTGGGCATCCGCCCGTCCGAACCGGGAGGCGTGTTCGTGATCGTTGAGATCGGCGCCCCGCGCTCGGATTGCAAATTGAAGGGCGCGCCGTCGGGAGCATATTCGATCGCGGTAAGAATGTCCGCCTTGAGCCGACCCCCGCTCCCCAGCAAGGCGAGCAGGCATAGCCCGATACAAAACGTCTGTTTCATAACCTTCGGTTGTGCGATGGCCTCACCCAGTCAGCGTCGCTGACTACGGATGGGCAACCGAGGCGTAACTGCTGGTGGCTGCGCTCTTCGCGAGACTGCTTTCCATCCGGGCCAGGCGCTCTTCGCGGGCCCGGTCGCGCTCTTCGAGCAGGGCGACGTACTTGTGCAGCGTCTCCTTCTCCGCCAGCGCCTGGCTGAACTTCGCCTCCAGTTTCTTCAACTCCGCCTGCTGCGCCTCAAGCTTCTTTGCCAGTTCCTGGGTGGCGGAGACGTTCAGCATCGAAATGGCTTCGTAATCAACGAACCGGAAATCCTTCACCTCGCGGCCATAGACAAACACCTTGCCATCCGCCGCCTGGGAATCCGTCCGGAAAGCGCCGTACCGCACCTCCACTACCTGGCGAACGCTGGCCTCCTTCTCGCCGATGAGCTTGACGCGCTCGCCGACCTTGAGGTCGGTGGACGCTAGCACCCAGCCGTCCTTGATGTCCGCCTTCTGGTAGATGTCCGGCACCACATCGGTGCGCTGGCCCACCGCCTGCGGATAGATTTGCTCCACCTGCTGGGCGATGACTTTCTTCTGCGGATGACTCCCCTTGGCAACGGTGTCTTTATAGGTGTAGTCCGTGATCTCAATGCCTATCAGCGCATCCAGATCGCGCGCACTGTCCGACCGGCCAATGATGTTCTTGATGCGACTATCGGAGTAGGCGAAAAAGTTGGCCCCGACAATCGTTGAGGAGGCCTTGATGCTGGCATCAATCGGTGTTCCTACTGGCTCAGATACAATGTTGCCATAGATGAAGTCGCCTGCCGCGGTTGTGTGATAGCGATCAAAACCGTCAACCTCCAAGGGCGCCGTCGGACTTGACTGGCCGATGCCCACGTAGTTATTACTCGAACAAAGGGTCATGACGTTGCCGTTCGCCCCATTAAAAAGGAGTTTGGCGGGACCTTCACCATTGCCGGAGCCGGTCGAGATCATGACCCAGGTCCGGCCCCCCGGGGAGGTATTCCTCACGCCAAGCCAGGTACCGCTTATTGAAGGGCTCTCGGTAAGCATTTGAGGGACAACATCGCCGCCAAGGACGTGCAGTTGAGATACCGGACTGGCGGTGCCGATGCCGACAAACTGACCGAAGGAATTTTGGCCGCTGAAGTTATTATTCCCGTTAAGGAGCGGCACATTAGGGTTCAAAGTGGTCAGTCCCGAACCATTGCCGCTGAAGGTCCCGCTCAAGGTTACCCCTGACTCCGTGTTCGTCACGACCGTGGAGGGTAGCGAGGCGGACGGCACGATTCCCGTCAGGCTAGCCGCGTTGAGGGAGGTCAAACCGCTGCCGTTGCCGCTGATGATGTTCGTCCCCGTGTTCACGGGACCGGACACGGTCAACGCGCCGCCTGGCGTGCCCGTCAACAAAGTGCTGCCCGAGGCGTTGGCCAGACTGTTGGCGTTGGCGGCCAGAAACGCGTAGGGCGAGCTCAGCAGTTGTAATCGCGGGGCGATCGTTACGGGCACCCCCCCCTGGCCGATGCCCAGAACCACGAATTCCACGAATAATTGGGTCGCCTGGCTATTGACGAATACGCTCGAAAGTGGTTGAGGAAAAGGCTCGCCCGGATAGGCTGTGCCTTGACCCAGCATCACGCTGAAGTAACCATTATCGACCGTCACCGTCTGCTGCTCGGCGTACAGTTCGTTATTGGTGACGGTCCCGCCGTTCTGGACGTTCCACAGGCGGAACACCACATTGTAGTTCTTAGGGCCGGTATTGGTCGCCCCCAGCGGATTCCCGCTGCCGTCCGTCAGGTAGCCTTGGTAGGACATGAGATTGGGCGGGGCGATGGTTTGAGCGCGGCTCAGCGGGGCCTCCAGGACGGCGGCCAGCACGAGGGCAACAAGTCCAGAGCGCAAGGCAATGAAGCGGATTGGGGTTTTCACATTCATACGTTTTCTTGGATGGGCGTTTGCGGGAAATGATTTGAATCTCAATAAGTGGTCAGGGCGGCCACGGGACTGATGCGGGTGAGCGAAAAGCTGCCGGCCGTGTTGAACGTTCGCTGGTTATCCCCAAACCCGGCCAGCGTGATGGTTTCGGCGTAAGCGCCGGAAAGGCCGGCATTGGCCGTGGTCAGGCTGACGAAATCGGCGCCCGGCGGCGACACGCTCAAGGTGATCTGCCGGGTGATATCGTAGGATTGAGCGCCCCGCAGCAATTCCTTCTTGAAAGAAGGGTCCAGGTTGTTGTGATCCGGATGGTAAGTGTGAAGAAACGGGTTGGACGTTTGGTCATAGTAGGCGTCCGTCACAGTGGTCTGGAGCACCCCGCCGGGAACCAGTGAACCGCTGAAAATCCAGGGGGAGTTGGCTGCCGACCAGGGTAGTTGCGTGGCGCAGATTCGCCGGGCAAGGTTGAGATGGGAGGCGTCCAGGACGCTTTCGGTGGTGGCCACGACGATGTTGGTCTCCTGGCGCAGCCCGTAATAGACGCGCTGCAAGAGGCGAGCGGTCGTTCCGTCGTTGTGCAAAATGAGGCGCAACGGATAAGGGGTGACCACCGCGCCCAGGTTGGTGTCCAGACTGGTGACCACGTAGGCGCCGGAGTTGGTCGTCAAGAGGTTGCCGTCGCTGTTGGTCGCATAGGTCTTGAGGTAGCTGCCCACCTGCGAAACGCTGACACTGCCGACCCATAATCCGGTCGTGGCGGCGGATTGGGCCGAGACGGGCACGTCCACTTCCGACATGCCTAGTGAATCCGTAAACTGCAAGATCCCCGCGTAGAGCGAGCCAGGGCTGGCCGTCAGGGCGGAACGGTTAACGCCCAGCACTACCGCCGCATCCGAGCCTGGCTGGCCGGACGGCGCCAGCGTCCAACTGAGCGCGTTGGTGGCGGCCAGGGCCGTGAACGCATAAGTGAGGTTCGAGGCGTTGAGCGCCCCTTGCAACAGCAGCGGCGGCGATCCCACGATTTTCGTCTGGCCGTCCGGGGGCGTTTCCGAGGCCATCATCCGCGCCGAGACGGTCAAAACAGTGGGAGTTGCATTGTAAAGGCGCAAGGAAACCTGCCCCCCGGAGTCCCCATAGCTAATGCCGCTGGGATTGGGAAGGTGGACGGTGAACGGCCCGAAATAAGTGTTATTCGCGTTGGTGGCTCGCATCCAAAATGCCTGTCCCCGCGCGACCGGGGTGGCGTAATACGAGATCACTGAAGCCGGGTTGATATTCTGAACCAGCCCCCCCCCCGGGATAATCGTAAAGCTCAACATTGCCTGGGAGCGATGCGGCCGCGCCCAGGAAATCTTGAAAATTGGGCGGGTTGGCGGCCGGTGTGGAAAAACCGATGAAGTTCAACCCCGTGATATCCCAAAGATAGCTGGGCGGCATCGGTCGTCCTCGCAAGCGCCAGTAATAATTCGTGGTCGCAATCGAATGAACTAAATAGGCCGAGTTAGCCACTAAAGCCCCCAGTTGGTTGGGGGTCGCCGGCGCGTTGCGCGCCCACTTGATCCAATGGCTCCCGTCCGAGAGCGAATTCTGAGGGTTGCTGATATATTGCGCGGGACTGACCGCCGCGCGCCACAACCAGAGGTCCGCAATGGGATTGGCCGGGTCGTTGCCCACCAATTGGTCAATGGTCTCTCCGTAGCCGGAGGCGTCCACATTCAGGTAAACCGCCGTCCAGCCGGGCGGGATGAGATTGGTCTGCGTGAGCCACTGCCCGGGAGCGGACAGGAGGCCGCCCAGCAGCAAGATCAACCACGCGAGTCGCGCGCTCGGATTCGTTTTCATAAGCTTTCCAACAGCCCTATTTTAAACTGCAGACATTCGCATGGTTGGCATTCACACGCCCTAACACCCCTGAAGGCATCACATAAACTACAATTAATGTAGCATGTAAATCATACTAACACCAAAGTCAAAAAATATTCTTCCAGACGTTTTCTTTCAGGTCGTTTCCAGACCGGGAATGCCCGTCCGGCGGTCCAAAAACCGGACCCTCTGGCGGCGTTTTTTTTGGTATGAACTTGAGAGGAATGACTAAGCGGGGCCCCCGCCCCGCCTCCTTGGCTGAAGTGTCTTCGCGGTTGGGTCGTCAACTCGATTTCCCCCCTTAACTTGCCGAGCCTTGGGGCGGCGGCAAGATGCCTTCGCCACCATCTAAGCCACTGCCCAGCTAGGGCATTACCACGCGGAAATACTGTTGGCGACCGGAGGGCGCGTTGGTCAAGGGAGAAACAGCGCCCGACAGGGTGAAGTAAGGCCCGCTCGCGGCGGCTGAGCTCTGGAGGTAACCGTAGGGCCAGGTTAGGATGACCGTTGCCCCGGCGCCTCGAATGGACAGGACGGGCCGGGCCACGGAGGCGGAGAAGCTAAGGTTGTCTATCGCGAGCCCCTGCCCTTTGCCGGCGGCATCGGCCATCTGCCACACCAACCAAAGCGCCGCCCCGGGCGGCCAGTCGGCAATCGGCTGGCCGGTGACCCCCAAAACCGCCTGATTGGCCGCGGCGGCGCCATCCACCGGGAACGCGGTGGTGGCGCCGGCCAGGGCGGGAAAGCTCACATCAAGGCTGGGGAGGAAGGTGGCGACGTTGGTGGAGAAACCATTCGTGGCGGCGGGATCGATGTAATAGCCAAACAACAATCGTTTGGGTGCGTCAGACTGACGCCACAATTCACCGGTGAACTGAAGGTTTATCTGGTTAAGCGTGAGGCCGGCGCCATTGATTAGGCAGACGCCAAAAGCGGTGGGGCCAGTGCTGCTGGTGGCCAGCAACCCCAAGGCGCGGTTCGCGCTGGACGCCGCGTTGTTGGTCGAGCCAAAGCTGATCAGACCACCGGTGCTCTGATCCCCCTCGCTGGCGCCGAACTTCACCGCGATCGACCCGAGGCCAAACCAGCCGCACATCGTGTTAGAAAGGCCCAAGCCGCCGGGGCTGAGGGCTGGAAAAGCCAGGCCAAAGGGGTTGGCCAACGCGTAGGTGACCTGGTTGATGGTAACCGGGTTGGCCGATTGGACGGTGCTCCCGCCAGGATTGGGGAGCGAATCAAAATCCTGCGCATAGACCGCGCCCGCATGGGTGTAGGCGATAGCCGCAGGCGTGGTGACAAGGCCCCCCGAAGGATTGCCAACATAGTTTTTCTCCGAAACCACCCCGCCGGCGGCGTCGGTTAACGCCAACGAACCGCCCCACGCGTTGAGAACGCCCTGGTAGTTGCCTTGCGCGAACAACCCCATGCCGCCATGCGGGGCCCGCACGCGCGCGCGAAAGGCGGCAACATTTGGCGAAGCGTAGAGCGCGCCGCCCGCCGGAACCACGGTGCCGGCGGCAAAGGCGTGCCGCACGGCGCCGACCAGGCTCCAGCCGGAGATGTCCACGGGAAAAAGGTTGGCGTTGGTCAGGCAGATATATTGCTCGTTCACGTTGCCGCTGTCCGGATTGGAGTCCACCTCGGCGATGCCAATCACCGCGTTCGTGGGCTGACTGGCGGGCAACGCGGAGCCAATGCCCACGATGTTCGCGCTCGTAAGAAACTCGAGGCGGGGCGCAAGATACTCGTTTTCGATGCGGTCCAATGCCTGGCGGAGCGTGTAGGTTTGGCCCGGGAAATGGGCGTTCGCGCCCCACAGCGCCAAGTCCATTTGCGCATCCGCCGCCAGGAGCGGGAACAGTTGTTCGATGCGATGCTGAAAGTAGTTTGCCCCAAGGAACTGATCCGTCAGCGCGCGCAGACGGCGCAAGAGCATTTGGCGGGCGCGGGGCGCGGCGACGATAGCCTCGAGCAGCGGGTGATACTTCCCGCCGCTCAAAACATAGGGCCGCGCGCCAATGAAGGGATGGCTGGGGCAGTGGGGAGCATTGGTATCGCAAAGGTTATAGACTATCGTGTCGGTGTTGAGGTAGTCGGGGCCGAACGTCAGGTCGAGGTCCCAGGGAAAGATGCTCCACTCGCGCGTCCCGTTGGTGTCGCGGTAGAGGAAGTGGTTCTTGTCGCTCGCGTCTATGTTCTGGCAGATGGCGACCGTGGCCATGTAATTGACCGCGTCCGCCAGGTTCAGATGATCGAAGATAAAGTTCTCGCGGTTCGCGCCGGCAAGGTTCAGGCCGGCTAGCAGGGCGGCGAGGTCGGAGTTGTCTTCATTGAGCCGGGTCTTTTTTGCGTACGTACCGATGGGGTCGCCTAGCGCCTTGTACAACGCTCCTGCCGGGTCCAAGCCGAGGCGGCTGAGCCAATCGCCGTTCGGTTGCTCGACATAAATCGCCACGCTGAAGAACTGAGCGTTTTGGCGCGCCTGCATATGGAACTCCTCGACTACGGGCAGGCCGGCATCGCGCAGGTGCTCGGCCGCCAATACCGCCCGCACGTAAGACTTGTCCGTGTAGGTCGCATTCAAATCGAACTCCGTGACCCACGGCAGATTCGTCCGCACAAAGAACTTCTCCCCGGAATTCATGATGAACTTGTAGTTCTTCTTTGGGAAGGTGCGGGAAGTGCCGGCGCCGCCCCGGATGCGAACGCCGACATTGTCGTAGAAATGGTCGCGATAGTACAGGGAGGATCGCGTCCCGATATCCGTATTTGCGGCGGAGGGATCCTCGACGAACCAATGCAGCACCGGCAGCGCGCTGGCGGTAACCGCGTCGGGTTGCGCCACCGTCCCCAGGTACTCGGCCGAACCCAACGGGTTGGGGAACACAGGCCAGCGCGAAGTTCGTGACAGCGAATCCGCCGCGGTGATGAACCACCGGACCATCTGCCCCGCGCTGTAGTTGGCGTGGTCGATGAACGCTCCGTAAATCCCATCCCCCGCCGCGCCATCACCGTGCCGACCGTCATCGAACATCGGGGTCTGGTTGGTCGCGCCGTACATCACGCGCCAGTTGAGGGTTACGTTGGCGATGCTGGAGAAGCTCTCCATCACGCGGCAAGTAATGTTCAAACTGTCGTTGGCGCCGGGCGCGGCGGGCGTTTGGCCCGCCAGCGTGAGGAGCGGGCCGCCGGGGCCGTTCGGGCCGCCCGGAGTCGGCGCGGCGAAATACCGCGGCGTGGTATCGTAGCGCCTGACCGCGGGAGCGTCCAACTCCGCCAGGAGGAGGAAATTGGCGTTGCTGGCGCCGTAGCTCAGCCCCTGGAGAGCGAGCACGTTGATCCCCTCGCGCAGCCGGTTGGCCTGACCGGAGATATCGAACCGCGCAAACTGCAGCGCGTTGCTGATGGCGCGGGGCGCCAGCGCGCTGGAATTCCAAACCGCCGGCTGGGGCGCATTGTCCGCGGCGACGGGCGCGCCGTTCAGGTAAGCCACGAACCCGTCCTTGTATTTCAAAGCGAGCGTCAGTTGATTTATTGCCGCCGCATTGGTCAGCGTAAAAGGGAGGCGGAAATAGGCCGTCGCGTTCGAACCGTACATCACGAGCCTGAGGTCGGTCTTAATCAAGCCGGTGAAGTTGGAAGCGCTGGCGCCCGTATCGTAGCCGATGCCATTCGTCGCCGATTGCCAGGCGGCATCATTAAAGCCATTGGTGATCCAACCCAGGCCGAGGTTGCCGTCCGCCGGCGCCAGCACCCGGCCCGCGGCGCCCGCGCTGAGCAACGTCATCGCGGTCGTCTCCATGCCGAAACCGAAGGACGCATCAGCAACCTGGGGCGGAAATGTCGGCGAGAACTCGGTCGCGACCGTCCCGTCGGGACGAATCAGGGCGAGGTATTCGCCCGCGGCGCTCAACTTGAAATTGACGTGCAGGGGCAAGCCCGGCGCGCGGATATCCCGCCCCGAGGCGAATACGATGAGGAAGGCGCCCGGAGGCAAATTCGTGTTCGGGAAAGACCACTTCGTCCGATCACCGGCCTTGTCGGTGAGCACCCAGCCGCCCAGGTTCGCGGTGGCGGAGGTGTCGTTGTGAATCTCGATCCAATCTGAGTTGTCGCCGTAGTCGTCCATTAGAGAGCCCTGGTTGTTGGCCATGAACTCGCTGATCCGGATGCCCTCGCCCGAAATAACCGGTTGGGGTTCGGCATTGGTGAGACACCGCCCCTGCAACCCCGCCGCAACGATGGCGAAGATCTCCGCCGAGTTCAGGGCGCGATTCCAAATGCCGAGATCGTCCAACCGGCCCTGCCAGTAACCCGGCGCGCCGGCGTCAGGCGCCGTGCCGGCATCATTCAGTTTCACACCGATGCCCAGGGCGTTCATCGGCGGCGCGACCAAACCGCCGACATAGCCGACACTCCGGATTTCGGCGCCATTGCGATAGAGTTTCAACGTCATGCCGTCCGCCGTGAACGCCACGTGTTGCCAACTGCCCAAGGGAAACGGCGCGCCTTCGCGGACGCTCGGCGTGGCGCCCGCCGACGTGCCCAGATAACAGCTCAAATCGCCGTCGCTGCTGGTGAGCCCAAAATGAAACTGCCCAAACGCGCCGCCCCCCCAATTCTTGGCAATGGAGGCCCAGATCGGACGCGCGTCGGCCCAAACCCAGGCCGCCACGGTGAGGTTTGTCGCCGGCTTGGGGTAGTTGGCCGCGAGCGCATAGTCGCCATAGGTTGGGCCGCGGAATTGGAGGGAACGCTCCACCCGGCCCGGCGCCCACTGGGAATTGTCAGCGGGAAACTGCTCCAACCGCCCGTTGTTGCCATTGGTGGTGCCGTCCGCCGCGACCGTCCCGCTGGTCTCGTCGAACGCCCAGTAGCCAATCAGGCCGTCCTGGATCGCCGCGGACGCGAGCCGGCCGGCGGCGAATACCGCAATAATACCCAGGCGAACCAGAAACATTCTGGACGATTGCATTATGAACGCGCCGAGGCGCCAGATCTTCTATTGTCCCGGCCCGTTACGGCTCAAGTTCGCCTTTACGATAACACTCGCGCTCGCGGGATGCTTCCAGTTTCTAATGGTGCGATTTTTTGAACTTCACCCGGGATCGTTTCGTTGTTAGGTTGGTTCCCGCAATGAACCCACATTCCAAAGGCCGCGGCCCAAATGAGGCCAAGGGCCCCGTGCCGGCGACGGCGGTTTTTTTCAGCCCCAGCGCTACCTATCATGCGGACCGCTGCGAACCGTTGCGGGCGGCGGTTCGCCGCGGCGAGGTAAGGTTGGCGGCCTTTGTGCATCGCGACTACCCGGGGCGAGTGGTGCCCGCGGACCTGTTGCCCGAGGTCTCCACCGTAGGGTTCTGGGATGCGACCGGGACGCAAACCTGGGGGCTGGATTGGCATCGTAACGAGGGCATTGAGATTACCTACCTGGCCCGCGGCCGAACGGACTTCCTAGTGGACGCGGAGAGCTTTCTGCTCGAAAGCGGGCACCTGACCATCACGCGCCCCTGGCAACGGCATCGAGTCGGCAATCCGTGCATTCGACCCAGCCGGCTGTGCTGGCTAATCCTGGACGTGGGCGTGCGGCGCCCCGACCAGCCGTGGCAATGGCCGGACTGGCTGATCCTGTCCCAGCCTGATCTGGAGCGCTTAACCGCGCTCCTGAGTCAAAACGAACAGCCCGTCTGGCGCGCGAACGATGAAATCGGCGCCTGCTTCGAACGCCTGGCCGCGCTGGTCCAAACCGCGGATCCGCTGAAGGCGCAGACGCGGTTGCAATTATCCATCAATGAATTGTTCATCGCCTTGCGCGAATTGCTGGAAGAGCACGAGGTCGAGTTGGACGCGCGCCTGGTCTCCACCCGCCGCTCGGTGGAGATGTTCCTCAGCGCGCTGCCTCAACATCTGCACGAAGAATGGACCCTCGATAGAATGGCCTACCAGTGCGGTCTGGGAGCCAGCGCTTTTGCCAACTACTGCCGCCAAATCACGAACTTGACGCCCGCAAAATACCTCATTCATTGTCGCGTCGAAGCGGCCAAGCAGGCTTTAGCCAAACAACCCGCCCTGAGCATCACCGACGTGGCGCTTGGCTGCGGTTTCCAAACCACGCAATACTTCGCCACCGTGTTCCACACTAAGACGGGTCTTTCCCCAAGCGCTTGGCGCGAGGGGGCCGATCGGGCCAACCCTGCCGCCCGTGCGACCGAACTCGAGGCGTGAGCGCCCGCCCCAACCGTTTCGCTCATGAAGAGGTCAACTTGCCCGCCTTTCGGAACCACCGCCGCCGACAAACCGAGCCTTCGTGGGCCGCGCTTCCACAAAGACGGCGCGAGTTCGTCGCTCCAGCCTTGCGCTTTGAGTCAGGCTCGGATTCCGCCGAACAACGGGCGCCACCCGGGCGGGCGTGGACGTCCGTTTAGTAGTTGGCGCGCGTCGCTTTTCTGCGCGCTGGCGGTCACCGTCGGTGGATTGCTGTATCCGGCGCTCGCTTTCGACCCGACGACGCAGTCCTATTTCCCCCGACTGACGCCGCCGCGCTCGTTGCTGGTGGCCAGGACGTGGAATAGCGGCCAGGAGCGTCCCATTGGCTTGAACCTCGACCATCGAGCCGAGCTCGCGGAGGTGATCATGCTCCAATCGCTTTCAGGCCTCTTGCTCAAGCAAGCGTCCCCTGAAGGCATCTTCATCGAGCCCAATGCGGACCATCGCCTTATCCTCCAGGATTTGTCCCGGCGGCGCGGCATTCCATTTTCCTACTTCTCCGCTCCGTTGACCGCATGGGATCTGGCGACGCATTTCAGAACCAACTTCGGCGGGCGCTATACGCTCTGCAATATCAGCGCCAACCCCGCTTCGCTGAGCATCGCCCGGATGGCGGCCAACAAATTCGACGCGATCATCGTGGATGCGATGATCCAAACCGATGCGATATCGCGCGGGTGGACGAACGTATTCGACGCATCCCTGAAGGACGACGAATGGTTCCACACCCACTGGTGGACGCAATGGCCCGTCAAGGATTTGGCGGTCGAGCAGAACAACAACCCGGCGATCGCTAACGATTACGCCTGCCTCAACGACTACACCGTAGCCACCGGCGCGCCGACCTTCTTTGCGGGCGGCACCACGCCCCTGCGCCTGGCTTTCCTGCAAGGCTTGGCGCCGGATTCCATCGTCGTGGGCTGGCCGTATTCGGGCGAGCTGGACTTCACGAGCGTCAACTCCCAACATGACGTCTCGCTGGCGACGGCGAACTGGTCCCAGGACCTTGCCCTGCTCTCGGCGCTGCGCGACACGAATCGCCTGCCATTGACCCAAGCGCTGGACCGCCGCGAGCAGCCCGCGGAAACCAATGTTCATTACGCGACCTTCGTCTTTACCGACGGCGACAACGTGCAATGGTTTCATAACAGCTTCCTGTTCGGCGCCCCATGGTGGGGGAGCCCCAGCCGGGGCCAGATTCCGCTCGGTTGGGGCCTGTCTCCGACCTTGCGCGATCTCTCGCCGACCATCGCCGAATACCTCGTGGAAAGCGCGGCCGCAAGCCATCGTCCGGCGCGGGATACCTTCCTGGCCATGTCGCCCATGGGGTATTGCTACCCCTCCCTGTTTTCCGCCGGCGCTCGGGCGACCAATGCCCTGCGGTTGGCCGGGTACATGCGAGATCTCGATCTGAGCCTGCTGATCCTTCTCGACCACGCCGGTTTCGAAACCCCCTCGGTGTATCTGCCCTATTTGCGGCAGCCGCAAATCAAGGCCATATTCTACTGGGACGCCTTCGGCGACTACGCAAAGTACGCCGGGGCGATCCAGTGGCAGAACGGGAAGCCGATTATCTCGGCCTTCACTAATCTGTGGGGGAGTTCCGGCCCCGCGGAGGTCGCCGCCGCCCTCAACGCGCGTCCGCGCAATCCCCAGTCGCTCAGCGGTTATTCGATGGTTGACGTGCATGCCTGGACCCACACCGTGGCCGATGTGGCTCAGTGCGTTCAATGGCTCGACCCGCGGGTCAGAGTCGTGACCCCGGATGTGTTCGTTTCGCTGATCAGTCGAAACCTCGGACCCGGAGCCTGGTCTCCGGCCGCCGACCTCGACCTCGGAGATTGGCAACGCGCACCCTACGGCTCGCCCTCATCCTCCGGGATGACGGTCTCTGTCAACCGCGCCGATCCGTCCGTGGACGGGTCGGCTTCCACCCGCTTTGAAGTTGGCACTAGCTACGCCTGCTCGAGCATGCGGCTGCCGCAAGCATTGAATTTCGACCCCGCGCGAACCCTGTTAGAGTTTGATCTACACGGCGACAACAGCGGGTCAGCCATCCGGCTGGAGCTTTGGTCCGATGCTTTCAGGGCGTTTCTCTACGCCGACTTGACGCTACATTTCAAGGGTTGGCGGCACTTCGCTTTCCGCCTGGATGGCTCGGATGGCTTGCGCGTTTGGAACGCCACCCCGCGGCAGGTAGCCTCCTCCCTAAGCCTGTGGCAGGTCAGCGGGCCCTGGAACGATATCCCTGGCGCCTTTTACCTCGACAACGCGCGGTTGGTTTCCGCAAGCGACTAATCGAGGTGAAAAACCTCTTCCATGCCCGCCCACCATTCCTCCGGGGCCCGGTCGGCGAGCGGCTCGTGGCAGGGCTTGCAGAGGGCCCACCAGGCTTGCGTGGTCGGGTCGGCGGCCATCTTCGCCATGTCCGCCGCGAAATCGGCGCCCGTGTATTCAAAATAGCTGAAGAGATAGTGCCGCTCATCCGCCAGCTTGCGCAGAAAGATGGAATAATTGCGGATGTGACACGCCTCAATCATCCGCAGCACCGCCGGCCACGCGGCGGCATGAAGCCGAATATATTCCGAAACTTTTTCCGGACGAAGAATGATGACGGATCCGTAACGTTTCATAAGCCAATCCTCATATTACTGAGGCGGCGCGCCAAGATAATTCCCGTACGTCAGCATCACGACCGCCGCGCACAACAGGACGAGACCGAAGCCAATGGTCGTTTTGGTGCGGCCGCCGCAGCCCTTCCACTCCCGAAACAGAATCGCGACCCCGTTGCTGATGAGCACGAGGAGAATCATGTGGATAGCCCAACTGGAAAAGGCGTAGTCTTTCCCCAACCGCACATGACCCAAATTGTAGAAGAAAAACTGTCCGTACCAGAGCGTGCCGGTCAGAAACGCGAGGAGGTAATTCATCGGCAGGCTGGAACCTGACTCGGTCAAACAGAGTTGCTTCAATTCCCCGGCGGACTTGTTTTTCCGCATCAGATAGGCGCAATAGATGAACGAGGTGACGAACGCGCCGGTATTGGCAAAGATATAGGCGACGTTGCCTTTCCAGATGCCGGCGCCATGTTGCTCCGCGATGTCCACGATCGGAATCGCGGCGTCCAGCGCAAAACCATAAACCGCGGACAACACGCCCGCCAGCAGCGACAAAAGCAGGCCTTTTCCCAAGGAGAATCCCGCGTGGGAGCCTTGGCCGGCATCCAGGTCGCGCTCCTTGCAATGTCCCGCCGAGCCGCAGACGGCGATCCCCGCCGCCCCCATCGTTACGCCCGCCAGCACCCAACTGGAACCAGCGCGGGAGAGAATCTCATGAAACTGCCCATGAACCAACGGCGGCACCAAGGTGCCCAAAATGCTGGAAAGCCCGACGGCGATGGAATAGGTCAGCGAGAAACCGATATAACGGATGGAGACATTGAACGCCATGCCGCCGATGCCATACGCCACCCCCATTAAAAACGACATGAGCATCCGGTCTTTCGGCGCCTCACTGAGCACCTGCCCAAGCTGCGGGATCGTGAGCGCGGCGCCGATGATCGGCCACAGCAACCAACACCAGGAGGCCTGCACCAGCCAGTAGATCTCCCAGGACCAACGCTTCACATATTTCTGCGGCGAGTAACAATTGGCCGAAAGCCCCGCGCCGGCCGCGTGCAACCCGACTCCGAGCAAGGGATTGGGAGTGATAATATTCATTCGCGTGGCTCGTTCGATTTCACCGTCACCGGGCGGCTTCCGCGTCCGCCGGCAGCGCGAGGGGATACTTCCCGAATTCACGAACCAGTTTCACGATGAAGTCGTACGTCCGCCCGGAGACAGCGGAACTCACCGAATGGTCGGATTGGAAGATATAGCCCCCGCCCTTGGCGGCGCTGAGCTTGCGCAGCACCTCGCGCCGAATGGCCTGCGGGTCCCCGCTTTCCCAAACCTGCATGTCGCTGTTGCCGCAGAAACCGATGCCGTGACCGTATTGACGGCGCAACTCGACGCAGTCCATGCCCGCCTTCACCTCGAGCGGGTTGTAAGCGTCAATTTTCATGTCGATGTAATCCTGGAAAATCGTCTTGCAGTTCCCGCAGCCATGGTAAATCACCGGCAGCCCATGGGCGTGCGCGTAATCGGTGATCCCCGCCACCCATGGTTTGAAATACTCGCGCCAATAGCGCGGCGAGAAAAACATCCCCTTCTTGTACGCCACATCGCCCCAAATCACGAAGCCGTCGAGCAAGCCCGCCCCGGCGTCGATCGCCGCTTTGGCGCACTCCAGATAATGCGCCCCGATGCGATTGATGACCGCGCCCATGCGCTCCGGATACTCGCCCATCCACAGCATTGCGTTTTGCTGGCCGATCAGGCGCGTGAGACATTCGCTGGCCTCGTGCATGCTGCCATAGACCGGAAAATCGGGACGCAACGACTTCACGGTGTCAATCCACGGCGGCGAGTTGCGTTCAAAACCGTCGCCGACACCGGCAATCTGATTATCGCCCGCGCCATAAAACCGGCGGCGATCGCGCGGGTCGTCAAATTCAGCGCGCTCCAGTTTCTCAAAAGTGTCGATCTCCCACGCCCGCATCTCCGGCATGGGATACTCGAAATGCTTGTGCATGATGGCGCCATACCCGGTCTTCACGACGACTTCCTCCGGGGTTTCTCTAAGCGTCTCGAACGGTCGAATCCATGGATCCATGTTGGGGACGGTCGCGATCCAGTCGAGGTCGTAATAGTAATACGGATTGGCGTCCTCGGGCAGACCCAATTCCTCTCGCCACCGCTTGGTGAACCCGCCCCAGAAAAAGTCGCTGATGGGCACGCGGTCGGGTTCTTCGTGGCGCAGCGCCTTATTCAATCGCTCCAGTTTGCGCAGAGTGCTTTCCTTCCGATCGGCGCTCGCGGCGGTTTTGCCGAAATTGTCAAACATGCTCATATCACAATATTCCTAAAGCTCGGAGCGGTTCACTCCGGATTCATCACCGTCACCCCCATCAGGCCAACGACCACTTCCAGGGAGAGAGTTTCCAACGTCACGGTTTCAAGCGCGACGCCGGGTCGCAGCCGCCAACTTAACAGGTTGGCATTGCAGTTACGGCCTAGAGCCACCATGGCGGGGCGATTGGTCGGCAGGCAAAACCCGTCGCGTTCGTAATTGTAATAATCCCGGGTGTCTTGTCCAGGCGCGGAGGGCGTCGTGCTCAGCGGACAGAGCGTCCAGTAATTCCGCGGATGCGTCAGTTCCAGCTTTTCAACTACTCCGTCGGCGTAACGCATCCGCAGTTCGGCGTTGGCGATGCCGCATTGCATGGGATTGCTCGAACCACAAATCAAAAACCAAACCGCTTCCCCCTTGCGCTTCACAGGGACGGCCACTTGACGGGGCCAATTGTCCCATTGCGACGTGAACGCGATATTGGAGCTGTCACCCATCCACCGGAACGGCGCGCCTTGAGGCGTTTGGAGGCGACTGGCCGGAGCGCCGACGCGCCGCAGCGCGAGATGGCCCGCGATCGGTTGGATGGTCGGCGGCGCATTGGCATCCAATTTCCACTCCGCGATTACCCCCGAAACGGGGGAAGGATGGGCGGCGCGACGGGCGACTTCCTCGCTCGTCAGGGCGCGTCCGTAAACGGCGGCGCGATCGATGCGGCCCAGAAAACGGTTGTCGCCGGCGGGATCCGCGCCGATCCGCAAGGGGAGCTTCGAAGGACGCAGGGAAGGAAACTCCCCGCTCTTACGACTTGCCACCTCCATCCCGTTGACAAAGAGCTTGGCGATCTTTTTGGACGAACTGTAAACGGCAGCGACATGCGTCCACTTGTCCGCCGGCAGTTTCGTGTTGAAGGAGCACCCTCCTTGCGGCGTGTGCAACCTGAGGGAATTCCCTGGGTAGGTGTCGAGCATGTAGCCGTCGTAAGTGCCCGGCTTGCTCTTGTCGATAATCCGTCCGCCCGAGGTGGGCATGGGGTCCGCCTGCACCCAAGCCTCGAGTGTCACTTCGTCGATGAGATCCAGGGCGGCGTCGGCCGCCGCTTCGTAAATGGGCGTCAAGCTCGATGAGGCATCGACCAACAACTTCGAAACCTGATCCAACTCGATCTCCGGCGCCCGGCCGCCCCAGTAATAAAAGGTCCACGGCGAGTAACCGTCGGAACCGATGCGCGCGGAGCAGGTCTGCGGACGAGGCGAGAGGTAGGCTTGCTTGTAAATGCCGCGAACATCCCCATTGAAGACCGAGGAGATCTCCAGGCACTCCCACCGGGCATCCTTTGGAATATCGGTCACCCGCTTCCCGGCCCGCGCCTGTTCGGCTGGGTCCTCGAGACCGACCCCAGTGACGCGGCGCCATTGCTCCAGCACTCCGACCTTGGCGAGTTCGAAGAACATGTGGCTGCCAGCATTCGTTGCCGCAACGGCGCGTAGCCGACCGTCTTCAATGGCGGCCTCCGCCAAAACGCCTTGCGGGTCTTCGACCCGCATCACATCGCCGAGCGGCGACGTTCGGGCGATATTCGCTCCCTGGACCGCGAAGGTCGACGCCACAGGGGGCGGAACCGCTCCCTCCAACCGGATCACAACGCGGGCTGCTCTCGTTTCCGGCCGTTGGACGCGGACTACGCTCCGCTCGAAGCCGGGCTCGGTCGTCCACGGCGCCGGACGCCCGTCCACCTCCACCGTTCGGATGAGGGCCGCGCGTACCGGCAAACGAATATCCAACGCGGCCGGCTTCGCCAGCTCGACATCGCAGCTAACGGCCGACGCGGATCGCGCCAACCTCAACGAAACATCGGGCGTTCGGATGGCGGCGTGGTCCCACGCGTCCGGCAATTGCGGCGCGAGGGCTACCGTTCCGTAGGGATAATCCGGGGAATAGCCGAACAACCCTTCCACCACGGCCCGGCAAAACATGCTGGAACAGTCGTTGAAATCGACGCCCCCCACCTTATGGCCCAGATTGCCCGGCACGGGGCCGGAGAAGGCGCTTTCCAGAAACGTGCCGCGCAGAATGTCCCAGCCGTCCGCGGGCAACCCCGTCTGGAAATAGGCCAGCGCCAGATGATAATTGTCTCCGGGCCACATTTCGCGAACCGACCAAGTGCTCGGCACCCAGTTCGAGGTCCAGACCCGGCGGCCGCCATACGGCAATCGTTCGTTCTGGAGTCCCCATTCCGTATAAAAGAGCGCCTGCGCTGACTGCAAGGGCGAAAGGAGACCCGCGTCAATGGGGAGAAAAATGCTGTAGAGCCACGGATTCTCATTCAGGCGCCGGTAGCCCATTTGTTCGCGATAGGCGCCGACGTAGCCTTTAGCCGGGATCCACAGGCTTTTGAAAAAACCCGCGCGGATCTTCTCCAACCGGGCGCGGTGGAAAGCGACGGCCTTTTCGTCACCGGCGCGGCGCGCGAGGTCGAGCGCCGCTTTGTGGCCGCGGTAGGCGTAGGCCGTCTCCTCCGCGGTACCGGCGCCATTGTACCATTGCGAATCGGTTGGCCAGGTGTTGATGTAGCTTTCATAGACGCCATCGTCATCGGGGTCAAAACAGTCCTTCATCCATTCCAAATGTAATTCGAGGGCGGGCCGAAGAAGTTTTTCCATCGCCGGATCCGCGGTCCATCGCCAGTCGTGCAGGACTTGGTCGAAGAACTGGCTTTGCATGTCGTAGAAGCCTTGATCAGGGATACAACCGCGGCCATAGAAACGGGAATCCTTGGCCTGTTGACCAAAACCGAGTTTCGGGTCGGCTTTGGGCAGCCGGTTGTCAGAATCGCGGACTTGTCGGTCTATGAAATGGCGCGCCTGGGCCAGGACGCGATCGTGCCAGCCGTAGGAGACGCCGCCGAACAATGTTCGCCAGCCGACCAACTGACTGTTCCACTGCATGGCGCCGTGCGCATAAACGGGCGGATACCACACCCCATCCATCGCCATGCAGGAATCGCCCACCATGGCATTGAAATACGGGTCGGGCGTCTCTACCGTGACCTGGCGGGACACCGCTTCGACGCGTTGGACTCCCGCCGCAAAGACATCGACCGGGACAGTGACGCGGCCGGCCGCCTCCGACTCGGAACCGGCGCCCGCGGCAAACGCCCAATACCCGTCTGCCCCCGAGCGAGAATCCAGCGCGCCGCACGCCACGGCAAGTTCACCCGCGCCGCCCGCCATCATGGCGGCCGGGTCTTGCCAACGCGATGCATCCGCCACCTGGATTCGGGACCCGGCTGGAACACGGCCGACAATGGTATGCCGCGGCTGGCTGCCGGGCGGGTCATAAGCCGGCGGTTGCAGGACGAAACGATCCGCCTCAAGGCGGATAGTGTTGCCGCGGCAATCTTCAGGAGCGAAGCCTCGGGCGAGCAGCTCCGGATGACCCAATACATCCCACCCCCAGTTCATGTTTGAGGCGTATCCAGGCAGATTCCGCATGGCGCCGCCGAAGCACCAAACCAGTTGGTCCCCTGTCCTGCCACCGTCGACTTTAACCCGTACCGCCATACCAGGGCCTTCGGCGAGGGAGACCACTTCCATTCGCGCGGTCACGCCTAGCCAAGCCGAGTCTCGCGCTTCCCATACCATGCGTCCCGGCAAATATTTCGCGGTCACATCCTCAGCGTCCATCAGCCATTTGCCCTTGCCGTCCCGAACGACGGCCACCATGAAACAACCGTCCACAAAAGGACTCTGCGCCATCCGTACAAACGGGCGGTCACCCGCGAGAACGAAGCCGTCAATGTGGTTTCCGTACAACGGACGGTTGTTGTAATGACGGCCGTTGCGGATAACCAGCGCGTTGCCTTCTACCTTGTATCGAAGGCCTTCGGGGACGGCGCCCTCCGGCTTCAACGGTCCTGTTTCCGCGGCCCATAAACCGCCGGAACACAAGATACCCATTATCAGCTCAGTCAAAAAACGTTGCATGATGAGGCGTTTCAGAATGAACCCGTGCTCTACCGGACGGCGAAGACTTGGGATTCGCTGATATTGGGCCAATCGTGACCCAAAACACCTGCCAGCTATCCGGAAAAACTGGTTAGGGTTCATGTCTTTATTCGGTGGAGGCGCTGGCGACTCTGAGCATCACAGGCCTTCCGGCAGCACCACGTCCTTGCGGCGACTGGCCGGGGTGACCACAAGCCGCGCCACTTTGCCGCCGCGATAAACGCACTCGACCACCGTCGAGCGGGGGGCGTGGAGCTTGAATTCCACGTCCCACTTTCTTGGCCAGGCCGGCAGCAACCGGAGTTCGTTGCCGACGGACTGCAACAACATGAGCTGGGTGGTTTCGAGCAAGTTCCCGCCGTGGTTTTGGTCGGGCACCCAGTCGAAGTTGGGGCCCCACGTGGCGGGCCAGCGATAAGCCGGGTGGGAGTTGGCGCACTTTACTTTGAGAATTCGCCCGGCTTCGTCGGCCAGACCGAGAAGGGCGGCGCAGTTGCCATCATAGCCCCAGCCGACGTCCAGGTGATTGGCCCGCCGTTCGTAAGCCAAGCGAGCCTCGGCCAGCCCGGGTCTGCCGACGCCAAAAAGTCGGAAAGGCCAAATCGCGTAAAGTTCGGGATTTTCGCAATTGGAACGTACCGGATCATATTTTTCGGCCGGAGCCAGGACGCGCACCTTGCGACCGTGATCATCGGTTTCGGCGATCGGCGGAACGGGACACGCCGCCTTCAAGCGAGCGAAGAAAGCGCGTTGTTCAGGAGTGGTCAACGCTTGGGGAAGTTGGCAGAGCCGGCCGCAAATGTCGTTGAGCCCCGCCGTGGTTGGCATGTCATTGACTACGCCAGTCCAAAGCGTCTCCACGGCTTGAGTCGGGTCGAGCACGATCTTACCCTCGGGCGTCTTCTTGAATCGCGTGTCGAAATACTGGAGCACCGATTCCGCCATCGGCAGGACCCGGGATCGGAGGAAGGCGTCGTTCCGGGCGTAGTCCCAGCGATCCAGCATGAGCGCGACGATTTCCGGTCCCTGGTTCCACGCATATTGCCAATAAGGACACAGGACCTCGTTCGGCTGATGCCCGGCCCGATTCCACCCGTAGTCTCCGTTGGCGTAAGTGCCCCACACGGTCATGGTTTCGGGGAAATAACAACCTCGCGCGCCGTGATACAGGCGCGCCCGGGCCTCGCAAAGGGGCCGGGCGTTTTCATACAAACGGAAGAGCGGCTCCATCATCTCCAGGTCTCCACTGGCGAGCATGGGGTGGTACATGTGCCGAAGGTTTTGCCACCAATGGCAATCGCCCCAGGCCCGAAAGTCCGCATTGAAAGGTTTGCCAACCACCTTCGGTTCCACCGTGAATATGCCTCCGTTGAACTTGATCGGATAAGTTCCGCGCCCGCCGCACGCCTGCGCGTAGCGTTGGAGCGTGTAGCCTCGCGTGAGGGACGAGCCGTCATCGCCGCCGGCTTCGGCGACGAGTTTGCCGTCGAGATAAATGCGCAATTTCCCGGAGGCCGCGTCCACCACTGCCGCCGCGTGCTGCCATTGACCCGTTTTCAGGACCCCGGAACTCGCGGTAAGGATGGTCGAGCCGACAATCAGGCGGAGGGCGTTTCCGGGGTGAGTGTCGAAAAGGAAGCCATCGGTTCCGCCCGGCGTGATCTTGTCGAAGATGCGTCCCGGAGTCGCCGCGTCCGGTTGGATCCACGCTTCGAGGGTCAGGCCGCGTAGGAAGGACAAGCGATCGCTGGGAATGACGCGCGGTTCGCCGCCTCCCGTCATCAACCGTCCCTCGCTGATCGGACTGGGTTCCGCGTGACCGCTCGCCGCCAGACGCGCGATTTCGGCCGCGCCTAACGGAAGGCCGTAAACGCTGGTTCGGCCGAGTTCCCCGGGGAATTGATTCTGGCCTTGGGCATCGCGGGCCACGCGGAGGGAGTGCGCCTCGCCGGGAATGGCCAGGGTGCTATCGGTATTGGCGATAACGCGAGAACGATCCCAGAAAGCCTCCCACCAGGCGGCGGTGCGCCGCAGCGCGGCTGCCGGGTCGGCCGACTTTCGCGCGATTCGGCCGGCGTTATCGATCCAGGCTTGGGCGGTCGGCGTTTGCTCGCACGGCGCGGCCACGCGCAAGGCAAAGGACTTCACCGGCGCGAAAGTGGCGACCGCGCCTTCCCCGGTCTTTTTGAAGCCCTCGCCGGTAAGCCAACCGCCAAAAGTCCGATGCAAGAGCGGATCCCGCGCCTGCGCGGCCGCGGCCTCGAGCGACTGCACTTTCAAGGTCTGCGGGAACGCCACCGATTCCTCGTTCCGATGATACCAGACCGCCGCGTTCAGAGCCCCCGGCAGGGTCGCGTCTCCGGATTCCACGAGGGGGAACGGCGCGCCGTGGAGCGTCCACGAAGAGTTTAGCTCCTCGCCTTGAGCCAGCGTGTGGGGCTGGGTTCGCCAGCCATCCGCGATGGCCCGCACCGAAATGGGTGAGGCGGACTCGCCCACGCAATGCACCACCGGTAGCTCAGCGTCCACGAACACCCGCAAATGCACCCGCCCGGCGCCTTCCCCCGCGGTGATTTCGCAAACGCCGTCCCGCAAGCGCAACTCCTGGCGAAACGGCACCCCGTCGGCGAAAGGATTGGGCGACAGCGCCACCCGCACTCCCCCTACTTTAAGGAGGCGCGACACCTCAGAGAGCGAATCGCTGCGACTGATGTAAAAGCGCAAATCGCCGCCCGCTTCCACCCAGAGGCTAATCCCCACCTCCCCATTGCCCAGCGGCATCGAGCCCGCGGCGTCGCGACTGGGAGTGCTCCATACGACATTCCAAGGGGTCGTCCAATCGGCGGCGCTGGATTCGGCCGGGGGGGCGAGGAGTCCCAGCATCAAAAAGCCCGGGAGCAAGGCGAGCCAAGCGCGATGGGGCGCCGGCCGGTTGGCGGTTTTGATATTCATGAGGGTCAGGATGGTTTGGAACTCGAAATACCGCTTGCCTCGGAGCGATGCGGCCGGGCCGCGTCCTTGGCGGGCGCGAAACGCAGCGTCCACTTGACATCGCGACTCACGGGAGACCTGACCACGGCGCGGGCCAGGCCTTCGGTTTGGGAGGCGGTAATCGTCGCGCCCGCAGCCGCATCGTCGGCGGAAACCTCGGCTTTGACTACCGACCAACCCGCGCCGGGCGCGCGGGCCACAACGCGTAACTCGTAAGTATCCTCCGCCACCACCGCGCTGGTTCCCGCCAAGGTCTTGGCCCGCGCGTCCCAGACTTCCTTGTTCACTTCGAGGATGCCCTGCGAGACATGACGCGAGGTGCTGATCAGGAACGGGCGCGGCAAGAGGGGACGGACCGCGAGCACCCGGCAGGCCTCGCCGGGAACATGGAGATGAAGTTCGGCCTTGAATGGTTCGAGGAGGCGATTGCTCCAGAAATCGAAGGCAATGTACTCGTCGGCCTTGAGCAACCCCAGGCCCGAAGTCGCCACGGACAGATCTTCGGCGTGGCTGGACCAATTAAAGAAACCGAGCACATCGCGCCGTTGATGGTTGGGCCGTTGGTCGGTGATGATCCACCGCTGTGGCGGCCAGGACTGGGCATTGAATAGATCGATGGGCCGCGCCGTCGCCCCGTGGCCGGGGATGCAGCGGCGGATAATATCCAGGCGTTCCTCCGGCAGGGTTGGCAGCCACTCGCTCAACGAGATCATCTGCCCCGAAACGGCATTCCAGGACGCCACGCAGCGGGCGCTTTCCAGGGGGATGTTGGTGCGCACATAGATGGGGTCCGGGTCGCTCCACCAGATCCGACCATTGAGATGGTAATTGCGCGAACCGAAATTGGGCGAGGCCCCTTTCCAGGACCCCCAGTCCCCGCCATTGTCAGGTCCCATGCGCATGGCATCCACCAGACCGAAGACGCCCGCATACGAGCGCATATTCTGCGGCGCGCAACAACCAAGAATGAACGTTTGGGGTCCAGCCGCCGCGCGGATCATCCGCAAACCGTCGCGGAACACCTCGATGTTGGATTTGGTGGGGTCGCAGAAAACACCGTCCCCGAAGTTGTCCTCCTTCCACGCATCGTTGACATATTGCGGCTGGACGCCGGCGCCGGTCGATAATCCGTCGAGCTTCAAATAGTGGTAACCCCAATCGTGCACGGCCTGCTTGATTTCGCCCGCAACGAAATCACGGGCGCCGGGCTGAGTCATGTCCAAGGCCGTGCCGCCCCAGGCAGTGTCGAAGGGCTTGCCGTCGGGCTTCTTCACGAACCACTCCGGGTGCGGCGCGAAGAAGGGATCGTTCCAGGTCCCTCCAAAGGGCAGGATCCACAGACCGGCGGTGAAACCGTCCGCTCTCAGGGCGTCGGCTGTGGGTTTCATGCCGTTGGGATACGGACCGTGAGAATCGTAGGCGCTGAAGTTCTTCCGCGGGCCGTTGCCCTTGGGGTCCCCCATCTGCCAGCCGTCATCGATCTGCAGGCAAGTCATGCCGTAGGGCTTGAGGGTCTTGGCGGCGAACGCGCTCAGTTCGGCGAGCGCCTGGGCATTGCCGGCGCCGCCATGGACGTTGTCGTACCAAGTGCAATAAACGATCGGCATCGGCGGCAGCTTGATGGCCAGGCGTTTGGCCACCGCATCGGCCCAGGCTTCGAGACCCAGGCGCGCATCGGCAAACCAGCCGATCATAAAGGTCTCGCTCCCGACGGACGCGCCCGGTTCGAGGCGCAGGCGGCCATACTCCAGACGCGCTTCCAGATTCAGCTTCCCGCCGTCGAGCTTGGTAAAAACCACGCCGCTGCCCCGCTCGTGGGTCAGCCAGCCACCCACCACGCCGGCGCCGGTGGCGGGGTCCGCCACCGCCATCCAGGCGTAACTGCCGCCAGTTTGGGCCAAGGGCTTGAGCCCCCCCGTGCCGAGGGCCACCAACTCGCCGGCGGGCTTGCCGAACTCGAGAACCGCGTCCATCAACGGCACTTTGTTCAAGTCCGTGGCCGCCGTCCCCGTATTCACGAGAATCAAGCGGCGCAGGACGAAGGGCAGGCCAGGGAAAATCTGGAACGATTCCCCCTCGCCATTGGCCGCGATGACGGTGATCGCCCGGCCTTTGCCAAAGACCTCGTCGCGCACCGTGACCACCTTCACCGCGCCTTGATGGCGCAGCGCGCCGCTCGCGAAGGGCGCGGCCTGCCGCCGCGCCTGAATGGCGTAGCGACCCTGGTCAACGGTCACCGTCATGGATTCGCCTCGGAGCGTCTCGGCCGGCGCGTTTCCCGCGATGGCGAGGGCCATCGCGATCGCCGACCAGGGAACGCTCGCCGCCTTCATGAGCCTGTTGCTTGTCTGTTTCATAGGGAGATGTCTCAATCGTTTATTAACGGGAATCCTCACGGAGCGGCGGGCGGGCGATAGGCGCCCAAAAACCGCCGACGGCTGGGCCTCCAGCAGGAGCAGAATCTTTCATTTCTGTTTCGTCGATCCACAGCCTAATCGCTTTTGCTTATTTCGTTATACGTGATCACGGGGCCGGCGCTCCAGGCTACCCAGAACTCGTGGTGATTCACAACTTTGATCAAAACCTTCGTCGAGGAAAGAGGATTTGCATTTTGGACGTATCTCAATTACCAGTAATGGGAAGTAGCTTTTATACTTATGGAAGATACCATGACCTTTCCCCGGGCGGACGCCGTCGAACCGACCGTCGCCTATTCGCGAAGCAACCCCTTCGTCGCCGAATTGGTGGGCCACGACCGATTGACCCGGCACGGCTCGCTCAAGGACACGCGCCATTTTGTGCTGAACCTGGCGGGAAGCGGGCTGACCTACGCCCCTGGCGACGCGCTGGGCGCCTTCGGGTGCAACTCCCCGATGGTCGTGGAGGAGTTGGCGGGCTTGTTGGAATTCGACCCGGCGACGCCGGTGGAGGGCTTGCGGGGTTCGTCGCGGACGTTTGGCGAGGCCTTGCTTCGGGACTACACCGTGAACCGGGCGAACCGGAAGGTGATGCTGGCGCTGGCCGAGCGCGCGGCGCCGGGGGAGCAGCGCAACCGTCTCCGGGAGATTGTGGACAACGGCGACCGGTTGAACGAATACATCGCGACCCGCGATTTCGTAGATGTATTGCGCGAGTTTCCCGGGCCAAAATTTCTCTCGCCCGCGGATTTTCTGGCTCAACTGACCCCGATCGCGCCGCGGCTTTACTCGATTGCCTCCTCCCTGCAGGCCCATCCGGACGAAGTGCATCTCTGTGTGGCCATCGTGCGCTTCGATACGCACGGCCGGCCGAAAAAGGGCCTGGCCTCCGGCTTCCTGGCCGACCACGCGGGAATGTTCGTTCGGAGCATCCCGGTGTATGTGCAGCGTTCGCGCCATTTCCACCTCCCCGCCGACCGCTCCCGCGACATCATCATGTGCGGGCCGGGCGCGGGGATCGCCCCTTTCCGCGCCTTCCTGGAGCAGCGGGTCCTCGAAGGCGCCACCGGTCGAAATTGGCTGTTCTTTGGCGAGCAGCATCAGGCCACAGACTTTCTCTACGAAAACGAGTGGCTGGACTGGGAGCGGCGGGGCAAGCTGCAGCGCCTGGACTTGGCCTTTTCGCGCGACCAACCCGAACGAGTGTATGTCCAGGATCGGATGCGGCAACAGGCCCGCGAGCTCTGGGCCTGGCTGCAAAATGGCGCCTATTTCTACGTCTGCGGCGACGCCCGAAACATGGCTAAAGGCGTCCACCAAGCCCTGGTGGAGATCGCCCAGCAAGAGGGCGGCCTCAGCCCGGAAGCGGCCGCCCACTATGTCAACGTGACCCTGATGAAGACCGAGGCGCGCTATCTGCGCGACGTCTATTAAAAAACCTTCAGAATTCAATTGTCATTTCTGGCGTCACTGCTATCCTGACACGCTCTTTTGGGCCTGGCCAACGATTTCGGCGGGGACCGGAAGGGCTAACGGCTGTAATTCCGCCGCCTTGAGGGCGCGGGTGGCCACAATAACACTGAATCAAATCCCGTGTTCCGCGGGATGGTTCGCCCTGAGAGCGAACTCTTAACAAAAGGAAACTTGTGATTACGATTGGGATTAAGGAATTGCTGGATGCCGGTGTTCATTTCGGACACCAGACCAAACGCTGGAACCCGAAGATGAAGCCTTTCATCTTCGATGCGCGCAACGGCATTCACATCATCGACCTGAGCAAGACGCTCAACCAACTGGATGCCGCCTGCGGGTTCATGGCGACCTGCCTCAGCAAAGGGGGCAAAGTGCTCTTCGTCGGCACCAAGAAGCAGGCGCAGCAGGCCGTAAAAGACACCGCCAAAGAATGCGCCCAGTTCTACGTGACCGAGCGCTGGCTCGGAGGCACCCTGACGAATTTCGCGACGATTAAACGTTCCATCGGCCGGCTCAAGCAGATTGAGAAGATGGAGACCGACGGCACGATTAATAATTACGTCAAACAAGAGCAGTCGATGATCCGCCGCGAGGCGGCCCGGCTGGTGAAGTTTTTCGAGGGCATCCGCACGATGGAGAAACTGCCCAGCGCCATGTTCGTGGTGGACATTAAGCGCGAGCACAACGCCGTCGCCGAGGCGCGCCGGCTCAAGATCCCCGTCATCGCCATCGTGGACACCAACTGCGATCCAGATCTGGTGGATTACCCGATCGCGGGCAACGACGACGCCATCCGCTCGGTGCGCATGATTCTCGCCACCGTGGGCCAGGTCATCACCCAGGCTCAGGCGGAATTCGAGGCCAAGTACGCCCGCCGCAAGCCGGCGGAAGAAGCGGTGGCGGCGGCGCCCGTGGCGACCCCCATCGAAGCGGCCCCGGTTCCCGCTCCCGCTCCCGCCCCCGTCAACCTATAAACTGCGGACCTTAAATGGAACGCGCGCCGGGTTGCTCCCGCGCGCCTTCCTTTCAGGAACAAACTCCTCCACTAACCCCAATTAATCGACCGATACTTTATGGCTGAAATTACCGCCGCCGCCGTGGCCAAGTTGCGTGAAATGACCAACGCCGGCATGATGGATTGCAAGAAAGCGCTGATGGATGCGAAGGGCGACCTCGCCGCCGCCGTGGACATCCTCCGCAAAAAGGGCGCCGCCACCGCCGTTACCAAAGGCGGGCGCGAGGCGCGTGAAGGCGTCATCGCCCAGTACATCGCCCCGGACGGCCGGCTCGGGGTTTTGGTTGAAGTGAACTCTCAGACCGATTTTGTGGCGCGCAACGAGATGTTCCGCGCCTTCGCCGACGACGTGGCCAAGCGCCTGGCGGCCGACCCCAAGACAGACTTCGAAGCCGACCGCATCGCCATGGTCGCCAAGATCCGGGAGAACATTCAGATACCCCGCAATGCCCGGATGGAAGTCAATGGCAACGGCATGATTGCCGCGTACATCCACACGGGCGCCAAGGTGGGCGTGCTGGTGGAGGTGGGCTCGGGCAAGGAATCAACGGTGGCGAACCCCGAGTTCAAGCAATTGGTCAAGGACATCACCTTGCAGATCGCGGCGGGCAGCCCGGCCGTGGTCTCGCGCGAACTGGCGCCGGCCGACATTGTCGCCAAGGAACGCGAAATCGCCGCCGAGCAGGTCAAGAACAAGCCGCCGCAGGCCATCGCCAAGATCGTCGAGGGTAAACTCGAGAAGTTCTTCCAATCCTATTGCCTGGTGGACCAGGGGTTTGTAAAGAAGAACTCCGAGATCTCCCTCAAGGAGCACATGGCGACCGTCGCCAAGGCCTTGGGTGATGAGGTAACCGTGCGCCGCTTCGTTCGCTTCCAAGTGGGCGAGGCTCCGGCGGCTTGATTTCTAGCCGCATTTTATAAAAAAGGCGTCCGAAAGGGCGCCTTTTTTATTGGGTATGGCTTTGGTTGAGGCGCGTGGTGCCGTGGCCGCGACTCGCTGTCCGATCAAGTGGTAATGGCCGTGTCAGGGACGCTATGCGACCACGTCCTCCGGGCCGCCTTCGCGCGGTTGAGCTAACAAACCCTTCTTGCTAAACCCCCCGCCTATAATATTCGTTCAAGTTCGGTCCTGGGTCGCCGCCGTTTTGCCGTGCCGTCTTGCACCGTGCCGTTTTGCAGTTGCGCGCGGCGGATACAATATGCGAGTCTCCGCAGCCGATATATATGGGTGAGAATTTGAAAGAGTGGCGGAGGGTAGCCTTGCTGGTCAACTCCACCAATGGGAATTACCAGTTGCCGACCGGCGCGCCGACGGATGCGTTAGCCGAAGTGGACGGGGCCAAATACGTGGAGGCCTACGCCGAGGGAATCCGCCTGGCGGGATGCGAGCCGCTGCCCCGGGAAGGCGTTCCCGATTTGGGAGTCATCGACTGGTTGCGCCAGGTGCGGCCCGATTTCTGTTTCAATGTCTGCGAGGGTTTTGGCGGCGAGAGCCGCGAGGCCCACATGCCCGCGCTGCTGGAAATGCTCGGTTTGCCTTACAGCGGCCCTACCCCGCTGGCCGCGGCCGTCACCCAGGACAAACCCACTACCAAACGGTTGCTTACTTCGGTGGACCTGCCGACCCCTCCGTTCGAGGTCTTCGATTGTCCGATCGCGGCGCGCAACTGCTCCCTGGCCTTTCCCTTGTTCGTCAAACCCACCCACGAAGGCACGGGCATGGGCGTCCGCAGCGACAGCATCGTCCGGTGTCCCAACGAACTAAGCGGACAGGTCGAGCGGATCGTGCGCCAATACCGCCAACCGGCGCTGGTGGAGAGCTTCATCGAAGGCCGCGAACTGACCTGCGGGGTAGTGGGCAATAACGGGGACTTGCACGTGATGCCGATCCTCGAGGTGGATTTTGGCGGCTACCCTGGGGATTTGGCTCCCGTTTATTCCTCCGTCCACAAGAACGATCTGGATCACCTCTTTCGCTATCAGTGTCCCGCTCGCCTTCCGGCGGCCATCGCCGCCGAAATTGAACGCCTGACCCGAGCCACCTTCGCGGTGACCTGTTGCCGGGATTATGGGCGCGTCGATTTTCGCCTCACCCCTGACGGTCACCTTTTCATTCTGGAGATCAACGGCCTGCCCGGCATCACGCCGCGCAGCGACATGACGATGATGGCCAAAGCGGAAGGCCGGTCCCACGCTCAATTGGTAGCGGATGTCCTCAAGGCCGGCCTACGGCGCTACTCCAGGCCATGAAGCGCCCTCCCGTTCTCCTGCTTTTTGGCCTGGATGAATACAGTCTGCCGGTGGACGCCGAGGTAACGCGCGAGACCATCGGACGGGCGGGAGAAGTCCTGCGCACTCGAGGCTGGCAGGTGTCCGAAGGCGAAGTGAGCCATGATCTGAATGGGACCCTGACGCCGTTCGATCCCGCCGAGTGGCTCGTCTTCAATCTCTGCGAAGGTTCGCCGGGCCAGGCATTTTATTACGCGCGGGTCGCGGCCGAACTGGAGAAACGCGGCTATGCCTTCACCGGGAGCGGATCGGCCGCGCTGCATGAAACGCAACTTAAGCCCACCATGAAACAACTCCTGGAGGCGCGCCGGCTTCCCACGCCGTCATGGACCGGGGCCGAGGCGGGGGAGGAGCTGGCCTTCGACCTCTTTCCCGCCATTGTCAAACCCGCCGCAGAGCACTGCTCCTTCGGTATCACGCGCGACTCGGTCGTGTTCAGTTTGTCCGAGGCGCGCGCCCGCGCGGCCGTCCTTTCCCAGCAGTATCCGGGCGGCGTCATCGTCGAAGAATTCCTCGATAGCGAGGAGTACGCGGTGTCCTTGTGGGGGCCGGACAATGACCCGGAAGTCTTGGGCATCAGTTTGATCCGCTACGACGCCTTTCCGGATTTGCGCGATCGGCTCTGCACCTTCGACGCCAAATGGTTGCCTGAGACCGAGGCTTTTCAGAAAACGCCGCCCAGTTGCCACGATCTCATAGAGAGCGACTTGCGGCTGGAAATTGAGCAGTTGGCCCGCCAAGCCTATATGGCCTGCCGATTGCGCGATTACGGCCGGGTTGATCTCCGCTTGCGGGCGGGCCGTCCCATGGTGTTGGACGTCAACGCTAACTGCGATGTCGGAGCACACGGCGGTTTCGCCCACACCGCCTCCTGTGCCGGTTGGGAATACGGGGCGATGCTCGAACGGTTGGTGCGGTTGGCCGCGGACCGGCAGCCCCAAGGAGCGCTCGCTTGAATATCCAGGTCCTGCCTACCACCCTCGAAGACCGCGCCCGACTTCGGGAGATCCTCGTCAACTCCGGCGTGTTCCACGCCAGCGACGCCGATTGCGTCGATGAGATGTTCGGCCAGGCCATCGCCAAACCGACGCCAGATAATTACCGCTTCCTCTCGGGCTGGTTGGACGGAAAGATGCAAGCGTTCGCTTGTTTCGGCTGGGAATCGCTCACCCAGGGCGCCTGGGACCTTTTCTGGGTCTGCGCTCTGCCAGAGGCGCGGGGGCGCGGCCTTGGGGGCGCGCTCCTACGCGAAGCCGTAAGGGTGGCCACGGCGGAAGGGGGACGCCTGATGGTCATCTACACCTCCTCGACCGAGGCCTACGCGTCCGCGCGAAGGCTCTACGAGTCCCAGGGCTTTGCCCGCACAGCCGTCGTGCCCGAATATTACCGGCCTCAAGATGACCTGTTTATCTACTCGCGACGACTCCAACCGACCGTAGCGGCCTGAGCATTCCCGCGACGCCCGAGAACGTGGTCGTTCCTCCGTATAAAGCGACACCTGGCGACCGGGCTTTCAAGGCACAAAATCCTGGAGGATGGTGAAATGTCAACTAAACTACTGTCTAACGGCGGCTTGCTTTGCGCCACCGTCTTATGTAGATTGGTTGCGCCCCATGAAAGACTCGGCGCCGACTGAACCACCTCACCGTCCTATGTCGAGCGCGGCGGGAGTTTCGTCGGTCCGCTGGGCAGCGGGCTGCGAGGCCGGGGGACTTGGCGTGTCGGCGGGTGATGATCCCTCGTCCATTGAGGTTTCTGGCTCAAGAACCGGCCCGATGGGGTTTGCCCGGACTAGCACCCGCTCGGTCCTACGCCGGTGGAGTTTTTTCCTCGCGGGCTGGGTCGGCTTGACGGTCTGCGCCAGAGCGGTTCCTCCCGCCCCGGTGCCCGTAGAGCGAGAGGCGCCGTGGCGGATCGCCGATTTCTCCAAGGATGCGGGTATCCTGCGGCATAACGGGTTGGATCTGGCGTTTCAGACCAATAACACCGCTTGGTTTGCCTTCTCGGACGGGTTGTATCGGTACGACGGCTATTACTGGCGTCGCTTCACCACCGCCGACAGTCTTCCCAGCAGCTCCATTCGTTCGGTGTCAGTGACCCGAGACGGGTCGGTTTGGGTCGCCACGGACAAAGGGGTCGGGGTGTTCAACGGGACCCGCTTTGACCGGCGGGGAACCGAAGGCCGGCTGGCGGGGCCGAATGTAAGACGCGTTGTGGAAACCGCCGATGGCGCGCTTTGGTTCTGCTGCGATCGCTGGCCGGACCCCTCGTCGCCGGGCGGCCTGACCCGGATGAAGGAGGGAACGTTTCGAACCTATGGGATGGCCGATGGGCTGCCCTCGGATCATTTGCTGAATCTCTTTGAAGAGTCAAACGGCCGACTGATTGCCTTCACCGCCAATGGCCCGGCATTACGGGAAGGAGAACGGTGGCTGCCGATTCAGGATCAGGGCTACCCTGCCGGGGATCATACTTGGGCCATGTGCGAAACTCCCGAAGGCGCGGTCTTTGCTCAGGGGGCGACGTCCACTTTGCTCCGGCGGGACGGAAGATGGGAGCCCTGTCGCCGCGAGGACGGTTCTTCGTATGCGCCGTTGTGCGTGGCTCGCGATGGCGCGCTGATCGGCGCGTTCGTGAGCGGAGAAAAGACGGTGTCCTTTGCCCGGTGGAATGGGGACCGCCTCGTCAAAGCAAGCGGGGATATCAGCCGACAGGGGTTGGACATCACGGGGATCAGCTCGGCGCCGGACGGGTCCATCTGGGCGGTGGGCCGCGGCACGATTCTGCGCTGGGAATACGCGCCAGGCTTGTGGGAATGGCGGCCGGAGCTGCCCCGCCCGCTCCTGGAAGATCGCCAACACCGACTCTGGTTTGCGGATCGCACGCGAGCCGCCGTTATGGACGGGGCAAACCTGACTCCGCTCCCCGAAATGAACTTACCTCTGGTAGAGGATGGCCAGGGGGTAGTGTGGTCCGCGGGGGCAACCAGCGTCGTACGCTGGGTGGAGGGGCGGATCGAGCCGGTTCCGGTGGCAGTGTGCGGCATCGCCACGCTTCAAGGGGGGGTCGCCGATCCCTCAGGCGCCGTCTGGCTGTACGGCCGAGGTCCAGGCGGAACTGCGGCTTTGGCTGGTTTTCACAGCGGAAATTGGCGTGTGTATGGCGCCCAGGCTTTCGCCAACCGCAATATACGTTCCGTTGCCAACGACGCCCGCGATGGGATTTGGGCGGTGCTCACCGATGACTTGGAGATGGCCTATGAGATTGCCCGAGTGAATGCGGATGGATTGATCGTGGTTTCAATCGAGGGAGTCAAACCCCAAACCCATCGGCCCAAGCTCTGCGTCAGCCAAACGCGCCTGTATCTTTACAGTTACAATGGTTTGTGGGAATCGCCGCTGGGCCCGGTCTTGAACTTCAGCAAGGTGCGGACCGATATCCGCGGCAACTTCACCGAGGCGGCCAGCATCGGAGACGTAACCGCCTTCGTCAGCCAGGAGGGTGAGGATGGCAACGGCGCGATCTTGCTGCGCCGTCAGAACGACTGGTTGCGCCATGGGGTAGCCTATGGGCAAGGCCTCTGGCTGGGGCGGGAAGGTTGGATGATGGTGGCCGATGGGGCGGAGTTCGCCCTCTGGCAAACGCGGCAGTGGTCGAGCGTGACCTATGTGAACTTGCCCACGGACGCTACCATCACCTCGATGGTACGAGCGACCGATGGCGAGTATTGGATCGGCACTCCCCAAGGGGTATTGCATCTGCGTCCTGGACTCGCCTTGCCGGGCACTCTTCTCAGCGGACCGGACAACGTGGTGGAAGGGTCCGCCGCAGTCGTGAGAGCCACGGGGGTGGCCCCTTTCGCGCCCCAATCTGACGCCCGGCACTACTCCTTCTCGTGGCGGATCGACTCCGGCCCCTGGTCCGGGTACGAGGATTGGCCGATCGGCGGCGTTTCTCTCAGCGCTCTGCCCGCGGGCAAGCACCGGCTCGAAGCACGCGCTCGCGACGGCTTGGGCAACGAAGACCCCACCCCCGCCCTGCTCGCGGTCGAAGTGCGTCCAGACCCCATTCAGGATCGCCGCTGGTTCCGCCCGGTTTTGGCTGGCATTTGCCTGCTCCTTGCCGGGCTCAGCCTGGCGCTTTGGGGGGCTCGCCGCCGCTTGAGACGATACGCCGACAAGCTCGAGGGACAAGTCCAGGATCGCACGGCCGAGTTGCTTAAGGACATCTCCGAACGCAAGCGCTCGGAGGCGGAACGAGAGCGGCTGATGTTGGCCATCGATCAGGCGGCCGAGATAATCATCATCACCGACGCCCAAGGCGGCATTCAATACGTCAATCCCGCTTTTGAGACGATCACCGGATATACGCGAGAGGAGGCCCTCGGCCAAAATCCACGCCTGCTCAAGAGCGGCAAGCAGGACGCGGCCTTTTATCAGGGGCTTTGGGCGACGCTGCTCCGCGGCGAGACGTGGACCGGCCGGTTCACGAACCGGAAGAAGGACGGAACCCTCTACACCGAGGAGGCCACCATCTCGCCCGTGCATGACAGCTCCGGCAAGACGATCAATTACGTCGCGGCCAAACGCGATATCACCAAGGAAATCGCCTTGCAGGACCAACTAGCCCAGGTCCAGAAGATGGAGTCGGTCGGTCGGTTGGCGGGCGGTGTCGCCCACGACTTTAACAATATGCTCCAGGCAATCCTGGGCAACGCGGCCCTGGCCTTGGAGGAAGATCTCCCCTCCCCCTTCCTCCGGGAAAGCCTGGTAGAAATCCAGAAGGCGGCTCAGCGCTCCGCGGACCTCACTCGCCAGTTGCTGGCCTTCGCCCGTAAGCAGACCATCAGCCCCAAAGTGCTCAATCTCAACGATACGGTAGCCGGCATGCTCAAGATGCTGGAGCGCCTCATCGGCGAGCATATCGAGCTGGTCTGGTCGCCCGCCACAGGGCTCTGGCCCGTGAAAATGGACCCCAGCCAGTTGGATCAGATCCTCGCCAACCTGTGCGTCAATGCCCGGGACGCTATTAAGCACACCGGCAAAGTGACAATCAAGACCGGCAACTTCACGCTCGACGAAACTTATAGCCTGGAACATCCGGACTGCGTTCCCGGAGATTACGTGGTCTTGACCGTGAGCGATAATGGGCGCGGCATGGATGCGGAAACCCGATCTCATTTGTTCGAGCCGTTTTTCACCACCAAGGAAATGGGCAAGGGCACGGGCTTGGGCCTGGCGACGGTTTTTGGCATCGTCAAACAAAACAGAGGGCTGATCCACGTGTATAGCGAGTTGGGCCAAGGCACGACTTTCAGGATCTATCTCCCACGCGCCGGGGTGGAGTCTGCGATGACGCGACCGAAGACGGCCACGCGCTCCTTGAGCGGCACTGAAACCGTGCTCCTGGTGGAGGACGAGCTGCAGATTCTTAATCTCGGGCAGAGGATACTGGAGCAGCACGGTTATACCGTCCTGACGGCCTCCAACCCCCAGTCGGCGCTGGGCATCGCGGCGAAGTATCCCGGACCCATCCACTTGTTGATCACCGACGTCGTCATGCCCGGCATGAATGGCAAGGCGCTCATCGATCAGTTAAAGATCATCCGCCCGGGCCTAAAGTGCCTCTTCATGTCCGGCTATGACGCCGAGTTGATCGCCCATCAGGGCATCCTGGATGAAGGTGTTGAATTTCTACAGAAACCCTTTACCATCCAAGCCATCACCGAAAAGGTCAGGAAGTTAATGGAGCCTCTGGGAAGCAAGTAACCCAAGGCACAGGAAAAAGTCGTCCCCGATCCGCTTCACCAAAGGGAGGTCTGGCAGGGTGGGTTGACGGTTGCGTTCAAGGAGTCGTCGACCATGGGTTGGCTACAGGCACGTAATTGAGATGCCAGATCGCCGTTTTGAGATCCTGCAACCGCATTCTGGCCGCGTGGCCATCGGCGTAGCTCACGTTGATGGCGCCTGGCAGTCTCTGCCCTTGAACGGCCCTGGCGCCCCGCAAAAGGGGATGTCGCGCCAGGCATATCCGGCCCAACGCCGTGCCCACGTCTCCGCTAAACAGGTCCGTAGGAGGCTTGTCGGTGATCTGGATCCACGTGTCCGGCCAGTTCGCATCCATGAAGACCGGCGTCAGGGACGGTTGGGTGATCGTCGTGTCCTTGGGAAAGTACTTTCCCGGCTCAGGCACCCATTGGCTGGCCCCATTGTAGGTATAGAGCCAGGAGTTGATCGCGTAGCTTCCCACGTCCAACAGTGGATTGTTGTTGGCATTCCATACCCAGGGCGTGGCGGCGGTTCCTGTCCCCGCTCGGTTGGTCTGGGAGGCCAAGGGACACAGCCGAACGGCTGCCACTTGCGCCTGGTACAGGATCAAAGTCTTCATCCAAAGGTCATTCACATCGTTATAGGCCACCGCCTTGCCAAAGTCCTGTTGGTACATGTAATAGGCCGTGGTCATCTGCCTCAAGTTGCTAACGCATTTGATTTGCTGGCCCTTCTGTTTGGCGGAAGACAGCGCGGGCAGCAACATCGCCGCGAGGATGGCAATAATCGCGATTACTACCAACAACTCAATCAAGGTGAACGCCCCGCGCCGCAGCGCCCGGGCGAAACGGGGTGGCGCCTCCAGCGGGTAAACTGAGGAATTGATTTTCATAGTCTCATTACTTCACTTGGCGCGCTCGCCTCGCGGCTCATTGCGGGGGTCTCGCCCGCGGTATGGATGGTCTGGCTTTGATGGCGGTCATTCTCTCACCGTCGAGGTTGGGCTTCAATCAACAAACGGAGCGCGTGAATCATCTGAAACCGCCACCAAAACCGGCCGTTGTTGAATCCATTATCGATTTCCCGCGAGGATGACATCCAGTTCCGCCATCGAGGCAAAAGGTTTGGCGGGATCGAAGCTGCTCAGAGCCACGAATTTCAGGCGCCGAGTCGTGACCGGTTGAGAGAATTTCACCGTCTGCAAGCCGGCATTGGGATCGAACTGGCCGCGAGCGAGCGGCTGGCCCCAGTCTTCGCCATCGGCGCTGGCGTACACGGCATATTCCTTGATCCAGCCGTTCGGATTGCCGTCCTGACGGGGCAAACAAGTGACGCCCGCCAGTTTCGCGGGCTGGGGCAGTTGGACAACCAAGTGATGCGGGAAGCCCGGCGCGTGATCATCCCACGCGGTGTGCCACAGCGTTTCGGCCTGACCATCGATGGCGTTGGCTGCCGGGTAGTCGCCATTTTCATTGTCAGCCCGGATTTCCGCTCCGAGTTTAAGGAGTTGGTTGCTGTAGGTCGGCGCGAAGAGCTTTTCGAGCAGGTCGGCCTCCAGCGGTTGGGTAGGATTGAAGGAGCGCGAACCCGCGTAGGCATAAAGGCTCTCCAGCATTTGACGGCCAGCGGGGTTCTTGGTCACGCGCGGCAAATCCAGCCCGCACACCAGCAACTGTCCGCCGCCGACGCGTCCCTCGAATATCAGACCCAGTTTGTGGTTGCGGGCGAAGTTGTCGATCACTTGAACGAGCGGCCGATAGTCGGCGGGCGCGTCGTCCAAGATGAACACGCGCGAACGTTGCATCAGGTCGTACCACTGCCAATCGCTGTGAAACTCGGTTGGAAATCGGCCCAGCAGCGGCTGTTTGGCATCGCAGAGAATACTCATGGTATTGGGCCGCTGGCTGGGAAACCAAACCGGACTCCAAAAGACCGGCAGGAAGCCGCCGCGCATCGATGCGGCGGTGTTCGCGGAAAAGGCGAAGTACACGACCTTCCGCCCCGCGGCGAGGGCGGTCTTGGCTTCCTCCCATTGATCGCAGCAGGCCACGCCGTTCGGCAGTGCGGGAGACGCGGCGGCCGGATAGACCCAAAGATCCCATTCATTGGCAAATGACGTGCCACGCAAGGCAACGCGCACGGTGAGTTTGCACGGCGCGTGGGCCTGGGCCAACGAGGCCTGAATGCTTCCGAGCGCGGTGAGCCGACCCGAAGGCGCGTTCAGAGCCGGCAGCGCGCCGGCGGCCAATTCATGCTGGTGATCGTCGACAATGCTCCACACCGGCTGCGCCTGGGCCAGGTCGGCCGGGCCGTAATGGGCCAGGTCCACGGTGGCTTGGAACGGTTCGTCAATCGCATAGGTCCGTTTCGGCATCCGCAATAGGGGCACGGTCGGTCCGCAAAATCGCCGCCACGCCGCGGGTGTGACGAAGCCTTTCGAGTCCCAGAAGGGGTCGAGCGGCCCGACCAGGGCTGTGCCTTGCGTCGGGTAATCATGCAGGTCGAGCAACGAAAAGCCGGCATAGCCCGGCGTTCGCAACAAGACTTCAATCTCCTCTTTGTAAAGCCGCACGGCAAATTGACCAGAGGCCTCGACGAATTTGGGGGCGAGATCGATCAAGTGGTTCTTTTCCAGCGCCGCCCGGACCAGTTCAAAGTTCTTGGGCGCCAGCACGCCAGTGTACTTTTTCATTTCCCTCAGGTCGGGAAAGAGCATCCACTGACCTATCTCATGACCGATGATCGGGCGCGGGTCGCTGGCCACGACCTCGCGCAAGTCGGATTCCGTCCCCATGCCGTGAATGCCTCGGCCGCGCGCGTCCTCCGTCCATTGGCGATTGGTCGTCGTCTGTCCGCAGGATGCGGACGAGTAGAGATGCCGCGCATCCCGCTCCATGAGCATGTCCACCCACCGCCTCAGCAACGGGTCGTTGCCGCCGTATTCATTGCCCAAAGTCATGAGGCAAAACGAAGGATGATTACCGTAGGTATCGACCATCCGTTTAAATTCCGCCTCGATAAAGGCGTCGCGCGTCGGATCGGAGCCGGCATCCACATTAGCCTGCGGCCCTTCGGCCTGGACCAGGATCCCCTCCTGGTCCGCCGCCGCGAAGGCCGCCTCGGGCGGGCACCAGGAATGGAACCGAATGAAATTCAGGCCGTAGGACTTCATAATCCGATAAACCCTTTGCCAAGAAGACGCGTCGGTCGGCGGATAACCCGTCAAAGGGAAAACAGAGCATTCGAGAGTGCCGCGGAGGAACACGGGCCGGTCGTTGAGGGCGAACTGAGTCCCTCGAACCGCGAACTTGCGCATGCCAAAATGCGCCACGCGCTGGTCTGCGCCCAGCTTCACGGTGAGTTCGCTCACGTTTGGGGAAAACTCGTCCCATAAAGCGGCCCCACTCATATCCACCTCCACTTCGGCTTGCCCGCCCCGCTCGTCCCAGTTTGCCTGGACGCTCTTGGAGCCGACACTCAGGGCGCCCTGACCCGGCCGACCCGAAACGTTGCCGATGCGAACCGCCACCCTCGCAGTCTTCCGATCCACAGCCGGGTACACCTGCACCTCTTCAAGCCATACCGGAGGAGTGGCGCTTAACTCGATGCGGCCGATGATCCCGTTGAGATTGCCCTGCGTTCCACCAAAGAGCGCCGAGACGAAGGTCCCGAGGTTGATTTTGACCGTATTGTCCACGCAGAGGGTCAGCCGGTGTTTGCCGGGGGAGACCGCGAGGCCCAAATCATAAATGTGCGGCGCAATCAGGCTGTCTTGCGTTCCCATGAACTTGCCGTCGAGCCATGCTCGGGTAACCCATCGGACCCGTTCCAGGAAAAGGACCACGCGCTTCCCTTCCCACGACGCGGGAATCTCGATGTCGCGCTGATAGCAGGCCGGTCCGGCGTAGTTGTATATTCGGTAGGGCCCCTCCAGCGTGGGCGGCGCGGTGTTTCTTGGGCCAAGGCCGGCCTCATCAATCGTCCCCGGCAAATGTATGGTTCCCGGCAACGCGACCGCAGAGGCCGGTGGATTGGTCCGCCCGATTTCAAATTGCCAAGTCCCGGCTAACGACAGAACTTCCGCGCTACGCGCGGCGTTAGCTCCGGCGCCCGCCGCAAGGATCAGAAGCAGGCAACCCCGCGCGACCCTTAAGACCAGCGACATACCGTAACCGATATCTCTCTTTGCTTTCATAACAACGATTGAAATCCGTGGAACTTCCGCGGCGCCCCAACACCACGCGCATGCTTTGGTTTTCTGGCCGCCATGCTCCGATGCTTGGCGACAAAAATCAATGGGCAATTCTTGCCAGCGCGCGCCGGCCAACCTGATTCCGAAACGGTTCCTCGCGGGTCGGGACGCGTCCATCCGCTACGGTGCGCGGAGCGAGGCTGGCCGAGAGAGTTGCGGCGAAGGCGGAGGGGGTGGGAAAAACGCCTGGGTGATCTTCCGAGCGAAACGAATCCCTAATTGACGCACGCCAGCCGCATTGAAGTGATCGCCATCCGACCGGCGAAATTCCGGCCCGAGATCATCCGTTTGCGGACCATCATAAGTGTACGGCACCGTTTCCAGGACCAATTCGGTCCCGCGATCCAGACGTTCCTTTCGCCGTTGCTTCTCGTCAGCGCCCAACTTCTTCGTCACGCCGGGATCGTATGCGTCGAAAGCGATCAGCCAGGGCAGATCCTTGCATCCCGAATCAATGCGGGAATGCGCGATGAGGTTGCGGAGATTATCTCGGAACTGTTCGGCTGTGGGCCCGGCCCAAAAATCGTTCTCATTGCCAAACCAAATCACCGCCCGCAGGCCGGTGACGGGTGTCAGATGCTGCAAAGTAAGCCGGCAAGCGCGATAACCACGCTCGGTGGCCGCCGGGTCCTCGGCCCCTTTGCGCCACCCTTCCACAGTTGACCCTCCCACGCCGGTACAAATAAAGAGGACGGGAACACGCCATTGGCCCACCAGAACATCGCCCACCGAGGGCCAGGGGGACGCCCGGTCTTGATCTCCCGGCCGGAGCGGATCATCGCAATGGCGAAAGGAGATTGGCGTTGGGGGCGCATCCGACCAGTCCGCGCAAGTAGCCACGCGATCATCCATTGCTTTACTCGGGGCGTCGCCTTGGAAGTTGGAGCAAAACGAATGTCCGGCAGCCACGAACACCTCGCCCACCCCGACCTTACTGACCTCACCTTGGGCAACCACCTTGCCCTGGGCGTCTTTTGCGACCACCTCGATGGCATACCATCCCCCAGCGGGCACCTCCAGGTCCCCGACGAACTCGGACGTGGCGGGCCTTGCTATCTCAACCAATTCCCCCGATTTCCCATCAATGCCCTGCAGGTACGGCGCCATGAGGGTGGCTTTGGCCTCCACCAGCGCGATGGGCGCGTCGGCGCGACCGGCAATGCGGACCTTCGCGCTATTGAAAGCGGAGCGCTGGAATACGACATAGGGTGTCGGCGAGGTCAAGGTCAGCCGGTTTGAAGACCGAGCCAATGGGCCAAGGGATGCCTCCGCAGCCATAATCCCCTCTTGGCCAAGAGCGAACACCACGGGGAGCAAAATGGCAACGACGGCCAGGTCATGACGCGAGTTCACCAGATACTTCATCGCTCCAGCTTAGAAGACTGCCCGCTGCTTTACAAATCCCACGATCAGCCCGGCATCGTCGCTCGCGTTTGGCAATGGGCCGCCAAACAGGCCGGTCTTAAGGAGCTTTTCGGCTCCGGGCGCGGCTTCGCCAAAAGAAGAGGCCGCCAGTGAACAACAAGGCGATCGTGGACGGCTCGGGCACGGAGATTACGCGGACGCCATTATACCAGCCTTGGGAGGGGAGGGTATTCTGGTTGTCAAACAGGTCGAAGTAAACACTGAATGGACCGGTCGCAAACTGGGAAGGGATGGACGCGGTGACTTGGTAGGCCCAGGCATTACCCGTCACCAGGGGCTGGAGCGAGGGGTAAGGAATAGGCACGGCCTGGATGGATGCGGGATCGAGCGTGACGGCCCCCGGCGAGGACGGCGCGAGCAGCAGGCCGCTGGCGTCAATGGTCGCATAAAGTGCAATAACCTGCTGGCTCAGGCTTTGAAGCGTCACCGTAAAGGAGTCGGACAGCACCCCGGGTTGCGGCGTCTCCGCAGTGGCGAAACCAAAAGAGAACAGCAACTCCAGCGGGACCGCGCTCTGGCCGGCATCTACCCCAACGGTTTGGGAGAGCAGGACCTGGCCGCTTCCGGTGTTCATCACCACGGTGCCTTGAGCCGCCGCGTAGTCGCCGGCCAACCCGAGGCTCAGCAAAGCCGCAACGCCCCGGAGGCTTGACCACGAGGCGCACGGTTTTCCAGCCAACTTAGTCAGGATTTCAAGCATAAAGGGCTGCGATCGTGTCGTCTATGGCAGTTGGACCAGGCGATAAAACCGCTGCAAGTCCCGGCCGACGGCATCCGCCACGCTGAGCGTTGAACTGGTGGCGATAACCGGGCTGCCCAACTCGAGCCAGGCCGCCCCGGTCAACGCGGTCGTGTACTGCACCTGGTAACTACGGCCGGCCACAACGCTCCAGCCAAGGGTCAGAGTGGCGCCAGTTTGCCTCACGATCTGAACGTGCGGAGGCGACAACACGGCCTGAACCAAATCGGCGCTGCCAGCGAAACACTTGCCACCGGCGCCAGCGGCGAAGATGCCGGCGATTTCATTGGCCGACAGGGCGCGATTGTAAATCGAGATCTCATCGAGGAGACCATCTTGCATCGCCCAGGTTCCGGCGCTCTCACCGGGGAAGCAGGGTTCTGAGCGGCGGCGACCCGCATCGACACCGCTCCCAACGCCGCGTCCTGGGAAGTATCTCGGCTTCAATTGTGTTCCCGCAGCACCCGCTTTACCGCCGTGATCAAATCCGCGAGTTTGAACGGCTTGTCGAGGCAACCGTTGACCTGTCGGAGCGGATCGGTGAGCCGGGACCAATTGCCGCTCACCATGAGGATGGGCTGACCGACGACCGCCTGGCGAATCCTGGCCACCAACTCATCCCCTTTCATGGCCGGCATCTCGAAATCGGTAATGACCAAGTCAAACGGGTTGGTAGAAAACAGGGCGAGCGCCTCGACCCCGTTGGCCGCCTCAGACACCGAATACCCTTCCATGGTTAGGGCCATGGACATAAATGCCCTCACGTCTTGCTCATCATCAACGAGCAGTATGCGCTTGCCCTCTCTTACGCCTGTTTTGGCCATGTGCCTTTAATGGATCGCTACGGTCGGATCCCCGGGAACCTAACTTGTGTTAGCAACAACAAACACAACCACAACCGTTGGTCTTTGTCAGGCCAAGGGAAACAGACCTCGTTTCGTCGATTCAATTTTATGCTCCGGTTCCAACCTGTCAAGGGGAGGTCATGGACTTGCGCGTAATTTTTTGAGGCCCCTGATTCGGTGGCGCGGAGGGAGCTAACGCGCGCCGATACGATAGAGGTGACTGTCGGTGCGCAGGAAAATCGACCGGTTTACCAACGCCGGAGTCGCCGCCAGGGGTCCTTCCAGAGTGTTCTCCGCGAGTCGCTCGAATTGCCGGCCGGCCTTGACTACATCGGCCTTCCCATTCAGTCCGAAGAAATACACGCGACCCGCCGCATAAAGGGGCGAGGCCAGGTGCATCCCCCCCAACCGCGATTGCCATTGCACCTCGCCGCTCCGAGCGTCGGCGCAAAAGGCGATGCCATCATCCGACACCCAGTAGATCTCGTCGCCGCCAAGGACCGGGGACGACATAATCGGCGCCTGCCGCGCGCCTTTCCAGGCCACGTGGGTGGTGGTCACGTCCCCTTCGCCGTCCGCGCGGATCGCCCAAAGCTCGGCCTTGAACGAGCCAGTACTGAAGAACACCATCCCGAGTCCGAACACCGGGCACGCGCCAAAGGAAAAGCCTTCGCCATGGCGCGCCCGCCAGCGTTCTTTGCCCGTGGCCGGATCGTAGGAAACGATCCAGTGGGCGCCCGGGGAGATCATTTGCGCGCCTCGGGCGCCCTGGATGATGAGGGGAGTCGAGAAGGCCTTTCGGAGATCGGCGGTCGGCGTAATGATCGGCGGCCGGTCGGTTTTCCAGACTTGCTCGCCGCTGCGCTTATCGAGCGCGGCGACGTATTGGGCATCGAGACCATCGCGCGTCAGCAACAGAACGTTCCCCCACAGCGCCGGCGAGCTGCCGGGACCCACCTGGTGATCCAAAGGCAGTCGCTGGCGCCAGAGAATTTCGCCGGTTAGCGAATCCACGCAGGCGGTGCCGAACGTACCGAAGTCGCAGTAGAGCCGCCCGGGTTCAACGACCGGCGTCGGCGTGGCCCAACTATTGAGCCAATGCGCCGGCGCGGGTTGGTCGACCTCGAACAGCGCGCTCTCCCAGACTTTGCGGCCCTGGGCGCGGTCAAAACACACCGCCTTCAGCGTGACGTGGTCTGCTGTCAGCATGTCGTCCGGCCCAATCCGGCGCCGCTGTACGCCCTGCCCCACGGCGGTCGTCACCCAAACGCGATCCCCCAAGACCACCGGCGAGGATCGTCCCCGTCCTGGAACTGGCGCCTTCCACAAGACGTTGTTGGTTTCGCTCCACGCCACCGGCAGATCGGTGGCGGGAGTGGCGCCGTCGCCGCGCGGGCCGCGAAATTGAGGCCAGTTTTCCCCCGGCTGGCCCGGGCTTCCGGGCGCGGAAGCGGAAACCTCCCGCGCCCGCGCCACCGAAGCGGAGTCGGCCTCCCCCGAATCGGTGAGGTTCGCCGCGCGCAAACCAAGCGCCATCGCCGTCAATAGGGTCGCGACCAATTTCATCCGCAGAGGGTGGACGGAGCCTTTGGCCGAGGTCAAGCCCGGGGCGCATTCTATGTTCGCGGCGCTGGGGCTGCCGAGGAGCGGGTTGCGGACGGCTTACTTCCGGGAGACGGCCTCCTTCATGCGCTCCAGAAAGCTCGTTGCGGCAGCTCCGAGCCCGTCCTCGGGCAAGAGGACGCCAATGATCAACGGCTCGGGCTCGGGGGTTAATGGGAGCAGCTTCAAGCGCGGTCCGGCGAGGCAGACCAGAGAGTCGGGCACAATCGCCACCCCGATGCCGGCGGCGACCGCGGAGATCAAGCTGGAAACGCCGTCATGTTCTTCCACCACGCGCG
>Ga0316217_10000719_pt1 | contig 45788 bp, 38 predicted proteins | sample 1anoAmetaG_FD_203633 | JGI IMG/M metagenome (GOLD analysis project Ga0316217, IMG submission 203633) | Freshwater microbial communities from Trout Bog Lake, Wisconsin, USA - 1anoA | ecosystem: Environmental > Aquatic > Freshwater > Lake > Hypolimnion/Profundal zone | place: USA: Wisconsin...
CCCACAACTTGATTATGCATCGCCTTTATTTTTAAGATTCGAATTGTTGGATGTTATCAAATAGATAATCATTTTCTTCCAACAGTACAGAAGCAGCTGATGCTTTGAGGACAGCTCTGAACCCGAAGGCTTTCTCTTCTTTATCAGCATTTGTAAATTTCCTAAAAATGATCTTGAATACAGAGCAAAGATCACCTAATCTATGTCTTAGATATGCTTTGAAGCTTAAAAGATTATCTTTTCATTTACAATCGTCTATTTTGCTTAAAACTTCTCTACTCTCTATTCTTGAATAAGGTTTTGATGAAATACTGCATTCTTTATCTATGATAGATTAAGCATCACTTTAGTTCAGTCCCACAAATTACTGCTAAAAAAGGTACTTATTTGACAAAGGTTGGTTCTGAAGGTTTGACACATCATGAGTTGGATTATAAAATATGGCCTAGTAATCAGAACAAGTCAGCAAAGTTAAAATCGATTTGATAGTCATTGGCAACCCTAACTCAGGTAAAACCAGTCTCATCCGCAGGTTCATTGACGGTTAAAGTAACTCTGCCCCCATTCAGCTTCCTTCAACCAATTCTACACTCCCACTTTGGGCCTCACCCTCTAGAAGAAAGTAGTGCTGGTAGACAACCACGAAGTGACAGTGTGCATCTGGGACACAGCAGGGCAGGAGAAGTTTTTTTCCCTCACCAAAAACTATTTCAAGAAGGCAGACGGTGTTATCGTCGTGTTCGATCTGACTGACAAAACCAGCTTCGATAGTAACTGTGCCTTGACTAAGGGGTGGACAAGTTCTGGGTTCCTGAAATCAAAGAGAAGTCGGATGAGAACTGTCCCCAGATACTGGTCGGCAATAAAAAGGATATGGCACCCGACCGAGTAGTCTCTTACGAGAGTGCCAAGGCTTTGGGCACTATGCTCAACGTGGGTTACTTCGAAACCAGCGCAAGGACTGGGGAAGGGGTTGAAGAAGCTATCTAATCTCTAGTAAAGTAGTGTCTTTCAAAAGTCAAAAAAGAAGAGTAGGCAGGCATCCAGCTGAAGGGACAACCCCAGAAAGGAGCAGGCGGATGCGCCAACTCCTTTAGATAATTTTTTAGCAGCTTCAAAGACCGCTTTTCTTGATATGTAGATATTTTAGGAACGAGGCAACTTTGATATGCTGCTTGTGGCAGGGGGTGTCAAGTGGTATAGTTAGACAAGTGGTATGGGTAGGCAAGTGGTATGGGTAGGAAGTGGCATCAATTGGGAAGATAGACAATGTAATCATGGTTCTGAGTCGTTTTCTCCAAAATCAGAAAGGTCCATCCTTTGGTTCTCTTTGTCAAACCAGGAAGGTGAAATCTCTTCATACTCCGTTTCCGAGTTAGAGTTTTGAGGAAGCTAGTTATCCGTATCTTTGTGTTTGTCCTTCTTTACTGCACTCTGCCACACCTTTTGCTTTATGATCGATTCAATATCCTCCTCAGCGTTGGATTCGAACGCATCTGTATCGAAGTAGCCTATCTTGTTTTACTTCTTCATTATCCGCATAGGCTACTAGGGTTCTTTGCTTTTTTAGGCTTTCTTCTATTTCGTCGGCCTTTTCTCCCCCACTCGGTGGGGTTTCGACAACTTCTACTTCTGTCTGTCGAATATGCTTTAGTTGTTAGATGATTCAGCCACATCGCCAACATCCCCTTACTCTTGGACCTCTTGAATGTCTCTCTAAGGCCTTATGTAGTTCTTTCTTGCGCTGGTGACTTGCTTGGAAAAGTTGTCAGTTTGTGACTTCTTCTTAGCGCTAAGCCCATCTTCCACACTCTTGCCTTCACTCTTTAAGGTTTCATTGAAGTTGACCTTTTCTCTTGAGGGTATTTTGGCGGCACTGCTTGAACCATGCTTAGATTTGAGCCCTTCTTCAAAGTTGACATCCTGTTTGGAGGAAAATTCGGAACCTCTCTGTTTCTACTTACCCTTCACAGATATTTCGCTGATGTCTAGATTTAAATCCGACTCCTAGCTGCCTTCTTGGTTTTTGGAGATGGCCGAAGGAGAGACCTTCTTGATGATGCTTTCGGACTGTTTGGCTGTCTTTATGCTGTTCTTGAGAGTTTTGTTGTCAATTTTCTTGTAGTTGGCACTGTACTCATCGTTTTTGTTGGAAACGTAGTCCTCCTCAACAAAGTGGAAGGTCTAATTGTTGGCCATGTTGGCCTTGGACAGATTCTTCTCATTCTCCAGCCCGTGCTCAATATTCTAATGCGTGTTGTTGTGGTCTTCGTAGGTGTGGTTCTTCTTGATTTCACTCTAAAAATACTAATCCGGCTTTTTGCAGGAGACAAACCAGATGGTGATGAAGATGTTAACCACAATGACGATCAGGAGGTCGATGGCAAGCATGAATAGGTTGGTGAGCGGCTGCTAGTTCAGCAAGGCGATGATGCAGGCTGCCAGAGGGATGATGTCGAGGACCAAACTGCCAATGGTGAGGTAGTGTACTGGGGTCAGCTTGCTTTGGTTCTACACGTAGATCGAAGGTTTGGGGAACATCTTGGAAAAGGCGATTACTGCGAACCGGTAGTTGGTGAGAGTGCCGAAGACAATGACCACCACGTTGGCAATCACATCGATCTGCCTGGGGTTGCTAATCAAAGGCTTGATGTACTTCACAAACAGGACGATGTAGATGATATTGCTTATGTAGTTGATGGCCAAGGCTCCACCCAGCAGCCCTCGGATGGTCATCCTCTCGGCACTAGAGGTGGTGAGGAGTCGGAAGGAATAACCGCTGATGTCGGTGGAGTTGGCAAGGGTGGCAATTACTAGGACGAACTCGATGACTGAGCTTGCCAAGATGAGGGAATAGGGCACGTAGGATTTGTGCATCACTAGCTTGATGATGATTACTATCACAGTCCAGATGAAGAGGGAGATCAGTCCAGGAAGAGGGATTACCTGCTGCCCACTGATGTCGCAACTATTGGTAAGTAGGCATGTTTTAACGCATTGGGAAGTACTGGAGCTAAGCGTGTAGTTGGAAAGACATGAGTAGCAGGTAGCCCTGGTACAAGTATCACATCCATCGGGACACATCACGCAGGTAGTCCCTGAAGCATCGTACTGCTGCCCGATGAGGTTGCAGTCCGAATAGCAGATATTGTTGTAGAGGTAGCTTGTCGAGATGCAGCTGAGACAAGTGGTCGACGTGCAGCTTACGCAGGCCGTGCTGCAGGGCATGCAGGTCGAGCCCGTGAGGTAGCTGGCAGAGGGACAGCTGGACAGGCAGCTGCCGTTGGAAACGAACAGAGACGAGTTGATACAGGCTGTGCAGTTAGTAGTGGTCCCCTGGCACTTGCTGCAAGGGGAATCGCAGGTGCAGTACCCAGTCGAACTGGCAGCTGTATCGTTGGGACAGGTGCTCAGGCAGAAGTTGCTGTAGTTGTAGTAATTTAGTGCACACTTCAAGCATCCGCCATTGCCTCCAGAGTTGCAGGTCGTGCAACTGGCGTCGCAACCGTAGCACACTCCCCCTGAAGCGTACATGCTGGAGTTGGAGCAGGAAGAACTGCACAGACCATTCGACAACACAGAACTCGTATCACAGAGAGTGCAGGCTCCAGGTGCACTTGAACTGCACTGGAGGCATGACCCATTGCCGTAGCATTGGCTGCAGTAGAGCACCCCTGAAACGTTGGCCTGGACGTAGCCTGCAGCCGAGCAAGTAGCCAGGCAGCTGTTATTGCTGGAGAGGTAGAAGTATCCAGTGACGCAGGAGAGACAGCTGGTGGCAGAAGTGCAGGTGTAGCAGTTATTGAGGCAGCCAGTGCACACACCCGAGGCGCTGTTGTCATAGCTGAGGTAGCTAGTGGCCACCCCGCAACTGCTCACACAGGCCGAGGCGTTGAGGTAGAATCCCAAACTGGTGTAGCAGTCAATGCAGCTTTTATTCGTGTAGCAAGTTCTGCAGTTGTTCAGGATGGTCACCGTTGCGCTATCTTTGCAGCTGAGTTGGTACTGCATGTACCCAGTGTCAATCAGGTTCCCTGCATTTGTGTAGCTGCTCACCGGCACGCTGTCCACTATGTTGCTGCCTGATATCACTCCTTCCAGGGTTAGACTCAAGGTTTTGCTGGTGATAGAGCTGAGATTAGGTACGATGTTGATCACGAGCAGTCCTGAGGTGGAGGCTGAAGATTTGGAGCAAGTACCGAAGATAAGTGAGCAGTTGACAGTGGTATACTCGGAGTAGGTCAGAGTGTTGAAGCGCATCTGGATGTAGTCTCCTGACATGAGGTTGTTGGTAAAGCCGAAACTGATCTTCACTGGGTTGGTATTGTTTTTGTAGTAGGAGTCAGAAAGCATGCTAATGGTTAGTGAGTTGGGGTTGTTTATAGTTGGTGCAGAGGAGGAGAAAGTGATGGTGTTGGTAGGAGTGATCGTTTTGGTGGTAAAGTTCCAGGGCAGAGAGGTACCTACGCTGCGAGCATTAGTAAAAGCTGCAGCCAGGTTGAAAGTGACCACCTGGTTGGTTTGTGTGGGTTGACTGTTGGTGGCAGTAATGATGAAGGAAGTGAAATTGGAAGTGCCAGTAATTGAGGAGCTGCAGTTGCCACTACAGCTGGCTGCTGAGCTAGTGTACCCCACATCCCCAGGCAGATCCACCTGGACATAGAAACTAGAGGGGTGAGGCACGGACAGAGTCATACTGATCGTGTAGCCTGAAGTTGCTCCAGCTATAGAATTGACTGCAGTGAGACCAATGGGAAGACTGACCACAGTGTTGACGTAGAGGTACATGGAGGTGGCAGATTCCATGTAGACTGTGCTTCCTTTCTGCACTCGCAGCACGATGTAGTTGAAGCTGCCCATAGTTGAAGGAGTGACAATAGTAGACGAAATTACGAGAGGAGAGTTGACCGGGATATCAGCTGAAGTGGTAACAATGAAGCTATTATTGCCGTAGTTGGTCGCAACAGCACTGCTTGTCGCACCACTCACGGAAAGGGGAGCACTGCTGAGTGTGATACTGCTCGCGGCGCTGGGAAACTACACATAGATTGTGCTGCCACTGGGAATCACTATAGAGTTGGTGAAGCTGATGGTGGTGGAAGTGCTGGTATAGACAGTGAGTGAAGTAGGGGAGAAAGTTGCAGGGTAGTTGGTTATGCCCACAAAGGTCGCAGTAAAGGCATTGAAGTTGTATTCAACGCGGCTTGTGCTTATTGACGAGTCATAGAAGGTTTCAATTCCGAAGTTGTCAGTATTGGGTGAGGAAGGGTTGGTGAAGCCGGAAATGGCGACGGAAATGTTGGTTGAACTTGTAACTGCAGTGAGGGCAGTGAAATTGACAGTCAATACATTGGTTGTGGCATTGATCTGGCACGTCATCGCTGAAACCGTGCCTGTGATCAGCGAAACCGAGCAAACTGGAGAAGCAATCGTGATGTCGCTGGTAAAATAGAATTTGAGAGAAGGAGAAGTACCCAGAGGCTGTGCGGTGAGAATGGAGAGGGTATAGTTGACGCTGGACTTGGTCATTTGGTAGTTAGTGAGGTAGGTGTTGGCGTTGACAGAAGCAATGGAGGTGGCTGTAGGTGTCATGGTGGCTGAAAGCTAGAGATACTGGGCCCCGTTTCTTTTGAACTTGAAGGTCATGAGCACTGGAGTTTCTGAGGAGGGGATGGTGATTGAAGTGCAGTTAAGGTTGAGAGTGATATTGACGGAGTAGTCGGTATTGGGAGTCATGGAGGCCGGCAGAGTGTACTGGTAGAAGGTGGAAGTTTGAGTGAGGGTGGCCTGCATGGCGTTGTTGCTGATGTTTCTCCAAAAGTTGAGCGTATTGCAGGTATTGAGGTTCGCTAAGGGAGTGAAGTACAGCTAGATGGTATCGCTGTTTTGGAAGGTGATAATGGGCGTTTCAGAGTACATAATTGAGGGGTTCGAAGAGTAAAGTGAGTTTACAGGCATGTAGCTGTTACTGAAGGTGCCTGTGGTTAAAGTGTAGACGCAAACTGATGCTATGGGGCAGCTTGTTGCCTGGTCTATCGTAAAGCCGTTTATGTCTGTTGTTGCCACTTTGTAGCTAGAACTCGTGGGGGTAGTCTGAGTGGGCGGAGATTGGACCCCACTTATGATGAAAACCAAAGTGGAGGCTGAAGGTAGAATCGAGCTGAGAGTGTAAGTAATAGTAATTTTTTGGATGGTAGTATCAAAGGTGTTGGTCACAGTAGTATTGGCAGCCCCATTAATGCTGACTTGGGTTGCGAGGGAAGTAACTCCTGTGAGTAGGTTTTTATTGTAGTGATTGGCCCATGCTCCATAAGAAACTTCGAATTTGTTGCTTCCTACCGGGACTGTGTTGGTTGTAACCACAGTGATGGTCAGAACGCTGTTGGGCTGCTCAGTGCAGAGGCTGAAACTCCAAGAACTGCTCGCCAGGGTGCCTGAATTATACTTTATCAACCCTCCATAGCTAATTGAGCCGTCAAGACCCGATGACACAATGAACTGGGATGAATAGGAATAGGCTGCGTTGGGATTTTGGACATTTTTGACCACTATCGTAATTGTGCTCAACAGCAATGAACTAGTGACTGTGAGTACATTCGAGCTGAATGTCGAGGGTACTGTGGTTCCGCCGATGGAAGCAGAAGTACTGCCAGAGAGCACGCAAGTGGAAGGAAAAGTGAGGTTGACAGTGCCTCTTGAGGTGGAAGTATTGAATGCAATGTTCCAGGTATAGTTGGAGACCACATTGATATTGTAGGAGTCGCTGGAGATGGAATTGATTGCACTGTTGGCCTGGAGAGTGACGATGATTATGGCGACAAAGAGCACAACTTTTTTTGAGAGTGGGCTGCTCATCAGCAATGAAATAAGTTATTATACGGTTGATGGTTAGAAAAATCATTCAGAATCATTACACAAGCAATCAAGTAGCCTAAAAGGTGAGAGGGATGCTACGAAGCTGCAACCAAATCAACTACTTATAAAAATGGTGTTCTTTTGGGAATGCACATTTGGGAAGTTGGCACTCTGGTATGTTTCTATAAATTCATCCTTATTAACCACACCCCATGCCTCAAAGTCACTCTGTATTTTATTTATGTAATATTAACGTCGCTCCAATGCTGACTCGCACTCTCACCAATTTGTAGCCAGACAAGAACCTCCTGTTTCTGAGGCAAACTCCTTCCAAAGATTTTTGCATATTCTCAACAGCTAGAGTACCAAAAAGGTGTAGAAGGCTGTTGAGAATCAATAAAAAGGTTTAAATTGCTTATAATAAAGATAGACTTGTTAAAATCGTCATGTTTAGGCCGGTTTCAGGCATAGTCGCAGCCGGGACAAGAGAAGACGGCTCCCTAAAACTAGAAAAAACCTAAATAAATAAAAAAGGGGTGCCTTGGTCAGCACAAACTCAAATATTGAGAATTTGTCCAAATCTCCTGTTTTTTCTTCCCAATAGTCCTTTAGACAGTCAAACAAAAAGTAGTCTGCAGCTAATCCTCGAAACTCTCCTATTTTGTATTCTTAATCCAACAAAGTCGTCAAAAGTGCAGCTACAACTCAAAATACTCCGATGTTCCAAACATCCCAATTAAGAGCAATTTTTTCCAAAGAATAGCAGAAGATACTTTAATCAACTGTTTAAACATAATAGCAAAAAATTGATTAAAATGGAGAGCAAAGTATTTTGAATCGCTAAAACAAAAAGATTCCTCAGGTAAACAAAAACCAAGCTTAAGATGTGAGTAAAAAAGTCTTAAATGCCCATAATTAGGCTGAATCTGAAAGTATAAACAATCAAAATAAGACCTCTACTCATCAAGAGAACAATGAATGGTTCAAGAGCAAGCTTTGCTACGACTTTTTATACAGAAGATGCAAAAAAATGAAGAACTAGTGCACATATGCCCACGGCTTTGAAGATATGAGACCTGAGAATAGATTAAAGCACATTTGCCGCAATTACTTAAAAGGGATTTGTAAAAAGCCTCAAAAATAATGCAAATATTATCATTAAAGGGATAATAAAATTTCATCATAGAATAATAATAGTTTTACTGAGGAAAACTAGAGAAAATAGCCAAAGTTTGATCAAACTAAGAAAGCATAAAAGTAAGAAAAAAGATTAGAGAAGAGAGAGCCAAAGAATTTAGACCGAAAATCATAAAAAAAGTCCTAAAAGAAGGAAGCAAAAAAGGACGACAAAAGATTAGAAAGGAAAGAATAAAGGGGATAATCACGAATAATGGAGGACAGAAATCCAGCTCATAAAAAATCAAAATGGTTTTAATAGTCTTAAACAGACTTTTCAGGTAAAGAACTTAGCAAAGTATCAGAAAAGCGAGAACTCAATAAAAGATATGCAGAAACTTGCTAAAAGGTGAACCATTAAGATATCAACTTAGCTTACATGACTTCCGTTCCATACTAGTCTTTCAATAATGGCTATTTGCGCCCAAACAACTACCCTCAGCAGTATAATTACTACAATAGACCTGACCAAATGTTGAACAGTTCCTATAATAACATCCAAGGCTATTCTCCCTTTTCTGGGCCACTGTATTTTCCCAATACTTATTCTTCTCCTCAATAATATACATTTCATCAATCTCAAGCGCAGTTTTCCAATCCTCATCATTTTGTTCAGTAGCATAGCAGCCAAAATAGAAGTAATGTGGCAAAAAGTTTACAGCCCAACGCTTTTCCGTTACCTCAAGCTTTCACTTCGCAGTGTTTAGGACCTTCTAATTACTTCTATCCTGCGTATTCTCCCCAAAACTTGGATCATGAATTTACTAATAAAAATACCGGGAAGTATGAAGATCAAGTTCCTCACATTCATAACTATGACTACTCTCTGAATAATGCTAGTGACTAGAGGAAGCAAAATGAAAAACCAGGTCGTGAGCTGAAAACAAGAAGTAGGAAAGACAGATCATTTGATAGGAATGACCAAAAAAACGGCAGAAAATAAGTTAAATGATGCTTTTCTTCATTTTTAAGATATTATATTTAATTATTATCACTCTACAACCAATTTTTTGAGTAATTATTGTAAAGTTTCAAAAGATTTTGTAACTTTTGCTAATAATTTTTTGCTATGCCCAAGATTGACTTCTTCATCTAGGTTCTTTCATTAATAAGTTACGATTTTTTAGAGTGCTCTAAAATAGAAGATTGCAGCTTATTTGCTCCTTTTGAATCAGCAAAATGAAATAAACATTGATATTATGCTCTAGTTTCCTCTGTTTTTTTCTGCTTAAGGCCTATTATTGTAAAGATCCCTCAGCTAAGATTCCTTGATGATTTCATGTTAACTCCCATTTCAAGCATATTCAAAAAATGAAAAAAACTTGTGCTGGGAAGAAATAAAATAAAATGTGCAGGAATTCCCGGTCTTTTCACACTTATTAATACCGAAAATGTTCAAGAGAGAATGAGGTTCCAAAAATGAGGAAATATCGTTTTTGTGGGCTAAATTAAAAATGGAATGAACTTTCAGAGTTAGAGCGTTTAATCATCTTTTAATAACATTTAGTAAACTTAAATAAAAGACTTTTACAACAGCCACTAAGAGGAAACTAATTCAGACGCAAGCAAAAGAATCCTATTCTGAGCTCCCCTCAACGCGATATCACTTTGAAAAAACCCTGAGGGTCATCCTTCTTACGAGTTTTAGTAGTGAAAGACGAGCGCAACCTTTTGTAAGTCAGGGGGAGAGTGAGTGCAACAAGCTCAACAATTTTTTGTTGGGAGACAAAGCTTCTCTCCAGTGAGGTGAATATGCAGAGATTGAGAGAAGGAGGAATGGAAGATGAATAAACTTGATTTTGTCAGGTACACCTATCAACTCTATATAACGCAACAACATATAATCATTTATTGAGATATAGTTCGACTTATCTTTCCAATGGTTGCCACCCGGGTCTTAATCGTTTTCAATTTAGTCTACTATTCAGATGCTAATCCCACAAATTTTTGGGTTCATATCTTCGCTAAGCAATTCTTTTGCTCGTCCGTAACCTCGTAAAAGACACTAGAAAAGCAAGAACTTTCAGAAAAAAGGGTGTTTTGTTATTTTGTAGGCCGTTTTGTTGGATATCTGTGCTACTGATTTTTTTTGTTTTCCTATAATAGCTCAAAACAGGTTATTGCTTATAACATCAGTAAAAAACTTAGTAAAATTTATTCTCTATATTATATGAGTGTTTTTGCAGCTTCAGTTTCCAAATTTTACGGACTACAGACTTTCTTCGATATCTTGAATTTAAACCGGACTTGCATCCTAAACAAAGGTTTTGACCCTCAATACTGCACAAAATTTAGTTTTGCAGTCTCTAGGCCTTGTTTCCGCAGTGATTGCTGCCATTTGCTCAAGATATGTAGCATTTATTTGTTCCATTTTGTTCTATTTTGGCTGCAGACTGATTTCTTCCCAATTATTGTCCTCCATTTCATAAAAAGAGTGAGAATTGATAAGCTCCTCGAATTCCCAATCGTTTTACTCCTGGATGATGCACCAATCTTGGCCAGAAGAGACAGAGGAGGCATCTTCTAGATCTTGTAATGTTTAAACAGATTCGGAGTTTACAGGGAAGGTATAAGTAGTAAATTCTCTTTAAAGCCCTTTTTCTTCTCTCAGCCACTCTCTAAGTCTCAGATCCTCTACTTTAAGATATTTTTTACTAAAAATGATTTTATGCTTGAGCATCTTTAATTACCTAATTATTATATTTCAAGCTTCAATTCAGTGCTTAAGTAATCGTTTTTTTTAAATTAAAAGTCACCATCAGTGCACAAAGCTTCAACATTTGCAAAAATCTAAGCTATGAATGGTATTTTAAGCCAAATAGATTCTAGCTTCACACCTTAATTGTTAGGCTACTTTCTGAGAAAACAACATTCTTTGCAAATTCAGTAAAAATTACCATCCTTTTAAAGCAGGTTTTTCAGGGAATTCACTACTAAATCCTAAAAAGCATTCAAATTTCTGTTTTTTTATTAGCTTTTCCTGCTTCACAATTATCAACAAAATAGCACAAGTTCAATTTTTATTTCAGCTTAGTAATCCAATTAGTTCTTCATTTAAAGCTAGCTGCCTAATACCACAACAAAAGTGAGATTTTCATCAGGTTTCTTTATTTTGATAGATTAGTTATGTTTTGATAAAAATGATTGAAACCAGTGTTTGAAACATGCGTAATTCTGGCTGTTTTGGAGCCATTTTTAGCTCACACTATACTTCTCTCCAACCTCTTTTTATGCGAATCCCAGCTATGTATAGTGGATTCACCAAAAGGGGCTAGAAAAGTTCATTTAAGAGTAAAAAAGATTACTTTTCACAATTCAAACACTAAAGATAGCTATTAAGGAGAACTCCTGAATCTTTATCATCAGTTTCTTCAAAATATAGATTGAATGTCAGCTGTATATCAGTCTTTGAGTAGTATTTTATCCTGTGCCTATAGTAAGTTAGAAAACTCTAAAATTAGTTTAACCAATCATAATTATCCGTTAAATTGATGTTTGTCAAGCCTAAGCTTAAAAGAAAGCTTAAAATCACGCAAAGAGTCTAAAAGGGTGCCTGAAAGCAATCAAAATGTGTGCTTGATATACTGCAGCAGCAGAATTCTATAGTCAAAAACCTATTTCAGCTGCTTGAGGATGTAAACAGATGAATATTTAGATATTTGGAGGAAGAACGAAAAAAACTTTTTCTGGGCATGTTTCGTCCAAGAAACATTTAATTCACTCAACTCATAGTAAATAGAGATTTAGTAAGTTACCCGGAGAAGTATTTGCAAGAGACTCAGGCATATTTCTGATGCTTTATTGTTCTACCTTGCTGAATGGAATGGATGCCATGGAACTAAAAGATGCCAATTAAAGGTATTTCTATTAAAAACTGCATATATTTCCCCTTAACATAGCATACTAACTGAGAGTAATAATCTGGAACTTCTACCGTAGATTGACAAATCCAAAAAGCAACGATAAACTGAAAATAATTGAGTTGTACTTTAGTCAGGTCTCACGCTATGAAGCGAACTCAAAAGCAATTGACTACCAAAGGATTGATAGCAAATAATTGGCCAAATTTAAAAATTAGGTCGACGATTAGCTTTTATAATCCTAGTTGGGAATTTATCTCCTCAAAACTTTCTTCTTCTACCATTAGAACGTAAACTACTTTGAAAAGTGATTATGAGTAGTTTATTTACGCTATGTCAAGTGTAATATTTAAAATCTTTAATTTGTTTTTACATTTCAAAAAAAGTTACTAGTTTGACAAAGAATCTATATTACCTCTCAAATGGTTATATTCAGATGAGGTAAAGAGGTAAAATCGGCACTGAATAAAGAATCATAGCTCCACTCCCATTATTTCAGCCATCTCAGCTAGTTTTTTTTATGTAATCTCACTCCAAGTGTTCAAACACTCTTTGGTCAACTTTCGTCTTTTATTGAGTTCTTTTCTCAGTAAGACCTCTTCTTTTTCTATCTTCTAAACATCTTTCTCATCCACCTTTTAGCTACCTAGGTGCATCAGCTTCTACTTCTTTATTTCCAACTTCTTAATGCTTCCTTATGTCTTCGTAATAGTTTCCTTGATTTCAGAAATGGTCTTTTTAGCCAAAAGTCTTTTCAGTTCATCCATATTCTTCTTATAAGCTTCTGATAACTCTTGTTCTTCTGCCCTCATTTAATTGTAGCTCAATCCTAGCTTGTCTACTGCTTATTTGCTGACACTAAGCCTATCTTGATTCAAGAAATAGACTTTATTTTTACCGAATTCTTTGCAGGAAAGCTTTCCCTCTTCATGAAGCTCATTCAGTACTATTTCTAACACAGGCTTTTTGATCTTTCCATGCAAGTTGTCAAACACATTTAACAAATTGTAGGGTCTATTCTGCTTTTACATATACTAAAATACTATTCCTTTAGCATCGCTATCTTCACCTTAGTTTTTAGCTTTGCTTTACTTTTTCTTCTTGGCCTGCTTTTAGTTACCCTTTTCTGGTTTTTACTTTTTCTCCTTTTTTGCAGCTTTGCCTCCTTTTTTCTAAGGTTGATTCTTGCTCTATTTGTTATCTTTGGCAGATTTTACTTATGACTTGGACCTAATCTATTTTTTAGAAGGCTTTTCAGCGGAAAACTCCGACTATGTTTCACTCATTTAAATGAGAAATATATAATTTGTGGTAAAATTAGTAATTATAGTCATTTTTTAATTCAAACAATCCTAAACAAAAGCTAATAAAAAAGAATGAAATGCCGCTTCTCTCTTTATTTGTTTCGAAAGATATCTTAGCTTAGTTGGCTGGCAAAAGCTTTTTGGTAGTTTTAACTAACTTAATCAAAACTGCTTAGTTAAACATTGCTTCTGATCAGGTTTTACTTAAAATGTAAGACTAATGATTGAAAAAAAAATGAAATTTCCTCTTCAATTTTGAATCTTTTGAGAGTTTTTGTGACTTTTGGGAAGGTTCAGGTTTAAGCAAAAAGATAAGAAAATCTACTATTTAGCAAGTAGCGATTAAATAATTGAGAAGAATCAATCACGCTTGGTTCTTTGCTCTGTAAGCAACGACTTTCTTTTCGAGGGCACGATTGCGCTTAATGTTGGGATCATTGCGAACTGCACGTCTTCTGTTTCTGAGAAAGCGTTGGTTAACACCCTTGAGTGAGGCGTACTTTTGTCTGCGAGGCTTTTTGATTCCGTTTTGATGGTTTTTGTGGTTTTGGTTTTTGGATGAGTGGTTTTTGTCTTTGGCCATTCAGAGTTATGGTAATTATTATAGTTAAATTAACTTATTAAACGCTATTTTTATTATTTATTCAATATTTAATTTCCAAAATTTCAGCAATCAGTTTCTCTTCAAGTTTATAGCTGCCAACTATTACTCAGCATGCTTCTGAGCTAAAATAGGTGGGTACTTCTTTAGACTTTAGGAGTTGGCGAACTTCCCAAAAGGCTGCAAAGTCACATCTCCTCTAATATGCGAAAACAAAGTAGAAGAAATTCTCCAAGGAATCTTTCCATTTTTGATTGCTTCGTTCTTTTTGGCCTAAACTTCAGGTGTGTAGATTACCTAATGATATCCACAGTTTATGTGGCCTCCTGTGACCCATTAGAATTGTTTTCCAGCCTGCAAAAGCAAGTGTCCCTCAGGAACAGCCACTGAGATCTTTTATCCTGTCCTCAGCCAAACAAAAAGCCCTGGATATCTTGATTTCCCGTGGATAGTCAAAAAGTTAAAGTCATAGTGGAAACCAGCGAAAACCGTTCCAACCTTGTATCTGTTGAGGTCACTACCAGTTGGGGCTAACTTATGAGGACCTCTTTTCATTAACTAACTAAAAGTTGTCCTTTCAAATCCTAAGCCAATTGCAGCCATTTCTGAGACTGTATTACACCCATCAATCATGTGCTTTCCCCAACCTTACATTGTCTCTTTGAACTCAGGAAAGTCTTTAGGGATCTGATTTTGGGCTATATCTTCCATTACATCTCCAATGTTATAGAAGTATCTCCACTTTGCATCAAAAGGCGGAGGTTGAGGTGTTTTAGCACTGTTAGCTTCTGTATAAGCCCTCACAACCTACTCATGTTATCTCGCCTTCTAAGCATATTCAGGAGTAGCTCCAACTTGGAAATCATACTCAGGAAAGATATCTGGAACAGGTCTTCCAGCATAAAACTACTTCGAACGCTTGTCGAAAAACCTTTCCATTAAATCAAGAAGTTTGTTATTTTGCTAGGCATTGACCCTCGGATCTTTAATAATCACACAGCCATAGGTTTCTAAAGCTTTTGCTACAGTTCGGCAGTCTTGAGTGTAGCTACCGGACTCTGTGAGAAAGTTTTTGACATCAACAATCGGAAGAGACAACGAGGTACTGAAAAACTGAGTGAGTCTTTGAAGTTTAAGCATTTATTCTAAAATCAACAATCAAAGTGCATCTTGAAAAGGTCATTATATCGTTAAAACCAAACAAGTAACAATAAAATCAAAAGAGAAGTCTCCAGTGACTCAGACAGTTGACATTATGTCTTAAGGATTACCTTAACAATCTCAAGAGAGTGAAAAGTTTAATCAATATCTCTCATTTTAAGATTGATCTTTATAGAGCGATTGGCTCATTCTAATCAAAAATTAACATTTTCAGCTTTTTCTTCTTTTGCGTCTCATAAAATGAATGAATCATTCTTAATGATTAATCAGCCTATAATTATATCTTTATGCTAAGCAAATTAACCAAGACTTATCTTGGAGCCACAATACCTGTAGTGAATGTTAGTGGAGTCATTCATCCGCAACTGTAATGATATGTTAAAGAAGAACCTAAAAAGTGGTCAGTCGCCTCAAAAAGATTGGCACATCACAAGCAGTTGCTTTGGCTGTCGTTGTTAATTCACCAGGGGGAATGCCAGTTCAAAGCCAGATAATAGCAGAAAAGCTAAAAGACTTTTCATCAAAGCATAATCTAAAACTGTACACTTTTGCGCGCGATGTGGCAGCTTCTGGAGGATATATGGTGTTGAGTGCTGGTGATCACGTGGTAGCTGACAACTCTAGTATAGTTGGCAGCATTGGAGTGGTGTTCCAGAAACTGAAGCTAAAGGGTCTTCTCTAACAATTCTAGGTTGATCACAAACTTTTCGCTTCCAATAAGTACAAAAATTATAAAGCAGCAAGCTTTTACAAGATGCCCTTTCTCCGTTCGAGGAGCTAGATCCCAGTTCTCAGGAGTACCTAAAAACTCTTTGCGAAAAAGCCCACGCAAGATTTGTGAAAGATGTCAAAAAACAGAGGGGAAACAAGATAAAAGATGATCCCACAACTTTCTCAGGAGAAGTCTTTATTGGGGATGAAGCGTTGAAAAGAGGGTTGGTAGACTAAATAGGTTCTATGGTCTAAGTATTAGCCAAGCGGCATCCAGGAGCCAAGCTGCAGGTGTAGCCTGATACCACTTCTTTGATCCAAAGAGTATTGAGTCTCTGATAATCTGATTCATCCAAATTATAAATATTACGATAATCATTTTTTCGCAACCAAGTTTATGAACTTCTATCTTAATCTTTAAAGGGTCTCACCATTACGGTTTGGCTACTTTGAATTGCTTTTTCGCTTTATTTGGTTTGAAAGTTCCACGTATTAGCATTCTGAGTTCTTTAAAGTTTGGCTCAGAACGTACTAGGGCTCACTTACTTCCAACTGAGCTGTGCTTTAGATGGCCAATAAGCATGATTCTGGAGCTTATAGAAACAGTGCGTAAGTTCCATGAAGACGGAACTCAAAATAAAGATTTCCATTTTGATTGTTCTTTTCTTAGATTTTGCCCATATATTTAAGTACTTTTGACTAAAGCTCTTTGTAAAGTAAAAGGCTTGTGGGTGCTTGTGATGGATAGAAAAGAGTAATTGATCCATGAGCTGGAATAGAACTTGTGAGCTAAATCACTGTCTTATGGGAAGGTTTGTGCTCTATGTATCGGTTTGTCCAGAAATGAGACTTCCTGACACAAATCAGCAAGAAATGTTAGAAAATTTACTTGAATTTCTGCTACTTTACCCAATAAGTTTCATTTTGTTCTTTAATCTGTAACACATTTTCTAGGTCTTTTGTGACTTCTACATTAGCCACAGTAAACAATCTTTCACCCCATTTGCTTGATTTTGATGTCAAAGCCTTGAGTACATGTCCCTTTTTCAAGCTAAACTACAGCTATGTAAACACCTTTTTCTTGGTGCTTTTCAATCTCATTACTCTGACTCCACTCACCAACTTTAGAACACTTTAAAGCTCAAACTTTAGATGTAATAATTCCAATGCTTTTAGGACTACCTTTTGCAATATTTTCCTGTAATTAGTGTCCTTATTTTCTAAAAAAAGAGTCCATTTTCCATGGCAATAAAGCCAAATTCCTATCTTTCCATTTTTATCTTAATATGGCTAAAAAACTCTTTCAATTATCCAAGGATCCAATGACATAAGTATGCTTACAGCTTGATCTATGATTTCTTCTCCTATCTCAGAGACAAACTTGGCATTTTTGAAGAGCTGATGAGTGTTTGCAGAAGGGAAAAAGGGGACACTGAAATTTTCGAACTAATTTGGCATGTCGTAGAGAAATGAGAGAATTGGAGCTCTATCGTAGTGAGTAATATTCTTATCAATGGGCTAATACTTAGTCATGTTTGCAGTAAGATTGATAGTGTCGCTGATTTTCGAGTTTTCCTTGAGGTTGAATTGAAAAAAGTCTTAATTTTTATTGGTTTCCTCCTTGATGACCTATGAATTCGGAATTTATCCAATTTTATCCAGCTATTCTTCTTGGTAATCAGTTTCATTCTATTGTCCCGTTCTTGATAGTATCTTTTGTCCTGCAACTGCCTCAGTGAATTCCAGCTTGGGCAAAGGTAAATTTACTTCTAGTTATTCGTTGATTTTCTCTTTTTCCTAATCTACACAAAAACCTTCGTTTAGCTTAGAGGTTTTTTCCTGTTATTTAGTTTTTTTCTCAACAAATCTTTATTCATTTGACTAAAGTTCTAACTATACATGATCTAAGATAGGCTAAATACTCTTGGTGTGTGGAGGAGCTTATTATGTAGCAATCAAGAGCTCTTAGAGATTGTTTTACTTGTTAGAAGCTATAGGCAAAACAGCTAAATGCTTCTCTTATCTTTCGTTTTCTTGTTTTGAAGGTTTTGAAGTAGGGGTCTTTTAGGTTTCAGCAGCGACTTTTCTGTCCTATAAATTATCTTCAACACTGTCTATTCTTGAAAGTTGACCATTTTACTAAATCAATTGCTATATCTAATGAACACCCTCTGAAACTTTTTAAAGCTCTTTGCATTATTAACGTTGTGATTTTTAAGCATTTTCCTTTGCTTTAGTGTTTTGATTTTTAATAACAGGCACAATCAGCAATTTGGGCTCAATTTATTCATGCTAGGTATCTTTAGGGTCAATACCTTCATTCTCAATATCTTATTGATCAATTCTTTATTTTTGTTATTAGCCCTCAAAAGCTTCCTAAGATCCATGTTAATTCGAGCTATCTTCAGCTTCTTCTTCATGACTTTCATAATCTTAGACTGAATTATCTTCATTTGATTTGATTGAACCTTCTGATTATTACTTGATTTCTCCTATCTATTGGTTCTCTTTTTTCTTTTCCTTTTTCGCTTGATTTCTAGCTTTTGAATTTTTGTTTTTATTGCTTGCTACGTTCTTTTGAGCTAAGAGTCCAAATTTGTCTTCTTATTAAGCATCTAAATCGATTTATGCCGTTTTTGATACTCTTTTAGGCTTCAGATTCGAAGTTTTTCGAGCGCTTTAAACTTTTTTCTATAGATTCAACTTCGACTACCTTCTTTTCTTAGAATTTTTCTTTTACTTCATCGCTTTTTATAACTCAGCTTATTTCCAATCTTTATTATAGTAACTTTTGTCTTTGCCTTGTCTTGCCACAGAGGGCTTAGACGGAGATTTAGAGAATGACTATTCAGTTTTAGGTCCTCTTAATGATCTTTATTGCTAATTTTAGCTTGAGTTAATTGACTTTGATGGGTTAAAGTGCCTATTAATTTTAGCGGTCCTAGAAGTATCATTTGACAGCCTATTATCTCCGTTTTATTTCTGGAGGCTCTTTACATTTTTACTATTTTAGCCATGATTTCTTTATTTATCTTTAGTCAAAGAAGTCTATGGCTTTTTATTCAACTTTGCAGAATTATTGGTTTGGTTCTGCTCAAGCTTTTTCTATTTACCATTGTTGTTTTATTTACTTAAATTAGGCCTATTTCTATCCTCCTTCCTTTAGCTATTGCTTGGTTGTTGAGAATCATGCTTTAAGTTCTTGTTGGTTTGTTGAGGATCATTCTTTTAGTTCTTACTAGTGAGTTGTTGAGAATTATTTTTGCTCAAGGTATTAAAGTTATTTTTTGCTTTCTGAAACTAGGGGATTTTGAACCCCTTTATTTTGTGGTTTTAAGTTAAATCTGCATTTTAGCCTGTTTTCAAAGGCTCTTACTGCTATTCAATGTTGCTGTTTTCATTATAACCACTTTTTTTGTAAGAACTTCTTTTCAATTCATCTTTTTTTCCTCGCAAATTAGTCGGAAATTTCTTGATTTCAGGAACTTTCTGAACTCCATTCATTGAGCTTTGACCATTTTTCAGGTCTTTCGATTCATTTACTGAACCTTTGTTTCCTTTCACAAACTCATTAACAGAGTACTCTTTTGCTTTTGCTTATTTTACTTGATGAACAGAGCCATTTGAGTTTTTAGCCTTTTATAATGAATGAGTTTCATTTTTTGGAAATTGATTCTTGTTTGCACTTTGTGTCTTTTGAAAGGTAGAATTCATTTTGTTACTAGGCTGGTCGTTTTGCTCTTGATTGAACCTATTTGTTTTGTTGTAATATCTTTGATTCGGATTATCTTGATTGAAACCGTTAGATTTGTTATGACTTATCTCTTCCTGATTGAAGCCATTTGTTTTGTTTTGATTTCTTTCCTGTCGGTTGAATCCGTTTGTTTTGTTATGGTTCCTTTCTTCCCCATTCAAACCATTAGTTTTATTATTATTTCCATTGAAACCATTTGATCTATTATGGTTTCTCTCTTCTTGGTTGAATCCATTTGCTTTGTTGTGATTTTTGTCTTGTTGATCCAAACCATTTGCTTTGCTATGATTTCTTTCCTAACCATTGAAGCCATTTGTTTTGTTATTGTTTCGATTTCCATTGAAACCATTTGGCTTGTTATGATTTCTGTCTTCTTGATTCAAACCATTTGCTTTGCTATGGTTTCTTTCCTATCCGTTAAAGTCGTTTGTTTTGTTATGATTTCCATTGAATCCGTTTGTTCTATTATGATTTCTTTCCTATCCGTTGAATCCGTTTGTTTTGTTATGATTTCCATTGAATCCGTTTGTTTTATTATTGTTTCTTTCCTATCCGTTGAATCCGTTTGTTTTGTTGTAATGTCGTTGGTTCGTATGCATTTGACTGAATCCACTTGTTGTGTTATGACTTCTCTCATTAATGAGCTTAGAAGATGAAGCTAGCTTCTTGCCATTTCTATTGTGTTGATCTCTGAGTAAAGGCTCAACATCTGCATTGAAAGGAAGAACTTACTTTGATTGTTTTGATACTTTGAAATGTCCTTTTTTGATTATGCCAGACTCCTCTTTTCTGATTTTTTGTTATAGTTATCTTAGCTGCTAATCTTGTACCTCTTTCTTACTCATTATCTTCTGCTAGGTTTTTAGGTTACTTTATCTTTCCATTGATCTTCTCATTGAATCAGATTCCATACTATTCCTTCTTAGGTTTTAGTCATTTTCCTCGGACTAGTTAAGAGATAACTAGTTTCTGTCTTGGTTTTGAAGCAATCCTTAGTCGCATGGATCTTATTCAAGATTTAGGCCTAATTGCTATTTTCTTTGATCGTGGGTCATTTGCTTAGGATTTCTTAATTTTTCCTGTTGTCTTCGAAAAGAATTGCTGTTTGAGTTACTTTGCATCTCCTTATTAGGTGAATTGCTTCCAGTTGTTTCTCTCTTGATTACTTAATTTCGAGCTTATTTTCTTAGTTGGTTTTCTTTTTCTTTGATATGAAAAGTGTTGTTTCCTTTTTTCAAAAAATTGTTGGCACTTAGATTATTTCTATCTTGGAATAAGTTTTGGCTTACTGACTTTGGTCCAAGTTTGGGTTATTCGTAATGAGATTGAGAAAAATTACCACTTTTTGAGTGCTAACTGCGGTTATTTTCACCGTTTTCATCAGTTTTCTTAGCCAAACTATTTTCGTGATCTTATATTTTTGATTTGTTCAAGGTTTTTTATTTTTTTAGGTTAGTCTTATTACTGTATGGGCTAAGCTTCCTTTCTCTATTTTCATTAAAAATGGGCATTTTTGAGAGTGGGGAGTTATTTTCGTGCTACAAAGTCAAATCCTAATGACTAATTTCCAAATGCTTTGGTTTGAGAATTTCCTCCCTAAAGCTCTAGAGTTGGTTTTTTTAGAAATTTTTATAATCTGTCTGGCTTTAAAAGCGTTATTTTTGTGGAGAAACAGGATTAATGTACCTTTTAGGGACAACTTTGCTATCATAAACTTTTGCTATTGTGCTGCCTTACTGACGATTTATTTTCTTAGAGTTAGGTAAAATGGAAAAAAGCTTGTTTTTGGGGTTTTCTAAAGAATTTAGAGATTGATTTTTACTAACCTTTTTAGTGGTATCATTGAACATACCAATGAGCAGGTTATGAGTGAAATTAAGCGAGTTATTCTGCTAAAAATTATAACTGATGACGCAACGATCGGGAGGTTTAACTGTGCGATAGGTATCTTTGCTGTGGGGACTATCAAGATCTTATAATTTGCCTATTTCTGGGAGTTCCATTTAAATCGAATATACTATAGGAACAGTATAATGCTATCTTAGAATACAATCATCCCTTGTTTTACTGAAGTGCGAAATATCCCCATTTTATTCACAGTTTCGGCATAAATAATTGATTATACAGATGAGGCACTCAAGTGCAGTAATCAGCTGGCGAATAGTGACAAAAACTAAGGGTCAATAGACGTATTGAAAGGTAAATAACTTTCTGGGTTACTTTGTCTCTTGCTGTAACTTGACTGAATCGCCCTCGGCTTCTTCTATGTTATCTTTATTTGAATTGGGAATTGTTCATCATTTTAGCTCGTTTGTCGCTCACGTACTTCACTGATGTTTCCTTTGAACTTTCTGTCTCCCTTCGAAGTTTGAGGCCTCTAATGCTGGAGTGCTTCAGTCTTGAGCTTTCCTTAGGCTACTCCTTTGATTCTGGGTTCTTGCTTGCTTTGAGGCCTCTACTTCGCATTAGTGAAGCCTGTGGAAGTTTAGTAGAACTTCGCTTAGCTTTTATTGATGGTTTTTCTTGGATTACTCTAGATTGGTTTACTGATTGGTTTGGGGTAGTTTTTCTGTGCGAACAATAGTGAGGACTAAATGTCTATTTTCCTTTCGATGGGTAGCTAAATCCTTTGGTGGTTCATCCATTCTGAGTTGGGCTGCTGGTAGAGTGGATTCCTTTTGCCCTGAGAAGAGCTGACCACATTAAAGTTGTGCTGTCTGGAGTAGGTAGTTTTGTGAAATTTGTTTATCATATATTAATAAAATTATTCTTTGGATGTTGGCTAATTGATTTATTGCTGCATAGACCAGAACTATCGGAAAAAATACATTTTTGCGAAAGATCTTTATTAGTTTTGGGGATGAGGCAACTAACATCAAATAAACCTTACTTATTTACAACTTAGTTAGACAAAATATCTACTGGTTTCACTCTCAAACAAAAGTTTTTTTCCATCTTTTTTACCTTCCTCAGCTTAATTGGGCTTCCTCCTTTTACAATCTTTTTATTATCCTTGTTTCTATGGAACCCCCTTCTAAACAAACAGAATATACCTTTTGAATTGACCTTTGAAAATAAAACAAAACGCCCAATATAATGATGCTGACTACAATCTCAGGTAGTCGAAAAAACCCTGAGTATCCTCTTTAGCTTTTCAAAGCTTAGTATCTTCCCTCAACGTCAGCCCAAGATAATTATTAATCGCTGATTATAACTGGTTACCATACATATATTTCAAGATAACGATGACCCTCAAATATTTAGCCACACTGCTTGTGCTTCTCAAACTTTCACTTGCTCAGATAGTCACAGGCAGCAGCCCGCAGCTAACTCAACTGGCCCAACTCAAAGTGCTGCCATGCGTTAGCTATCGACAAGGAAATTGCGTCGGCTGCCCTTACAATTACCACATCAACCAAAACCAATGTTATCTGAATGTTACGGGCTGCCTGTCTTACAATCTGAACAATCTAGGACTTTAGCAATGCAACAATTGTGATCCCTCTTCCTCTGTATCTGACGGAAATGGAGGTTGTTCCCCGATTGGCTCTCAACGTACTTCCTGACTAAATTAGTAACATCTGCAAATCCTTCAAACAGTTCTAGCTTGCAATCAGTGGCACAGCAATACGGGGATAGCCGTTTTTAGGTAATCTCCATTTCTATGGCTTTAGCTGACCCCTACTTCCTTATTTGCAACAATTACATGCTCACTGGAACGTATTCTAATTTCATTAGCCGCACGACGCAACCAATCAATGCAGTTTCCTTCTTCTCGATCGGGAACCAGAATCAATACAAAATACTTTACTACGGCAGCGGAGGAGGCCTTATGATGAGTATCATAACGATAAACACCGCAAATAATGCTTACCAACTAAATGCTTTTGTGTCGATTGGAACTACCAGCATCATAGACAATTGTGGGCTTTATGATGAGACTTTGCAATGTGTGGCTTGTGCTATTGGCTATCATCTCTAGAACAACTACTGTTTTCCCAATATCGCGGGTTGCAACTCCTATAGTGGGTACATTTGTCTGCAGTGCACAGGATACGCCGTTTTGATTGAAAACAGGTGCATTGGGTGCAACTAGATGGGAGATTTGGCAAAAGTTGCCTTCTTCGATGTGCTTTATCTCTACATCAATAGCAACAACTTACCCTTCTTCTCACAGAACTATCTCCTAGGAGTTTGATTTATATAATTGCCATTATCTCCACTTATGGAAACCTTTGAATTGAGAATTTGCTTTTTTTGAACTCATGGTTCTCTATATTGCTTGCTTTAATTTAAAAGGAAGTTACAAATGATAAGCAACTATTACTAAACATTAGAACTGACGCCCAAAGCTACTTCTCAGCAAATCGCAGAAAAATATAAGAAGCTAGCACTAAGGTTCCACCCCAAAACCTCCAAATAAAACCCACAAGTAGCTGCCCATCAATTCAATGCTTTAGCCGAGGCCTACGAAGTGTTAAGTGATCCAGTCAAACGAGCATTTTTCGATAAGTATGGCTATTAGGCGCTCAAGTAAGGACTCTATGGAGAAGGGCAACTGGCTGGAGGGTACAGATTCGGCAACAATGCTGATGAAATATTCGACTCTTTCTTCAAGAATAATGATCAAATGGACAAAGTCATAGACTTGAAGGTTAGTAAATAAGAAAGCTTATTCGGACATGCCTTCGGAGGCCTATACTACAAATAAGCCAAGGTTTTCTAAAATCTGAGTGTAAAGGTACCCTGTACCTTGGAATAGCTCTACTCAGGGACAAGCAAAATCGTTGACTATGAATGCAAAGTAACCAACGAATAAAGTAGATGCTGAACGGCGACGGAAGGACCACAACTCTCAATCACTGCAAAAAAATGATACACATCAAGCCAGGTTACGCCAACAAAACTATGATCAGCTTCCCAGGGGAAGGCCACCAAACGGTACATGGCATCGCCACTGACCTATTCTTCGAGATTGTTGAACTTCCTCATCAGGTCTACACCAGAAAAGGGGATGACCTCATCTACACTCATACTCTTTCACTTGCTGACGCCTTGTCTTGCAGCAACGTGCAGATAGTAACCCTAGACTTCCGCCACATTTCTGTGAGCGTCGACTCAATAGTGAGGTATTGATTTGAGTATTCAGCCCCAAACTGCTGCAATAGGTCCATGGAGAAGGGTTCACAAACCCTGAGAGTGGCAAAAAAGGGAACCTGCTGATTCGTTTCGACATAAAGTTTCCAACCTCTCTGGCCGAGAATATCCGTGGCTAGCTACGCGGTCTGCTGGCATGAGCATGATAGATATATGTATATGTGATGGTATGGCGGGTATGGCTATAAAGATAAAATAAGATGCAGAACGGCAGAAATGTGGCCTACTTCTTCAACGAAGAGATCGGCAAGTTTTACTACTACAAGGACCACCCCATGAAACCTAGAAGAATAGCCATGGCCCACTCCCTCATCGAAAGCTTAGATGTTTATCGCAAACTGGATGTATACCGGTCCCGCAAGGCCGACCGTTCCGAACTCATCAAATTTCACCACCCCTAGTACATCAACTACCTCGAGAACTACGTCTGCAAAGATGTACTAACCAGCGGAGGATTCGCCTACACCAACGATATGCTGCTCAAGTCAGAGGAAGAGAGGAAATTCAATATCAACTCGAATAAACTCAAAAGCCAGTTTTCGATGAATGAGACTGGAGATTGTCCAGGGTTTGCCGGACTCTATGAGTTTTGTCAGCTCTCTTGTGGAGGCTCTATCGATGCTGCTCAGGTCCTCCTTAGAGGAGATGCCAGCATAGCTGTGAACTGGGGAGGTGGATTGCACCACGCTAAAAAGTGCTAAGCCAGTGGCTTCTGCTATACCAACGACATTGTTTTGGCCATCTTGGAGTTGCTGAAATTCCACGCAAGGGTTTTATACGTGGATGTTGATGTCCATCATGGCGATGGCGTAGAAGAAGCATTCTATCTAACCGATAGAGTAATGACAGTGAGTTTCCATCAGTATGGGGACGACTTCTTCCCTGGCACAGGCAGCATCGACTCAGTGGGAGAAGGCAAAGGTAAATACTACTCACTAAACGTGCCACTAAAAGTAGGAATCGACGATGATACATACCATGATATGTTCAAGACCATAATGGACGAAGTTATGGCTAAGTATCGTCCAGGGGCTGTCATTCTACAGCTGGGTGGCGATTCAATTGCCTACGATGTGCTTGGAAGGCTCAACCTGACCATAAAAGGTCATGGAGAATGCGTGAAAAAGATGATGGGCTATGGAGTGCCCTTGATGCTGCTTGGAGGAGGAGGCTATACAGTACACAATGTAGCCCGCCTGTGGGCCTATGAAACAGGTTTGACAGTCGGAGAATAGTTAGACGGATACATACCAAAAACGGATCGCTTCTATGAAGCCTATCAGCCCGACAGCAAGCTTCATTTTACAGTGAAGCCCACCAAGAACAAAAACACTCCTTAATACATCAACTAAGTTCGATAGAAAACTTTTGAACACCTCAGGATGCTGGAATCGAACCCTGGCCCACCTTTCCACAACGTCCCTCTTTCAGCCTTCGCCACTGAGAACGCAATGGACATCTAAGACAAGTATCTAAGCAGTTTGTTGAATAGGAGGGAAAAAGATTGATGTTTGTTTATGCTTTGGCTGACTGAAACATTCTGACCTTATTTGGATTAATATTTGGCCTTTATTAGAATTGAATCACAATAATATTGAAATAGAGTGACTGATTTAATGATAAATGGTTTATTTGGATAGAATATTTGAGTACCATCATTTTCCGTTTTCTTCACTGCTGTTGCCAATCATTTCGAATTGATCATTAAGACTCGCTTAGTTAGAATCATTCAGTTTAGCTTATGGCTACTTATTGATTACTTCCGATGCCTTCTACTACTATTACTGTTTCTGCTATTGTTTCTCTTCTTTCTGTTCTTATTTGTGTTTCTTTTGTTTCCTCTATTTTTTGTCTCTATGCTTCTTCTATTTTTTATCTTTTGGCTTCTTCTACTTTTTTTCCATTTGTTTTTACTCTTGTCCCTAATGTCTTTGCTATTGATTCTCCTGTTACTATTACTAGTTGATCTAGTCTTGCCCTTCCCGCATCATTTCTAAATTCTCCAGGCTAGGTTCCACATTCAGCAATTCAAAATGACCTTAATGTTCAAGCGCAGACGAGATGTTAGGCAGTTTTGTAGGCTGAGCAGCTAGTACTTACAGATGCTACTCAGCGCTACCCTCTGAACCCTTTTTATGTGGGGCTTAGTGTCGTGAAAAGATTTTATTGTAAATGTCCTTATCTTTGTAAACATTCAAAAAGAACTACTCGTTCTTCTGTGCCTTCAGCAATATCTGCTGATCGAAACTGGACAACCCATGCTTGCTTATATAATCTTTGTGGCATTACTAAAGCTAAAACTACTCTTCGACTTCAACAAGTGGCAGTTTAGAAATCAGGTTTGTAACTTTGATGGTGGGGTTGGCTGTGAGTTGGTAGTGCTTGTTGAGAGTGTCCTTCAGCTGAGCATACTTTACATAGAATTCAGTCAAACTTAAGGCCTAGCCTGCTTTTTCTTGCAGAATGGTCACAATTTTGAGTATCTTCAAGCACTGGAACCTGCAGAACCAGAAGGAAAGCAGCCAGCAAACAAAAAGTTGCAGCTAGTTATACTACGCTTGGTAAGAAGAGTCTGCTTAGAGAGCACTGATTAGGTAGAGCTACCTACCCACCAAATACTTGAACTTGTAAGTATTGAATGACTCAGCGATGACCAAGGCTACTCCATAGAACAGCACCACCAACCCTCCGATAACGCCCACTATCTAGTTGACATTGGGCTGCTTGTAAGTGTACTACTAAACTAAGCCTAAGTAGCAGAGAGTGATGTTGTAAATGCGAGGCAGAAGAGTGTTGGAGGCTTGGTACTGCCTCTCGTTGTTTTTATTGTTGAGGTAGGTGTAGCCGGAGACGATGGTGCTAGGTGGGTTGAGGGTGTAGTTGGGAGTGGTGTAGATTATCTGCTGCTTGGTGAGGGTGATGTTGTACTCTATAGACCTTGTGTTAGGGATCGGATAGCCTCTGATCTGCCTCACTGTGTTCTTAAACCTCTTATTGGCGAAATCCAGCATGGGGACTGTCATATACAGCCCTACAACGTAGCTGGTGGTAAGTTTGGTCAAGTAGTTGAGGGTGGTAGAGTCGTTGGTTTTGGTGGTGATGCGCATGGTGACGTACTGCATGAGGTTGCGGGTGGAGATGGGGCTGAGGTTGAGGGAGAGGTTGGTGGGGAGGCACCAGCCGTTCTGCAGCCCAACCAAGAAGCTGTAGTCGGTGTTGTCGTCAGTGAAGTTGGAGAAGTAGTCAGCAGTGCAGGGAACGAGCTGGTAGGCTGTTTAATTCTGGGAGAGCGTACTATCGCTATTTCTGATAAGAGTTATCTGGCTGACTGTTATGACCACATTCGATGAAGTATTAACCAACGAGGACACATTGTAAAACGAAGTGTTGGGGTTCATATAAAAGCCCAGCGCTAGTCTAAAGTTGCTGCCATCCAGCACGAACGCCGACTCGTTTGTGGCATCCGGAATCAGGTACTTCTGCAGACTGATCGTGGAGTTAGTATTGTTTTCGTAGGCCATCAGCTAGTACTCCACCAAAATCACTACCAACGCGATTACCACGAGCAGCATGCAGCTGCCGAAAACCGACCTCACTTTGCGCTGCCCGTTGATGTTGAAGGAAGGTTTTGTGCTGAACCAGTCAAAGTAATGCAGGCAGGTGTTGCCCTCGGATGACTCTGGGGAGCGGTGCGGGTTGTAGGGTTAGATATTGTCAAACAGCTACTGTATCCTGCGCGCTTCAGCTGAAATCTCATCCTCATCTGCCTGGTTGACCAAATCGGAGTGCGTGTCATTGTTCGAATTGGCCACCCTGTGCCCACTCCTGTGCTCATTCTCCTTCCTGTGCTCATTCTCCTTCCTCTGCTCATTCTCCTTCCTGTGCTCATTCTCCTTCCTGTGCTGATTCCTGTGCTCATCCATATGCTCGCTCCTGGCCATCTCGTTGCCGGACTGCGACTAGTCTATCTCAACCCCCAGAAACTACTGCTCCTGGTTGGAGTTGGCAGGCTAATAGATGGGTGGCTGGTCACTGAGGTAGTTTTCGGAGACAGAGTCCTTGTAGAAGATGAGGCCGAGGTGCTTTTCGGTGGGAGTGGCGAACCCTGCGGTGGAGAGGTGGTAGATGGCTGTCATCTATTTGAGCATTTGGAGCTGGTTGAGCTCATACTTGATGATCTTGTCTACCTACTTGTGGCGAAGTATGTATTGATAGGTCTACTTGGGCAGGCACCTGCAGAGTACGCTCGGCAGCATCACCAGCAACTTGTGCCCAAAGTTGGACTCGTAGGCATCCTCGCCATAAATTTACTGCGCCAGGTAAGCCCTGCTGCAGTAGTGGTTATAGCCTTTGCCAACGCAGTGCATGATTCCATAGAAGATGACTGTGATGCCCCCAATCACTCCCAGCAGCACGTCGGTGGGCGTACCCGTGAGCACCACCTTGGTCTGCTTGCCACTCGGCCTTATCCTGACCTCGTAGAAGGGCATGCTGGCGTTGACGCCCTGAGCGTTGCTTGCGGGCTGGTAGCGGTCGGTGGTGATGGTGCGCTGGAGGATGGGAGGGGTTTGGCTGTTGAGGAAGCGCATGGTGTAGTCGTCAATTAGCTGAATTTAGTCGACGTAGAATGTTTCGAGGGTGGCGGAGTTGTTGCTGACGGAGACATTACCTTCGCGGATGGTCTGGGGGAGTACCCCGCCGCCGCCGAGAGATCTATTAGCGGGGCTGAACGTGTTGAAGGGCAGGTACAGCGTCATCGAGTAACTCGCGATGAAACTGTTAATGTAGCTCCGAAGACTGGCATTGTTGGCTGCACAGTACGCAGCAGTTCCCGAACAGTACGGGTCGATTCTGAACCCGAAGTAGGCCTAGTTGCTGGTGTTGAACCCTCCCATCGCGATGGTATGGTTCTCCTCCATGACGAAGCAGTTGCTGGTGTTGAGCACGGTGGCAGAGTAGTAGGAGGAGTCGGGAGTAATGCCCAGGTATGCGTACTGGTTGGGGTCAAGGTTGACTGCGGGGATGGTGACCCTGCCGGCGGGAGTCTGAGAAAAGAAGGAGAGCTGGATAGTTGGAGCTTGTGAGTCTATGAAGTTGATGGCTGCGAGAGGGACGCAGACGAAGGGTCTGAAGCCTGGGCCAGTGACCACAGTGTAGTTGATCTGGGCTGCGTTCTGGAAGTTCTACTGGACGTAGGTCTGGTAGTTCTGGGCGTTGAGGATGATGAAGATGAAGAAGAGGATGGCCAGACCGATGATGAACAGTCCTGCCAAGCAGCCGAAGATAGATGACCCTGCTGGACTCAAGTGGAACTGAGGCGGCACTCCGAATATGTCCAAAGATCTGATGATGTCAAATACTCCGTCGCAGATACGGCCGAGACAGCCTTTGGAGGTATCTGGCGTTGTGTGCTTGGTGTATCGGTGAAGGTCGATTGCCAGCTGGTAGTCGTGGCTGTTGTTGCAGATGGCCATGAGGGTGGGGTCCACTGCCACAAGTTGTCCAATATTGGATGATTGCTTGGCAGCTGCCAATACCTAGGGGTGAATGTTCAAAACCTGCGACTAGAGCTACTCTTGGTGGGTTGGCTGTTGGATTTATCTAGTCTGGTGAGGAATTTGATCCGGCTTGTGTCCAATATTATTGGCTTGCGGTAACCGCTGTTATTCAGTATGCTGAGCAATGATAATATTTTGCGAATTGGCAACCTATACATTTCTAGTAGCCGCTGATGTCTGTTGATTGTCGTTATTAGGCTACCCAGGAACTTCTCTTCGCACTTCGGGCGACTAATTGGGGAGTGGTTGGTTTTAGTGCTCAGCATTAGACTAGTGGTTGGGAATAGGCATTTAATTGTGAACTGATTAATGCAGCAGATTCTAATTCATTTACACCATTGAGTCCTGGTTCTCCACATTGGTCCTTGGTCGGACATCTACCTCATCAGTTTCTATCTTGAGTCTTCTCAATTTATCGTAGAAAGGGATGCGTTGCTGCTCGATATTCCTCTGCGCAACTCTCAGCTTCTTGATGAGGCCAACTATATCCAGAACACGGTTCAACTCCCTCATCTCTGTGCTCTCGTAGAAGGGCAGCAGTTTTTTCAAAAAGTACAGTCTGGAAGATGAGGCTGTCTACAAAACCACATTTCCCTATAGAGTTATCACGCTTTTTTCACTTAGTGCCTAGCCCTCAACAGTCTTGTGCTTCACGAATAGCTAGGAAACTAGTTATCGCTTCTTTTGGCATTCGTTGAAAAAATGTAACGGGACGTACAAAACCACAAAGAACAGGAACATTGCTCCACCTATGATCCCGATGACCCAATCAGCCTTCTTATAATAGCGGTAGACCTGATTCTGATACTTGGATGCAGCAAAGCCAGCCCTCACACCACCACCTAACGTTATGGTAGTGTTTTTGGGGCTACTTACTGTGGATCCGTACCAAGCGGGAGCCTTGACTGTTTGCAAATTGTACCAGGGCAGAATAGAGTTATCCAAGGTTGTGTTCTTGATTTCGAGTTCTGCGTACATGTCACTAGAAAGGGTGAAAGGGGTGCTGAAGCTGCTTGAAGAAAGGGAAAAAACCTACTCCATAAAAATGCCGTTGGGTTGTAACACTCTAGAAGTAAAATAGATTGTATAGGTAAAGTTATTGAAAATGCTGGCAAAGTTGTTTTGATAGGCAAGCAGACCTGTTGAACTTGGACTACATCTAAAAGGGTCCAAACAGTAGGTGTAGGCGAAGAATCCGAACAGAAGATAACCATTGCTGGGCAGATACGTGATATCAATTTTGGAGTAGGGTGGGAAGGTGAAGCAATCGGTGAAGTTGGGGGGTGGGTTGAGGGCATTGGAGAAGTAGTTGGTGTCACATGAAGTGATGACTGTGTCCGTTTTAAGAGTAGTACTCAAAACATTGGGAGTGGCCACAAATGTGTTTATAAGAATATTTTGCTTGATGAGGGTATGATTGGCAATTTGGTTGCTGGTTTTGTTATAAAAAACGAGGGCTGCTTTGAAGTCACGGTTCGTTGTGATGTTCCCATAGGGGGGCTGCTGCAGCTGGAACTCACTTTGGAAATAAATCCCTTGGAAATAGCTTACGATAGTGGGAACGTAAAAGGCTGCAGTTCCAGCAATCAGAACAAGTGTTGCAAAAACTCCCAGAAAGGTTGCAGTTGTGCCCGTCAGCACGTTTTTGGCTTGAAGCCTGTCCAGGTAATCCAGCGAAGTATAGTACATCATAAAAAATATTATTGATATTAGGGGAATTGAGAGAAGAAAGGGCAAGATTGCGGGAAGATATATTGTTACTTGCGAGATTTCTACCAAAAAATGCAAGGCATGGAGGCATGGGTTGTATTCAAGATTTGCAGCCAAAAACTAATCGAATTTAACTTTTGCAAATGTTGATTAATTTTGGCCCAGGGAACCTAAATGCTCTTTCTTTTCCGTATGCCTTACTTCCAGAACACGTTTGAATGTTTTGTACTTTTTTTTGGGCTTTTTCAACAAAACCTTCGCTACGTCGAACTTTTCATTCTAAATCAAGCATATTTATATTTTTTTATATCTGCCTTACGAATAAGCCCATAATCCTAGCCTTTTTGCTACCATAACTTCTAATTCAACTAACACATTGCCGAAAACTGCAGCTACTCAAAAACTTGGGATAAGATGGTTGAGCAGAATAGAGAATATATGGCTCAATGCCAAATTTGGCCATTGAAACAACGCCATCTCGGATATCGTGAGTCCATGAGAGGAAAGGAATGATAATAGCCCTAGCTTTAATTGACATCAGATCGATTAGATATCAAGAGCTGGAGGTTGTGCCAAAGTGATTATTAGTATGATTAAAGATATTTCTACATAATCTAAGATAGTCCTTCACAAACAATAATAGTGAATGATTTCGGACGCCCAGAAGAGGCGTCAATCAAGCAGTAAAACATTGCTCGAGAAGCAAATTTTGATTAGAGCCATAATTCAGTGGTCCCTTGCTAGTGGCTTGCAGCAGCAAAACTGATAAAATCGTTTTAGCAAACTGAGTGTTAATTTTATGACTGAAATGAGTGAGAAATTTCTTCCAAATTATTAGATTAAAGCATAGATTCATGAAGTATCATTTGCTCCGTCCATGTCTTAGACTGTTTTGGCCTGGTTTCAGCAAAATCGGGCCTCTTTCATTGCTGTTGTGACCTTTGCGAATAATACTTTGCTGTTCTTCCCTTTTTAAGGGATCTTTAGTTATAACCGTAATTTGTTATTTCCCCATGCGACTTTTATAATACCTTTTTTCCATAGGATTTTGAACAAGCTTAGAGAGTTGATTTGATCCTTACCTTTATTCAAAAGATATTTCATCCGCTTTCTTTTAAACTGCTTTCTCTGAAATTTCATCCGATTTCTTTTAAACTGCTTTCTCTGAAGATTCAAAAGAGCGAATAGCATTTCTTTATTTTTTTTTCCTTTTTGGCGATACTCTGTATGGGGATTCTGCGAGCATTATCTACATTGGCGTTCGTGAAAATAAAGTCTCTTAGTGGCGTAATTAAGGAAGCTAAAATTATTAGGTGACAAAAATTACTAAAGGAGAAAAGAGAAGAACCTTATCTTTGATTCCTAGGTCTTTGGCGAACAACCTTAGCGCTTATTGAAGTCTTTTTTTGGTTTCTCTGCTTACCAGCATTTACTACTCAAAAATAGTATTATCCATCGTCGAATCCATTGTAAAGTATTACTAGCAAATTAAGAACGAATCCTAGGCTTTAACTGAGGTGTGATAAAAAACTAAGCAAAAAATCTCCAGCCAGCTCACTAAATAGAAGTGCAACTAAGGATTAAAAAGATTTATCCGATGCATTTCTTTGAAGACATCTAATACTCAAAACTTAAAAATTGTTCCAGAATGTATGTATTTCAATAAATTTCCAGACATATCTATCAAACAATAACTATAAACCTTTCTTTCAATCATTCATCGACTTCTGCCAGGAGTAGGCTTCGCAATCTTTTGGACCACCTGAATACCCCTACTGCGACTAGTTCCTTGGCTCGGTTGCCTCACATGAATTTAGTGCAACCATTCAGAGTTGTTCGGCATCACGTTCGTGGCAAGATTAGTTTTGATTGCAACAGACTTCGGAATTCCTCCAATACAGGAGTTATCAAGATTGGCGCGCAGATATTGATTGTCGTGCTTTACTTGCACTTGACTCTGGAAGAAAACAGGCTACTGGATTTGACTCGAGAAGGATAGTGTTAAATCTTGACTAGCGAATTGACTGATTTCTACTTAGTTAGAAAGCGATTCATAGCGAGAAGAGTTTGGGAGGCTACCTGAGGCCACAAAAGGGCTGAAAGAGTTCAAATTCGCAGAACGCCGCCCTCGAACCTAATTTTCTTGTCTGTTGAATTGCGGATATGAAAAGCGGATAGTTTGCCTTACGGATCGACGAGGGGGCATCTAGAATTCCTGAGCAATAAAGCTAACTACAGAGGACTTAAAGTTTGTCTGTAGTCCTCAGCTAGGCGCCAATTGATATTAGAACTTATTTGAGCCGTAATTTTGTTTGGGGGCTAGCCCCGTCTACTAAATTATACTATTTTAGCGGGTCGATTACATAATAACGTATTAGTAGCGAATGAAGGTCAAATTATCACTTTTAAGTCAAGTATGATAAAGAATCAAGCAAAATGGTTACAGTCAACCCTGAAGCAACTCACTCTAGACATTTCTTTATCGATAAAAGAAAGAAATGTGAAAAACTTGCACAAAAAGAAGGTGTCCTTAAATTGCCATTTTTCTGTTTTTGTTTTTACTATGATACTTAATAGCTTTTTTAATAACCGATTGTCCATTAAAAAATATACGTTAGATGAATCATAGTATTTTGAGAATTGAACCTGCCAGAAAAGGGAATTCAAGAGGGAAATTTGGATCATATCAAAAGTGGTTTGTGGACTCCTTATAAAATCTTTATCCTGAGTGAGATTATAATATTAAATATCCATGGCAGTTCAAGGATTTAGAAATCTCGTAAAAACAGCGTTGTTTACCGATGACTCTTTCCAACCTCTACTAAAAAAGTCGGACTAGTATCGCAAAATAGCTCAGGTCGCCTTACAGCATTTTCAAAACATTGTAAAGAACTTTTAAGGTTTCTAAAAAAGCTACGAAAAACTCATAGTTGATTACTAAGAAGACATCGAACTCAATGAAATAAACGTTCCCCAATACTATCAAAAGTACATTCAACTTTATCGCAACATGTGGAGTGAACAAAGATCTTTCAGTGACAAATTCACTAACAATTTCAAAGAACTTTCATCTCTTTGCGATAGCCTATTCACCAATTTTTCGAATACGATTTTAAGTTTTCAGGGTTACATCCGTTCCTACAAAGGACATGAGCAAGTTTTGATTTAGCTAAGCAAGAAGTATTTTAGAACTCACAAAAGTATGATCAGCAATATCGAATTCTACAAAGAATCATTTACTGACGTCAAACTTATTTACAATATGGACGAAAAGAATAAAAGGTTCACTGTCTGTGATAGCAACTATAAAAATCTGATGGAAGAGCTTTAAGCGATCGAGGAAAAGGTCACTCAGCTTTCATCGGAAAAAGAACAAATCATTTAGACTTACAAAGAAATCGAAAAGTAGTTTATTCTAACCTTAAAAGCAGTTGGAAGCAAACTCATAGCTATTTCGAGGTCCTTCATTTTTGACTTTTGCCAAATGAAAAAGATTATCATTACTTACTTGGCAGAGAAGAAGTTTACCTTATAAAAAGTAGAGCTCAAAACTTTTTTCACCTCTGAATCAAAGCTCAATTTTGATGAATACTTCAACGTTTAAATAGACCAATCAAAGCTTGAGTATTACCCTGTTTTTGTTGTATACCATAAAAATATCAAAGACTAATTCTATTTTCAGCTGGGGAAGATGTTGAGTATGATCACTAAATAAAATGATGAAAAGATTGATCGGAGAAAGAAACTGAACAAAAAGATTTTTTAGTTTACTAGTAATTTCGTTAAAATATATGAAAAAGCTTACTATTCAGGCCTAAAATAGATAATAAGCAACTTTGAAAAAGTCAAGAAAAGAATGTCTGAAGTCTTTGGTTCTAGGTTGTGTAGTTTCTTAAAGTCTATTCACAGCATCTTCGAACTTTCAATTGGCATAAACTAAAAGTTACTGAAAAGGACTGTTTCAAAGCTTAAAAGTGTTGAGCAGCTGATTTTAGATGAGTCTAAGATACTTGATTTGTTTCAAAAAGAGTTTAATTTCAACATTGAAAAAGTCATTAACAAGAAATAGCTGAAAAAGCTAATGAACAGTGAAAAATAACTCAACTAATTTACTGAAGAGTAGCCTTCCTTAGTCTAAATAAATGTTTTAAAGTCATAAATTTCTGAAAAATCCAAATATCTCTCCATTCTGATTGATGGATTTGTAATAAAACTCAAAAATAACTACGATCAGCTGAAGTTCAACTACAATGCTTTTGTAAATGATATCTCAGTCTCCACAAACGAGTTTTATTCGCTATGCTGTGAATATCAGGAACTCTATTTTGGGTAAGAATAGTTTTTGAAAAACTATAAAAAATATTAAGCAGACATAGACAATGCTCTCATCTCTTAGTGCAAATTCTTCCAATAAATAAACTTTGGGACCTTGCTTACTGATGACCCTGGAAAGATTATTTTTGAATCATAGATTTCAAAAGTTTAAGAGTTCAAAAAGCTTAAAAAACCCACAGAGATAGAAGTTTAAAAGAGATAATAGGCCACCGAAAAATCCTAGAAAAAAAGCAGAGAGAAAAGCTAGATTTAGCATTCCTAACTGTAACCCTCAAATGAAAATTCTAACAAATATCAAGAGTTTTTACTTACTAAGATCACATTTTTGCCAGAGGAAAAGTTTTACAAAAGTTTTTCATGTGCTCTCAGTGATAAAATTTTGCTATCTGGGAGACTATACATCACAAACAAAAGATTATGCTTCCACTCAAAGTTCAACCCAAGCAATGTTTTCTTTGGTGACACTTTTATCCAGATTCCAAAGAAGGATATTAACAAAATCGAGAAAAGATTCAATGCAATAGTCTTTGATAATTCCATTTCAATCACAACAGTAAATGGAGAAGTCTTCTTAACCTCTTTCTTTTCCAGAAACTAAGCTTATAACCTTATTTGTGAAGCTCTCTAGATCGACAATGATTAGTTTATGTTCTAACCCTCCTAAGGAAAGGATGAAGTGGCTTAAGAAGTGAAAGAGGTGCCTGAGGAAGATGATTTTCTTTAAAGCAATATATAAGAAAGAGAGCAAAATATCAAACAAATGCTCAGTAACCATCCTTATAAGGAAATATTTAAAACAGAGTTTGCTTATCCTGCCTTTACAGCTTTTAGGTTTTTGAAAACCTTTTAAGTTGGAGGAGAATTCGTTTTTAACAGAAAAACCTACAAAAACTTTGCAGCTTACATGAAATAATCCCTTTAGCACAAGTAATATGAGTTCTAGGAATGGTCTCCTTTTCCAGTAAGCAGTTTTCTCAATTCATGTACATACTTTTTAACTTAGCCAACATCAAAACTACAACCCCTTTAAGCTTTACTAGAAAGATCACTTGTTTGGTGCCAATTGCGAATACTGGAGTTCCCTTTATGCCAAAACAAGCCAAATCCGAGGAGATTCAAACTCTTTATATTGTATCCAAAGATAAGTACATAATTTAATCCACTGTTCAAAACAGTGGAGTTCCTTACTCTGACACTTTTAATTTAAAAATTTTGAAGGTACTCTAAACAATGAACTAAAGTATCTCTTTATTCATGTAGATTGTTGTAGGTTGACTTTATCATTATTTGTTAACTTTGTGTCAAACACAATGATGAAAGGCATGATAGAAGGAAAATCCACAGAATAAACAAGAAATGCTTCAGCTCGCCTTGAAACTTAGGCTAAAAAATATCTCAACTATTTGTAGAGGAGCAAACTCAAAGAAAATAAATTAGAAAAGGGGTAAAATGGAAACACAGCAAATTTGAGCAATCAGGAATACGAAAAATAGATAAATGAGCTAAGGCAAAACGAATAAAGCTTACAAAACTAGCTGAAGATTAGCAACTTGAAAATTTAACAAGGTAAAAAAATACTCTTAGGATCATTAATCTTAAACGTTCTCTTGATTTTGATATTGTTAGCATGATTCAAATGGCAATTATTGTAATCAATCAAAATTTAATGATCTAACTTAGGCCACATTGGAATCTGAGAAGGTTAATAGAAGACATTAGGCTATAATGAGAAAGAGTTACAATTTTATTTTATAATCTTACTTGAAATAAGTATTGATGGAAAAAGATATCTAGATAAAGCATGTGGAATCAAACCTTGTCTTTGGAAAACTCACTGACACTCCTCACATCTAATTCATACGTGTCCTTGATATCACCTAAGAGTAGATATCAGTACCATGTACGAGTCTTTAGATCACTGTTGCTCAGTTCATCCAATTTTACTTCAAAAATACGAATAGCTCCAAATTTTTCAGCTAATAACCTTTGCTGATCATCGATCAAGGTAGCAAAAAGTAGAAGTTTGCTCAAGATAATGACATCATTTCAGGTTTTGGCTTTGATTTGAAGAAAAACTGTTTTAGGATTGTTGATAAGGCCCAAATAAGTTCAAGGTAGCGTGAAGACATTCAATAAGAGAGAGCAGAGGATGAAAGACGACTCAGAGGCAAGGAATAAAACTAGAGAGGAATATAAAACGATTAGGTCGAACTTAATATCATAATCATTAATTTTTCTGAAAAGTTTAAGCTGAAAATAGATCTAAACGAAAAAGTTATAGACCTAAAGAAGAAAGCTATCTCCCAAATCCTTTATTTGAAAAATTTCACTCCTGACCTTTTGAATCTGCGCTATAAAGAAAGCTCGATTTCAAATGATAACGAAAGATTATCAAAGTACCAAATTGTCGAAGGCTCAACCTTAATAATAAAGGTTAAACAATCCAGTGGCTGCTTCAGTTCAGAGAGTCTTGTTTTGCTTGCCAATAAAGAATAGGCCAAAATTAGTGAAATCAAAAAAGGCGATCAAATAGTCTCTTATAACATGTAAAAGAACACATTTTAAACTGACAAAGTCTCTTTTATAAAAAGATGCCGAGTTTAGCAATCCTTGCAGATTGTCTTCAGTGACTAAACAAAGTTGAAAACTACTGCAAATCATCTTTTTTTGTGTTAAGATAACTAGTTTCGATGCTATACAACAGATATTTTCAACCCTGATGCCAGCAAAGCGCTAAAATTAGGCACCAAATTAAAGACTGCTGAAAAAACTTTAAAGCAAATAAAAGAAATGTACTGCAGTAGACAATAATTCTAAGATGGCTAATTTTACCATTTGTCAGTTGAAAAGAACCACAATTTCATAGTAAATGGCCTAATTACTCACAACATGTTCATAAAGATAAAATTGGCGAAAGGAGAAGAAAAGATAGACGTTAATCCTGCAAGCAGTATCACCTAGATAAAGGAAAGACTTTAGTAAGTTTATTTCATACAAATCCATAATCAAATCTTACTTTATGGTGGCAAATAACTTGGCAATTAGAGCACTATTGCTGACAACAATATACCCAAGTAGGCCACTCTTCAGCTGCTTTGCAAAAAGACCTACCATTTCAATCTGATCAAAGAAGAAGTTCCTGTTCTTTTAGCAAATGGAAACTATGTCCCTGCTGCTCAACTTAAAAAAGGCGATTCACTTGCCATCTTTGATACGACAACAGGCAAAAAAGGGAAAGGAAGCGACTTAATCCAGTTTATAGAGGAAATCTATATAGACGACTATTTTTACTTTGGACTGGGGGAATACTAAAACACTGTTGGATTGTCGGTAAATAGTTATGTTGAGCTATAAAATGGGGAGGCAGTAAACGTTAGAGATATTTGTTATTAGCTTTGTTAAACTGCCACTTTGCGTACTATAAATGGTGAAACAGTAGATGTCAAAGGAATGGCTCATATAAATTAACCACACAGGAAAAAAAAATTCTACAAAATTTCAATGTTAAGTAACAAAAACCTGGTTGCAAAGTAAATTATTGTTCATGACAAAGTTGTCAACTTGCTCTTAATGAGAGGAGAAAAAAGATACAAAAAGATATCGTTTGGAGTCAATTCAGGAGACAAAGTTTAGCTAATAAAAAGTAAACTTTCCAAACTCATAAACATTCCCTAAAAGGATATCATTTTGCTTCACAACTAACACCAACTAAGTCCCTAAAGAACTATTGAAAGCTATGACATTCAAACTCAACATCTTGTTTTGGCCATAATTCAAGCATCAATATCAAAACTTTCCAAAAATTCTCTTTTTGTCTAAGCTGAGGCTGAAGTAGAGAAGATTTAGACCAAAATGATTAACTTACAAGTTTCATAAACCCAAAAAGAGCTGCTCAATTACTATGAATACAAAGGCAAGACTATAGAAGAGATATTAAAGACATTTTTACCAAATGATAACAGTGCCTACTTTTTCACTTTCGATGACATGTTACTATTCCCTAACGACAAACTATCAAGACTTTAGTAATCTCCAAACTTTAAGTACTCAGAAAACACGATCGTTTTGGTCAAAAATGAAAAATTGTCTTTTATAAATGCGATGAATATCGGCAAACAGGAAGTTGGCAATTACAGCAGTATCAAGAAAAAAGTTGCCAAGAAGTCTTATGTAAAAGGTTCAGAGATAATGGTCAAATTGGATTAGTTTGAGCACTAGAAGTAGGTAATACAAGCTGCTTCAAGGATAAAAAACGACAATAAAATCCTTGCAGATGATTTTAAAGAAAAATAATTTTTCCTACCCTTTCTTTATCTGACTTGCAGAAAGTTCTCAGAAAAGATCAAAAGGCACATTATGAACTTTTAGCAATATCGTTCATAACAAAATAGAGATAGCTAAATGTTTTAAATCATTAAAGGAGCTTACATAAACATGCAACTGCTTCCCAACTACTACAGGAAATGCTTCCTTGGAGTCAAAAACTTCAAGTTCAGCAATTTCTTCAAAAAGGACCAAACTTTTTATCTTCACAATTTTACGATTGCCTTCAAAAAGGAAGACCTTGTTATGAAAGAACTAAAGAAGAAATTAGGAACATTCTTTCATATAACATCTCTAAACGGAAAAGATATCTCAAGATTCTCAATGTTTCCTGATGAAGAAGAAGTGCTTTTTGCTCCTTTTACTCCATTTTTAATCGAATAAATCATACCTGGAGAGTTTTTCGACGAAGTCTATATAGTTTAACTGTCTGCACCTATTACCTTCCAGAAGGACATTATACTTTGGGTGGACGACTAACCTTACAGAAACGAAGCTGATATCAAAAAGATACTTTCAAAGCTTGACATTGAGATTCTACAAGCAACTAGCACACTCTAGGCAGAGAAATGGATCAAAGAATTCGGCTGGCTTTTGAATTGGAAAGGACTCCAGTTTAAAATTATTTCTGATATGGTCAGATATGAAGGTGTGGCAAGACAAGGCAGCTAAAGAAAGCCAAACTATACTGCAGGCATAGATCTATTGAGAATTCTCTATAACAAGCACGGTTTTAATGTTAAGACATTGATTTATTGCGGGAAGTAAAAGGAAGCCAAAGAAGCTGCTAGAAATGCCGAACTTAAGCATGAAAAAAATTACCAAATCACAAGCAGCCAGCCGAAAATGTTTGAATTTTTTAACATCAGCAAGAAATGATTGATTATAATCTAAATATTCCTTTATTGCTCTCGAACCTTTGTATCGATTTTTTGTGTAGTAATATCGTAAACATTGCTTTTCCACTCATTATAACCACTTCTATAGATTTAGACGAATGATTCACCCCCAAAATACACAGTAGTTTAGAGATATTTCTGCCATACTCCACACAGATGTTGATATTGAGTTCTCAGCTTGTAATTTGCTTGGTAGCGATGACTATCTAATGCTGACCCCAATCAGACAATAGAAATTAATGAAAAACAAGCAAAACACCAAACACCACAAGAATAGTCACAAAAAATCGGGAAAATAACTGCACATTCTCCCCAAAAATATTAATTAATCTCCTTCTAAAAGCAAGAAAAAGCTCGATATTCAAAAGATGGAAGTTTCATAAAAAGACACTCGAGACAACTCTGAAAATGTAATGAAGAGTCTAAGCATCCAATCCCCCAAAGGAAACGCTTTTAAAAAGTAGCGGAGCAACGATAATAAAGTTCTGTTAAACAGTCCAAAACTTATTTCCAATAAAAGTCAGCTTAATTAAAAACTTCGTCCTAGGTCTATATCAAGCAATTCAACCAAATCTTTCCAAAAGAAATCTTCTTTGCAGACAGGAGATTTCAGTAAGAAATCCAATTGTAATAGCAGCATTAAGCCTGGCAAAGTTTCCCCAGGCCAGAAACTGGCGAAAGGCAGAAGCCAAACCATAAAGGGCAGCTTTGAATAAATCAAATTAAAGAACTAAAACTTGATTAGGAATGATTACTTCTAATAGGACTTCACTCAGTAGCCTGAAATAAACAGGCTAAATAGTAGAAATTATTTAGAACTATCTCCAGTAATCAATAGTCAAAGTACAAAGAATGAGGCGAAAAGCAAGAGGTCTTGCTCCCAAAAGAAGAAAGACTTCTTCCTTTCAAAGAATCCAAAGAAAACTGTGTTGGTAGCTGAGAAAAATGGCCAGAAAAATTAGAAGACTAAAAAGAAATGATTTTAATTCGAGATTGGTGTTATTATGACTCATTAATGAAAAGTTATCAAGCATAATCAACTAGAATTCATCTGAGTATTTTTAGTTTATTTTATTTTTGCCAAGACTTTTTGCTAAACTTTTATAAAACTAGCTAACATTTACTCTGTTTATTCGGGTTGATAAAAGGAAGACTAAAAAGGTTCTCCTTTGATTTCTTCAGGACTTCAACATTTCCATGGTTTTACTGCCTTTCTTTGAAGGAACAAACAGTCTTACTCCTTCTTCTCTACCCTTAGTCTTACTATGGCTTGAACAAGATAACGACTACTCCTTATTTTGTAACAAGGTTTGTCTTCCCTTTGAATTTTTACAAGAAGTTGTCTTTCACACGACGTACGAAGTCTGACTTCGCCCTGGTTTTGTAATGGGATTCCATTTAATTAGAAGATTATCAATGCTATTAAACAGAAGAATTAGTTATTATAAAGAATTTGTTATGATGATATTCGTGATTTTCAATTATATTTTTAGCTAGCTTTCCTTTTTTGATTTTCCTCCAGAGTGCTTATTTTTCCATAGTTTACAATTATTTAGATTAACAAAAAGTTTCCAAAAGAAAACGGCCAAAAAACTTCAGCAATTCAAATTATAATTTTCGATGACTCTTCAAGAGCTGGTTTCTTTTGACTAGAAAAAGAAAAAAAAACTTAAATACTCAAAAGCAGCAGCCATCTTATCTTATTTTATTCATTGTTTGTCTATCTAAATCAGTCAAACAACAAATTTTACGCTTATTACGTTTGAATCCATATATTTTGGCGTTGGAAGTGAAAAATTGAAGAAAATACACCTTGGGAATAAAATATTACTCAACTTAAGAAGAGCTTCATCAATCTATTTGATTCCACATGTTGAGAAAATTAAAAATTAAAAGCAAAATATGAGGAAATTAGCTTTAAATAGATCCAATATAGCCCTAATTTGGTTTTAAACAAAAAGATATTCATGAACAGTAGTCTTATTCACAGACCAAGCTCAGTCTTATCAAAGACTTGATTAAGAGTTATTAATTCAATATAGCTAAAGGAAGAAGCAAAAAGATATAAATGCAAAGATTTAGAAACAGATTCGGCAAATAGATGGAAAGAATGCGAAAACTGAAGAAATATGAACAGATTGCCTATCGATTGAAATGTCGGATATTTGGAGAATGATTGACTTTATAGAAGAACTTGAAGATCTTTGCAAAATGGTTGAAAATATTTGATTTGGGAATAAAGTGTCGATTTTGGTGAGAAACTAAGTTTATTTAGTTTTATAGGTTTTAGGAAGCAAAAAGATGTATATTTGGGCTGATGTGTGAATTTTGAAATCAATCATAATGATATACTAGATAATCAATAATTTATAATGTTCTCAAACTTCTCATTTGTGTAGTTCTCGCAAATTTCTTCAAACCAACTTCGGAAATCAGGTCTTAGGTTGATTATTTTTTGAGCAACAAACAGATTTACTGCATTTTTCATGTTTTCTGACCAGTTAGATACAGAATGTACTTTTTCCATTGATTCCCTGAGGCTCTCGACTGATTCACAGCTAACCAAAAACTACTTACCCCTCAAGACAATCAAAAGATCTAACTATTTGTTTATTCTAGATGAAGTAGGATTAATCACACTGTATGATCTTTAGCCATTGGTATTGACTATAAAATCTGTTGGCTAGCTGCTATCGCACTGAGAAGATTAGTAACTTAGGCTCTCTAAGTGATCACTTTCTGAATGCTGGGTAAACTCTACGGAGCTAGTGGTTTTTTCAGTCATGGCTGACGTATATAAATTACTACAGACCTGAATCATAATGGTATATTAATATCAGCTGAAAGGTGTGATTATTTTTGGGTGTTTTTCTTCTCTTCCCTTTATTACTGAATCATAATCTCAAGCCATCCTCTCTTCTTTTGGGATGTAGGTTAAAACCATCACATTTATTGTTAGTTTCTTAACTTTCTTGGTTGCTCTTTATTACGAAAGCTGGATTGTTTGGTTTGGTTAAAATAATTTTATTTTAATGAGGACAAGTTCCAACCTTAACGATCTCATGATATCTTTAGCTGGAAAGACTGATTCCAAGCTAGGTTTTACCACAACTGTCAAGGAACAAGTTGACGACATTTAGGTAGCATAGTACTCACATAGGTTACCATTGATCACTTCAAAAAATCACTGGAGAACCAACGCAAGCAGCAGAGCGAACTGCAGATGCAGCTCAAAAAGCTTGAAGAAAGCACCAAAACTTAGTTCCAAGAGTTGCACAAGTAAATAAGCGAAAGAGTGAACTACCTAACTGAGCTATTCAAGAGCGACTCGAATGGACAAAACAAGGAATTCGAGTATCTCTAGCTGCAGAACCAAACTCTGCACGACGAGCACGACAGATTGAACTAGATGACCAACAACGTAATGGGAAGGACAGAGTAGGTGGAAAATAATGTGGGAATATGATTGGGAAGCAACTTTTATCATCTCACCCATTTTCAAGAGACTATTCCAAACAAACCTTCCCAGATTAACATGTTTTTGAATCAACATTTTTTTGTACATCTGCTGACAGGTGGTCTAGGGAGCTGGCTGGAGACTTTTGTTTAATTTCTTATCGCACTTGGCTTAAAGGCAATAATTTGGCCTTGATTTGCCACTTATACGCTAAATGTAATAAACACGCTAAAATACTATAAATTAGTCAGATATGTAAATTAGTCCTCAGTCGAAATTACGCCTCACCCAAGTACTAAATTCGATTAGTACTTAGCTCAGGACTACGGACAAAGCTACCCTAATGACAAGCTTCATCCAGTTCTTTATGAATTAATTCCAAATTGATGCTCAAATTGCAAGCCGAACTATTTACTAACATCGTCGATTCAACACTCAATAAAGTGAAATAGTTAGGCATTCTGGCAATTTCGACATGACACAGTCTTTTGGAGTCTCGGGGTAAATTCTAAACTCTTCCCGCAATCAATCTAATCGAGTTGGCATCAATAAGTTCACCAGTCAAGAGCTCAATTCGACGCCGTATTTTTACCGTGAGGTATAGGAGCCTCTCTTTCAGAGCCAACGGCAGGATTAGTTTTCAATAGGAGGGATTCGGAAATCAACTAAAACTAAAATCCAGCTTGTTTCAAAAAAACCTGAAGCTATTGAAGAGCAACGGAGGAAAGCCAGAGAAATCAGTCAAGGAACTAGCTTTAGGGGTATTTTACTGACCCAAAGGAATAAGAAGATTTCTCTTGGCAGAAGCAAAGAATGATCGAGCTTTTTGCTATTATTTGACATTCGTCTGGAAGTTCATTAATATGCAGTATGGGATTTATTATAAACAGCTGCTTTGTAGTGCAAGACCTAGAAACTGATCATTTT
>Ga0316217_10000720_pt1 | contig 45768 bp, 31 predicted proteins | sample 1anoAmetaG_FD_203633 | JGI IMG/M metagenome (GOLD analysis project Ga0316217, IMG submission 203633) | Freshwater microbial communities from Trout Bog Lake, Wisconsin, USA - 1anoA | ecosystem: Environmental > Aquatic > Freshwater > Lake > Hypolimnion/Profundal zone | place: USA: Wisconsin...
CGCAGAGGGCGCGGCCGTGGGTTACGATAGATTAAAGTTACGTTTTAGCCCCGGCAGGGGCGACAGAAGGGGTCTTGAGATGGCACACTCATTTACGTCGCTCCACCTTCACATCATCTTTTCAACCAAGAATCGCGATCCAATCCTGATACCGGGGATTCGGCCACGGCTTTTCAAATATATGGGCGGTATCATTCGCGGCTTGAATTGAGTATGACGAGCGATTTGTGTTCGAATGATGCCGCGCGGTCTTGGCTTGCTTACGCCCCTGCCGGGGCTAACATGAAACTTAACCCTTCGGCCCCCCCACGGCTGCGCCGTGGGCTATGTTCTTTAGGCCCCTGCCGGGGCAAGAATACGCGGGTGCCGCTGTTACGTTTGCTTGGCCGAATCAGTTATGCACCCGCTGGCCCGATCACCCGCCCCTTCCACTGGTCAACGGCCGAATCTTGGCGTAAACTGCAACGTACCGGCAAATGCGGTATTATATGTCCAGAATAATTGGGCCCGGTGTGGCCCATGGTCATTGTTTTTCGGAGAAAAACCATGCGTACCGATGTGAAGATCGGTTTGATTTGCGGATTGGTGGTCGCAGGCAGCGCGATTGCATACTTTGCCTGGCCGACCCATGCCCCCAAGACCGGCTTAACCAGTACTGTGCCGCCGATTGTCGAAGACCATGCCAGTTCCGGGCCGGTAATCGTCGGCGCGGCAACGCCCGCGGCGCCCAGTCCCATTTTGGGCCCCACGTCGGCCTTGGCCGCCGCCGCGCCCACCACCGCCCCGGCCACCTATCCGGCGAGCGTGTCGAACCTGGTGCCGGCCAATACCGGCGTAACGCCCGCTCCCACGGCCCCCGGCGCCCCCCTGACCCCGGGCAGCACGCTGGTACTCGAACCGGAGAACCCCGGCCGTAGCGTCCCGGGTACCCCCGCGGGCACGCCGGGCCTGGCGACCACCGGCCTGGGGCTTAACCCGCCCGGCACCACCCTGCCGGCTCCGGGCAGCACGCTGGGCGGACCGGCCACGCCCCCGGCCTTTGGACCCACGCCCCCGGCTTTGGGCACCGGCGGCATTCCCACCGGACCGACATTGCAATTGGAGAACACCGCCAACGCCACAACCTATGTGGTCAAGGCCGGCGACAGCTTCGGCAAGATCGCCCATGCCACCTATGGCAACCAGAAGGCCGCGACCCTCAAAGCTATTGAACAGGCCAACCCGGGCGTCGATTCCCGCCACCTCAAGATCGGTCAGAAACTTAACCTGCCGGCACTGCCGACCACGGCGGGCACCCCGGCCCCCACCACCGGCGGCCTGACAGGTCCGGGCACCAGCCTGGTGCCCCTGCCCACCGGCGATGCGCCGACGGATCATGCCGTGCCCACCACGCGCGGCGCCAAGCACACCACCCACACGCCGGCGGCCACGGCCGGAACCGCACCGCTCAAGAATCTCGCCGGCACCACGTATACGGTCAAGAAAGGCGACGATCTGCGCAAGATCGCCCGCGCCGTCTATGGCGACGAACGCCGCTGGCGCCAGATCGCCCGCGCCAATCGCGGCACGCTGGCCGATCCGGACGACCTGGAAATCGGGATGGAATTGAAGCTGCCGCCGCAGTGAGCGGGGAAATTTTCGATTGTCGATGTTCGATTGTCGATTGATGGTCCGTGGGTCGCGATGGCCCGATGGAACGATCCCCCGCTGGCATCAAGGCCGCATTTGACTCGGTAACCCCAGAACGAGGCTCTCCCATGCTTGATCTGAAGTTTATCCGCGAGAATCCCGAGGCGGTGCGCCGCGGGGCGCAGTTGAAGAACTACAAAGTGGACCTCGACAAGCTGCTGGAACTCGATGGGCAGCGCCGCAGCCTCCAGCAGCGTTTGCAGGACCTGACCACCGAACAGAACCGCGCCACCAAGGAAATGGGCCCGCTGATGGGGCGGCTCAAGGGCGAAAAGGATCCGGCAAAGAAGGCCGAGTTGGAAACGCAGATCGAGGCCCTTAAGGCCCGGCCGGTCCAAATCAAGCAGGAACGCGCCGGCCTGGAGGAACAGATCAAGTTGCTCGATCCGCAGATCGAGCAGATCATGCTGACCATTCCGCTGCCGCCCGATGAAGATGTGCCGGTGGGCAAATCCGCTGAAGACAATGTGGAACTCAAGCGCGTCGGGGACGTGCGCTCCTTTGATTTTACGCCCAAGACCCACTTGGAACTCGGGGCGGCGCTCAAACTCTTTGACGTCGAGCGCGGGGTGAAGCTGGCCGGGTCGCGCAGCTATTTTCTCACTGGCGCCGGCGCCCTGCTGCACCAGGCGGTGCTGCGGATGGCCCAGGATTTCATGATTCACGAGCAGGGTTTTACGCCCATGAGCGTGCCGGTGCTGGTGCGCGAGGCCGCCATGCGCGGCACGGGCTTTTTCCCCGCCGGGCGCGAGCAGGCCTACCGCGTGGGCGAAACCACCGAAACCGGGGATGAAGAACGCTTTTTAACCGGCACCGGCGAAGTGGGTCTCACCGCCTTCCACATGGATGAGGTTCTCGACGAGGCGACGCTGCCGCGGAAATATGTCACGGTTTCCACCTGCTTCCGGCGCGAGGCGGGCACCTACGGCAAGGACACCACGGGACTCTACCGCATCCACCAGTTCGACAAGGTCGAGCAGGTGGTGATCTGCCGGGCCGACAAGGAAGAATCCAAGCGCTGGCACACGAAGATGCTCAGCTTTTCCGAGGAAATGCTGGCCCGCCTGAAGCTGCCCTACCGCCTGCTGCAATGCTGCACCGGCGACCTGGGACCCAAGAACGCCAGCATGATTGATGTGGAAACCTGGATGCCCTCGCGCGCCGGCTACGGCGAGACGCACTCGGCCTCGCGCCTCTATGACTTCCAGGCACGGCGCTGCAACCTGCGCTACAAGACCACCGACGGCAAGATGCTCTTCTGCCACACGCTCAACAACACCGTGATTGCCTCCCCGCGGATCCTGATCCCGATCTTGGAGCTTTACCAGAACGCCGACGGCTCGGTAACGGTGCCGGAAGTATTGCGGCCCTACATGGGCGGCATGGAACGCATCGGGGCGTAAGGCGTGGCGTAAGATTAACCTAAGCAATTTAACCACTGATTACACTGATGGCCCCACGCGGCATGGCTGCAACCAAAGAGCATAAACACGAAGTCATCCCGATGCATCGGGAAAGGCGCACGAAGAAAAGCAACGATGAGGAACCACAGATGAACACAGATATTAAGGAGGGGGATGAAGTGGCGGGAAATCCGCGCAGGGTGAGAAGAAATGGATGGATTGTGGCACAGATGGGAGCGACGTAAATTCGACAATCCCAAATCGTCCAATGGGCCGATGGCTCAATCACCCGATAGCCCGCCCCCCCTTACGCATAGGCCAGTTCCAGCAGCGCATCTTCCGGCACTTCAACCAGGGGCGTGCCGTAGATAAACGATAGATTTTCGCCGGCATAGGCCGCCAGGCGCAGGGCGTTGTTATCCCCCACGTTCAAGGGGCCAACGATCTTGTCCGGGGCCAGGCGCTGGCCCTGCGCGTCAAAGGCGATGATGAGCGCCGGGCAAAACGGTTGCTGGCGATTGTAACGCACCACCACGCCCCACCGGCCATCGGTTAACTGCAACTTAGCGCCGATGGGGAAGGGCTGGATCAGGCTCGAGAAGACCTTGGTCAGCACGGGGTCAAAACAATGTTTGTGGGTTCCGGCACACATTTCCCAGAGCACGCGGGCGGGGGATTTGGCCTGGGCATAGGCCTTGTGCGCCGTGCCGGCATCGAAGGCGTCGCAGATGCGCACAATACGCGTAAAGATATGACATTCCAATGTTTTAATGCCGTTCGGATAGCCGCTGCCATCGTAATTTTCATGGTGCAGGTTCACGATCGTTTTGACCCCCGGCGGCAGGTCGCCGGAGAGCATGGCGGCGCCGGCGTGCGGATGCTGGCGGATCTTCTCCCGGTCCGCCGGCGTAAGCACATAGCCCGGTTCAAAGATGTACTGGAGCTCGTGCATGCCGATATCCAGCAGCATCGCGCCGACGCCCAGCGGCAGCAAATCCATGGCGACGGCAAACGACAGGTTCGTCGCCGCCGTTTGCCGCTGGCGTTCCCGGATCACGTAATCGCGTACCGCCGCGCCCAGCACCAGCGACAGGTAGAACACGTTGCCGGCATGTTGCGCCAGGTAGCCGCCGGTCTGCGCATTGCGGTCGATCAGCGCGGCGCTGACGGGGTTGGCCCGCAGATATTCAATGGCGGCATGGGTATTTTTGCGGAGGGAGCGGAAATCCAAGTGCCCCAGATCCGACTGGTGCCCCAGGTTCTCTTGAAATTCCGTAACGCAGGAGATGATCTTCTGGGTGGTGGTGTGGGCCACGGTGCGTTCGCGCGAATCGTCCTCGAATTCCGCCAGCGAATCGAGCACCGGATCGCCAACTTTCAGAGTTTGGTCGGGATACTTGCGCCGCAGGATGTCGATATCGGGCGGACCCAGAACCTTGCCGCCCGGCAGCATCATGCGCCCGCGGAACCGGAACGCCTCGGAGAGGCGCATGCCCGGTTGGAGTTCGTGCACGGTGACCATGAGCGGCATGGATAGACTCGCCAAGTACCCGGGCTCCGGAACGGTGTCTGGATTGATGACGCCGCAGGGACCCCCAGGTTGTACCATCGGCCGGGAAAGCGCCCCACTTATGCGCGCCGGGCCGGACCGGTGGCCCGAACGGCGGCAGCCTGGTCAAAGCGCATTACTATCGGACGGCGCGGCGGGCGCCGGGAGTGCCATGCCCAGTGGGGCAGAGGGGCCCCGCTGGGCATGTTCGCGAACTAGCCGCCACCCAAAAGCATAAACACGAAGCCACGAAGTCACGAAGACGCACGAAGAAAGGCAACGAGAGTGAACCACAGATGAACACAGATGAACGCAGATATTGAAAAAGGGGCTGAAGAATCGGGAAATTTGCGCCGCGTGCGAAGAAATGGATGGATTGTGGCACAGAGGCGAGGAATGCCGAAAACGCCCAGGAGACATGGGTGCCTTTCCCCAATACCTCGGGTTCGTCCTCTGTGTCCTCTGTGCCTCTGTGTTTCAAAAGGAATCTGAAAATAACCCAAAAGGACTATTTCAAAAATGCCCTTTTCACCGCGGAGCCCGCAGAGGCCGCAGAGACAATACCAGAGATTTCAGGGGTTTCTCTGCGCAATTCTCCGCGGTCTCGGCGCTCTCTGCGGTTTATGAAATGGTCCTTAAGGCGTCGCAAGATCAGTGAAATAGCATGTTGGAGTTCTTCGTGGGTCTTTCCCGATGCATCGGGATGATTTCGTGTTTATTCTTTTGGCTGCGGCCATGCCGCGCTGGGAGGTATTCGACTCTTAACGGCACGTGTGAAGATCCCATGGGAGCGCGCTCCATGGGCGTGAAAATGAAGCTATGAATTGCGGCCCGGACGGCGGTCCGCGGGTTCTTCCTGAATAATTTCCTGCAACTGGCGCTGGATGTCATGCCATTCGCGCATCCGCACGAACGAAAGGAAGTGCTCCTGACACCATTTTCGTAATTTGCCAAGCGACAGATGCCGCGCCGCCTCGTGGTAACCATCCCAGAGTTTCAGGAATCCCAGGAAATCGGAGGAACTCTCGCGGAACTTCCGGTGCGCCTCATCGGCCGCCGGCTGCTTGTCCAGCGGGCGCTCCCGCGGATCGGGCACCGAGAGCGCCGCGGCGATGATCAGCATTTCCGGCAACACCCCTTCCTGCTCTCCGGCGATGATCATGCGGGCGATGCGCGGGTCGATCGGCAGGCGCGCCAGGCGTCCGCCCAGCGGCGTGAGATTGTTTTTGGCATCCACCGCACCCAGCTCGTGCAGCGTGGCATAGCCGTCGGTAATCTGCCGCGCCTCGGGCCGGTCGAGAAACGGAAACTCCTCGATCGCCCCCAGGCCGAAGGCTTTCATTTGCAGGATCACCGCCGCCAGGTTGGTGCGCAGAATCTCCGGCTCGGTGTAGGCCGGCCGGGCCAGAAAGTCCTCCTGGGCGTAGAGCCGGATGCAGATGCCCGCCGCCACGCGGCCGCAGCGGCCCATCCGCTGATTGGCCGAGGCCTGGGAAACCGGCTCAATCCGCAGGCGCTGCACCTTGGTGCGCGGCGCGTAACGCGAAATCCGCGCCAGGCCCGGATCGATCACATAGCGGATGCCCGGCACCGTCAGCGAAGTCTCGGCAACGTTGGTGGCCAGGACGATGCGCCGGTGCCGGTGCGGCTGAAAAATACGGCTCTGCTCTTCATGGGCCAGGCGCGCATAGAGCGGCAGGATTTCGGTATGCGCCGGCTGATGACGGCGCAGCGCCTCGGCGGTTTCGCGGATCTCGCGCTCGCCGGAAAGAAAGATCAGGATGTCCCCCGGTGCGGCCCCGGCCGATAGTTCATCGACCGCCCGCAGAATCGCCTCAAGAATGGTCGGGTCTTCCTCGTCCGGGTCATCCTGCGTAACCAGGGGGCGGTAGCGCACCTCCACCGGATACGTGCGGCCGGAAACCATCAGGATCGGGCACTGGCCAAAGTGCCGGCTGAAGCGTTCCGGATCGATGGTGGCCGAGGTGATGATGACTTTCAGGTCAGGCCGCCGGGGCAGCAGGTTCTTCAGGTAGCCCAGCAGAAAATCAATGTTCAACGAGCGTTCGTGGGCTTCGTCAATAATGAGCGTATCGTATTGGTTGAGGTAGCGGTCGGTCTGGGTTTCCGCCAGCAGGATGCCATCGGTCATCAGCTTGATGTGGGTGTGGGCACACAGGTGCTCGGCAAAGCGCACCTTGTAACCCACGGCCGCACCCAGCGGGGACCGGAGTTCCTCGGCCAGGCGGGCCGCCACGGCGCGCGCGGCAATCCGCCGCGGCTGCGTGTGGCCGATCCAACCGCCCACGCCGCGGCCCAACTCCAGGCAGATCTTGGGCAGTTGTGTGGTCTTGCCCGAGCCGGTTTCCCCGCACAATACGATAACCTGGTGCTGGGCGATGGCGGCGGCAATCTCACTGCGGCGCTGCACCACCGGCAGGTCGGCCGCGAAGGTGGGACGCGGCAGGCGGGTCAGGCGTTCCTGGCGCAAGCGGACGGAGTGCTGGACATCGGCGGCGATTTGCGCCAGCGAATCACCCCGACCGGCGCCACGCGGGCCGCCCTGGCACGCGCGCAGCCGCCGCCGGAGCCGCGGCTGGTCCGCCAGCATGGCCTGGGCAATCGCAGCGTATAGGGCGGTCAAGGTCAAAGTGGGATCCGGTTGGGAATAGAACAACAACGCTAATTGTACCGGCTGGGATGGATCCGACGTAAATGAGCCACAAATTAAGACCAATGGATACCTTCGCATCTATGCGCGCCACGGTTCAGGAGCGGCGGCGGGGGGCGGATCGATGGAATTGTATCCTTGCATTCAAATTGGCCGTGGCTAAAATGTCCTCATGAGAATCATCAAGCCTTCCAAGCTCGAAGAATTCTGGCGGGATCAAGCGGTCTGCCGCAAGCCCCTTCTGATTTGGCTTAAGCTGGCCAAACCGGCGCGCTGGGGCAGTCTGGACGAGTTACGTCAGACGTTCGGTTCCGCGGACGAAGTTACGGTTGCCAGTGGCAGGAAGGCCGTGGTCTTCAACATCAAGGGGAACAGCTTTCGACTGATTACCGCGGTCCATTATCAACGCAAGGTGTCCGTGAGAATTGGTGGCTTGGTCGTCGAGAAGATCAAGAAAGGCAAGATTCACTTATTCTTCCTGCTGACCCATGCCGAGTATTCCAGAAGCCATTGGAGGGAACAATTATGAAAACCAGAACCGACCGCTACGCGTTCGCCGATCTGCCGAAGAATTACCGCGGCTTGGTGGCTATTCTGCCGCCCCGGACTATCCACGACGCGGTGGATCTGGCCAATACGATGGAACTGATCGATGCGTTGGCCGGACATGCCTTGACCGACGACCAGGACGACTATTTGGAAACGCTGGCCGAGTTGGTCAACGCCTACGATGAGGCCAGCAACCCGCTCGCGGCTGACGACTCCACGCCGCGCGACGTGCTGGAGTTTCTGCTGGAACAGCATGCCATGAATGCCTCCGACCTGGGGACGCTGTTGGGGGATCGCGCCTTGGGATCAAAGATCCTGCGCGGCCAGCGGGAAATAAGCAAGGCTCACGCCCGCATTCTTGCCGCGCGGTTCAAGGTTAACCCGGGCGTCTTCATTTAACTTCCACCTTCCACCCGTTCTTGCGCATTCTGCTACACGTCTTCGGTGGGCACCACCGGGCACGATTCCCCTCCGGGCGTTTTCCGGTACACTATCGGCATGGATCTGACATTTGCCCAAGGTTCGGACAAGGGGCCGCTGCGCCCGAAGAACGAGGATCTCGTGGCGTTCTGGGAACCCCCCACGCCCGATGAGCGCCGGATCCGCGGCGCCGTGGCGATCATCGCCGACGGCGTCGGCGGGCAGGGCCAGGGCGAGGTGGCGGCGCGCCTGGCGGTGGAAACGGCGCTGGAAATCTTCGTGCGCTCCAAGCCCGGGGTCTCGCTCAACAGCCTGCTCTGGCAGATGTTCAACCATGCCAACCTGACGGTCTTCCAGGCGGCGCAGGAAAATGCCGCCACGCTGGGGCGCATGGCCACCACGATGACCATCACGGTGTTCCGCAACGATCAGATCGGCATCGGGCACATTGGCGATTGCCGCACCTACCTGGTGCACAACGGCCAGATCCGCTGCCTGACCACGGACCATACGCATATCGCCGCCGATCAAAACCTGGGCATGTTCACGGCCCAGGAGGCCCTGCAAAGCCCGCTGGGCAGCGTGCTGACGCGCTACATCGGCAAGGATCCGCTGGTCGTCACCGACTTTTATTATGCCACAGTGGCGGCGGGCGATTTTGTCGTCCAGTGCACCGATGGCCTTTATGTGTACGTCACGCCGGAGGAAATCCTGGCCTTGCTCCAGCAGTTGCCGCCGGCCGAGGCGGTGCAGAACATCATCGGGCTATGCCTGGCCCGCGGGGCCGAAGACAACGCCTCGGTGCAGGTGGCGCGCATCGATCGCGTGGAGAAAGTAACCTACTACCGCGGCAATCCCATCTACACCCAACCCCCGGTAACCACGGGCCAGGAAATCACGATCGGCCAGGTGCTCGACGACCGCTTCGAGATCACCGATGTGCTCAGCCGCAGCGGCATGGCCAGCATTCTCAAGGCGCTGGATCGGCAACTGGGGCAGTATGTGGCGCTCAAGGTGCCGTTTCTTCAGTACGAAAGCGATCCGGCATTCTATTCGCGCTTTGAGCGCGAAGAGGCGATCGGCCGGGTCCTCGATCACCCGTCGATTCTGCGCATCATCCCGCTGGAAAAGGAAAAGAAGAGCCGCCCGTACATTGCCATGGAACTGCTCAAGGGCAAGACGCTCGACCAGGTGATTCAGCAGCGCCGCCCCATGCCCACGGAAGAAGCCCTGGGGATAGCCATCCGCCTGTGCGCGGCCCTGGATTACATGCACAAGAAAAATGTGGTGCATCGCGACTTAAAGCCGCAGAACATCATGATCTGCGATGACGGGAGCCTGCGGATCATGGATTTCGGCATCGCCAAGGCCGGGAGCATGCGGCGCATCACGTTCACGGGTTTTTCGCCGGCGATGGGCACGCCCGATTACATGGCGCCCGAACAGGTCAAAGGCCGGCGCGGCGATGAACGCACCGACATCTACAGCCTGGGCGCCATTTTGTATGAGATGCTCACCGGGACCACGCCGTTCGAAGGACCCAATCCATTTGCCATCATGCAGGCGCGGGTCACCGGCGACCCGCTGGCTCCGCGCTCGATCAACGGCCACATCAGCCCGCAGATTGAAGAGATCATTCTCCATGCCATGGCGCGCCCGCCGGGCGACCGGTACGACTCGGTGGCGGCCCTGGAAGCCGAACTGCGAAACCCGGAGGCGGTTACGGTAACCGGCCGTGCCGCGCGGCTCCAGACGCCACAACTCTGGAAAGCGCAGTGGCGGCGCATCCGGAACATTCTACTGGTGGCGGCGATTCCCCTGATCGCGTTCGGCATCATTCTATTTGCGCATATGCACCGGCACTGAGCCCGAGGCTCCAGGCGCGTGGCGAACAAACACGCCGGCGATCACAAGATCGTTTTATCGCCATGAATGTCAAGCACCACTATTTGTTGCCGCCACTCCCAATGATGCAGGCGCGTCTGCCGCGCGAGTTCCCACCCAGCCGATCCTTAACGCGCGATTTTTAGGCAATACCTGATCCACTGCCTTAAAAACAACGTTCCGTGATGGGGCAGCGCGCATCGTCTCATCAAAGACCGGTATTCGGCATTCCTGAGACATTCCTGACGCCAGGAGTGGTCGAGCGGCACGCGCGCTGACCACACTACACGGCCTGCTGGCACACTGGTGCCTAATCCCCACGCAGCCGGCGAAACCTGCGACCGGGCGCGGCAGAGCCCAAAATGAAGTATATAACGTGTTTAAAAAAAACAACTTGTAATCAATCACCAAGATCCCGCAGCGACATTGGCATGCCATTTGAATAAGGTTCTCCCAACTTGGTGCGCCAAAAACGTGCATCCGACCATGGGCCAAGCGGATGGCTCGGGTGGAAATCAAGATGCCGTCTTGACGCCAACTTTTCAAAAGGAGTAGTGCTGTGAGTCAACAAGCCCCCCCCACCACCAGAGCCACGTTAGGTCTGACCGGCCTGACCTCCAACGCGATGGCGCTCATCGCGCCGGGAGCCTTTCTGTGGTTGACCTATGCGCAGCAGTCGGCGTATGGTTCGCCCTCGGCCGGTGCGGCCATGTGGCTGGGCATTATCTTTGCCCTCGTGTTGTGCCTGGCCACCGCCATTGCCTATGCCGAGCTTTCCAAGCTCTACCCGGGTGCCGGCTCCTCCTACTTCTTCGCCGAACAAGCGTTCCTGAGTAAGAGCAAGGCCTTCAAGTTTGCCCGCCTGGCCAAGTTTATCGTCGGCTGGGCCAGCCACCTTTACTACTGGGTGTATCCCGGGGTGATGGTCGGCGTAACGGCCATTGTGGCCTCGTACATGGCCGGGCAGATCTGGCCGAACACCTTCTGTGCCGCCGAACCCAGTGCCCTGTTCTGCATCTTCTTCTCGGTGGTCTTCTCCTTTGGCGTCGCGTACATCGCCTTCCGTGGCGTGGGCGGCACCACCGGCGTGAACGCCGCGATCAACGCCATTCAGATCACCGCCCTGATCATCTTTGCCGTCATGGCGATCGTGCACCGCAGCCATGTGAAGGAAGGGGATCCGGCCTGGACCCTGGACTCCACCGGCAGCCCGGTGCAGTATGTTCAGGACACCATCCCCGATACCAGCAAAACCATTCCCGATCCCAAAGACGCCAAGAAGACCATCCAGGATCCCGCCGCCACGCTGCCCAAAGTCGATGCGTCCGGCTCGTCGGTTCCGGTCTATGTCGCGGCCGATGCCAAGGGCAACCCGGTCAATGGCGCCGATGGCAAACCGGTCATCATTCCGACGGACAAGGATGGCAAACTGCCCGCCGCCCTGCCCACCGGTGTGCTCAAGGCAGTTCCCGAGCCGTTCATGATCAGCTACCAGGGCGGCATCACCAAAGATGACAAGACCGGCGTGACCACCTTCAACTACCACCCCAATGCGACGTCGGTCATCGCCCCCCACCAGTGGAACTACGTGCTGATCCAGGCCTGCATCGCGATCCTGATCCTGGTCGGCTTTGAATCGGTCACCGCCATGGGCGAAGAAGCGCGCAACGCCAAGCGCGACATTCCCCGGGCCGTGATCCTCTCGCTGGTCATCCAGGGCGGCTTCTGCTACCTGCTGGAATACTTTGCGGCCAACTACTTCCTCAGCAGCGCGTACACCAACGTCACCGCGTCCGGTTCGTCGGCCCCGATCGGCGACATGATGCAACTCGTGGGCGCCTGGGCCTTCGGCAGCGCCAACGCCGGCTGGTGGTTCATGATGATCCAGGCCACCACGGTTCTGCTGGCCCTGGTCGGCACCACCCTCTCGTGCCTGAGCACCGGCGCCCGCGTCACCTACGCCATGGGACGCGACGCGGAAGTGCCCGAGCACTTCGGCATGCTCCACGGCAAGAAACTTACCCCGCACCGGGCCATCTGGACGCTGGCGATCATCTCCGTGGTCATCGGCATCTACGCCGCCCTGTTCTGCCTGTGCGGCCCGGCCGCCACGCCCGCCTTGGACAGCAACCTGTTGGACGCCCACAAGGCCGGCATGTGGTACAAATTCGGCGTGTTCAGCAATGCCACCGCCGGCGGCATCCCCAACAGCCTGCTGATCGTGACCCTGGTAAGCAACTTCGGCACCTTCCTGCTGTACATGATGACGTGCATCGTGGCCATCGTCGCCTTCCGCGAACACCACATGTTCAACGGCATCAAGCACATGCTGATCCCCGTGTTCGGCCTGCTGGCGAACCTGGCCTGCATGCTCTTCTACATCGTCGGGCCGTTCTCGGTGCCCGGCATGAGTGCCAAGGAACCATTCTGGGCACTGGGCGTCTGCGGCGCCTGGGGCGTCTATGGGTTGGTCTACCTCCTGATATCCAGCAAGAAGAAAGGCAAGTCCGTGCTGCTCGACAAGCCGGTGCCCGCCACCGCCTGAAACACCAAACCTATGCCGCGCCGTCCTGCGGGATCGGGACGGGCGGCTTAAAGAGTCCACCCCGGGGCCCTTGCTGGAGACAAGGGCCCCGGTTGTTTTTGCGGCGTGGCGCCGCAGCGCGGGATGGCCGGCACCCGAAAGCATAAACACAAAGCCACGAAGTCGCGAAGACGCACGAAGAAAGGCAACGAGAGTGAACCACAGATGAACACAGATATTGAAAAAGGGGCTGAAGATTCGGGAAATTTGCGCCGGGTGCGAAGAAGGAAAAGGATTGTGGCACGGAGGGGGTGCGAGGGGGCCACCGCTCATGTCGCGGGGGACCCGTGGCAACAGGCCGGCCTGTTTACGATCGCGCGATGGGCAGCGGCGGTGGCACCACGCCGGGAGTTACGGTCAAGTGGGTCGTGGGCACGTACCACTGGGCCAGCGGATGGCGGGCCCCGCAGCTGGTGCATTGCGTAACGGCAAACTCGGCATTACAGGCCGGGCAATGGCCCCGGGTGGCAAACGTATCGAACGCCGCCCCGCAGGCGCAGCGCCACAGGGCTGCCATCGGCGGGTGGGCCTGGCAGGCGGGGCAGGCAAAATCCTGGTGCTTCCGGCCGGCATTCAGGGCGACCATCTGCCGGGCCTGCTGGAACGATTTCCAGGAGGAAACCGCCTGGTACGCCGCCATAACCACCAGCCAGTTGTTTCCCAGGTAGGCCGCGCCGGCGATCAGGGCGATGCTCCCGACCAGCCCAATGACGGTGGCCACCATCAGGCTGTACCACCGGCCCATGAGGAACCACAGCAGGGACCAGAGTATTTTTCCGCCATCCAGGGGATACAGGGGCAGGATATTAAAGCAGAGAATGACGATGTTGATGACGGCGACGGCGTAGAACAAAGTCAGCGCGTCGCGCTGCACCGGCAGGATGCCCCTGCGGGCCAGATAATACAACGCCACGGTCACCGGAATCAGCAGGACGTTGACCAGCGGGCCGGCGACAATGCTCCAGAGCATGGGGCCCGGGCGCGGCGGCGGGCTGACAAAAGCGACCCCGCCCAGCGGCCAGAGAATGATGCGCTCGGCGGTGCCCCCGACCGAGCGGCAGGCCAGGGCGTGACCGAATTCGTGCAACAGCACGATCAGGAAGATCGCAAGGTATTCCAGCACCGCCCACAGGGGTGAATGATACCGCTCCTTGAGGGTCGTGACTTCATAGACCGCTACCAGGAACCACATCCAGTGCAGGTATACGGTAATGCCGAACATACGAAAGAGCCGGATACCGCCATTTTGGAGATTCATGCGAAAATTCCTGTATTAATCGCGTACAGAGCAGGTAATAGGGAATTGTATGGCAAGGGCAGCAGGATGACCAAAAACGCTGGATGCCAAACCGGGGCGTTAATGGTATTATTTCCGATGGCGAAGGGCGGCCCGCGTGCCGCGAATTCTTTAAGGAGTACCCCGGAGGGCGCAGTATCACGGAGCATTCATGGACGTAACCTACGGCGAACTGTCCAGCGCAGGATCGGTGCGCCCCCATAACGAAGATACCGTGCTGTTCTGGCAACCCGCGGATGCCGATCAGCGGCGCACGCGCGGTGTGATTGCCATCCTGGCCGATGGCGTCGGCGGGCAGGGCTATGGGGAGGTGGCCTCGCAACTGGCGGCGCAGACCGCCCTGAAGACTTTTCAAGACGCCCCGCCCGATACGCCGCTGAGCGGCCTGTTATGGAAGATGTTTAATGACGCGAACCTGGCGGTTTACGACCGGGGCATGACCCAGCGGGCCACCGCCGAGGGGCGCATGGCCACCACCCTGACCATCGCGGTGTTCCGCAACAACGAGGTCGGCGTGGGCCACGTGGGCGACAGCCGCGCGTACCTGGTGCAGGCCGGCAAAATCCGGCAACTGACCACCGATCACACGCACCTGGCGTTCCATGTGAAGATGGGGCTGTTCTCGCCGGTCGAAGCGCAGAACAGCCCGCTGCGGAGCGTGCTGACGCGTGCGGTGGGCAAAGAGCCCACGATCAACATGGACTTCCAGTATTCGGTGGTCTATCCGGGCGATTTTGTCATCCAGTGCTGCGATGGCATTCACGTGCACCTGACCGAGCGCGAGTTGATGGAATTGGCCACGCGCAAGGCGCCCGCGGACGCCTGCGCCGATGTGCTGGCCCTGGCCCAGCGGCGCGGCACCGATGACAACATTTCCGTGCAGATCTGCCGCGTGGACAAGGTGCACCAGCTGACGTTTTACCGGGGCAATCCCATTTATACCAAGCCCGCGCCCGAAACGGCGCCCGGGGAACTGGGCGTGGGGCAGGTGCTCGACGGGCGTTTTGCCATCACGGCCCTGATCAGCCGCAGCGGCATGGCGTCCATTTTCAAGGCCCGCGATGAATCCACCGGGCAGGAGGTGGCGCTCAAGGTGCCGTTCATGCAATTTGAGAGCGATGCGGCCTTCTATTCGCGCTTCGAGCGCGAGGAGACCATCGGGCGCACCCTCAGCCACCCCAACATTCTCCATGTACTGCCGGTGGAAAAGGAGACCAAGAGCCGGCCGTACATCGTCATGGAGTTGCTCGATGGCGAAACCCTCGACCAGGTGATGGCCCGCGAGCGGCCGATGGAGATGGGCCGGGCCATCCGCGTGACCGCGGAGATTTGTGCAGCCCTGGCCTACATGCACGGGCAGAATATCGTGCACCGGGACTTAAAGCCGCAGAATATCATGATCTGCAAGGATGGCTCGCTGCGCATCATGGACTTCGGCATCGCCAAGGCGGCGGGCATGCGGCGCATCACCTTTACCGGTTTTTCACCCGCCATGGGCACGCCGGACTACATGGCGCCCGAACAGGTCAAAGGGCGGCGCGGCGATGAACGGACCGATGTGTATTCGCTGGGCGCGATGTTTTATGAAATGGCCACCGGCGCCGTGCCCTTCGAGGGCGCCAACCCCTTCCTGATCATGAACGCCCGTCTCACCGGCGATCCCAAGGCGCCGCGCCGGCTCAATCCCACGCTCCCGCCGCAGATCGAAGAAATTATCCTGCACGCGATGGCCCGCGACCCGGCGCAGCGTTACCAGAAGGCGGCGGATTTTAAGGCCGACTTGGACCATCCCGACCAGGTAACCCTGACCGGCCGCGCGACCCGGCTGGAGGTGCCGGCCCAGTGGAAATCCAAATGGCGCGCGGTACGCCTGACGCTGATAACGATCGTGGCCATTGTGGCGGTTATTGTGCTGGTGGTGGCCTTGGGAGGGGGCCAGCGGCCGCATCGCGGGCCGGCGATTAGAATCGAAACGCCACCTCGTTAAACGCCATCTTGACACCCTGCCGGGCATCGATGAGCAGCCGCGCGTTATCGAGGGCCACGGCCACGCGGAGCGCGAGTTGCTCGGCCAACTCGATATCATGGGAACGGAACGGTCGCCGCCCCGTACGCGTCAGGCTCAGGACACCAAGGATGCGTCCGCGGACGCTCAACGGCACCAGCAGACGGGCGCGGGCACCCAGCGCCTCCTTGACGCGAACCTCTTCCGGACTGGCGCAAGTGGCTTCCTGGTAACTGCGGGGCAGGGCATTATTCACGTCCATAAAGCCGGTCTTAAATACCATGGCCAGGGCCTGATCGCGCTGGAGATCCGGCGGCAGGGCACAGAACTGTTTGCCCAGATCCGCCTGGGCCGGATCCGCATGCGCGGCCGCCACGCGTTCGGCCTGGCCATTGGCGGCCATGGTATAAACCACACAGAAATCCGCCAACTCCGGCACCGCCAGCGCGGCACTGCGCTCCAGCACCGTGGGATAATCCAGGGAACCGGCCAGGCTGCCACTGGCTTGCGAGAGAAACCGCAGCGACGCTTCGGCGCGTCGGCGGGCGCCGCTCATCAGGCTGAAGACCACCCACGTAAAAATATAGACCACAATGCGCATCACATCAGAGGGGCGGGTGACCAACACGCTGTGCGCCGGATAGCAGGCCCAGGCATGGGTCGCGGCGGTTAAAAACGTGACCAGCAGGCCCGGCCCCTGACCGAGGAACCAGGCGGCCGCCAGGGCCGCCAAGCCGGATAAAACCAACGGTGGCGGCTCATCCATAATAGTGGTGGGTGTTGGCCATAACCAGAAGGTCAAAACCATAGCGCCCAGCGACAGCAACACCGCCAGCACGTAGGCCCAATTCGGGCTACGGACATAAGACATGGTAAAGCGCGACATGGCAGGCACCCTGAAACAAATTGGGTACGTAATGGGCCGTCAGACACATAGGTAAGAACACGGTGCGCAAGGCAATGTTACAACCCGGCTGCGGCAAGGGGCGGTGGCATTCAAATCATGATGGAAGGCAATTGTAGCAGGACCGACCAACGGTGGGAATAGCATGGAAGGTATAATTCCGCTAAGCTGTGGGGGTTACAGACGAAGGCGGGATTAGCGCATGGATACTACGATGACAAATCAGTCAGCGCCGCCACGGATCCTCGTGCTGGAAACCAGCAGTCGCACCGGTTCGGTGGGCTTGGCCGCCGGACCGGAATTTCTGTGCGTGGAGCACTTTGCGCATAGCATGCGTCATGCGGTCGAGTTGATGCCCGCCGCGCGCCGCTTATGCCAGGACTTGGGTTGGCCACCGGACACGATCCAGCAGATTCACCTTTCCGTGGGGCCCGGTTCGTTTACCGGCCTGCGGATTGCCATCAGCGTGGCGCGCGCGATGGCCCAGGCCATTGGCTGCAAAATTGTTGCGGTATCGACCGTGGACGTGCTGGCGCAAAATGCGCCAGAACACGTCCAGAACCTGGTGGTGGCACTGGATGCCAAGCGCGGGCAGATCTTCGGCGCCCGCTACGTCCGGCAGGGTTCGGGCATGGTGCGCACCGCCGGACCGGCACTGGTGGATCCCGCGGAGTTTGTACACCAGACGCCCAGCCCCCTGGCCGTGCTGGGCGAAGGGGTGGATTACCATCGCGCCGCCTTGGAAGCCGGTGCCACGCCTGCGGGCTATGTTGAACTGGAGCGCCGCCTCTGGACTCCCCAAGCCGCGGCCGTCCACGCGCTGGCCTGGGCGCAAGCGCAGCGCGGGGAGTTTGCCGATCCCGGAACACTCTTGCCGGTTTATATTCGGCTGGCGGAAGCCGAAGAGGTTTGGAATCGCAAGCATGGTGTCGTCAGCGCACCAGTGTAGCGTGCAGTTCGATCACCGGTACGGCGGCCAGCGCCTTGGAAATCGGGCAGCCTTTCTTGGCCGCCTGGGCCTGCTCCTGGAACTTTTGTGCGTCGATATTGGGCACCTGGGCCTGGCAGGTCAGGGTTATCCTGGTGATCGCGAAACCATCGGGAAGTTTCTCGAGCGTAACGGCGGCAGTGGTCTGGACCCGCGTGACCGGAAAGCCCGCCTGTTCCAACCCAAAAGACAGGGCCATGGAAAAACAACTGGCATGGGCGGCGGCGATGAGTTCTTCGGGATTGGTGCCGGGGGTTTCCTCAAACCGGGTCCCAAATGAATAAGGTCCATGAAAGGCCCCACTGGCAAAATTCACGACTCCTTTGCCACCTTTGAGGGTACCCTCCCAAATTCCATCAGCTTTGCGAATCGGCATAATCTTCTCCTACGTGTCCACGAAAAGAAACCCAAACATAATGATAGCACCGATTTGCTTTCGCGTTGAAAAATTACGTTGGAGGTTTCAAAAAGTCTGCTAAACTACCGATATGTCAACGGTACGCGAACAAACCAAGACGGATCGGGGTCGCGATACTCCCAGCGTGCGGCAAGTATCCGTCTTTACCGAGAACCGCGTGGGCGCGCTGGCGGAGCTGGTCGGCGTATTCGATGGCACGAACATTCGCATTCTGGCGCTAACGGTGATTCAAGGGTTTGATTGCGCCATCGTCCGTTTTGTGTTCAACGACACCGACACGGCGGCCAAGGCGCTGGTGGAGGCCAACTACCGTTTCACAATTTGCGAGCTGGTGGCGGTGGAAATGCCTCCCGGGGGCATGGGCCTGTCGCGCATCAGCAAGACGCTCTTGAGCGCGGAAATTGATATTCACTATTGTTATGCCCTGATCACAGCGCCACATAAAACCGCGGCCATTGTCATCCACGTGGATAACCCTGCGATGGCCACAATGGTTCTGGCGGAAGAGAACTTCACCGTACTGGATGAAATTGATTTGCGGTAAAGTGGCGGATCGGGGGCGTAACGGAAGCCGGACTTCAGCCTTGTACGCTCAGCGTGGTGGCAGGCACCGCCATGGGTTTCATGCCCGGGTACCGGTTACGGGACCGTGCCGGTGCCAGCGCCGCTGTGGCGCCATGAAGTTCCTGGCCGGCAATGGGCGCCCCGACCGCCGCGGCATTTTCGTTGGCGGTGGCCGCGGCCGCGGCGCGTTCCTGGACGAGCTTATCCATCAGCATGACCCACGTTTCGCGCTGGTGGCGCATAAGGTCCAGGGCTTCATCCAGGAATTTAATGTCTTTTTTGATATTGGCATCGACCAGGCGGCGGTAAATGAAGTTATAGAGGGCCGCGAGATTCTTGCAGAGTTCCGGATGCACATCGTGATGCAGCGACGAACTCATTTCCATGATGATCTTCTGCGAACGCAGGAGCAACTGGTAGCTGCCTTCGATGTCTTTTTTGCGGATGGCTTCCTTGCCTTGCTCGGCAAAGCGGATGGCGCCATCCCAGAGCATGAGCTGGAGCATTTCCGGGGAGGCCGTCAGAATCTGCGTCTTGAGATATTCGGTTCCGGGTTTGGGGGGCATGGGTACATCCTGCGGTACGGGGAACACGGCACGGCGTTACCGAATCACGGTGGCGGCATAACAGTCGATGGCACGCAGCCAGGATTCAAATCATTAAATGCTTCCATTGAATATCGGTCATCGGCGTGGGTTCAATGAGGGCCGTAAATTTCTCTTTTAGGGTAGGCGGGCGGGCGCAAATTCTGCCGCGCAAGATCAGGAACTGGTGCTGCTGCTGGTGCTGCTGGTGGTACTGCTGGTGGTGCTGGTGGTGGTCTTGATGCTGGCCAAGGCGGAACTCTGCGACTGGAGTTGCGAAATGGTGACTTCCAGGTTGGCGAATTGGGTGGTCATCAGGTTCTTCTTGGAGGTAAGCATGTTGTTCAGGAACGTCACGCGATTATTTAACTGGGTGGTCTGGTTGGTGATGGCATCGGTGGCCTCGAAAATCAGGCCGGTCTGCGAATCGGTGTAGGTAGTCAGCAGATCATTGATGGTTGGACCGGCGCCTTTGAGGCCGGTGGTCGACGAGGTAAAGAAACTGCTGACATCATCGGGATTGCTGGCCAGGGCGGACTGGAGCGTAGCGGAAGCAAACGTCAGGGTCCCGTCCTGATTGACGGTGATACCGACCTGGCCAAAGTTGTTAATGGTACCACCGGTATTGAACACCTGGCCGACAAACAGCCCCAACCCCTGTTGAATCTGCTCGATGGTCGAATTGCCGAAGAGGACGCCGTTTTGGGTCGGATCGGTGGTATCGAACTTGGTGGCGGTGGCAATATCGTTGATGACTTTGTTATAGCCATCGACAAAGGCCTGCACGCTGGTGCCCACCTGGGACGTATCGCGCGTGACGCTGACGGTCACGGGTTGGCTGCTGGCGGCCACCAGATTGACCGTCAGGCCGGGCACCAGGTTGGTGAGCGTATTGGTGGCGGAGGTGACCTGGAGCGTATTGGCGCCGCCGGCCTGGCCGTACTGCACCACGGCGTTCTGCCCTTGTACCAGCGTGGTGCCGCTGATACCCAGCGCCGCGCCGTCGAAGACGATGTTGCCGGCAGCGCCGGAATTGCGGCTGGTGAGGCTCAGGCGGTAGGGCGCGGTGGCCGAACCGTCATTGATGATCGAGGCGGCCACGCCAAAATTGGCGGTGTTGATTTTCTGCTGGATGCCGGCGAGCGTATCGCTGGCCGTGACGGCGATGGTTTTCTGGAACGAGCCATCGAGCTGGTTGTTGGTGAAACTGCCCAGCAGATTCAACGAGGCCGCAGTGCTGCCGCCAACTTCCGCCACGCTGGCGGCGCCCGAACCGCCGCTGATATCCGTCAGCAGGATGCCATTGCCATTTTGATTGAGGCTCGCCCGAATACCGTTGGTGGTTTGATTAATGGCCGAGATAACATCGCCGATGGTCGCAGCGCTGCTCAGATCGACGGTGGCCGAGGCGCCTTTGGCATCCGTCAGGGCAATCTTGCCGGCCGAAAAACCGGTACCGCCGTTAAGGGTGCTCAGGGCGGTGTTGTTGGAAATATAGCGCAGGTGCAGGTCGCCGCCGTTGAGAACACCGGCCGCCGACGTGCCGGTGAGACCCAGATCGGTGGCGGCGGTTCCCGATGTGCCGTTGGCCACGGTAATCGCACCGGCACCGCCCGTCGTATCGGTAAGCTCGATGCCCGTCCCGGCGCTGTTGAGGCCGGCGGTCACACCGGCATTGGCGCTGTTAATGGCATCGAGCACATCATTCATGGTTTTAGCGCCGCTCAAGTCGATAGGGGTATGGGTGGTGCCGGCGGCATCGGTAATCACGATGGGACCCAGGCCGATGCCTTGGCCGCCGCGCAGATCGCTAAGCAGTGGGGAGGTGAGGCCCCCGTTCACGCGCGATCCGACGAGCACGCCGCCGCTGCCGGTTCCGGTCAAACCCAGATCCGCGGCGGCCTGCGAACCGTTGAGTGCGGAAACAGTAGGGGTGCCACCGCCGCTGTCGGTCAGCGTAATGCCATGGCCATCGGCGGAAATAGCCGCGGTTACCACCTGCGTGCCATTGACCTTGCCGGCGGCATTGATCTTGTTGAGCACGTCGCCGAGGGTGCTCGCGCCGCTGAGGGAAACATTCAGCGCTCCGGCCGAAGAATTAATAGCAAAATCATTGACCGCACCGGCGGTGCGCACCCCATTGCCATCATTGAGTGCGTTAAGGGTGGTATTGATGCCAATCTTATTGATATCGGTGCCGGTGAGCGTATTGGCGGCCACGCTGGCGGCAATGCCCAGATCGCTGGCGGTGGTGGTGTTGCCGGCATTGCCGACCGTCAGGTTGCCGGTTCCCCCGGAATGATCCGTCAGTACAAGTTGGTCGTTCTTGACGGCCGCTGTGACGTTGACACCACTGGCATTGTTGATGGCCGTAACCACGTCATTGATGTCGACCGCCCCGGATAGATCGACGGTTGCGCTGGCACCACTGCGATCGGTCAGGCGAATGGCGCCGCGGGAAATGCCCTTGCCGGCATTGATGTCCGAAAGGTTTTGTGCCGTGTCGAGCACGCCTTGCCCAAACTCGAAGGTCAGGTTGCCGGATAGCCCCAACGGGTTGGTACTGGAAGCAAATCCCTGCGAGACGATCTGGCTGGAGGTGGCCACCCGTTGGACGGTAAAGGCGTAGGAACCCACCGGGGTGCCGGTGCCAGCGGTGGCATTGAGCACCCCCGAATTGGAACTGCTGGCGGCGGCGGAATGAAATACCGCCGTGCTGACAAAAGCGCTGGCGGCCACTTTGAGACTCGTCAAATCGGCGGCAATGGAGGTAAAGGTATTGGATTCCTGACCCAGCGTGGTGATCTGGGTATTGACCTGATCGATCTGGGACTGGTCGAGCTGCGTGAGCCCGGTGAGCAGCAAACCGTAATTGATGCCGGAGATGGGACCGATACTGGCCGAAACACTCATGATCGCGCCTGCAAAAAAAAGAACCCGCGGGGCGCACACATCGTGTCCCCGTGCCTTAAGCCTTATTAGTGGTATCGGCCGATTATCGGCACCGGCTTGAGGAAAGCGGCCGGCGTGTTATCGGACGTTGCCGGCGCGGCGTGAGTCTTAACGTTTTGCATGGCATGGCCTTACGCCGGCCAATCAAACTTCTCGCCGGCGGCCCAAGCGCCGGCAATACGCACCCACAACTCGTGATCTGCAGGAGTGAACTCCATGTGCCGGCGGCTCATGGCGGTGCGCGCCACCGCCTGGGCTTTTTCAAAATCGATGCGTGCCATCCCCTGGCTGGTCAGCCAGGCAAAGCTGGGGACAAACTTGGGCGGGCGGGCCACCGTCACCTGGGAGGCAAAACCAATAAGGGTACCGGTGGACAAATACGTGCCAATGCCGATCTTGGCATGGTCGCCAATAACCGCCCCCAGGAACTGTCGGCCGGAATCCTCTGCGACTCCGTTCACCGCCATGCGCACCGTACCGTAGGTATTTTTGAGATTGCTGGTGGTGGTGCCGGCGCCCAGGTTGACCCACTCCCCCAGGATGGACTGGCCCAGAAAGCCCAGGTGCTGTTTGTTGCTATGACCCAGGATGATCGAACCAATCACTTCGCCACCGATGCGGCAGCCGGGGCCAAAATGGTTGTCTTCGCGGATATCCGCCGCCGTGCGAATGACCCCGTGGCGCCCGATATACGTTGGCCCGGTGATCACGGCCTGCGCCCGAATCTCGACCCCGGCCTCCAGGATGATCGGCCCCTCCTGGGCATCGAGCACCACGCCCGGATAGAGCTTCACGCCCCGGCCAATGTGGATGTTCTGTTGGGCGAGCTGATGCACCGGACCCAGCAGCGTACCGTCTTGCGCCGGCCCGAACCGCGGCCAATCGGCCAGCAGCGCCCGGCGCTGGTGTTCCAGCAGATCCCAGGGGCGTCCAATCAACGTGGCCACAGCGGTGCGGCGCTGCAACTCCGGCAGCAGGGCTTCGAGCGTGTGGGGGTTATGGACGGCGCCCAGGTCAACCTGCGCCGCGCGTTGGGGCGAAAGATGAATCCAGACGATCGCGCCGGAGGCCAGGCCTGCCGAATCGGGCTCGGGCTCGACCCAGGGCGCGGTCATCAACCACCGGGCATTGACCAGGATGATCCCTTCCTTGGTGGCAAAGGGGGGATTGACCGGCAGCGCGATGCGCCGGCGCAGCGGCTCGGCCAGGACATCACGCACCAGCACCCCGGCGATGGGGCGGCCAATGGTGCGGACCATGCGCTCCAGCAGCGTGCCGGTGCCGCAGCGCAACTCGCAGGGGCTATGCGCATAGGTGAGCGGATAGAGCCGGTCGAGCTGGGAATCTTCAAAAATATAGATAGGTGTCATAGTCGCCTTTATGCCCGGGATACATCCGTTTGATCATTATCGGCTCAATACCACGGGCAACTTGTCACGCCCGGGATTATGGCATCTTATGCCGCTTGTTGATGTTAGGCCACGAACCGCGCCGCGGCCAGCCGGGGGGCATTTGCTTTTGGGCGCCGCACTCGCTAATAATGGAGGCGCCTCTGCAGTGTTCGTGCTAATGCGGTCTTATTGCTTCGGACCGATGAGCATCATTAAGGACCCCAAGAGCCGGCCTGACGGCCATGCCTCCGGGCACGCTTGCGTGCCAGAGTGGAAGGCCCGAAACGGTTCTTCGCGCCGGTCCGCCCTGTTATTCAGGGTTCGAAACTTTACCGTGTTCACGGCACAATGGCGGAGGCTTTTTTTATGCGCCGCACCAGAGTTCGGTGCTTCTACTGCGCCGGCCGCAACAGAAGCATCCTCAATATGCGTTCCAACCACCCCTTGACCCCTTGACCCCTTGACCCCTTGACCCCTTGACCCCTCGACCCCTCGGCCGCTGGACCCCTTCCTTCACACCAGCACCGTCTCCGGCGTGACATCCACTACCTTTTTGACGATCAGGTCCGTCGCTATACCCTCGGCCTGCCCTTCAAAATTCAATATCAGCCGGTGCCGCAGGGCCGGCGCCAGGACCGCCCGCACGTCGGCAAAGCTCACGTTGTAGCGCCCCTCGCGCAGGGCCAGCACCTTGCCGGCCAGGATAATGGCCTGGGCCGCCCGCGGGCTGCTGCCGTAGCGCACATATTTGCGCGTAATTTCCGGCACCGCCACCGTATCGGGATGCGTGTTGAGCACCAACCGGCCGATATACTCCTTGACATGACTGGCCACCGGCACGGCCCGTACCAGTTGCCGCATGGTCAGGATTTGCGCGGCATTGACCAGCGTCAGCGGCGAAGGCGTGAGCGTCCCGGTGGTGCGATCGAGGATGGTAATCAGGTCCGGCAACTGCGGGGAACTGACGGAAATTTTGAACGCAAAGCGATCGAGCTGCGCCTCGGGCAGCGGATAGGTGCCTTCCATTTCCAGCGGGTTCTGCGTGGCCAGCACAAAAAACGGCTCGGCCATGCGATGGGTCTTGCGGGCAATGGAGACCGAACCCTCGGCCATCGCCTCGAGCAGGGCCGATTGCGTCTTGGGCGTGGCGCGATTGATTTCGTCGGCCAGGATCAAATTGCCGAAAATCGGACCCGGCTGGAACTGAAAGCTGCGATTGCCGCGCTCGTCGTTGACCACGATCGACGTGCCGACGATATCCGCCGGCATAAGGTCCGGCGTAAACTGGATACGCGAGAATTGCAGGTCCAGCACCTGGGCGAGCGTGCGCACCAGCAGCGTTTTACCCAGCCCCGGCACACCCTCCAGCAGCGCGTGGCCGCCGATCATCAGGCACAGGATCGTCTGCCCGACCACTTCCTTGTGGCCGACAATTACCTTGCCGACCTCGGCCTCAATAGCCTGGTACTGCTTTTGAAAAGCCTCGACCTGGGCTTCGACATTGACGGTGGCGTCGGGGGTCTGAGTCATGGGCTACTCCGAATACATCACGGCGCGACCAGTTTCCCACCGAACAAGCGACTGGCGTTGGCGGTGGTCTGGGCGCAGAGTTCATCGTAACTGATCCCGCGCAGTTCGGCGATAAAACGGGCCGTATGGGCCACGTGGGCCGGTTCGTTGATCTTGATCTTGCGCACCGGTTCCGGGCTTAAATACGGGGCATCGGTTTCCACCAGCAGGCGGTCGGCGGGAACCAATTTGGCCGCTTCACGCACGTCGGCGGCATTCTTGTACGTTACCACGCCGGTAATGCCAATGTACGCGCCGCGTTCCAGCCACTGCCGGCATTCGGCCGGCGTACCGGTAAAGCAATGCACCACGTGCGACAAATCGGGAAAATCGTGCATAATCGCCAGGGCATCGGCGTGGGCCTCGCGCACGTGCAGCACCAGCGGCATCTGGAGGCGCCGGGCCATGTGCAGTTGCGTCTGGTACACGCGGTGTTGCACTTCCCTGGGACCCGAATGTCCGTGGTAATCCAGGCCGCACTCCCCCACCGCCAGCACCTTCGGATCGCTTTTGAGCAGCGTTTCCAAAAAGCCTTCAAATGGATCGATTGCCTCGGCGGCGTGGTGCGGATGAATGCCCAGGGCCGCGAACACCTGCGGGTATTTCCGCACCGTCGCGATCACCCGGGCGCCATCGGCCAGGTCCGTGCCGATGCTGACAAAGCGCATGACACCCGCGGCCTTGGCCCGCGCCAGCACCGCGTCCTGCGTTTCGACCAGCCCGTCGTACGTCAGATGACAATGCGTATCGATCAACATGCCGATAGTTTACGCTTCAAAAGCCGTTATACAACCCGCCAGGGTCCAGGGTCTTGGCTGGTCACACCCCGGGAGGCCGCCTAACGGCGGAACGCCGAACAAGCACGCATCCGTCGTTGGCTTGGAGTTCCGCCTTCAGGCGGCGTCTGCGTTCGGCGATATGACCGCAGCTACTCACGCTCACGCCGCGCTCATCCCAAAGGCATTGCGATAATACCGCACCTGCGGCGGGCCATTAGCCGGCCAGGTAATGCCGACCACATCAAACCGCGGCCGAAAGCTCTGCAACCTCCGAACCCGAATAAACCACCGCGCCGAGCGCACCAGAAAACGCCGTTTCCGCTGTCGGATGCTCGACTCGGGCGTGCCGAAATCATCCGTGGCGCGCGTCCGCACCTCGACAAACACCAGGTCGTCCCCATCGAGCGCCACAATATCCAGTTCACCCCCGGGGCACAGCACGTTGGTGGCCAGGATCTTCATGCGGTACGCGCGGCGCAGATATCCTGCCGCGAGTTTTTCGCCGCGCGCGCCCAGCGTGCTGGGGCGCAGATGTTTGAACCAATCGAGCAGCCACATAGCAGGGGATGATAACGTGAAGTTCCGTTCAAATCCTGTTGGCGAATTCATTCGCCGAATCTGCCGCATGCGGCGGAGACACCAGTGCGTATTGAAAGACGGGCGAATCACTGCGCGTCTACCGGATGCAGTGCCCGGCACGGCGCCGCTCCCGTCAAGGCGCGGGTTTGGTATTGCGCAGCGTCAGCGTGTGTTTTTTAGCCAGGCCGTCGAGCATCATGGTTACCAGCGTGCTGCTCATGCAATAGTCCGGAACCCCCAGACCCTTGCCCGAGACCGAGTCATAGTGTTCGTTGATGCCGTTCTTGATGGCGTTGGCCACGGTCTTGTCGGCAATATCAGCGGCCAAGTCCTTGTATCCGTAAGCGGCCAGGCCCGAGGCCACCTGGTAGTTGGTCGAAGGCCAGACATCGCCGCGCCAGAAGGCGCTCGATTTCCACCGCTTGTCGGTACGCTCCACCGTAGGCAACGGCAGCGGCGTCATCCAGGCGGGCGAGGCAAGCACCGCGGCCATGCGCTCCGCCATGGCCGGGGTGGGCACTCCGGCCGTCAACGGAATCCAACTGCCGATTGTGGCCACGGGAATCTTCTCCAGCGTGTCGCGTTGGACCGCCAGGAACGTGCCCGACTTCTCATCCCACATGTGCGTGCGCATGGCGTTGACGGCTTTGTCGATCCGCTGTTGGCGGCGCGCCGCCATGGCATTATCCCCCATGATGGTCGCCAACCGCGCGAGGCTCCGCTCCCCGATAATCAGGTAGGCGGTGTTGCCCGTGACACAGGTATCGCCATACCACGCGCCTTCCTCCGGCCCTTGGCGCGTGGGGTGGGGTGTGAGTTTCAGGCCGTCCATGGAGCAGTCGTAGTCGTAGGTTTCCCATTTGGCATGCTGCCGGACTCCGCTGTAGGAACCGACGGCGATCAGCCCGATGTTGGTGACATCGCGCTCGCGCCAGAACCAGTCATGGAACCGTTCGAGCCGGTCGAGGCACTGCGTCAGGAGTTCCTTGTCGCCGTTGCGCTGGTAAACTCGTTCCAGGCCCCAGGCCAGGATGGGACTCTGCGAGAACTGGCGGACTTCCTGCGGCGCCGTCTTGATCGCCACGGTCACCATGTCGTGGGCATAGGCCGGCATCTTCTGGTTCCAGCGATCCTGGAAATCCCAGTAGTTCTGGAAGATGTCGCGGATCACTGGCTTCTTGTCGGGCAGGATGCTCAGCAGATCGACCACGAACATGGTGTCCCAGATCCATTGGCCCACGTAATAGGTCCCGCCCGGCTGCACCCAGGTGTGCCGCAGGGGTTCCTGCGGCGGCCGCAGTTTATCCAGAATGCATTTGTCAAAGACGCGCTGCGCCAGCGCGAGCACGTCCGCATCATCGGAGGCAAAGAACGACCGCATGTCCGGCGTTGTTGCTTCCGCAGCGCGGCCCAACCGCTCGAGCCAGGGCGCCAGTACCAATCCGCTACCGGCGATTTGGAGGAATTTGCGGCGATTCATGGCCTATCTCCTGGCAATAATTCTTTGAGCAGTTCGGTCTTCAACTGGGTCTGCGGGGCAAAGGCGGCGGAGTCCACATAGCGCAACAGGCTGTGCAGCAGTTGGCGCGCCTCGGGATGCGCCTGCAGCGCCGGCAGGTCGCTGGCGCAGACCAGCAGTTTACCCGGGCCGCACCGGGTTTCAAACAGCAGGCCCAGCTTGTGATTGCGGGCGAAGTTGTCGATGACATGGACGATCGGGCGATAGTCGGCCGGGGTTTCGTCCAGGATGATCGGCCGCGAGTTCTTGACGATTTGCCACCACTGCCAGTTGCTGTGGAACTCGGTGGGGAAGTTCGCCAACGCAGAATGGTTCGGGTCGCAGATAAAACCCTGGGTGCCTGGCACCGGTTCAAGTCCTTGCGCGATGGCGCCTTTGGCAAACATCGGCCAGCACCAGAAGTCGGTTGGGAACGCGCCGCCCACGCTATGCTTGTGGTCATTCGTCCCCGGAAACAACAAAACCTTGCCGCCCTCGGCCAGGAATTTCAGCGTTGGGGCATCCAGACGGTTGGTCACCACTACGCCTTTGGGCATGCTGTTATCGACCTGCAGCGGATAGACCCAGAGGTCATAGGTGTTGGAATACCTGGTTCCTTCGATAGCCACAACGATCTTAAGCCGGCCCGGCGCTTTGACTCTATCCAAGGGAACGCGAATTTCTCCGATGGCATCCAGGCCGCCCTGCTTTATCGTCAGTGGCCCGATCACCCCGGACGCGGTTGCAGACTTTTCGTCTGCGCTGATGGCCCACGTCACGCGAGCATTCGTGATATCCGCCGGGCCATAGTGGGCAATTTTGATTTCGCCGGCAAAGCTTTCGTCTGTCGTCCAGGTATATTTCTTCAACAGCAGCAGCGGCACGGTTTGGCAACAATATTGCCGCCGCTCTTCGGGCGTGATGATGCCCTTGGATTCCATGAACACGTTGAGCATCCCCACCAACGCGGTGCCCTGCCCGGGGAAATCCTGCAAATCGAGCAGATGAAAACCGCCCAAGCCGGGCGTGCGCAAGGCCGCCTCGATTTCCTCACGCTGACAAATCGCGGCCAAGGCGCCGGACGCCCGCATGAAATCATGGGACAAATCCAGCATGTTGGCGTCCTTCAGCCGCTGGCGAAATATCTCCAGATTCCGGGCCTTGAGCACGCCCGTGTAGTGGGGAATCTCCCGAAAGTCCGGCGTTACCTCAAACTCGCCCGTTTCATGCGCGATGACGGGTACCGGCGCGTCTTTGATCGAATCGTAATAATTATCCAGGGTCGAAGGCGGCTGGCTGTAGATGTGGCCGCCGCCCGGAAAATCACCCGGGAAAAACGACCCACGCACGGGCAGTGTTTTTCCGGTCTTGCCGGTCACCCAGAAGTCGTCGCCTGCGGCATAGCTCGGATCCCAGTGGTTGTTATTCGATCCTTGCGCCAAGAGGTGCCGCGGGTCGCTCTTTTTGAAGCGTGCCACCAGTTCATACATCGCCGGGTTGCGCCCGAGTTCGTTGCCCAGCGTGAACATGACAAACGACGGGTGATTGCCAAAATCCCGGAAAATCAAACCCCCTTCGCGCACCGCGTAGTCGTAGAGCGAAGCGTTGGGGTCCGCGCCCGGCACCGCGAGATAATCGATATTGCGTTGCGCAGCCTCCGTGCTTTCCGGCGCCTTGAAGGCGCTGCGTTTATTCGGCAGTTCCACCTGGAAATACATTCCCAGTTCATCCGCCGCCACGAACGCCGCCTCGGGTGGGCACCACGAATGAAAGCGGACGTGATTAAGCCCCCACTCTTTGAGAATGCCCAACACCCGCAGCCAGCCATCCTTGTCCATGGGCGGATAACCCGTCAGCGGATAATTGGCGCAATCCAGCCGGCCGCGCAGAAATACGGTCCGCCCGTTGATCGCCAGGCGTTGTCCGTCCCTCTTGAAATCACGCATCCCAAAGTGGGCCGCCTGCCGGTCGGCGAAAGATTGCCCGCCCGCATTGGCCGTCAATTTCAACTCCAACTGGAGCATGGCCGGCTGAAATTCATCCCACAGCGGCACCGCCGCGCCTGGCTGATAGGTGAACTCGACTACGGTGCGCGCTGCCGGAGCCTGCACGGCAATAGATGGCGCGGCGAAATCCGCGGGCTGGGCCACATTATAACTTCGGCAATGGACCGCGAGCTTACCGATCGCCGGCTGACCCGTGACGTTCCCCACCACGACCCGGACGCGCGCCTGCTTGTTGGCCGCGTCGGGATAGACCTGCACGTCCTGGATCCAGATCGGGTCCGTCGCACGCAGTTCCATCCGGCCGATGATGCCGTTCCAGTTGGTCTGCGTCCGCTCGTCCACGGCGTGCGCCGGGCCGACGGGTGGCAGCTTGGCGTTATCCACCAGCACCGTTAGTGTATGGGGGCCGGGCGTGATCGTGCGGGGCAGGTCGAAAATCTGCGGGGCGCTCAGGGTGTCATCGGCGCCGCAATCCTGGTCATCCACCCACACCCGGGTGTTCTTGGTCCGCTCCAGCAGCAGCGTCATCCGCTTGCCCTTCCAGGCGTCGGGGATAACCACCGCACGCTGATACCAGGCGGGGCCTTTCCAATACCAGACCCGCGAGAGGCGATCGACGGCCTGTTCGTCCTTGCGCACGCCTTTCTGGTTGGTGTCGGTGGTGCCGGGTAACTGCACCGTGTCGTCCAAAGCCTGGGTAAACCACTTTTCCGCGACCCCGACGTTCCCGGCGTCCAGACGGAATTTCCAAGTTCCCTCCAGCGGGAGCATGTTCTCCTCTGCCCGGGCGCAATGGCCGGCTGCGGCCAGCAGGAGCAGCACCAAGACGCTCCCAATGGCCATGATTGATGGTGTTGCCTTCTTCATGGGCGTGGATGTCAGCATGTATGAACTTCCGATCTCTGTGTGTTCCAACGCCCGCGCCAGCTCAACGAGCTTCTTTCGCGTTTTCTTTGACGTTTTCCGGCAGTACAGACGCGAAGCGGTAGGTGCCCGAACCGACCGCATAAACGACCGCATCGTTTTCTGTGCGCAAGAATGTCACGCCCTGGGCTTTGGCCGCAGGCGTGTCGGATTCCGTCACGGCGGCGGCCTGCTTCGCCGGCACATACACCGTCGCGGTGGTATTGGGCGGAATGGTGACGTCCAGCGTCAACCTGCCCTCGGCGCGTTGCCAGTTGCTTAGGATGCGGCCGCGCACGGAATTGTAGCTGCACTTCACCCACTGCAAATCCGCCACGGGTTGTGGACGGATGACGATCCGGTCAAATCCGACCGCTTGCGGATCTGCCTGGATGCCGCCCAGCCAGTTGATGAACCACTGGCTGACCGAACCAAACATCGGGTGATTATGCGAATGGACGTCTTGACTCAAATCCCAATGCTCCCACAGCGTCGTGGCGCCATTGGCGAGCATCCAGCCCCAGCCCGGGAACGTGGGTTGTGCCACGATGGCGTGGGCCACATCCGCGTGTCCTTCGCGCGATAACACATCCAGCATGAACTTTGTGCCCATGATGCCGGTGGACAGGTGCCCCTTGCCGGCGCCGCGTATATCTTCCAGCAGAACCGCCAGCGCCTTGCCCCGTTCGGCCGCCGGCACAAGGTCCGAATACAGCGCGAACGCCTGGCTGGCCTGCGTGCCGGGTGCTGCCTGGGCGGTGGCTGCGTCAAAAAACTTGTGTTGATAGGCCAGCCGCGACTTTTCGGCGATGGCGGCAAACGTCGCTGCATCCTCCGTATGCCCCAGCGTCCGCGCCAGACCCGCCAGAAGCTGGGCACTTTGGTAAAACAGCGGCGTTACCATCGGGCCCGCCGGCCTGGGCGTCAGCGACTCATGATCGCTCAAGCCCGCAGTAATGATGCCATCGGGATATTTCTGGGCCACCAGCAGCAGCCAGCGTTTGGCCGCGGCGTATTGTTCCTGGACCAGGCGTGCGTTGCCATAGTAGCGATACTCTTGCGCTAAGAGCAGTGGATGCGCCATGGCCCAACCCACGCCGCAATACTGGATGCCCACAAACGGAGCCGTGTCGGTCAACAGGCCTTCCGGGCGGGCACTATCGCCGAAATCAGTCGCGGCCTTGGCATAGAAACTTGCCATGTCGAAGTTCAGCATCAGCGCCTCGCTGGTGGCGACGATGTCGCCGCCGTAGCCGAACCGTTCGCGATGCGGACAATCCGATTGCACGCTGAACAGGTTGGATAAGAAGGTGCGCCGGCAGATCGCTTGAATCTGGTTGAACAGCGGGTTCGAGCAGGCAAACGCGCCCGCGTCGGGCACATCGGCACTCAAGGGCATTCCGGTGACGGCATCCAGCGTCAAGGCGTGATCCAGCCCGGTAACCTCGACATACCGGAAACCGTGGAACGTGAAGCGCGGCAGATAGGTTTCCTCGCCCATGCCCCGCGCCATGTAAGTATCGGTCTGCCAGGCGACATCCGGCGCGCCGGGCCCGCCGATGCTTTCTTCCACTCCCTCCCGGTTCTTGTGCCGGCCTTTGATCTGGCCGGCCACGCTGGTCAGCGGGTTCAGTGACCCGTCCGGGTTTAATAACTCGCCATAACGCAGGACGATCTTCGTTCCGGCGGGCGCGTGGAAACGGAAGGCTGCCCAGCCGGAAAAGTTCTGACCCAGATCGTAGATAAATATGCCAGGTCCCGGTTCGGTCACGCGTACCGCGGGAAATTTTTCACGCACCCGAATCGGCGGCTGCGGTTGCGCCTGTAATTGGCCGATCGGTTCGGCGGCCAGTTGCGGCGCACGCCATGTGGCGTCGTTGAAGCCGGTCGCATCCCAGCCCGGCAAATCCTGGCGCGCATCATAAACTTCACCCAGATAGATGCTGTTGCGGCGCATCGGTCCATCGGCCACTTTCCAATTGGCATCGCTGGCCAGAGACTGCGTTGCGCCATCAGTAAATTCCACATTGAGCTGCGCGATGAACCGTGGCCGTCCAATCGCCAGATGGTTGCGCAAATTCCGATTGCCCCACATCCGCAACGGCAGTGGATTCCACCAGCCATTGCCCAGCGTCACGCCCAGGCAGTTGCCGCCCTGGTGCAACAGACCACTGACATCGTAAGTGCTGTAAAACACGCGCTGGCCAAACATGGTCCAGCCAGGATCAAGCATCTGATCCCCGACCCGCTGGCCGTTGAGGCGCGCCTCATAGTAGCCTGGCGCACTGATGTAAAGTCGGGCACGGCGAATCGTCTTGGCCAGGTTTAATTCACGCCGAAAAAGCGGTGCCGGATCTTCCTTGTAAAAATCCTCGTCCTTGCTCGGATTGACTTTGCCATCATTGATCCACTGGCCTTTCCAATCACCGCCCTGGAGCAAGCCCATCTCCCACCACATCGGCTCACTCCAGGCCGACGGCTGGTCGTCCTGATCCCATGCCCGGACTTTCCAATAGCAGGATTGCCCGGAGCCCAACGGTTTGCCGGCATAAAGAATCCCAACCTGCTCGCGGCTGGTCACCTTGCCGCTGTCCCACAGGTCGCCTTGGTCGGCCGCAAGCCGATCTGGCGAACTGGCCACGAGAACCTGATAGGCGGTCTGCCGCTGGCCGCGCCGGGCGGATTCCATCACCCAACTCAGCCGCGGTTGCGGCACGTCAATGCCCAGCGGATTGGCGCGGTATTCACAGCGCAGGTTCGTCAAGTCCGCCGCGTGCAGCGCCGCCAGCGGTGCCACCAGAAGGGCGATGCATACGATAAGCAGCGATCGGGTCATAATAGAAAATACCACCTTCTTATTGCGCGTTACGTTGAACCCCAACCGTAAGCTATGGCCGGCGAAGTGATAACGCAAGTGATTCTTGATTCCCCGGAGCCGCCTTGGTCTGCATCCCGATGGCCCGAGATGCCCCCGCCGGATGGAGGGGCGTCTGGGTGGCCCAGGGCGGTTACCCGCCCCAGGCTCTCACGGACCCGCACGTGCGTGCATTAACGCATTGGGCTTTCCAGTCAGGGAGCCCTCTTCAGGGATTGGCATGCCAGCTGGCGAGCCTGCATCAGCGCGAACAGACCCGCCTTGGCAAAGATATGGTTGGGCCAGCGTTGATGATCGGAACCACGGCCACGACCACGGCCTTGACGTCGTTTGCGTAGAATACTCCGCAGCTTGCCGAGCGTCCTAAAGGTCTGGGCTTCGCCCTTACCTAGCAGGCTCGCCGTCGCATCCGGCCGAATCGAGTTCATCTGGGCAGGTTAGTCACTGCCCGCGTTACGGACTGGTCATTCACCTCTCCCCGCGCGCCGGGACTCTCCACCTCGTCTCGCGACGACGCAGTTACTTTTGGTTACGGGCCGGAGGACGTATGCCCGGCGGGGACTTCCACCCCGCTAATCGTGTACACTCTCAGACGCACGAGGCCTCGCCTGCCGGACGGGACCGGCTCATCCGTGCCCCATTGCCAGACACCAGACTCGCCCGGCAGGCGAGGCCTACAAACGCCGACCGCTGTAGGTCCCGTCTGCCGGACGAGACCGGGACCAATGGTAACGCGTTGCCAGACACCCGTCGCGTCTGCATCGCCGACTTTGACCACATGGCCATCCACCTTCTCGTCGATCGCCGCAATCGCCACATTTACTAGCGCGTGTTGGCAAAGGGCAAGGACCGGACCTTGACCATCGGTACGCTGGACAACGACCACCTCTTCGTTCGACAAGCCCGGCGAGTGCGTGGGCTTTGCCGCCACGGTGTCGTCCTTCACCGGCTGGCACCCACCAGAAAAGCCGGCCACGACCGACCATTTCCAACATGTTCCCCGTAGCCCCACTGGTAGGAATTTCGATTTTCACGAATGTTTAGCCGAAACGCGAAGGACAAGCCAAGGGGCGGGGGGTATTTGGAATGTCTTTGATGAATTTCAATTTGGCAAAATCGCGGTACAAACGGTATGCTCTTACCATGACAACGATTACTGAAATTGAGCGTGCCGTTGAGCATTTGTCTCCCGAGGAATTACAAGCATTCCGGACATGGTTTGCCGAACGCGACGCGGCAGATTGGGACCAACAGTTTGATGCGGATGTGGCTGCGGGCAAGCTCGATGCGCTGGCCGAGCAAGCGATCCGTGAACTACGGGCTGGACGGTGTACGGACCTGTGAGGCACCGGGCGACACCACACTTTTGGCAACACTACCAAACTCTGACTCCAGAGATGCGCCGGCTTGCCGACGCCGGCTATGAGTTGCTCAAGGCCGACAATCGGCACCCATCTCTTCATCTCAAGAAAGTCGGACGTTTCTGGTCCGTCCGAGTTGGCCTCCATTACCGGGCACTGGCCGTGGAAGAGGGCACCGATCTGCTTTGGTTCTGGATCGGTCACCACTCTGAATATGACCGACTTATTGGGAAACAATAGCCGTCACGCGGTTGGCAGTTATTGGCTCCGGGCGAGCCGAGGCTCGTGAGCGGCTGAAAGGTTTTTGTGAAAGTGTGGCCGAAACGGGAAGCACCAGCCGGGGGGCGGGGGGTTTATGGCAGCCTCCAGGTATTTAACCATTCTGGGCGGGACAGCGTTCTACCTATCGGCGGCCGCATCAACTCCAGAGCCGTTGCCGCCCGAGGGGTCCGTTCCGCCGCTACCACCGTCGCGCAATCCGTTGCTCACAGACAAAAAAGCCACGGCCGGTACTGGCCGTGCTCATAACCGGACTGCAAGCCACCCGCACGGCGGCGCTCTGTGGACGCCTGCCGATAGCTCACGTTCTGACCCCCGCCGCCTGAGCGTGGCTCATACAACAGTAGGTGACTCGATCTCGCCTTTCTTAGACCATCCCCGGAGCACGCCGCCGCCGGCATGTACAGCTTCTGCGATCAAATCACAAACGTCCAGTAGAAACCGCACGTCGTCCGACAGCGATGCCGCCTTCGTATCACTCAGCACAACAGCCCACACGTCGTTGCTTGGAGTCGGCGCGGCAGCTTCATACTGTGCGAGGACATCATCTTTACGGGCTGAACCCGATCCTGGCCCACGGAGCGAAGACGCGGCGATCCATTCTTTCAGCCGGTCATCTTTTACACGTTTGCGTGCGAGATCGTGAAGACGTGTCTCAATTTCTTGACGTATTCTAGCAATTACCAACGTACGTTCTTCGCTATCTTCGGCGGGAGTTGTTGGTTGCCAAGCTACGAACGAATGCCGCAGCGCACCCGCGCAAAGCCGTGCCGCAGGTCGCCGCATTTCAGGAATCTGCCCACCGTTTTATCAATGACCGGCCGCCAGTAGCCATACCGCCGCTACAAAAGGCTCGGGATCGTCCAAATTGGGCGCTTCGATCCGCCGCAGCCGAAATTTCGCACAAATTAGTTTTCCCAACCAAACAGGCGGCTAACCAATGCCAACAGCGCGGTCCCCGCACCTCCAGTACCGCGTTTTCAGCCCCAGAAACCGAAGAATGCCAACGTCCGATAACTAACCTAACAAAAACCGCGTTTTTGACCCTGAAAACCGAACAGTGCCAACCCCGCCCCCGCCAGTTGGCACCCTTTGAATGGCATTCTTTAACTGCCGATACCTTCCGTTACCGGGTCCCAGACGGTATAAGGTTAACCCTTGATGACGTTACGCTGATTCGCACTTACTGCCGAATAGCACTATTGCCACGGAGGGCCGCATGATCGTCACCACACACGTTTCCACCATTGCCACGGAACTGAACATCAAACCCACCCAGGTGGGCGCGGTGGCCACCTTGCTGGAAGATGGCGGCACGGTGCCGTTTATTGCCCGCTACCGCAAGGAAGCCACCGGCACGCTCGATGAGGTCGCAATTACCGCGATTCGCGACCGGCTGGAACAACTGGCCGCGCTCGATGCGCGGCGCAAGGCGATCTTGGAGAGCCTGGCAGAACGCAAGCTGCTGACTGACGCATTGCAGGGCGCCGTTGATGGTGCCGCAACGCTCACCGCCTTGGAAGATATCTACCTCCCCTACCGCCCCAAGAAACGCACGCGGGCCACCATTGCCAAGGATGCCGGCCTGCAACCGCTGGCCGATGCCATTTATGCCGGGCAGGAAACCGTGGATCCCGAGGTGCTGGCGGCCGGTTACGTCAATAAGGAAAAGGGCATCGAAACCGCAGAGGCGGCGCTGGCCGGGGCGCGCGACATTATCGCCGAGCTCATCAACGACCACGCCGCCACCCGCGCCGCCCTGCGCGACCTGTTTGCCAAACAGGGCGTGATGAAAAGCACCGTGATCACCGGCAAGGAAGAGGAGGGGAGCAAGTACAAGGACTACTTTGCGTGGGAGGAACCAATTGCCAAGGCGCCCAGCCACCGCATTTTGGCGGTGCGCCGCGGGGCCGAGGAAGGCATCTTGTATTTTCGCATTGCCCCGCCGGAAGAAACGGCACAGGCCATCGTCGAAAACCTGCACGTGCAGGGCAATGCCCCGGGCAGCGACCAGGTGCGCCTGGCGGCACACGATGCGTACAAGCGCCTGCTGAGCATGTCGATGGAGACGGAAATCCGCCTGGCCAGCAAGAAGCGTGCGGATGAGGAAGCCATTCGCGTGTTTGTCCAGAACCTGCGCGAACTGCTGCTGGCCAGCCCGCTGGGGCAAAAGCGCCTGCTGGCCATCGACCCGGGCTTTCGCACCGGCTGTAAGACCGTGGTGCTTGATGCCCAGGGCAAGCTGCTGCACCACGATGTGGTCTACCCCGACCAGGGAGCCCACCAGACGGCCGCGGCCGCTCAGACCATCCGCACGCTGGTGGAAAAACATGGCATCGAGGCGATCGCCATCGGCAACGGCACCGGCGGGCGCGAAACGGAAACTTTTGTGCGGCAACTGGGCCTGCCGACGGCGGTGGCGGTTGTCATGGTCAACGAAAGCGGGGCAAGCATCTACAGCGCCAGCGCCGTGGCCCGCGAAGAATTTCCCGACCTGGACCTGACCGTGCGCGGCGCGGTGAGCATTGGCCGGCGCCTGGCCGATCCGCTGGCGGAGCTGGTGAAGATCGACCCCAAATCCATCGGCGTGGGCCAGTACCAGCACGATGTGGACCAGGACCTGCTGAAAAAATCGCTGGACGACACGGTGGTCAGTTGCGTCAATGCCGTCGGCGTGGAGGTTAACACCGCCAGCAAGGAGCTGCTGACCTACGTAAGCGGCCTGAATCCGACGATTGCCGAAAACATCGTGGGCTACCGCAATGCCCATGGGGCCTTTAAGACCCGGCAGGAACTTTTGGAAGTACCGCGCCTGGGGCCCAAGACCTTTGAACAGGCGGCGGGCTTTTTACGCATCCGGCAGGGCCCGCATCCGCTGGATGGCTCGGCGGTGCACCCGGAGCGTTATGGGCTGGTGGAGCAAATGGCCCGCGACCTGGGCTGTACCATTGCCGACCTGATCCAGGATCCGGCCCGGCGCGCCAAAATTGATAAGCAGAAGTATGTCAGCGCCACCGTCGGTCTGCCCACGCTCACAGATATCGTCGGGGAGCTGGCCAAGCCGGGTCGCGACCCGCGCAGCGCCTTTGAAGCGTTCAGCTTTGCACCGGGCCTGAGCAAGGTCGAGGACTTGAGCCCGGGCATGAAACTGCCCGGCATCATCACCAACGTGACCGCTTTCGGCGCGTTTTGCGATGTCGGCGTGCACCAGGACGGCCTGATCCACATCTCGCAACTGGCCGACCGCTTCATCAACGCCCCGTCCGATGTGGTCAAGGTGCAGCAGCGCGTGCTGGTGACGGTGCTGGAAGTGGATATCCCGCGCCAGCGCATTTCGCTATCCATGAAACAAGGTGCCGGCCAAAAGCCCCCGGCCACGCCGGGGCAGAAGCACAGTCCCACGACACCGGCGCCCAAAGCGGCCGCGCCGCGTCCCAAACCAGCCCCCGCTCCGGCCGCTCCGCAGGAAGGGTGGTTTAGTTCTGCCTTGAAGCAAGCGAAGAAGAAGTGAGCGCGGGGCGCAAGGGGGGGGGATGGCCGTTCTTCGATTATTTATGGTGTGCCCCCAGCCCCGTGGCGCCCCATTGCCACCGGCAATAACCCGGCGTACCATGCGTTAATACCCTGCTGCTGACCCGGGCGGGCCTGAATCCTGCCGGGTGGGCGCACGGGCACCAGCCCCTGCACAAGGGCCATCAAATTTTGATCGGAAATACTATGCCCACAAAAAACTATCGGCACGTGGCACGCTATCTGGTTGTCGCCTTGGGACTCTGGAGCGCGGGATTTTACATCCCCGCCCGTGCGGAGTCCGCCAATCCCTACGCCGCCATCGCCAAACGGGAGTATGGCACCGCCCAGGAGGAACTGGCCGCCATCGACCTGGAAATACAAGCCGCCAAGGCCGACCAGTACCCCGCCATCGAGGCCAAGTTGCTCGCCGTGCTTGCCACGCCCGACGCCACCATGCCCGGCAAGCAATATGTCTGCCAGGCGCTGCGCTGCGTCGGTTCGGACCAGTGTATTGCGGCCGTCAGCAAGCTGCTGGCCGACGAAAAACTCACGCACGCCGCCCGCCTGGTGCTGCTGGCCCTGAACGATCCGGCGGCCGATGCGGCGCTCCGGCAGGCCCTGGGCACCACCCAGGGCAACGTTCGTGTGGGCATCATTAATACGCTGGGCGATCGCAAGGATACCGCCGCTCTCCCGGCCCTGGCCGCGCTGCTGGCCGGCAACGATGAACCGACCGTGCGCCAAACCCTCAACGCGATCGGCAAGATCGGCGGGACCGCCGCGGCCGATGTGCTCGAACACGCCACGGTGGCCGCGGCCCTCCAAGACGCCTGGGCCAGCGCCGCCCTGCGCTGTGCGGCCAGCCTGGCCGGCGCCGATGCCGCCCGGGCCGACAAAATCTATCGCACCCTCTTCGCCGGCGCCTATCCCGGTTCGGTGCGCGCTGGCGCCTTTGCCGCCATCGTCCAGGCCGACAAGGAACAGGCGGTGCCCACCATCATTAAACTGCTGGGCGACAGCGATAAGGATCTGCGCCGTGCCGCCCAAGCCGCGGTCGTGGCCGTGCCCGGCAACGCCGCCACCAAGGCCCTGGCCCAGGCGATCGCAACACTGGAGCCCGCGGGCAAGGCCGCCATGCTGGCCGCCCTGGCCGCCCGCGGCGATGCCGCCGGCGTAGCCGATCTGGTCAACACGCTGGCCGCCGACGCCAATGCCGTCGTGCGCCTTGCCGCCATCAAAGCGCTGGCCCGCCTGGGCGATGCCGCCAGCGTTCCGGTGCTCGCCGCGGCGCTCAAAGACAGCACGTTGGCCCCGGATGCGACCGCCACCCTCAGCGACCTGCAGGGCCCGGGCGTGGTCGAAGCGCTTATCCAGCAGGTTCCGTCGGGCGAGACGAACGTTCGCGTCGCGCTTCTGGGCGTGCTCGCCGACCGGCACGAGGCCGCCGCACTGCCGACCCTGCGCACGGTGATCCTTGATGCCAACCCCGCGGTGCGCCGCGCCGCGTTCAAAACCCTGGGATCCTTGGGCGTGGCGGAGGATTTTTCGCCCTTGCTGGCCCTGCTGCTCGAGGAGAAGAACAAGGCGGATGCCGATCCGATCAGCGATGCCATGGGCGCCATCTGCCGCCGCCAGACCGACAAATCCGCGCTCTGCCAGACCGTACTCGCCGCCCTGCCCACCGCTTCCGAATCCTGCAAAATTCATCTCTTTGGCGTGCTGGCGATCACCGGGGATGATAAGGCCCTCCAGGGCTTGCGCACGGCCCTCACCGGGTCGGCGGATCTGCGCAAAGCCGCCATCCGCGCCATGGGCAACTGGACCAACGCCGCGCCTATGGCTGATCTGCTCCAGGCCGCCAAGGACGATACCGACAAGGACGCCGCCAACCATATCCTGGCGTTGCGCGGCTACATCAATATGGCTGGGTTGCTCACCGGCCCGGCGGCCAAAAAACTCCCGGCCTACCAGGAGGCGATGACCCTGGCCACCCGGACCGATGAAAAGCGGCTGGTACTGGCCGGCCTGGCCGATGTCGCCGATGTGGGCGCCCTCCAGATGGTCGAACCGTTCCTGGCCGAAAAATCGCTTAAGACCGAAGCGTTGCTGGCCTACGAAAGCATTGCCGAGGCGATCGCCGGCCGCAAACCCGCCGTCGCCAAAGAAGCCTTGCAGCGCGTCATCAAAGAATCCAGCGACCGCAAGCTGCGCGACAAGGCCACCAAGGCCTTGGGAAAAATCAAGAAGTAACCCTTTATTTACTTGCGTAATGTGCAATAGCTGCACGGGAGTCATGACTATGGATCACCACACAGCGCCTAAACCCCGGCTTTCGCCGGTCAGCCGGCGTGCGTTTCTTAAGGCGTCGGCCGCCGCGCTCGCGTTCCCCTATTTGATCCCGGCCTCCGCGCTGGGCAAGGATGGCCGGCCGGCCCCCAGCGAGCGCATCGTGATGGGCGGCATCGGCATCGGCAACCAGGGCGGCAGCGACCAGGGCAACTTCCTGGGACGCGATGATGTGCAGTACGTCGCCGTGTGCGATGTGCGGCAGGAATACCGCCTCAAGGCCCAGAACCGCGTGAACGATAAGTATGGCGACAAGGGTTGTAAAGCCTACCTGGACTTCCGGGAACTCCTGGCCCGCCCCGATATCGATGCCGTCCACATTGCCACGCCCGACCATTGGCACGCCGTTGTCGCCATCGCCGCCTGCCGCGCCGGCAAGGATGTCTATTGCCAGAAGCCCGAATCACTGACCATTCGCGAAGGCCGGGCCATGGTCCAGGCGGCGCGGCGCTTTGGCCGCGTCTTCTCCGGCGGCAGCCAGCGCGTCATGGGCGACCATATGCCCGTTGTACAGCAGTGCTGGGGCGGCCAAAGCGGCACGCCCAAGGAAATTTTTGTCACCTGTGGCGACCCGCCCAAGCCCTGCTACCTGGGCGGCGAACCGGTGCCCGATGGCATCGAATGGGATATGTGGCTGGGCCCCGCCCCCGCCGTCCCCTACCATCCCTACCGCATCAGCGGATCGTTCGCCATTAACGGCACCAGTTGGCGCTCCTGGCGCGACTATTCCGGCGGCGGCATGACCGACTGGGGCGCCCACCGTTTCGGCGCTGCCATGTTTGCCAGCAACAAAATGGAAGAAGGCCCCGTCGCCGTGTACCCGCCCGACGGCAAGGATTACAAGCAGCTCACCTACAAGTTTGCCGACGGCATGCTGCTGCACCACAACGGCGGCAAATCCGCGGTGGATGTGGTCTTTGGCGGCCCGCCGGTCCCCGCTCGCGCCGTTCCCAAGTACAAGGGCACCGGCGGCATCTATGGCGATTTTATCCACTGCGTGACCACGCGTGAAAAGCCCTTCCGCGATATCGAGCGCGCCCACCGCACCGCGACCGTCTGTCACCTGGGCAACATCGCCTACCTGCTCAATCGCCCGCTCCAGTGGGATCCGGTTAAGGAAGAATTCATCGGCGACGAAAACGCCAACCGCTTCCTGGACCGCGCCCGCCGCGAGCCCTGGACGATCTGACCCCGCCCCCATGAATGCAACAAGGGCCGAGTCGCACCCGCGCCTCGGCCCTTTTCTATTGGGCTTGTGCGTTCCTCCGGCCGTCACCGGTCCGTTCCGCTCCCGCCTGACGTGCCGCCCTCCCGGGTGCCTGCCAAGTGCGTTGGGTTCTTTTCAATACAACCCCGCCGGTCTCCTTGGCAGGTTGGTTTGGGCTATCTTTTAATGACCACCGCCGTATTGTATGGGGGAGCCGCAGTATTCCCGCAGCGCCCGTACATTTTCCACCGGCGTATCGCGCGGAATCTCGCAACCGGCACCCACGATGTACCGCGCCCCGGCCTGCTGATGGCATTGGGCGATCGCCGCCCGCACCGTTTCGGGCGTGCCGTTGCGCAGCACGGCCACCGGGTTGATATTCCCCAGCAGCACCTGCCGCGGCCCCATCTGCGCGCGGGCGTCATCCAGCGGGCTCAGGGAATCCAGATCCACCATATCGCAACCCAGGCGCCCCATGCCCCCCAAGATCGTCCGCGTGTTGCCGCAAATATGCAGCCGGACCCGTGTCCCCATGGCATGCAGACCATCGACCAACTGCTTCTCATAGGGCCATACAAATTGTTCGTAAATCTCCGCCCCCACCAGGGATGCGGCCGCATCCCCCACGCCAATCAGGTCCGCCCCCGCCTCCACCTGCGCCCGGGCAAACCGCAGCGCCAGTGCCACGTTAAAACTCATCAGGTCCCGTACAAACGCAGGATCGTCATAGAAATCCAGCATGATGGTATTGATGCCCCGAAAATCCGCGGCATACGCACACGGCCCTTCCACCCACCCCTCGATCAGCAACTGCCCCCCCACGCGCTGGCGGAACAATTCCATGGCCTGCACGCGATCGTACATGCGGCCGGGGCGGCAGGGATCCGGTATCCGCAGCCGGGCCAGCGCCATGGGATCTTCCAGCAGGGCGTGCGTTTCATCAATGGCCGGCGGCTGATTGTCAAAGTAAGCCACCGTGGCACCCAGGTCCGCCGCCTCGCGCGCCGGGTCGGAAATGCCCGAGACGTAATCGAAGCCAAATTCCTCCGCCACGCGCAGTTGGGCCGCCACGAGCAACCGGAAGTCGCGGGCATAGCGTCCATAGGGCACGCCGAGCCGATCGGCCGCAAACATCATCGTAATGGGCATCAGCGGCAGGCGATCCACCCCCTGCCCGTCGAGCATCGCCAGCACCCGCGCGCGTGACGTCATGGTTTTATGCCTCTAATACGCTTCTGCCTTCTGCCTTCTGGATTCTGCATTCTCGTCCTTACAAACTCCATCCCTGTCGGTACTCCGTCTTCACAAACTTATTGGCGTCGGCATTGTTCGTGACTTTCATGGCCGCGGCGTCCCAGTCGATCCGTCCATCGACGCGCTTGGCCAGGTTGCCCAGCAGGCAGATTTCCGTCAGCGCCGCGGCATACTCAAAGTGGGCGCCGGCGGGTTTGCCTTCCTTGCAGGCGCGGATCCAATCCTGGTGATGGCCGCCCTTGATGCGCTCGAGCGTCTTGGCGGGCCGCTTGTAGGCTTGCATGGCGCTTTCGGGAATTATGCGCGGGCTTTGCCCATAGACCCCGCACATGATCTTGCCCTTGTCGCCCTTGAACAGCACGCCGCCTTCCGGATCGACAAAGGATCGGCCATCTTCGAGTTCCGCCGGCCGGGGCGGACGGGTTCCCTCGAACCAGGTGAGCTTGAGCGGCGGCAGGTCGCCCCGCGCCGGGAACTGGTAGGTCACAATAGCCGAAAGCGGGTGCGTATCGGCATTGAGGCCGCAGGATGTGGCATCAATGCTGGTGGGCATGCCCAGTTTGAGCGCCATAAAGACCGAGTCGAGCGTGTGGGCGCCGCGATCGCCCATCATGCCGTTGCCAAAATCCCACCAGGCGCGCCAGCGTGCCGGGTGGTACGTGGGGTGATAGGGCCGCTCCGGGGCGGGTCCCAGCCACAGGTCCCAGTTCAGGTTCGGGGGCACGGCGGGCTTCTCGGTCGGGCGGCGGCCCAGGGTCGAGCTCCAGTATTCATGCCCCCAGGGGTAATAGCTCAGCGAACACCAGGCATCGACTTCGCGGATGGTGCCGATGGCGCCGTCGGCGATCCATTCGCAGATCAGCCGCAGGCCTTCGCCGGAATGCCCCTGGATGCCCATCTGCGTGGTCACGCCGGTTTCCCGGGCGATCCGGGCCAGCGTGCGGGCCTCGTAGATATCGTGACATAAGGGCTTTTCGCAGTACACGTGCTTGCCGGCGCGCATGGCGGCGGCCGCGATGACCGCGTGCGTATGATCGGGCGTGCCGATCACCACCGCGTCGATATCCTTCTGCTGTTCGAGCATCTGGCGATAGTCGGCGTAGATTTTGGCCTGGGGGTATTTTTTGAAGGTGGGCGCGGCCAGGTCCGGATCGACATCGCAGAGCGCCACAATATTTTCGCTCTCACAGTTGGCCACATCGTGGCCGCCCTGGTGGGCCACCCCAATGCCGGCAATGTTGAGCTTCTCACTGGGCGCCACATGGCGTGGCCCGCCGAGCACATGCCGGGGCAGGATGGTAAACGCCGCCGCCAGGGCTGCCGTACCAGCCGCCGTGCCCAGGAAATCGCGCCGCGTGGGGTTGGGGTTACCCATGGGTATGCTCCAGATAAACGGAATGAAAGGTCGCCCGGCGCGGCCTAGCTGCCGGCTCTTGGCCCGGCGAAGGGTATTAGCGTTCCGCGACACATTTGCGCAAATAACGTCCAACGCCCCGCTTGGTGCTATAATATATTGCTGTATACATCAACGGTTTTTTAGCGCCACGAGACGCCGCCAGTGCCTACTCTTCTATCCGGGCCACGGGCCAATTGCAAGCGCCAAGCCGCGTTCCCGGCGCTGCGGGCCAGGGCGAACGCATATAAAGCAATGTCGATTTAACCAGAATAAAACATTCGCGCCCGCGAATTGCGCTCGCGTGCGATATGGTGTAAAGTCGTGACCTTGTGGTGGTGGTCGCGCGGCTTC
>Ga0316217_10000721_pt1 | contig 45760 bp, 41 predicted proteins | sample 1anoAmetaG_FD_203633 | JGI IMG/M metagenome (GOLD analysis project Ga0316217, IMG submission 203633) | Freshwater microbial communities from Trout Bog Lake, Wisconsin, USA - 1anoA | ecosystem: Environmental > Aquatic > Freshwater > Lake > Hypolimnion/Profundal zone | place: USA: Wisconsin...
TCTCGACGACGAACTCGGGCATGCGCCGGTTGATCTCGCCGGCCAGGGCGATGAACCGGGTGTTGAAATTGAACTCCCGGGCCTTCCATTCCAGGTAGTGGGGATCCAGGGGGATGCAATGGCCGCCGACCCCGGGGCCGGGATAGAAGGGCATGATCCCGAAGGGCTTGGTAAAGGCGGCGTCCAGCACTTCCCAGACGCTGAGCCCCATCCGGTCGCAGAGCAGGGTCAGTTCGTTCACCAGGGCGATGTTCACCGCCCGGAACGTGTTCTCGAAGACCTTGGTCAGCTCCGCCGCGCCGGCGCTGGACACCTCCACGACGGTGAGGATGGTCTTGCGGTAGAAGGCCGCGGCCACCTGCCGGCTGAAGGGGTCGCTGGCCCCCACCACCTTGGTGGTGTTCTTGGTGGTGTAGCGCGCGTTGCCGGGATCCACCCGCTCGGGGCTGTGGGCCAGGAAGAAGTCGACGCCGGCCTTCAGGCCCCCGGCCTCCAGGATCGGCTTCATGAGTTCGTCCGTGGTGCCCGGATAGGTGGTGCTCTCCAGGCTGATCAGCTGGCCCGGGCGCAGGCGCCTGGCGATCTCCCGGGTCACCCGCTCCACATACTGGAGGTCGGGGTTCAGGTTCTTGTTCAGCGGGGTCGGCACCGCGATGACGATGGCGTCCATGCCGGCCAGGCGGTCCATGTCCCCGGTGGCCCGGAGCGTGCCCTCGGATACCAGTTTCCGCAGGTCCTCGTCCTTGACGTCGTCGATGAAGTTGTCGCCCGCGTTCACCCGCTCCACCCTGCGGGCATTCTGGTCGAAGCCGAGCACCTCGAACCCGACCTTGCCCTTCTCGACGGCGAAGGGCAGGCCCACATAGCCCAGTCCGACGACGCCGACCTTGGCGGTCGCGTGCTCGATCTTCCCGAGCAGTTCCTGGACCAGGTTTTCCGTAGTTTTCAAAGCGGTTGCCATGACTGTCTCCCGAGCGGGTGGGTGATCAGCGACCGAGGGGGACCCCTTCGGGAACGTAATGGATATGGACTTCCCGGCCCATGAACGCGGATTCGTACAGCGCGTTGATGATCTCCACCGACTTGCGGCCTTCCAGGCCCGCCAGCATGGAGTTCCGCCCGCTGTCCAGGGATTGCAGCACGTGCTGGTAGTACGGCAGGTGGCCGAAACCATAGACGTTCGGCGGGTTGGTGATGAGGTTGTGGATCTCTTCATCCTCCGGCCGGGGTTCGACGAAGTTCCAGGTGACCGGCTTGTTCACCGAGAAGCCGCCGATGACCACGGAGGCCTTTTCGCCCAGAAGGGAGATGCTGCCCTCCAGGTCCGCGGGCCGGGTGGCGGTGGTGGCCTCCACGACCCCCAGGGCCCCGCATTTGAACTTCAGCACCGCCACCCCGGTGTCGTCCGCCTCGATCCTGGCGAGCCTCGTGGCCACGTAGGCCTTCACGCTGTCCACCGGTCCCAGCAGCCACTGCAGCAGATCGATGTGGTGGCTGGCCTGGTTGGTGAGCACCCCGCCGTCCTGCTTCCAGGTGCCGCGCCAGGCATCATGGTCGTAGTAGGCCTGGTTCCGGGCCCAGCGGATGCGGACCGTGCCCAGCACCAGCCTGCCGAAGCGCCCCTCGTCCACCGCCTTCTTCAGGGCGACGATGGGCGGGTTGAACCGGTTCTGCTTCACCACGAAGAGCTTGGTGCCATGCGCTTCGCAGGTCTCGATGAAGCGGTCGGCGTCCACCAGGGTCAGGGCCATGGGCTTTTCCACGATCAGCACCGGCACATGGGGCGCCAGCAGGCAGCCCAGGCTGGCGTGCAGGCCCGAATCGGTGAGGATCGAGATGATGTCGGGCTTGAGTTCGCGGGCCATCTCGAGGGCGTCGGTGAAGGCCGGCACCCCGTAGGCCTGGGCGGCGGGCCGGACCCGGTCCTCGAGCTTGTCGCAGACGCCGACCAGCTTCAGTTCCGGGATCATGGCGATGACTTTCAGGTGCCGCTCCGAGATGCGGCCGCAGCCGACCAGGGCGATGGTTCTCATGCTTGTCCTCCGCTAGGCGTGTTCGGAAGTCGAGGCCTGCTTCTGATAGGCGTAGTAATAGGTGTAGTTGAGATATCCGGGCGTAGCGGTCTGGGGAGTCACGTCGTTGAAGATGAACCCCTTTGGCTGGATTCTCGCGATTTCGAGGCATTGCATGGCCGCCCGGATCTCGCCCAGTGGATGCCGGCCATCCTTGACCACCAGAAGCACCGAGCCCACCTGGGAGCCGATGATGACCGCGTCCGTGACGGCGAGGATGGGGGGAGCGTCGATGATCACGTAATCGTAGGCCGCACAGACCTCGGTCAGGAACGCCTCGAAGCGCGGCCCGGCCAGGAGCTTGGTGGGATCGGGCGGCAGGACGCCGGTGCTGATGAGGTCCAGTCCATGGGCGCGGTGCAGCGCCTTCTGCCAGGCCAGGCTGCCGGTCAGAATCTCGGAGAGCCCGTCCTTCCGGAGGGAAACGCCGAAGTCGCGGTGGAGCGTCCCCCTGCGCATATCCGCATCCACCATGAGCACCCTGGCCCCGAACTGGGCAAGGAGGATGGCGAAATTGGCGCTCACGAATGTCTTGCCGATGTCAGGCGAGGCTCCAGCGATCAGGATGGCGCGGTTGGGGCTGTCAACCAGGGTGAAATGGAGACTGGTACGCAGGCTCCGGAGGCTTTCCACGGCAAGGTCATCCGGACTGGCCGTGGTGAGCATGGTGTGCGGACCGTCCTTTCTCCTGGCCTTCCGGGTGAGGTTGTCCTGGTTGGCACTGTGGGGAATGGTGGCCAGCACTGGAAGGCCGAAATGAGCTTCTAATACCATCGGGTCCTTGATGCCGTGCTGGAATAGGGTATATCGCAGGAGGACCAGGCCACTTCCGGCGATGACCCCCAGGACCAAGCCCAGCCCGAGTATCAGGCTTTTCTTCGGTTTCACGGGATTCACGCTGGACATGGCGCGATCCACGATCCGCGCGCTCTCTGCTTCCCCGGCTTTTGCCATCTGCAATTGCTGCACGTTGAGTGTTTCGATGTTCATGAGTGCGGCGTACTGGTCCTGGTTCACTTGGACATCGCGTGTCAGGCGCAGAACTTCCTGCTGGGTTTGCGGCATGCTCTTTCCCTGGGCATCGAAGCGCTTCTTCTCTTCCTGGAGTTTGGCGATCTGTTGGTCGACCAGTACAACCACATCCGCCCGTTCCTGGTAGGTGCGGAGCAGTTCGGCCCGCTTCTGCCGCAAGGCGAGGATATCCCTTTCGATTTCAACCCCGCGGCTGAGCACCAGCCTGGCTTCCTCACCAAGGTCGACGGACCGGCCAGACCGGACCGCCTCAAGGAGCTGCTCGGAGCGCATCAGCTTGTTCTTCTGTATCTCCATCTGCTCCCGGACAAAGGCGAGCGTCTTGGAGGCTTCCTCAGTCTTTCTGCTGATGTTCATGTCGGTGTACTGGTCCATGATGGCGTTCAGGATGGCCTCGCCCATGGTGGGATCGGGGTATTCCAGCACCAGGGTCAGGACATTGGTGTCCTTGCTCTTTTCAGCAATGGTCAACCCGCCCCTGAGATCCTCGATGCAATCCTGGATGTGGGCCCGTTGCACATGGAACCGCTGACCGGCCTTGCCGGTCAAGCTCCTGACCTTGAGCACAATGGGCTGGCCCCCCCATGTGGCCTTCAGTTCATCACCCGGCTTGCCATGGGCCAGAATCTGGCCATCGGCGCTCAGCCAGCTGAACGTATCGCCCCCCTCGAGCTTCAGCGTGAAATCCGTCCCCGCCAGCGCATCGGGGACCTGGAATGTGTCCACTTCCGCGTGGGCTTCGGCCCTCCTGGACGGGATCCAGGCATCCGGTGAAAGCCGGCTGAATTCCGGGGCGACGATCAAATCCAGGTGTAGTGCGTTCACGACGCGCATCAACACCGTGCTGCTTTGCAGAATCTCCAGTTCCGTCTGGGCCTGGGCGCTTTCGTCGAAAACTCCTTCCACCCTGCTTTCCAAGGCCGAATTAGACCGGGTGCCCGTCTTGTTGTCGACTTTGAGCATGGCATTGATCCGATAGATGGGTGTCGCGTGCCAGGCATAGAACCCCGCCAGGAGTAGGAACGCGAGTGTGCACCCGAGGATGGCCCAAAGGCCGCCCCGAAGGATCGCAAGAAGCTCGCCCAGGGCCAAGCCTGAAGAATCCTGGGAGGGAGAAGAAGGGGTTGGGCTGCCATTGATTTTCAAGTCTTCACCTGGGATGCAAGTGCGTTGAGCCAGGGAGCAGGGGTTCTAGAGCAAGGATGCCGGGCGACTCATCATGGCCCGTCCCTTCCTTTGTCAAGTCGACCGAACATTTTGTTTCTCCATGCTATTTTTATATTTGAAAAAAAAGACCAAATGGTTGGGTTTGCCTTAATTTCCTGGAGGTGTGACGGCTGGCTAGGACTTTCCGTGTGAGGCTCAGCCGGCCGGTAGTCGAATATTGGGAACATAATAGCCGGTGACACCCAATGTTTGAAGAATTATCCATGTCATTTGCACTGGTCTTCCATTTTTGGTGGGGAGACCTGCCCGCCCGTGCTTGCCGGCCCTGCTCCGGCCGGCCGGACCCGAAGCGTCTTTCCGGGAGCAGGTCTCGCATCCCTATCTCCGGGCCAGAAAAACCAGCCGGCCCTGGCCGCGATACCTTGTCGAGGGCGCCCTGGGATCCCGCAGGACGGCTTCGTTCGTAGTGGCCTGGACAATCGTCAGGCCTGCCGCAGTGATCTCGCGCCGAAGTTCGCCAGGGCGGAACCAGTGGGAGCGAGGCCGATCAGCCGCCGAAGCCCATTTCAATTCACGGGAATCCTTGAAAAGCTTGTCGCCTCTCTCCATTCTCCATGGATTGTAGAGCGTGTGGAACACCCCTCCAGCCATGATCCACAGGCAATGCAGATAACTGTGGTAAATCGAAGTTGCTTCCACCAGCACCATCCCGCCTGGCTTGAGAACGCGGCGGGCCTCAGCCATGGCATTTTGTCTCACCGCCCTGGGCGTGATGTGGCCGTAGACATTCTCAAACATCAGCACGGCTTCGAACTGCTGGTCTGCGAACGGCATGTCCTCAGCCCACCCGAGCACGAAGTTTATCCCGCAACCGCCCTCGGCGTTGCGCTCCTCGGCTATCGCCAGAAGTTCCGGAGTACAGTCAAGGCCGCTGATGTGGCGGTAGCCGAGTTGATGGAGGGCCAGGGCCTCTCTGCCTCCACCGCAACCCACGACCAGGATGTTCGCCTCCTGATCAGGGAAATATATTTGGATGAGAAGCGCTTCCTCTTCGTAGAGTTGCACGAGACTGCGGCCCCAAACCTTGATCCGCTGCGGATTTGCATATAGCTTCGCAACCGGCGTGGACATCTTGACCCCTTGAGATCGATCAACAGCATAGGCATCATTGGGAGCCCGGGGTGTTGAGTTTGAATTTTCAAATCCTCAACATTTTCCAGGCTTGGGGTTGAGCCGGATTAGCCGGAAGCTGGTGGTACCCAAATGAGACGAAGGCGGAGAAAGGATCAAAGTCTTTGACTTGGTTCTGAACAAGTCTGAGTATTCAACATCTGTATGGAGTCTTGCCATGATTAATTTCATTCTAGGGCCGGCCCCAGGAAGAAACCCTCCGGAGCTCCACCGCGCCATTTTTGAACTGGGCGTGAGAATGAACCGCCCTTTCACGATCAAGGATGATCAAGGCGTAGGCCAAGGGCCCGGCATCACGGTATTTTATGGAGAAGGTCCACTCGTTAGCCATTTTAAAAAAAATACAATACGTCTTCCATTCTCGAGCCCGGCATCTCCCTGCGTTCCTGTGGAAAGGGATGGAAAGATTTGTTTTGGCAGTGAGGGGCCGGAGGGCACCGATCTGATCGCAGGATCGTTGAATCTGACAACATTCAGACATGAGACCGGCGAAAGTGATTTGCCCAGGGATTCTTTTGGCCGCGTCCCCCCAGCCTTCCATCCCTTGCGGAACTACTTCACTGAGCCGCTGCTCGAAAACAACGCTGCGTGGTTGTTGCGGCAAATTGAATCAAGATCGGGTGAAATCAAATCGGTATCCAGTCCCTGGGGTGGCAACAGAGGTGCATTGGTGCTGACCCACGATGTGGATGGACCCATCCTCCACTCGCTGTTCGCCCTTAGTCGTTCGCTGATGTACGGGATCATGGGAAACGAAAGGGAGATGGAGTCCTTCCGCCTGGGACTACTGACCAGGCTGTCAGGTCGACCGGACCCATATTGGAATTTCGACGGTTGGTCTCATCTTGAGGCCATGGCCGGCATCAGATCGACCTTCTATGTCTACCCTGGTTCCACCCACGCTTCTGCGCGGCATCTAAATGATCCTCATTATTTTATTGATAGTCCTGTATTTATCGAAACATTGAAGAGGCTTGCCTCTGCGGGTTGGGAAATCGGGATCCATCATGGTATCAAATCCCACCATGCGGATGCCTACCGGGAGTCGCGGGAGCGCTTGAGCGGGCTGATCGCCCATCCGGTCACCGGCAGCCGGAGCCATTACTGGGGGGGGGTCTGGACGGAGCCAATCCATGCCTGGATGTTGATGGACCAAATTGGGTTCGGATACGATGCCAGCGTTTCCCCCCAGACCCTAGGCTACCGGGGAGGCAGCATGCTTCCCGCCATACCCTCTCTGGCGTGGCGTCGGGGTGTCCACGATGGGCTCGTGGTATTCCCGACCGCCGTCATGGATGCCTATGTCCACCGCCTGGATTCAGGCCTGCCGCCGGAAGAACTCAAAATGAAAATGAACGGTTTGATCAACAATGCCAGGAAAGGGGGCCTCCTGGTCGCGGACTGGCATGTCCGATCATTCTGCAATGCCGGCGCGCATAGATGGCTCCTCGATCCGTACCTGGAATATATCTTCCCCCTGTTGAATGATCCGGATTTCACCATCATGACCGCGCTCCAGGCCGCCGAGGCCTGGAGGAAGCATTGCTGCCGATGCTGGCAGGGAGAGCAGTGACCATGGATCAGCCGACCAGTATTGTCATCGTCGCCACCGGAGATGGTCCCTATCTGCGGCGGCTGGTATCGGTCCTGTGCCAGGCCGGGCATCCACCCAGGCTGGTTCTCCTCGGATCCCGGGCGGAACGCTGGCTCGGACGGGTGGAATCCTTCATCAGGATAAGGAGACAAATAGGTCTGTGGGAAGCCTTGCGCAGGATCCTGCGTCAGCGGAGGAGGCGCCACGGCCTCGACGCCGACGAATTGGCGATCGAGCGGCTTGCCACCCTGCACAAGTTCGACATCGTCGAATACGAACGGGTCAACGGGGGCAGGACGCTCCTGGAGATCCTCCGCAGACCCGGCAGTCTTGTCCTGCTCGCCGGTGCCGGGATCGTCGGCCGGTCCTTCCTGCGGGCGGCCAGGTGCGGCTGCATCAATGGGCATCCCGCGATCCTGCCCGGCCTCAGGGGCGTGGATGTGGTCGACTGGGCCCTGTTCAAGGGGAGAGAACTCGGCGTTGCGGCCCACTTCGTCGCTGAAAAGGTCGATTCCGGGGACATCCTCAAGACCAGGGCGGTGGCCGTGGTCCCGGGTGAGTCCTATGGTGCCTTTCTGCAACGGATCGAATTGGTGCAAGCTGAGAACCTTGCGGAAGCCGCCATCGACCTGATGACCGGGGTGGCATCGCCATCGCCCAATCCGATTGCCGATTCAGAACTGTGCATGGTCGCCACCCATTCCGTTGCCATGGCCGCGGAAAAGCAATACCTGCGCCTTGCGGGGGGGGAGCCGGTCTTGCGGCCGGGTCCATGACATATCACGCTCGGCCATTTGTGAAGTGAGCCCAACATCAAAACGGGGCCTGGGTTCGTCCTTCATCCGGCCGTCGGGATAAGAGCATTGGATACTCGATTTCGGGTTGGCAGCATTGGTAAAATTCAAGCAACATGCATTTGATTGGTTGATTTAGACAAAAACGGACTGGACATCATGGACTTTGCTTGTGGCTCAAATAATAATATTGATTAAATTTAGGTTCGAGATCGATCCATTTTGTCCCGTCCTATCCCAGCTAAACGCGAGGTGTCGGAAGGAAAAAAAGCTATTGATTTTAGGAGTGGGCGACGATACTTGGGTTATCTGTTCCTCTGAGCAGTTCTGTCAGAGAGAACGGGTCGCCCACCAAAACCCACATGCTGTTTCCCGGTATCCCCGAGCCCCGGGTATGCCACGGAACCCATTCCCCAGGCTCCGGTCCACCCTGTGGTCCCGCTGCCGGGGTGATAGGAGAATCTGTGCCCGCAATACAGTCTGCAAGTTTTTTATCTCGCCAGTTGTCCCTGTCTGGAGCTCCGCTCTTGGTCGCGTCCCTCCTGCTTTCCCTGGCCGCCGGTGCACCGCTGGCCGCGGCCACGGTGGCGGTGACCCTCAGCCCATCCTCGGCCACGGTCCAGGGTGGCGTGGGTGTTGGCGTGACTTCCAAAGTCACTGGCGCAAGCGACACGTCTGTCATCTGGTATGTGGATGGCATCCGCGGCGGGAACAGCACCGTCGGCACCCTCTCGGGCACCGGCACCGCCACCACCTACAGGACCCCGTCCGTGGCCGGCGTGCACACCGTCAAGGTCGTCAGCAACGCCGACACCACCAAGAGCGCCTCGTCGGTGGTCACCGTCACGGCGCCGGTTGCGGTGACCCTGAGTCCCTCCTCGGCCACTGTCACCGCCGGCGTGGGCGTTGGAGTCACCTCCAAGGTCACTGGTGCCACCGATACCTCTGTCACTTGGTATGTGGATGGCATCGTCGGCGGAAACAGTACCGTCGGCAGCCTCTCGGGCACTGGCACTGCTACCACCTACAGGACCCCGTCCGTGGCCGGCGTGCACACCGTCAAAGTCGTAAGCAACGCCGATACCACCAAGAGCGCGTCGGCGGCAGTCACCGTCACGAATCCGGTGGCGGTGGCCGTAAGTCCCACCTCAGCCACTGTCAGCACCGGGGCCAAGGCTTCCTTGTCGAGCACCGTCACAGGGTCGGCCAATACCGCCGTCACCTGGTCAGTGGATGGTGTCCTGAACGGCAACGCCACGGTGGGCACGATCACCGTCGCCGGTAATATTGCCACCTACACCTCCTCCACCACTGCCGGAAGCCACTCTGTGAAGTGCACCAGCACCGCCGACACCACCAAGACCGCGACCGCCATCATGACGGTGGTCGCTCCCGCCACCGTCAGTTCCGTTGCGGTAAGTCCGGCAACCCTGAACCTCACGACCGGGGGCCAGAATCAATTCAGCGCGGCGGTCACCGGCACGGGAAGCTTCAACCCGGCGGTGGCCTGGTCAGCCCAGCGTGGCACGATCACCAGCACGGGCCTCTATACCGCGCCGCCCACCGGCGGCAGCGATGTGGTGACAGCTGCGAGCGTGGTCACGCCCAGCGTGGCCTCCACCGCGTCCATCACTGTAACTGCGCCATCAGCGGCCCCGGCAGCGCCGGTGCTTTCGGGGCCGGTTGAGCTGCAGGCGGGATCGGGCCCCTACACGGTCACGGCGGCCATCGGCACAGGCTGCACCACCCTGTGGTCCATCACCGGGGGAACCCTGCTTTCCTCGCCAAGCGCGAGCTCGGCGCTGTTCGAGGCCGGCAGCGGACCATACGTGACCCTCACCTGCCAAGTGAGCAACGCAGCCGGTTCCGCGACCTCCAACTGGTGGATGGTGGCCCTTCCCTTCGCACCGCGCAATCACCTCGCCGACCTGAAGGGCAGCCTCACGGCCAACAGTGCGGAAATCGCCAGCGAGGTCGCCAGCGGCAACCCTGCCACCTATTACTACACCAGCTATTATCTGCACGGAATGGCCGCGGCGGCGGAAGCCACCGGGGACACCCAGGTGATGGACGCCCTGGTGGGCTACATAACCCAGATGATCTCCCTTGCCCAACCCCTGGTCCGGAACGGGGTGACCTACCAGGAGTGGGGCCCCTGGGATGCGAACAGCAACCCCCAGCAGCTGAATACCTTCCAAGGCGCAGGCCCATTGGCACGCACGGCGGCCATCATCGCCAACAACCCCGCCTTCCTGGCCCGCTACAGCACCAACCTTGCCCAGATCGTCGCGTTCGTGGACCAGTCCGTTTTCAAATACTGGTTCGACAAGCAGACCGGCGTCTACGCCAATCCGGATTCCTCCTGGCTCGGCGGAATGGTGCCCTGGCTTCCGATCTCCCTGGGAGGATGGGGCGAAGCCACCGACGCGGCCTACTGGCTCGACAAGTGCTCCCACCTCGGGATGATGTCGGCCTGGATGTACCAGGCCACCAAGAATCCCCTCTACCTTGAATATGCAACCCGGATCGCAGAGGGGTTCAAGATGCACGTTTCGGTGGTGAACGGTCGCTGGATCTGGGACTACGGCACGGTTACCCCCGCGATTCAGAGTGACAATCTCGACGGCTCGCCGGATACGTCCCACGCCAATCGGGAACCCATGATGGTGGCGAGCATGTATGAGGCTGGGATCTACTTCCAGCTTGCCGATCTCCAGGCGATGGCGGCGACCTTCAGCGACCTCATCTGGAACCAGAGTCTGACGAATCCGATGTTCTCCAATTACATTGACGGCGGGAACTTGGCCTACGGGAGTTACCTCCCCTGGACCGACGGGAACATCTACCATGGCATGAACGTGCTCGGGAAATACTCGCCCAAGGCTCTGCTCGCCCTGGCCTTGACCGACCAGATCATGGAGACGCCGGGCGAAGATACGCTGAACGCCTCAATGCCCACCAACTGCACTCCTCAAGGCCAGATCGAGATGGCCGGCATCCAGGCGCTCAACATCCTCCGGTGAGTTCCGGTTCGTTAGCTCTTTAGGTTTCCACTGCATCGATGGGCCGTTCCTGGAACACACAAATCCAGGAACGGCCCATCCTCCGGCTGCCTGCGCCAAGTGGGTTGGAAGGCGCGGTAATCCTCCCGGCCTCGTCACTATGATCGCCTGGATGCTCGGCGGCAGCGCTCCAATTCCAGCAAAGTCCACACTCGGTTGCTTGCTTGTCCTGCGACTTTACGAAATGGGTAGAGAATATTTACAACCAATCCCAATGGACGCCGGTAATAGACGTTCAGAGCGGTGTAGGCTTTTTCGAAACCAAAGGTATGGATCAGGAAGTCTTGCATGTTGGTGTCGTGGGAAATGGACCGTGCTCCATCATTGACATATGTGAATCCCATGGTCTTTAGATAATATTCGTTCATAGTGTGGAACAATGCATAACTGGGCCGGAAGTGGAGAAAGGCAGGGTCCAGTTTGGTGGCTGAGTAATCCACATCCGAGGTGCCGTGAATCTGGTTCTGGGCAAAGGCGACCAATCTACCGTCCACGTACACACCCCAGTTGTGCAGCAGGTCTGGATAGCCGGCTTCGCGCAGAACCCCTTTCCTGAACGCGTCCTCGCTGACGGTGGGGGTGGCGTAGCCATAGCCTTTCCACGCGGCGCAGTAGACCGGGTAGCCCTCGCCGGCCAGTTCTTCCACGGATATCCGCCTGACCTCGCAGTGCTTGAGGCCGTGACGGAATTTGTTGCGCTCCTTGGATGAAAGCGCCTCGAGTGGTGTAAATTTCCTACAGATGACGTAATACCACTCACTTGGCTCATGGTCGGGCCGGATGCCGCTGGTCCACTGAACCATTGATCCACCCAAGGCATCCAGAAGTTCGCGGCACTCCCGGGGGGTGAGGTCGACCCCATGGGTTCCTTCGGGCGCCACCGCCTGGCCGTAGCGGCTGAAAATCCGGTTGCGCAGTACCACGTGCGGAAACCCAAGGGCGCGGCAGCGCTCGACCCGCCTGGCCAGCCCAGGATCATCCAACTGCTGGATCGCTGTTGCCTCAACGGTCATGGGACACTCCGCGGTGAGTCCAATACGGCTATTTCCAGGTTCAACCCTGCTCGTATATACCGATCATCATAGTGCCGACTCGATCCATAAGGGTAACGGGCCCATGTTACCAGGAGTCGAACATCCGCGATTGAACGGTATATGGGGAACCTGGGCCCCCGGGTTGGGCATTTCCAGGGCAACCCCGGCCCGGACCCCAGCACGGGCCGCAGCGCACCGGCCCACCGACGGGCCCGCCTCCCCACTGCTGGGCGGGAGGCGTCCGCCGTCCTCACCCATCGGTACACCCGTCATGATGAACGCACTCAAGGACCCGCCATCCGGCGCTCCGGGGAGGAGCCGGCTGTTCCTGCCGCTGACGTCCGGCCAAGAGCAGATCTGCCGGAAGACCATGGCCGCCCTGGGCGATCCCGCCCTCCGGGCCGAAGCCCTCGCCGCCGACGCGCTTCCCGCGCCCGTGCTGCAGGCCCTGCGCCTGCTGGATGACCCGGAGGTGGAGCGGGCGGCGGCCGGTTTCCGCACCCTCCGGGGCCCTGGGCCGGAGGCGGAAATCCGCGAACGGCGCCGGACCCTGTTCCGCGGGCTCAGGCGCCGGCATCCGGAAGCCATGGCCGCCATCCTGGGGGCCTTCGGCGCGCCCCGGGGCCCGCGGACGGGGCCGGTCTACGTGGTGCTCGATGTCTTCACCTGGCTCATCATCATCACCATCGGCGTGAACGGCAGGTCCGACCACCCCTTCGCCGACCTGGATCCGGCGGAATGATGTGGTTCGCGCCGCAGACCCTGTCCCTCATCACCACCCACCGGTGCACGGCGGCCTGCGAACACTGCTGTTTCGGCTGCTCGCCGCAGGTGGACGCGGCGATCCCCGTGGCGCGGCTGCACGCCCTGGTGGAGGAGACCGCTGAGGTGCCCTCGCTCCGGCAGGTGGTGTTCACCGGCGGGGAGTGCTTCCTGCTCGGCAGCCACCTGGATGACCTGCTCCGGCGCTGCTCCGGGCGCGGCCTCGACACCCGCTGCGTGACCAACGGCTTCTGGGCCGGTTCGCCCCGGGCCGCGGCGGCGAGGGTGCGCTCGCTGCAGGCGGCGGGGCTGCGGGAACTGAATTTCAGCACCGGGGTGTTCCACGCCCGGTTCGTCCCCTGGCAGCGGGTCCTGTGGGGCGCCGCGGCGGCCGCCGCCGCGGGGCTGGGGGTGTTCATCAACATCGAGGCGTTCGAAGGCGATGCCTTCGCCGGGGACGCCCTGGGCTCGCACCCCATGCTCCAGCCCTTCCTGGCCGACGGCAGGGTCCGGATCAACCGCGGCGCCTGGGTTCCCAACGGGGCCGAACGGGCCGGGTGCGGGCTGGCCCACGAGGAGAAATACCTCCGGTTCCGGGACGGGGGGGGCCGGACCGCCTGCACCTGTTCCCTGCAGGTGGTGAGCGTGACCCCCAGCCTGGACCTGATCAGCTGCTGCGGCCTGAACCTGGAGTACATCCCCGAGCTGCACATCGGCACGGTGCGGGACCGGAGCCTGGGCCAGGCCCTGGCGGCGGTCCCGGCCGATCTGCTGAAGATGTGGATCCACGTGGAAGGGCCGGAGCGGGTTCTGGAATTCCTGAAGGAAAAGGCCCCCGATCTCCAGCTGCCGCTGGAGTCGGCCCACATCTGCCACACCTGCCAGTACCTCCACGACGACGCCCGGAGCCGGGAGCTGCTGCTGCGCCACGGCCACGAGGTGGCGGAGCGGATCCTGGAACGCTACCTGCTGGCGGCGGCCGGCCACCAGCTCGCGGCGAAGCTGTAGGACCGCCCGGGGCCGGGCGGTCCAGGGGAAAGGGCTCCGCCGCTACCGGCGCACTTCGACCTTGGCCATCTTCTCGTAGTACTTCACCAGGCTGCAGTGGTCGGCGTCACCTTCGCCATCGGCCTTGACGGCCTGCATCATCTCCATGACCGCGGCGGTGAGCGGCAGGGCGACCCCCAGTTCGTGGGAGGTCTCCAGCACGTTGCCGAGGTCCTTGATGTGCAGGTTGATGCGGAAGCCGGGGGCGAATTTCCGGTCCATCACCAGGGGCGCCTTGGCGTCCAGCACGGTGCTGCCGGCCAGTCCGCCGCGGATCGCCTGCCACACCAGCTCGGGCTCCACGCCGGCCTTGGTGGCCAGCACCAGGGCTTCGGACATGGCGGCGATGTTGAGGGCCACGATCACCTGGTTGGCCAGCTTGGTGATGTTGCCGGCGCCGATGTCGCCGGTGCGGACCACCGAACCGGCCATGGCCTTCATGACCGGGAAGCAGCGGTCGAACACCGCCTGGGGACCGCCGACCATCACCGACATGGTGCCGTCGATGGCCTTGGGCTGCCCGCCGCTCACCGGCGCGTCCAGCATGTCCACCCCGATCCCGGCCAGTGTCCCGGCCAGTTCCCGGCTCACCAGCGGCGCGATGGAGCTCATGTCGATGAGGACCATGCCCTTGCGGGCGCCTTCGATGACCCCGTGCTCGCCCAGGACCGCCTGCTTCACCTGGGGCGAGTTGGGCAGCATGGTGATGACGATATCGCACTGCTCGGCGACCGCCCTGGGGGTCGGCGCGGTGCCGGCGCCCGCGGCCGCCACCTCGGCCATGGCGGCCTGGGACAGGTCCAGCACCACCAGTTGGTAGCCTGCCTTGATCAGGTTTAGGCTCATGGGTTTGCCCATGATCCCCAGTCCAATGAATCCGATTTTCATGATTCCCTCCGTGAATTGAAGAATGTGGATGGTTCAGCCTTCTGGTCCCGCCAGTTCTTGCGCTTTGGGAAAAATAGCGAGCGAAGCGAGTGGTTTTCCCACGCGATCATGGCCGAACTGATGCAGACCGGTTGGACCATTCGGCGAGCCAGGCGAACGAGGATCGGCTGTCGGGGCTGGGCACGTACTCGAGGCCCACGTAGCCCTGGTAGCCGAGGCTGTCCAGTTCCTTGAACAGGAACGGGAAGTTGATCTCCCCGGTGCCGGGCTGGTGCCGGCCCGGGTTGTCGGCCAGCTGGATGTGGCCGATCCGGGCCAGGTGCTTGCGCAGGGTGGCGGCCAGTTCGCCCTCCTCGCGCTGGGCGTGGTAGATGTCGTACTGCAGGTAGATGTTGGGCTCGCCGGCCAGATCCAGGATGTCCAGGGCCTGGTCGGTGCGGGTCAGGAAGAAGCCGGGGATGTCGAAGTGGTTGATGGATTCCACCACCAGGCGCAGGCCCTTGGCCGCCAGCAGCCGGGCGGTGAACTTCAGGTTGGCGGCGAACACCTCCCGGTGGCGCGCGTCATCGACCCCCGGAACCCGCTTGCCGGCAAGGCAGTTCAGGTTGGGCACCCCGAGCGCCAGGGCGTAGTCCACGGCTCTGGGCACGCCGGCGCGGTACTCCTCGATCCGGCCGGGATCGGCGGCGATGCCGCGGTCGCCCTTGCCCCAGTCGCCGCAGGGCAGGTTGAACAGCACCTGGCGCAGGCCATTCCGGTCCAGCTGGGCCTTCAGGTCCTCCGGCCGGTACTCGTAGGGGAGCAGGTATTCCACGAAACTGAATCCGGCTTCCCTGGCCAGGGCGAAGCGTTCCATGAACGGAACTTCCGTGAACAGCATGGTGAGGTTGGCGGCGAATACCGGCATGGGGTTTCTCCCTGGAAGGGGCCGCGCCTGGCGGCGGGTGGGGGCTTGCGACGGTGCTTCAGAAGAGGTTGCCTGCCGGGTCGAAGCTCAGCTCGGCGGGCGGTTCCAGCACGGCGATGCGGGGATCGGAGGCCAGCTCCGGCAGCAGCGCCTCGGAGACGCTGATGGTGCCGATGTGCGAGGTGTTGGCGATCCGCACGATCCGCGGGGCGGCTTGATCGATGCCGATGCAGGAATAGATCGCGGCCTGCAGCGCCAGCCGGTCCGAAGCCATGACGATCGGCATCTTGATGGTATGGAGGATCCGCGAGGTCAGCGAGTTGGGGTAGCTCTCGTCGAAGTCGGCCTTGTCGTAGAGGCGCTTGGTGGTGATGTCGGCCATGCCGACGCCGAGGGCGTTGCCGTGGGTCTCCTCGGTCAGGTCGAGGATGACGTAGCGCTGGAACTCCGGCCCGCCGCTGGCGTAGGGGGTGCAGTAGGTGCCGGAGATGTTGGGGTCGGCGCCGTCGCCGCTGAGGTTCTTGCCGATCTGGTCGATGACCAGGATGTCGAAGCGGGGGACCAGGATCTGCGGCATCAGCTTCCTGGCCTGCTCGAGCAGTCCGGGTTCCCGCGCCGCCATTTCCGCCCGGGGCAGGGCTTCGATCCGGCAGGTGTCGTCGTAGCCGTTCTCCAGGATGGCGATCCCGAACAGGATCGGGGCCCGTTCGAGCACGACCTTGCCGAAAGCCGGGACATGCTCGGCCATCCGGCCGAAGCCGTCGGCGTGGCAGATCTCCGCGCCCTTCTGCTTGCCCATGCCGATGGCCATCATCTTCATGAGGCCGCTTTCGTATTCGCCCCGGAAGGCGGTGTGCGGCTTGACCCGGCCGACCACGATGACCCCGCCGGCCTCGGCGGCGAAGCGGTCGATGTGCACTTCCCGGCCCGCGGGGGTGTGGCCGATCACCCGGGTCTCCATGGTCGCGCGGATCGGGGCGCCGACGAACGCCTCGGTGATCCCGAACCCTTCCAGCACCGCCTGCTGGCCTTCGGCGGTGGCGCCGCCGTGGCTGCCCATGGCGGGGAAGATGAAGGGCAGGCCGCCCCGCTGCCGGACATTGCGGACGATGGCCCGGAGGATCGGGGCGATGTTCGCCACGCCGCGGCTGCCGGCGGTGATGGCCACGCTCTGGCCGGGCCGGATCGCCGCGCCGGTGCCCGGGCGGGCAAAGGCCTGGTCGACCGCCGCGTCGAAGTCATCGATCCGGGTGCCGTCGAAGCGCTGGCTGAGCCTGGCCATCCTCGGGATGCGGACCGGCTCCAGGATGGAGCGCACCACCCCGTGGCGGTCCCAGACACTTTCACGCAGGTTTTCCATGGTCTTCCTTCAGAGGGCGCTGGCCGCGCCCGGGGTCGCCAGCGCCGTCGACCGGCGCACCATCTCGGCGGCGCTGATGCCGTACTTGTCCAGGATCCGGTCGTAGGGACCGGACTCGGTAAAGGTATCGCGGAGCCCCACGGTGTCCATGAGGAAGTGCATCCGGGGCGCCAGCGCCTCGGCGCAGGCGCTGGCCAGGCCGCCGACCACGGTGTGCTCCTCGGCCACCAGCAGCCTGCCGGTCCGGCCCACGGAGCGGGCCAGGGTCTCGACGTCCAGCGGCTTGATGGTCGCCACATTGAGCACCTCGGCCTCGATGCCGGCGCGCTCGAGCTCGGCCGCGGCTTCCAGGGCCATGGCCACGCACAGCCCGCAGGCGGCGATGGTCAGGTCGGCGCCCTTGCGCAGCCGGCGGATCCTGCCGACCTCGAACGGTTCGGCCGCGGGCGCCAGGTCCGGGGTGACGTTGCGGTTGATCCGCAGGTAGACCGGACCGTCCACCGCCAGGGCCGCCTCCAGCGCGGCCTCGGCTTCGGCCGCGTCGGCCGGGACGATCACCGTCATGTTGGGCAGGCTGCGCATGATCGCCACGTCGGTGATGGCGTGGTGGCTGGCGCCGTCGAACGAATCCGAAAGGCCCGCGTAGGAGCCCGCCAGGACCACCGGGAGCCGGTTGTAGCAGAGCACGTTGCGCACCTGGTCGGTAGCCTTGAGCGCCAGGAAGATGGCGAAGGCGTTCACCACCGGCCGGTAGCCGCAGGTGGCCAGGCCCCCGGCGATGTCCACCATGTTCGCCTCGGCGACCCCGACATTGAAGAACCGCTCCGGGAACTCGGCGGCGAAATAGCTGGATTTGGTGCTGGAGGACACATCGGCGTCGAGCACGACGAGGTCCTTGCGCTCCCGGCCCAGGGCCGCGAGCTTCATTCCGAGCGCGTCGCGCATGGTCGTGCTCATAGGGATGCCTCCGCTTCCGCGAGCGCGGCCAGGAGTTCCGGCCTCGCTGAGTTCCAGCTCCCGTCGTCGACCGGGGAACCGTGCCATTTGCTCAAGCCTTCCATGAAGGAGACCCCCTTGCCCTTGACCGTGGTGTACACCACCGCCCTGGGCCAGGCGCCGGGCCCGTCGAGCCATTCGTAGGTGTTCAGGATGGCGTCCAGATCGTGGCCATCATGGCTGCCCGGGGCGACGTTCCAGCCGAACGCCTCCAGCTTGGCGTTGATCGACCCGAGCGGCATGATCTCGGCGGACGGGCCGTCCAGCTGGACCCCGTTGTTGTCCACGAACAGCACGAACCGCTCGGGCCGGAACTTGGCCGCGGCCATGATGGCCTCCCACGACTGGCCTTCGTCCAGGCAGCCTTCGCCGACCATGACGTAGGTCCAGTACTGCTTTCCGGACAGCCTGGCCGCCAGCGCCATGCCCAGGCCCACGGAGAGGCCGTGGCCCAGGGCGCCGGTGGACATGTCGACCCCCGGCGTCTTGCGCATGCAGGGATGGCCCTGGAGGGTGGAGTCGATGTCGCGGAAGGTGCCGGCCAGCGCCGGGTCGAAGAAGCCGCGGTGGGCCAGGACTTCGTAGAGCAGCAGCGAAGCGTGGCCCTTGGACAGCACGAAGCGGTCGCGGTCCTCCCAGTGCGGCCGCGCGGGGTCGATGTTCATCCGGAGGAAATAGAGCGCGGTCACCAGCTCGCAGGCCGAGGCGGCGCCGCCCCAGTGGCCGGTGCCCTTCTGGTGGAGGATATCCAGCATCTCCACCCGGATCTGCCGGGCGAGCAGCCTGGTCATGGCGGTTTTCCGGTTCCGGTCCGGTTCGGAGAGAATGGCTCCGGCAGTCACGTTCATGGAAACTCCTTTGTTCTGCGAGGTGCGCCCGCGCCGGCCGAAGGGCCCTGCGCGCCTGGGTGGTTCATTTGCCGCTCAACGCCGGCAGCATCCGGGGCTTCCGCTTGCCCATGTTGCCGAGGACCCGGTCGAGCAGGACGGAGATGATGATCACGGTGCCGATGGCCGAGCCCTGCCAGAACGGGGAGACGCCGATGATGTTGAGCCCGTTGTGCAGCACGGTGATGAGGAACACGCCGATGAGGGTGCCGACCAGGCTGCCCTTGCCCCCGGAGAGGCTGCAGCCGCCGATCACCACGGCGGCGATGGTGTCCATCTCCCAGCCCGCGCCGGTGTCCGGGTCGATGGCCCCGAGCCGGGAGGTGATGATGAGCACCGCGACCGCGCTGAGCAGGCCGGTGATGGTGTAGGCGATGGCCTTGGTGCGGCGGATGTTCACCCCGGCCAGCCGGGCGGCCTCCTCGTTGCTGCCGATGGCGTAGATGAACCGGCCGAACTTGGTCCGGGTCAGCAGGATGTGGCCGATCAGGAACAGCGCCCCGAGGATCACCATGTAGACCGGCACGCCGCCCAGGTCTCCGTAGCCGAAGACCTTGTAGCCTTTGGGCAGGCCGACGATGGAGTGGGCGTCGGTGATGACGTAGGTGAGCGAGCGGGTCACCGAGGCGACGCCCAGGGTCACGATGAAAGGCGCCAGCCGGGTGTAGGAGATCAGGAAGCCGTTGATGGTCCCGAGGAACGCGCCGAACAGCAGGATGGCCGCGACCCCGGCGACCACGCCGTACTTCATCAGGATGATGCCGCCGAACATCGCCGAGAAGGCGGCCACGCCGCCCACCGAAAGATCGATGCCGGCGGTGAGGATGATGAGGCACTGGCCGATGGCGATGATGCCCACCGAGGTGGCCTGCCACATCAGGTTCTTGGCGTTGCCCCAGGTCAGGAATTCGGGCGAGAGGATGGTCAGCCCGCCGCAGAGCAGCACGAAGGCCAGGAGCATGACGAGTTCGACCCGGTAATCGGCGAACACATTGCGCAGCGCATTGCCGGACCACGAGCCAGGCTTCTGTTCCATGATGGGGACCCCCTTGTTTCCGTTCCAGATGTCAGGCAATGCTCGCCACATGGGCGCTGCTGGCCATGATGAGTTCTTCCGTCGCTTCGTCGTGGCTGAACGCCTTCACGATCCTGCCCTGGTTCATCACCAGGATCCGGTCGGAAAGGGCCAGGATTTCCGGCAGCTCCGAGGACACCAGCAGGATGGTCTTGCCGTTGGCCGCCAGCTGGTCGATGAGGTGGTAGAGCTCGAACTTGGCGCCGATATCGATGCCCCGGGTCGGCTCGTCCATGAAGATGATGTCGGGTTCCGTCATCAGCCACTTGGCGATGACCACTTTCTGCTGGTTGCCGCCGCTCAGGGCGCCGGCCGGGCTGCGCAGGGCCGGGACCTTGATCTGCAGCTCGTCGATCCGGGTCTGGACCATGGCTTCCTCGCGGCCCCGCCTGATCCAGAACGCCCCCTTCACCGCCAGGTAGGCCAGGGTGATGTTCTGGTAGACCGGCAGGTTCACCAGGAGGCCGTGCGCCTTGCGGTCTTCCGGGATCATGCCGATGCCACGGCGGATGGCCTCGAGCGGCGACTTGATCCAGCCGCTCCGGCCGCGCAGGACCACCTGGCCGGAACTGGGCCGGTCGGCCCCGAAGATGGCCCGGACCAGCTCGGTCCGGCCGGCTCCCACCAGGCCCGAGATGCCCACCACCTCGCCCTTGCGCAGGGTCAGGCTGCAGTCGGTGACCCGGTTGCCGCGGCAGAGGCCGCGCACCTCCAGGATCGGCTCGCCGGGCTCCTGGCGGTGCCGGACCGAATACAGATCGCCCATGTCGCGGCCCACCATCGAGGCGATCAGCTCCTTCTCCGACAGCGCGGCGGTCAGGGCCTCCCGCACCTTGAGGCCATCGCGGAGCACCACGACCCGGGTCGCGATCTCGAAGATCTCCTCGAGCTTGTGGCTGACGAACACCAGGGTCATGCCCCTGTCCCGGAGCCGGCGCATGAGCGTGAACAGTTTGGCGACCTCCTGCTTGGACAGGGTCGCGGTGGGCTCGTCGAGGATGAGCAGGCGCGCGTCGACCACCAGGGCCTTCATGATCTCGACGATCTGCTGCTCGGCCACCGACAGGTCCATCACCTTGGCCCGCGGGTCCAGGTGCACGTCCAGTTCGAGCCGGTCGAACAGTTCCACGGTCTTCGCCAGCATGGTGGCGTTGTCCTGCCAGAAGCCGGCCTTGTAGGCGGATTCATGGGTGAGGAAGATGTTCTCGGCGATGGTCAGATGGGGGATGAGGTTGAATTCCTGGAGGACGATGGCGATGCCGGCGCTCTGCGCCTGGGCCGTGCCGTGGAAGGAGACCTGGCGCCCGTCCAGTTCCAGCGTCCCGGCGTTGGCCCGGGTGACGCCGGCGATGATCTTGGCCAGGGTGGACTTGCCGGCGCCGTTCTCGCCCACCAGGGCCAGGATCTCCCCGCGCTGGACCTCGAGGGAGACGCCCTTCAGCGCGAAGATGCCGTCGTAGCTCTTCTCCAGGTCCCGGACGGTCAACAGCGCTTCGCTCATGACAGCTCCGGAAGCAGGGCGATGGCCCGCCCCGGACAGCCCGTCGAGTCGACGATCTTCAGGGGCAGGAAGATGAAGAAGGCGCCCAGGGCGGGCAGCCTGGACAGGTTGCAGAGCCCTTCGACGTAGTGCATCCCGCGGCCGAGCCCGGCCTGGTGGACCGGGGCGCCGTCCTGCACCGCCCCCAGGCTGGCCGCCTCGGTGCCGACCGTCACCACCCCGCGCTCGGCCAGGTGCAGGATGGCTTCCAGGTCCGGCGCGGGCCAGCCGGGCAGATCGCCTTCGACCGCCGGGCCCTGCAGGAAGCTGCGCCCTTCCGCTCCGGGGCGGTAGCGCTCGCTCCAGCCCGAGGCGAACAGCACGATGTCGCCCCGCTCCAGGACGCGGTGCCGGCTTTCCCAGGCGCGGATGTGCTCCGCGGTGATCCAGGGGCTCTGGCCCGGCCGCCCCGCGCCGGCCAGGGTCCGCACATCGATCACCGCCGCGGGTCCGCACAGCTGGTTCAGGTCGACCTGGTCGCCGCCCTTGGCGCCCAGGGGGCTGGCCAGGGGGGAGGCGGTTCCCGGCGGCGGGATGAAGTGCGGGGCGGCGTCGAAATGGGTGCCGCAGTGCTCGTCCATGACCATGAACTGGGTCTTGTAGGCGGACTGGGCGCCGATGTCGCGCCAGCCGCGGTGGACGAAGGGCATGTGCCCCGGCCAGGTGCAGGGGAGCGCCTCGGCGATGGGGGCCGAGAGATCGATCAGGTTCATGCCTTCGAACGGATTGCGGCTGCTCATGGTTCATGACCTCGTTCGGGCGGACCGCGTCCACAGTGGGCGCCCGGCTGGCAATGGTTCCTGGTGGGAAATTTTGGTATATTGTATACCAAATTTGCTTTCAAGGCCCCGGCCTGTCAAGGCCAAATGTTGACCGGCCGGGATTCGGGCTTCACGCTGGCGGTTCCAGCACCAGTTTCCGGCCCTGCTTTTCCTCGAACATGGTGAACGCCTTGCGCCATTCCCCCAGGGGCATGACGTGGGAGATGATCCGGCCGGCGTCGACCTGTTTGGCGGCGAGCAGCTGCAGCGCCTTCTCCCAGGATTCCCAGCGGGACCCCAGGGATCCGGTCACCTTGATCTCCTTGAAGCAGATCCGTTCGAAATCGAGGGTGACGGGTTTGCCGAACAGGCCGATCTGGGTGAACTGGCCGCGCTTGCGCACGGCCAGCAGACCGTCCTGCAGGCCCTTGGCGGCGCCCGAACACTCGAACACGATGTCGGCCCCCAGGCCGCCGGTGAGCTCGGCGACCAGCGGCAGCAGGGGCTGCTCGAGGACGTTGGCGGTCCAGTCGGCGCCCAGTTCCCTGGCCATCTGCAGCCGCTCGGCGTCGACCGTCGTGCCGGTGACCAGGACCCGGGCGCCCTGGGCCTTGGCCGCCTGCATGGTGGCCAGGCCGATGGATCCCGGACCGGAGACCAGGACGATATCGCCGGGCACGATGTGGGTCAGTTCGTAGACCGCGTGGGTGATGCAGGCCAGGGGCTCGGTGAAGGCCCCCTCCAGGAAGCTGATCGCGTCGGGCAGAGCGTGCAGCCGCGCGGCAGGGACCACGGTGTAGCGGGCGAAGGCCCCGTCGTGCCAGTAGCCGAGGGTCCTCCGCTGATCGCAGACGTTGTAGTAGCCCGCCCGGCAGTGGGGGCAGACGCCGCAGTAGGTGAACGCCGTCTCGGCGACCACCCGGTCGCCGGCCTTCCAGCCGGAGACGCCGGCCCCGAGCTCGACGATGATGCCTGAGAACTCGTGGCCGGTCACCACCGGCGGCCGGATCGGGATGGCGATGTCGTTGTGGTAGATGTGCAGATCCGATCCGCAGATCCCGGTGTACTGGACCTGGATCTTCACCTGGCCCGGTCCGGGCGAGGGTTCCGGTAGATCCCGCAGTTCCATGAATCCGTCACCCAGCTCGAACTTGACTAGGGCTTTCATCTTCGCTCCTCCTCCAAAGGGTGGCTGTCCGGTCTCAATCCCTGAGCGTCCCGCCATTGACGTTCATGGTCTCGGCGGTGACGAAGCTGGCCCGCGGGCTCGCCAGATAGGTGACCGCGAAGGCGATGTCCTCGGGCGCCCCGAGCCGCTTGATGATGCTCTTGTCGATGAATTTCTGGTTTTCCGCCGGGGACACGGCGCCGGACATCTCGGTGGCGATCCGGCCCGGGCAGACGGCGTTGACGGTGATGCTGTCGGCTCCCACCTGCTGGGCGAGGTTGCGGGTGAAGGCGAGCACGGCGCCCTTGGACGCGCAGTAGTGGGGGGCCGCCACGGTGCCGCCGTTCTTGCCCGCTTCGGACGAGATGTTGATGATCCGTCCGTACTTGCGCTGGCGCATGCCCGGCAGCACGGCCTGGCAGAAGATGTACTGGGCCTTGAGGTTGACCGCGAGCACCAGGTCCCATTCCTCGTCGGTGATCTCCTCGATCCAGTGCAGCGGGTGGATCCCGGCGTTGTTCACCAGGATATCGACCCGGCCGAACCGCTGTTCCACCGTCGCCACGAAGGCGCGGATGGCCTGGCCCTGGGCCAGGTCGACCTGGGCGCAGAACAGGCTGCCCGGGCCCGCGCCGGCCATCTCCCGGGCGAACGCCTCGAGCTTGTCCAGCTTGAGGTCGCAGCAGGCGACGGTGGCCCCCTGCCGCAGCAGCGCCTCGGCGATGGCGCGCCCGAGGCCCTGGGCCGCGCCGGTGACGATGGCCGTCTGTCCTGCCAATTCCCGCATGATCGCTCCTGTTTCCCTGGGATCAGTACATGGTATTTTGTATACCATTTAATTTTCTGGAAAAGGACCCCCATGGCCAGCGCGGCCCCGGGTCCCTTCCCAGTCCACCTGAGGTCTTACTTGAAGTTCAGGTCGTGCATCATGTGCTCCTCCAGGAGCGCATCGATGCTGGCGAGGTCCTTGCGCTCCAGCAGGTCCAGCAGCAGATCGTGCTGGGAGAAGTAGCTGGACAGGGCGCTGTGGTGCAGATGCTGCTTGAGCCGCAGCAGCTGCAGCTTGGCATCGAGCATCTGAAGCATTTCGAGGAGTTCGCCATTGCCGGTGGCGCGGGCGATCTCCAGGTGGAGGGTCGAATCGAATTCGTGGGCGGCGGCGTAGTCGCCGTTCCGGTTGGCTTCCTGGCACTGGCGGGAGAGCTTGCGCAGGGGGACGAGGGCCTCCGCGGACGCGACCTCGGTGAACTGGCGGACCGAAAGCCGCTCCAGGTAGAGCCGCACCCAGGAGATGTCCTTGGCTTCGCCCGGGCTGATGGTCGCCACGTAGGCGCAGCTCCTGGGCTTGATGAGGACGAGGCCGTACTCGGCCAGCTTGCGGATCGCTTCCCGGACCGGGGTCCGGCTCACGGCGAACAGGTCGGCGACCTTCTTCTCCGGGATCTTCTCTCCGCCTTTCAGGGTCCCGGCCAGGATCAGCTTCTTGATGTACAGGTAGACACGATCCGAGATGCTCGCGGAAAGATTCGGCATTTCATCATTTTCAGCCTGCGGCAATCCGTCCAGCATCAGCTTCACCCAGTCAGTTGATTTCGAGATCGGTTCGGGAATTCCCATGTGCAGTCTACCTGCTTCGCCCGGTCAGCCCAATGCGGTCCATTCGGGCGCTGGGCCCGCCGGGCCCCGGAGCCTGGCGGCTCCGGGACGCATACGGGTGTGCTCGCTAGTGAGGCCTGAGTTCGTTCGGATAGACCGTGTTCATGAGGGTGGGCTCGACCTGGGCCACATTCTCCTTGGTGACCAGGATGGTGGGCACCACGACCTTCTTCTCCACCTTCTTGCCGGCCAGGATGGCGACGGCGGCTTCGAGCGCCTTGCGGCCCATGAGGACCGGCTGCTGCATGGAGGCGGCGGCGAGCCGGCCGTCCTTGATGGCCTGCACGGCCTCGGGGCTGCCGTCGAAGCCGACGTGGACGATCTGGGCCTGCTTGCCGGAAGTGTCGAAGGCCGGCAGCGATCCGAGGTTGGCCTCGTCATGCTCGGTGAAGAACCCGCGCAGCTTCGGGTGGGCGGTCAGCAGGTCCTGGGTGTAGCGCATGGACTCGGCCCGGGTATATTCCTTGCACTCCAGCAGACCCACCACCTTGCTTCCGGTGGGCTGCAGGGCGGCCTTGAAGCCTTCGGTGCGGTCCCGGCCGTTCTGGCGGGCGAGCGAGATGGTGATGATGGCGATATCGCCGCCGCTGGAGCCCTTCTTCTTCATCTGGTCGACCAGGTACTTGCCGGCCGCGTTGGCGCCGCCGTAGTTGTCGGAGATGACGAAGGCGGCATAGTCGCCGGAATCCGTGCCGATATCGCAGATGATGACCGGCACCTTGGCCTTGTTGGCCAGTTCCAGCACCGCCGGGCAGGAGGCGCTGTCAGTGGGGGAGATGACGATGGCGTTGACCCCCGCGGTGATCAGGTCCTGGGCGTTCTTGAGCTGGGTCTCAGCGCTCAGCCGGGAATCCGAGTTGATGACCTTGATGTTCCCGACCTGGTCGGCCTGCTGCTGGAGGCCATCGGCGATGTCCTTCCAGAACGGGATGCTGAGGGCCGGCGTCATGTAGCCGATGGTGACGGGCGGGGCCGCGTTCAAGCTCCAGAAAGCGAGCATGGCGGTGGCCAGGGCGAGGATCAGTCTTTTCATTCGAGCACCTCCTTGAAGGGTGAAAGATGAAAGAAAGCAAGCCGTCGTGCAGAAACAACCTTGTCCGTTCCAGGCGGCCCCGGCCCAAGGGGCCGTGGCGGAATGGCCTTGAAGAGGAAACGTTATTCCCTGACGGCCCATGAACAGATGAACGCCAGACACCCTGGCATCCACGGTGAGCACCCGGTTGGCAATGGTCTTGGCTGATTTGGTATATTGTATACTATATTCTATTTCTCAAAACACGCCTGTCAAGGGCCAAATGTGCCCCCGGGCATCCCCCATCCTGCGGACAGAAAAAAGCCCGGCGCGGGCCGGGCCTCCGGGCGGACTCCGGGCCTCAGGGCCTGGGGCCGCGGTCACTGAGGTCGATCCACTCCGTGCGGGGCAGATACGCTTGGGGGTGGCCCTCATGATGGGGCCGGTCGCCCGGGTCGATGCGCTCGATGCTCGGCTGGAACTGCTGGCCAGCCAGACCGGGCAGGACAGCGCTGTGCCGGTCCCGTTTGTTTTCCGGCGGCGTGGGAGCCTGGATGGCGGTGTTGGTTCCTTCCCCCCCTGGCGGCGGTGCCCCAGGCCGCGACGACCGTGGGACTGGCGCAGGAGGCTGGCCGCGCGGCGATGCGATCCCCGAATTCAAAACTCTTTCGGAACCTTGACCGTTTTCTTCGACACCAAATTAGGCATTGCCAATTTGAGGTGCGAAATGACCCTTAAAAATAATTTATTATTTATTGAATTAACCATTGTTTTGTTTGGCCCCTGCTTGGGGGGGAAGAATGAAGAAATGTCAGATAGAGCTGGTAGCAAAGGTCAAAGTGGTTCCCAAAAACAAGATGCGCCCAAGAAGGACGAACCTGGCGATAAAGCCCCCAGGGATGGCGAGGGTGGGAAAGGAGGTGAAGGCGGCAAAGGCGGCGATAGCTGGTTCGGCCGAGGTGGCAAGGGCGGCAGGGGTGGTGATGGGCCGGGTGGCGGAGGAAAAGGCGGAGCCGGTGGCCATGGCCCCGTTGAGGATGGGGCTCCAGGGAAACCCGGGCAGAAGAGATGACTCATCTCAGGGCTTTCATCCTGAGCTGGAGGCGTTTCCACTGAGCCAAGGGGCGGCTGCGTGTTCTTCTTGAAATCAGATTCAGGCCATTGCGAGGATCCCAGGTGAAACCCCGCGTTGCACGCCATGCGGCTCAGCCCCACTGATACCAATTCTCATTCAAAAAGAAACTAACTATACTGGACCCATGGGAGGTCCAGCATGCGCAAACCCGGCCCAATCCCCAGCAGGCGGCTTCGGGAACTCGAGGTTTTTCGCAAAGAGAAATGGCCCGGCGATGTATTCCGGCGCTACCTCTGCGTGTGGCTTCGCGCCGAGCAAGATATGAATGCGGTTGAAATCGGCAAGGTGGTCGGGTGGCATCCCACCACTGTCCGCATAACCCAGGCCGATTTCATCAAGCATGGAGCCTCTGCCCTTACGGAAAAACCGCGTGGAGGGCGCCACCGCGCCATCATGACCCCCGACGAGGAAGTGGAATTCCTGGAACGCTTCAGGGAACAAGCAGGCGCGGGCTCTGTTCTGGTGGCCGGTCGACTTCACCAGGCTCTTGAGGAATTCCTTGGCAGAAGCGTCTCGACGGCCACGGTCTATCGGATTCTCGAACGAAACGGATGGCGGAAAATTGTTCCCCGCCCAGCCCATCCGAAGAAAGACCCGAAGGACGCCGAGGCCTTCAAAAAGGGGGCTACAAAGCTCAAGTCCGAAGGGCAAAGGCCATCGCCAAAGCCAAAGGGCTCCTACTGAGGGTGATGTTCCAGGATGAGGCCAGGATTGGCCGCATCGACTATCCCAAAGCCTGTTGGGCTCCCGCCCCGATGCGTCCGGTGGTTGGGGCCCAGCTGATTCGGGAGTATGCCTATCTGTTCGGAGCCGTGAGCGAGCCCCAAGGACGGACAACATGACGCCGCGATCTTCGAGAAGGCCAACACCGGCACCATGTCTTCATACCTTGCCCAAGTCGAAGCATCGCACCCTGGGGAATTCATCCTGATGGTCTTGGATGGTGCGGGATGGCACAAGGCGGGGGACCTTGAGATCCCGAAACGCGTGCGCCTGGCCTTCCTCCCCCCATACTCGCCAGAGTTGAACCCAGAGGAGCAGGTCCGGGATGAGTTGAGAGAAAAATCCCTCGCCAACCGCGTCTTTGCCACTTTGGATGCCGCTCTTGATGCAGCCAGGGAGGGGCTTGCAGCGATGGCCAACCTTCCGGAGGCCCTCATGAGGCTTGCCGGGAGGAAATGGATATTAGATCCCCTTTGATTGAGAAATTGTATCACAGGTACGTTCATGGAGAGAACCAAGGTAAAGAGCAATGCCGATCCGCTGCCGAAGCAGATAAACCGCCTGCCGGCCGTGTACGACCTTTGCGCACGCAAAAGTATTCGTCAGTGTCCACCCGAAACGGCTCAGGCAAGAAGGAGTACCCCCAGGAACCCAGCAAGCATTACCGCCAGGGCCGTCAGTATGCATGCCCCCCAGCTGAAGGAGAGAACCTCCTCAGTTCCCAAGACACGGTCCCTGGCCACCAAATCCTTCAAGGCGACCGCAACGAGCCCGTGATATTCGACGGCCTGATCATACATTTCCGGGGAGATCCCGGCCGTTGCGGCCGCTGCCCGGGAGGTCAAGATTTCTGGGTGGTCATGTACCCGCTGCCAGCGGGCGGCCTGGGTGGAGAGATAGCCCTCGAACGAAGCGTGCTTGGTGAAGGGTTCCACTCCCTCCGTCGGGTCGTTGAGGATCCTGTCGAATTCCGCAGGGAAGGCGAGGCAGACCGCCTTGCCGCAGGACCGGGAGAAGCATGTGGCCCGCCATCGGGCCTCCATCCGGTACTTGATCAGGACCAAATCGTCCCGCTGCTCCAGAGCGTCATAAAACCGGTCAAGGTCCCCGCCTAGCCGGGCGAAGCGCTGGGCGGCGAAGGCCTGCAGCTCCGCATTCTGGACTGGCACGTCCCGCACGGTGCGGTTGCAGCCCACCAAGGCCAGGGCCAGCGCGGCGGCCAGCCCGAATCTGATCAACGAGTTTATAGTCATGGCCATCCTCAGAACAGGATCAGGGGTTGGACCCGCGCCCGGTGGGGCGGTTGCCGTTTGGGTGGGGAAGGTTTCGGCGGAACCATCGGGACCGGATCGATGGCGACCGGCGCATAAGGCCTATTGGACGGGCAGCCCAGGATTCCCAAGCCGAGCAAAGGGCCCAGGAGGAGGGGTTTCAGCGATGGGCGGCTGCAGCGGACAGGGCACGATCCGGAAAGGTGGCTGGCAAGGGGCATGGGAAGAATCTCCTAAGGGGGTGCCTGCTCAGGGGGCGGAGGCGGCGGCCGTGGACGCCTGCTCCGGCCCAGCGGGAGATCCAGTCCGGGGCCTTGGGCTGCCGTGTACGGCGTCAAGACGGTTCCACCGCACCAGGATGGCCTTTGCACAGGGATGCCCCAGGGCGGCGGCGCGGCGAAGCAAGGCAAGGGACTTCTTCCGATCCTCGGCGGTGGCCTTGGCGGCTTGAAACAGTCGCTCCGCATCGTCCTGCTCGGCCGGTCGGGACTCATGCCGCAAGGTAGGTGCGATGGCGACCGCCGGCGCCGGTTGGACCCTCCCCTGAATGGCAAGGATCATCCCTGCCAGGGTCAAACCACCGGCGATTCCCGCCGTCCACAGCAGAGGCTTGCTCGGCCTGCCCTTGCGGGCCGACCTGGGCGCGGGCGGAGGTTGGCGCGCCGGAAGGGGCTCCTGGGCCGGTGGTCGGTAGGTCTTGATCCGGCGGGCTTCCGCCCTCCGAGCCTCCCGGCCGCACCACGGGCAGCCTTTCCGCCCCGGAAAGAAGTCGTGACCCTGGTCGCAACGCACCAGGTCCTGCTTGACGCGCTGGAGGAGTTCGTCCCATTCCCAGGCGCTGGGTCGCTGGTCGGGGGACTCATACCCGGCATGGAAACAGCGGAGAAACAGAGTCTGGACCGCCGGGTGCAGCCAGGCGAAGTCCGGGGCATTGGGCGGCGGGGTGAGGCCCTCCAGCCGGCCGCTATGGGGGAACAGGCCCAGTTCCTGGCAGTGGGCCCGAACGTCGCCGTCGGGGATTCCTCCTAGGGGCGACCCGGGGCCAACCTTGGCGTCGAACGGGCAGCACCCCTCCATCAGCAGCTTGAAGATCAGCGTCCCCAGACCGAACCGGTCGTGCAGCTGGGTGCGTTCCTGACCCGTGAAGCCTAGGCGGACCAACTCGGGCGGCGTGAATTCCGGGAACCCCACCGGTGTGCAGGGGTAGACGGTGCCATCCGGGCCGGTGACCTGGAAGCTGTCGGTGTCGATGAGGGTGACTTTGCCTTGGGCGTTGATCAGGATATTCTTGTCGTTCACATCGCCCATGACGAAGCCCAGGTCGTGGATCGCGGTGAAGGCTCGGGCCAGGTTCATGGCCACGTGGTGCAGGCTGGACCAGGTGAAGGTCGGGAAGGTGATCCGCCGGAACTTGGGACTGCAGGCCCGGATGATGCCAGGGGACTCGGGGATCTGCGGCATCAGGAACCCCGCCACCCGTCCCCGTTCCAGGACCAGACCGGTGGGCCAAGCGATGTGCACATGGCCATCCTGGGCCTGGAGTGCGGTCCCTGGGCAACCGGCGACCATCGCCCGCACCTTGTCCACCTTGGCCTTCTGCCCTGCCTCCCAAGCCTGGCGGCCGACGCCCTGGGGCGGTTCCTCCCGCTTGAATATCTTGGCCACAATCTCCGGTCGACCGGGCACTGCCAGCACATCGCCTTCCTTGCCGCTGCCTAGCGGGCAGGCCAGGTCTAGGAACAGCGGGCGGCCCTGGCTATCGGTGAGGAGGCGGTTCATGCCGGATCACCCGGAGCGGGGCGCCAGGCCCGACCCAGCACAAGGATGGTCTTGTCGTCGTCGGTCCGGCGCCGGTAGCGCTCGGAATCAAGGTGGGTGGCCAGCTCCGCGCCCAGGGTCTCCGGCGCTGCGCCAGAATTGAGGCTGGCCCAGTACGGCGTGAAGAACCCCGCCCAGGGGACCTGGGCGGCCATGTTCATGGCCACCCCCTGGACGCCGTCGGTCATCAGGGCCAGGGCCCGGGGTGGCCGGGCGCAGCAGAGCTGTACGGCCCGCTCCCGGGAATCGGGCGCGGTGAGCGACACCGTCTCGTTGGCGTATTCGCCTCGGACACCGCCGCTGACCACCCCGGGAAGGCCGCCTGGGCCGAGCCCCACCACCGCGCCATCGCCCACATGGACTACAGCCAGATGCGAACCGGTGAGGGCGGCGACCATGAGGGTGCTGCCGAACTGCCGCGATGGGGCTCCCGCCCGATCCGCCAGGGCCAGGACGGCGGAGCGGCTGTCGTCGAGGGCCGCCGCCAGGAGAGCGGACCACCCCGACCCGTTGGCGGGGACTGCGATGGACAGCATCTCCTGGAGCCGGGCCAGGGCCGCGTCCACGGCCATGCGTGCCCCTTCCGCCGAACGCTCGGCGGAACCAAGCCCGTCCGCCACTGCGGCCATCACCCCCACGTTTTCCAGGATGAGAAAGCTGTGGGCATCTTGGCAGGGCAGATCCCGATCCCGGTGTCCCGTCCCGGCGCAGGAGGCTCCAAAGGCCGTCCACATCAGGCGATCCTCAGGGTGCCTTCGGGGCTCTTGAGAGACAGGGCCTCGTCCGGCTGACTCCGAGAGACCTGCTGCAGGCTGGCCGAGAGCCACTGGAACATGCCCTTGAAGTCCAGGTCCGACACCAGCAAAGGCCGGCGGGGTGAGAGCTGGTCCAGTGCCTTCATGTCGGCGCCCTCCGTGCCTACGGCGAACAGGAGGAGCTTCTTGCCGGCTTCCGCCTCGTGAACCCGCTTGCAGGCGGTGGCGAACACCGCGCCATCGGTGGGCTGGCCATCGGTGATGACGAAGATCCAGGGGCGGAAGTAGCTGACGCCGTTCTCCCGGTAGGTCTGCTTGCGGGCCTCCAGCAGGTCCATGGCCTGGAGTACAGCTGCGCCCATGGGGGTCGCGCCGGCCGCCTGCAGGATCCCGGGCTGCCAATCCAGGGGGCTGGTGAAATCCTGGATGGTCCGGACCGAATCCCCGAACCCGACGATGGCCAGATCCACCCGCAGGGCGGCCAGGTCATCCTCCGCCAGGGCCGCCCTCAGGTTGACCAGCCCCTGGTTCAGGGCCTCGATGGGAACCTTGCCGGCAACTGCCTGGCCCATGGAGCCGGAGGTGTCCACCAGGACCACGCAGGGGCAGCGAGGTTCGGGGTTGCTGGTGTCGAATTCGGAAGTGTCGAAACGATTTTCCATGGAGGGCTCCTTGACGGTTGGGTGACGTGTGGCTGGGAAGGGAAGGTCAGCGCAGAAGCTTGGCGAGCTTGGTTTCATAGCCAGCGGTGATGGTGCGGGTTTCGTTCTCCAACTGGATCTCCAGGGGCAGGATGGCGAGCACGGCCTGGCGGATGCGCTTCCCCGTCTCGTTCAGCGGTACCGGGCTGCCCTGGTAAATGAAGTTGCCATCTGCCAGCTCCTTGCGGGTCTTGGCCGAGCGGCTCTCGTAGTCCACCGCCAAGTCCTGGGCGCCCTGCTGGAGCTTCTTGGTGTAGAGCCGGTATTCGCCGATCAGTGCCTCCTCCCGGGCGTCCTTCTGGAAGCCGATCAAGGCCTGCTCATAGGCGTCCTCGTTAGCCGCCAGCTTCTTCTCGGAGACATCCCAGGTGTCAATCCCGGTGTCCAGGGCCATCCGGAAGCTGTCCGCTTCGGGCATCGCCTTGAACTGGCCGATGATCTTCTTCTGGGCGGCGAGCAGGTCCTGGTCCATGGAACGGACCAGGGCGGTTCCCTCCTGGGCCCTGGCTTCGGCGCTGGGCCGGCAGGCCAGTCCGGCGGCGAGGCCGGGAAGCAGGAAGAGGGCGGGAATGAGGCGGGTGGTGAAGGGCATGGGAGCTCCTAGGGTTAAAGGGCGGCGGATCTGTTTCCGCCTGTAATGAACAACTCGGTTTTTGGCCATGACAGCCGTTGTCACGCCTGGTCGTGGTCGAGCTGGTGCAGTGCCGGGCGGGGCACGCAGCCTCGGCCATCCGGGGCGACCTCGATGAGGGTGAGCAGGTCCAGCCGTAGCCAGTCGTCCAGGGCCGGATCCCAGGCCAGCAACACCCCAGCGCCGCAACCGGGGCCGAACCGGAGCTGGTGCGGCACCAACCGGAAGGTGCCGTCGTGCCGTTCGACCCGAACCGCGCCCTGGTCCTCCAAGGCATCGGCCAGGGGTTCCAACAGATGCCAAGGCAACTGGCCGACCGGGACTGCGGGCATGCCCTGGATGACACAGCCAGCCGGTGGCGCCGGGGCGCCAGCCAGGCCCAAGGCCCCCTCCAAAAGGGCGGCGGGCTCTTCCAGGAACGCGGCTGGGTGGCCGGGTTCCGGCAGGGCGTCCAAACCCAAGGCGGCACGGTACAGGGCCAGGAACAGGCGGGCCGCGGGCCGTGGAACTTGTCGCCGGCCTCGGGCGTCGTGTGCCAGCCGGATCCGGACCGTCCGATCCGGGCCGGATTCCCTGGTGAACCTGCAGCCCTGAGCTTCCAGCTCCTTCAGGATGCGGAAGATGGTGCGGACGCTGCAGCCGCCCAGGACCCGGGCCAGCTGGACGAGGGTCAGGCCCTGACTGGAACCGCGCAACCGGGTAAGCAGGGAGCGACACTTGGCCTGGAAGGAGGGTTGGGGCGGTCGCATACGGTCCTCCCCTCAGGCCCAGGCGGCCAGTTCGGTGCGGAGCTGGGCCAGGGCCGAGCGGTGCCGGGCCCGGAGAGTGGCCTGGGACAGCCCGGTCCGGAGGGCGATGGCGGGCCAGGGTTCCGGGGCGCCGTCGGAGGTGCCCAGGCCAGCCCGGACCCGGACCAGGTCCTGGGTTTCGTCCGACAACCGGCCCAAGGCGCCGGCCAGGTCAGTGCGGAGTTCCAGCAACGCCAAGGCGGATTCCGGATCGGTACCGTCGGGATCGCCCAGCAGGTCAGCCCGGGAGCGGCCTTCCGGCCCGATGGGCGCATCCAGGGCCAATTCACGGCACCGCCGCCGGCCATCCTGGCGCACCTGTTCCTTGAGGGCAACTTCGCACTGGTTCTGGAGGTAGGCCGAAGTGCTGGAGCCGCGTGAAGGGTCGAACGGGCGCACGGGTTCGAGCAGGGCCACCCAGCCCTGCTGGGTGAGGTCCTCCCGTTCCACCGCCAAGTTGGGCCGGTGGCGAACCAACCGGGCCACGGTCAGATTGACCATCCGGGAGTACGGGGCGTGGTCGAGGGCCGTCACGGAGTGGGAGGAGACGGAGGGGAAGGCTGGGGCCGGGGTGCGTTCGGGCTGGGCCGCGGGGCGGTCAGGACGCTGGGGGCGGTGGTTGGTAAGGGTCATGGGGTTGGCCTCGAAATGGGCGCAGAGCTTTCCTGGGCCGGCTAAAGACATGCGCTGGCCGACGGAGGGATCCGCGTTAGGGTTGGTGGGGACTCAGGGGGTCAGATGTGCGTGCCGGAAGTGGCAACCGGTTTGGGGCGTTGGTCTTGGACTCGGTTTCTGGTGCCGGGGCAAGATAAGGTTGACGGGTGGCCCAACGGGACGATGCCTACTCTTCCCCTCAGGGGAATACGTTCAGTACCATAGCTTTAACTCATTGCTAATAAAGGCTGTTAGACCTGAAAATTGGAGAATCTGGCATGCGTGGATACCCCATTTTGGCCATAGGCGATGAGGTTAATGATTCAAGTAATGTAATTTGAACGTTTACAATGCTTCTTCCTTGGCTTGGTTGCGCGTGACCGGTTCGCTGGGATGGTGGATCTGACTGCTTGACGACTTATCATCCTGCACCCGGTCCAGGGGTCCCTTCCTGCCACCTAGGCCTTAGGCGAAGCTTGTAAATACACATATTCTCAATTAATGATTTCATGGCGAGTTATATTGGATTTGCAGCCAATCGGGTAGGTCTCCATACCCAATTCGGGCTATTCTTGATAAATCGCCCCAATCCGCCCATACCACCGCGAGCCCTGCCAAGGCCAAGAGAGGCCCCTCGATGACTTCCTCCTGCCAAGTTCAAACCGACGCAGCCCTTTCGACCAACTCCAGCCCGGAGGATTCATCCGAGCCTGTCTCTGACGAGAGGGCGGCACTGGAGGTGGAGCGAACCGCCAAGAGCCGATCACCGCAGCAAGGGGCCGGGAAGGCGCCTCAAGTGGAGGTCTATGGCGTGATCCTGCACGGTAGGGGCAACTACAATGCGCGGGCCGACCTCAAGGAACTGGGCGCCGACTATGACGAGGTCACAAAGGACTGGTTTTTCTACCCCGTGGATCCGTCCAGATCCTGGAAGGTCCAGGGCAAGGTGGAACACCTCAGAGACGCGAAGGGGGTCGAGTTGACCTGGTTGGGCGGGCCCGACCTGCCACGGGAGGACCTGGTCGAGCTGCGGGATGGTCTGCTCAATTTAAGCCGCAAGGACAGTTATGACGCGGCGCGGGCGGTTGAGATCATGACCGGCCACGTGCAACGGTTTGGGCGGGAGCCGGCCTGGGACGTGCAGGATCCCAGCCCACGCGCCTGCTATATCGGTTCCCTGAAGGGCCGGAAACTCTTCGTCACGCTCCCCGGTGTAGCCGCCGAGGCGGGCCGGGCCAACCCTGCGCCGGCGGAAAATCCCACTCTTGAGGATCCCTGGAAGAACTCCCGGTGGATCCGGCTCAACATGCCGGTCTTCACCGATCGTTTCTACACGCCAGGGGTTCGGGAAAATGCCTTCGGGGCGGCCCACTTCAAGGTGTTTCTGGCCCTTATCCAGCACATGGACGAGTGGAACATGGTGTACGAAACGCAAGGCGAACTGGCGAAAGAAGCCAAGGTGAAACCTTCACGGGTCTGTGAGGTGCTGGACGACCTGGAGAAGGTGCAATGCATCCAAAGGCTTTACCAGGGGATGAAGAAATCCAGGATCCGGGTCAGTCCTCACCTCCTAATCGGAGTTGGCGGTCCCCGCCACCATAAGCTCCTCAAGGACTGGAACGACTGGCCGGTCCTGAAGGAAGAATGGAAGGCCGGGTTGAAGCCCCCGGTCAAACGGCGCAATAGCCCCAAGCTCCCCCTCCGGCAGCCCACAGAAGCCGAGGAGACCGCCTAATTTAAGGGTGACAACCGTTGTCAGGCCCAAATGACGAGTTCTTCCGTAACGGAGGAACCATGACCCTGACACCCGACACCCTCAAGACCCGACTGACCGACTTGGGTTTTCAGGCCCGCCTCATTTCTACCGAGGCCGGCGTTACCGTGACCCGGCCCTGCCGCCACTACCGGAACCGGAACGGGGCCTACGAAATGGAGCTGGAACTCCGGCCGGAGCAGGATGGCACCATCATCCGCATCTACGGACCCGAACTGGGCCGCGCTGGGCAGTCTGTGGCAGATGACGGCCAGGCCCTGCTGGACGTGCAGTCGGCCTTCCGCTTCCTGCGCCTGGTGCGGGATGGAGGGGAAGTGCGCCCGCTGCTGGAGTACGCCTGCCTCCCAAGCGACAGCACCCTCTCCGACCCCAGCCTCACCACCCTGGTGTCTTGGGCCGGCCACCTCTTTGACCCGGCCTTGGGCTATCTGCTGCACCTATCCCGCACCGGCCAGCGGGAGATGCGGTTCCTTGCCGGGGACCCCCCCGAGTTGACCCGGCTGAAGGACCAGGCCCGGGATCTCCGGACCCGGCTGGAGGAGACCGAACGGGAGGCGGACCGTCTCCGCCAGAGCCGGTTCCACAGCAGCCTTGTCCTGCCCGAGTTCATCTAGGAGACCCGCAATGCCGATCCATACCTTCCCTACCCCCCAGGATGAGGTCCTTGCCATGGCGCGGCGCATCGCCGTGGCCCATAAACGGGAACATATCGGTTGCGAGGACATTCTGGCCGCCTATGCCGGACAGGCCACGGACCAGCGTTTGGCCGAGGCCATCCTTGCCGGCCTAGGTCGCCCGGCGGAGACCGTTGACTGGCCTGAGGTTCTCACCCGGCGTCACCGCGCCGGCGTGGTGGCGGTTCCGCCCACCGTGCGCACCATGCGCTACGAACCGGCCCTGAGGCGCGCCCTGGAGTCGTCCTACCGTGGACCCGACGGGTTCGATCCTGGGATCCTGCTGCAGAAGCTGGTAGCCCTGGATACCCCGATCAGCCACGAACTGCGCCGGCGCAACCCGCCAGCTCCGGACTTGCCAGCTGAGGAGCGGCTGGGTCTGCGTCTGGGCGAAGCCGCCGAGGCCGGCCGAGAGCTGGCGGCCTACCTCCAGGCGCGGGTGTTCGGCCAGGACCAGGCCATCCGCGAAGTGGCCCAGGCCTTCGTGTGCGCCCAGATGCAGGAGGGCGGGCGCGGGCCCCGGGCCCTGTTCACGCTCATGGGCCCTCCCGGCACTGGCAAGACCCTCTTGGCCCGCTCCCTGGGCGAGTTCATGGAGGAGCGCCGGGAGCAGGTGGGCGAGCCCATGGTCCTGGACATGAGCACCTTCACTGGCTCCCAGGCCCAGGAAAAGCTGTGGGGCTTCAGCAAGAGTTACACCAACGCCCGCCCCGGCATTCTCACTGCGTTCGTGAAGGACCACCCCGAGGCCGTCATCATCTGCGACGAGATCGAGAAGGCCTGCCCCGAAACCCTTCAGTCCCTGCTCGGAGTGCTGGACCGCGGTCGCGCCCGGGACGACTACCATGAGGAGGAGATCGACTTCTCCCGCACCACCCTGTTCTTCACCACTAACCTTGGCCAAGCCCGGCTGGCTGGGCTGAGGGACGGGGCCGGACCGGAGGTGCTGGTGGACATCCTCGCCGGAGAGAAGGGTTTCCCGCCAGGTTACTCCGGCCCTGCTACGGCCCTGCTGTCCCCCGAACTGGTGTCCCGCCTGGCCCAGGGGGCGGTGTTGGCTATGGCGCCGCTGGGCCAGGTCGAGATGGTGCGGGTATTCCGGGAAGCGGTCGCCGAACGACTGAAGCAGTTCGGCCTGCCCGAACCGAACTTGCCCGAGGACGCTGCGCTTTTGATGCTGCTCCAGCACGCCCAGGATCTGGACGCCCGCCGGGCCAGGGCCTTGGGAACCGCCCTGGGCGACCGGCTCCTGGTGGAAGCGGTGCGGCTGGGCGATGTCGAGGACGCCCCGGCGGTGCCGGCGGCAATCCAGGTGGAACTGGCGGTGGACGCCAGGGTCCTGCTGCGCGCCAAGCTGGATGCGGTCCCGCTGCGGATCCTGGTGGTGGGCGCGCCGGAACCGGTGCTTTCGCTGCTGGATGGTGCCGGCCTGGGCTGGGAGACCTGCGCCGGGGCTGAGGAAGCGGCGGAATGCATTCTGGCGGCTCGCCCCGACGCGGTCCTGGGCCTCGCCCCGCTCGGCGCGGCCCTGCCCAGGGACCTGCCCGCGGTCGACGTCTCCGGCCTGACCAAGGCCGCCGCCTGCCGCAAGGCCGGGGCGTTCCTGGACGGGATCCGGCGCGGCCGGCTGCTGAAGGAGCAGGTACGGGCGCACCGCAGCCTCAGCCTCGATGAGAGCTTCCGGCTGCGCCGCCGCACCGGCGAGGGCCTGGTCCTGGGGCTGGCCCTGGGCCAGCCCCAGGAGACCCGGTTTGTCCGCCATCGGGACCAGGACACCCCGATCGGCATGATGGACGTGCCCGAAACAGGCCTTGAAACGGTGGTCGGCCATGCTTCGGCCAAGCGCCGCCTGGCCCACCTGGCCGCTCTGCTGCGCCAGCCAGGGAATGGGCGGCCCCTGGCGCGCGGCTATCTGCTGGATGGGCCTCCCGGCACCGGCAAGACCACCCTGGCCCGAGCCCTTGCCGGGGAGGCGGGGGTCCCGTTCTTCGCCCTGGGCCCCTCGGAACTGGCCAGCCCTGTGAAGGACGAAGGGGCCGTGCGGCTGCGCGAGGTGTTCGCACAGGCGCGGGAATACGCACCGTCGGTGGTGTTCCTGGACGAACTGGACGCCATCGCCCCCAGCCGCGAACTCCCCGGGCACACCATGGACTCCCGGCAGATTCTCACCACCCTGCTCACCTGCATGGACGGCATCAAGCCCGGCGACCGCCCGGTTTTCGTGCTGGGCGCCACCAACCGGAGGGATCTGCTGGACCCGGCCCTGCTTCGGCCGGGGCGGTTCGACTCGGTCCTCCCGGTCCAGCTGCCGGGCCGGGAGGACCGGGAAATGCTTCTCCGGAGACGCCTCGCGGCCATCCCCGGCCAGTCCGCCGTGGACCTGGAGGGCATTGCTCGGCGTAGCATGGGCTTCAGCCAAGCGGAGCTGGACGGCCTGGTCCGGGAGGCGCGCACCACCGCCAGCTGGGAGGGCCGGAGCACGGTCACTGCCCAGGACTTGGAGCAGGCCTTCGAGGCGGCACGTCTGGGCGGACGGGCCGAGGGGGTGGCCCACACGCCCGAGGGGAAGCGGCTGGCCGCGGCCCATGAGGCCGGCCATGCCGTGGTCCGCGCCGCCCTGCTGCCCCGTTCACAGGTAACCCGGGTCGATATCATCCCACGCACCAACGGAGCTGGCGGTGTCACCGAAGCCCTGCCCAACGAGGACGCGGCGGCTGAATTCCAGACCCGCCGCCGGCTGAAGTCGGAGATCGCGGTGCTTATGGCTGGCCGCGCCGCTGAACAGCTTCTTACGGGCGACGAGGACCTGGTTAGTTCGGGTTGCCAGGGCGACCTGCGCCAGGCTGCGCGGCGCCTCCGCCCGGCCCTGGCCCTGGGGGGATTGGATCCGGAGCTGGGACTGGTGTCCCTGGGCCGCCCAGGCGAGGTGGCGGGAGGATATAGCGAAGCCCGGATCCAGGAACGTATCGCCACTTGGATCAAGGAAGGGTACGAGCAGGCCCTGGGGTTGCTGCGGGCCAATCAGGAGGTTTGGCAGCGGCTGATGGAGGCGCTGATGGCAGAGGAATCCCTGGAAGGGGCGACCCTGGCGGAGTTCCTGGCGGACGTGCGGATGCAACCCTGATCGGTGCGGTGGCTCAGGAAGCCTTTGGCTTGGCCGTGATGCCTGGGACGGTTCTGGTTCCAGGCATCCGCTGGATCAGGATTGATCCTCGATTTCCTGCAGATGGGTTCGGCAAAGCGTCCGGCGCCAGTGATGGGAATCGATATGCAGCATTCCCGGTTCACCGCAGTGTTCGCAAATTTCCCCTGACCGTATACAGGCTTCCTCGATGGCCAGAGAAACCGCGCTGGTCCGATGGTCCACATAGAATCGCAAGGGCCCGAACTTCTCCTTCACCTGGGTGGCTGCCGTCAGGGATTGCCCCTTGGCTTTCTGTTCGAGGCATTGGCTTTCCAGTTGGCGAGAAAGGTCCAGGAGGAGCAGGAACCACCCGTCAAGGCATTGGAAACCGTCACGCAGCCCCTGGCGATACAATAGCGGGGCTTCACGGAATAGAATCTGTTCAAGAGCTTCGTGCATCGAAGGTTCCATACTCGCATTGGAAGTTCGGACAACCTCATCCGGCGTAATCGCGGATTCCGTTCCGCCGGGACAGAGTGCTGGATCAAGGTTTACCCAGCGTCGGAACCACCCAAGTGTTTCACCGGGACGGGACGTCGGCCTGGCTTGGCCTCGGCCCGCGCCATACGCATGAGATCCGAGCGCAGGCCGCGCCGCATGTATTCTTCCGCCAGTTCATCCCGCGCTACCTGGCGCAAGTCCGCGAGGCCCTGGACCACGGCCAACAGCTGGTGGGCGCGGATCTCCCCGGGAGCCCGTTCCGCGGCATCCAGGGCGGCGGTCAACGCGGCCACGCGCTCCAGGCGGGGACGGGGCGTCGTGTTGAGCACCTCCACCCTTTCTGGGGACAGGTCCACCAGAATCGGGCGATGGACCGGCCGGTAATCCTCATCGCAGGTGCTGGCGTTTGCGAAAACCGTAACGCCGGAGTAGGCCACCCCGTAGGCATCGTGGATATGCCCGAACACATGGAGCCTCGGACTCGCCACGGCTATGCGCCGGGCCAGGGTCTCGCAGCCCAGGTGCGGGCCCTGGCGCACCTGGTCCAAGATCCCGTGGGCGGGGCCATGGGTGATGAGCACGTCGGTACCGGCCGGAATCCGGTCCCAGGCCCGACGCAGCGCATCGCCATTTCGCGGGAGATTAAAGGCCCAATCGTTGTACGCCGGCTGCCAGGGTGAGCCCCAGAACCGGATCCCGTCAATCTCCAACCCGGAATCCTGGAGGTAGGTCAAGCCAGGGAAGTCTGCCAGCAGCAGCGCGGCCAAGTCCGGGCTCTGCTCGAACAGGAAATCATGGTTGCCGGCGATGAAGACCTTGTGACGATGTGGCTGGGCCGCGAACCACTCCAGGAACTGGCGCACCTGGTTAAGGGTTCCGGAACTCGAGATGTCCCCCGCATGGACCAGCACATCCCCATCGGGCAAGCCGATGCCCCGGTGGCCGTGGGTGTCGGAAATGAGGACGAGGCGCATGGCGCTCTCCTTTTCATGGTCCAGGAACAGGATGACTCGACTCGAACGACAAGGGCTGACACGCTCACGTTTTTGACCACTCCATTCCTGCCGTGAATTTCGGCCATGGCAGACCGGGTCTTCCAGAACCTTGATCTATTTCGATTGCTGGGTGCCTGAACGACACTGCGTGATTGGGAACAATGGTTGATGCTGGGAGAAAACCAATCGTGATCGAAGCCCGGGTCAATTCTGGAGAACAGGGGTGGGTCAAATCTCCCGAGCGTTGAGGGCAAGCCCGACAAGGTGAACTACGAGCTGGAGAACGGCTGCTACCTGATCAGCAAGGTCCTCCGTCCGGGGGAGAAGTGGCGGCTGATCTTCGGCAAGGAACAGGCCTGGATCCGGTTGAAGTAGGAGGAGCGCATGGGCATCACCACAGAGAAGAAGCCCGGAGGCGGCGCCATGGGCGGCAAGGCCGGGATCATCGCCATGGTCCTGGGGGGTGTGACCGGGATGGGGGCCGTTGGGGGCTTGCTCTACAAGGCATTCTCCCCCGCCAAGGCCGCCACCCGTCAGCAAAGCCCCGGGGGGGCCAGGATCGCATCCAAGGCTGAAGAGGCCCGCAACCGCGCAGAGGCCGGGGTGCCCCGGATGCGCCAGGAGGAAGTTGGCTCCGGCTACCAGTTCGATTCCATGGGGAATTATCTCCAACCGAAGGTGGACCCCAAGGATCTGCCGGAGAATCAGCCACTGGTCACCCTGGACACGGGGCAGGGGGGTGTGGCCTCCAGGATCGCCGCGAGGATCAAGGAGGAGGGAATCCCAAGGTCCTGGCGGAAGGACCGGGACGACTTACGGGAGACGGATCCGGGCATGCTCAAGGAGCGCCGCGAGGCCCGCATGGAGGACCGCGCGGATCTCCAGGGATCCATGCTGGGCTACACCACGAGTCCCGGGGCGCGTTGGGCCGCGCGCAGGGCCGAACGAGGGGCAGGGGCCCCCGCTGCGGAGGCGGCCTCTCTGAGCCCAGAGGAGGCGCAGATTCGCGCCAACACCCAATCCATGGAGCGGCTCGCCTCGATGGCCGAAAAGGCCATGACCGGTTCCCAGGAGGCCGTACCGAAGCAGCCTGCCGAGACCGCCTCCCAGACCGCGCCTCCCGGTGAGGTGGCTGACATGAGGATCAGCGGCGGGATCGGCCCCGATGTGGTGGTCCGGGTAGGGAAGTTCCTGGATTGCGCCTTGATCAACCGGGTGGAGTCGGATATCGCCGATTCCCCGGTCATGGCCCAGGTGGCGCGAGACTTCATGAGCCTGGACGGCAAGGACGTCTTGATTCCCGCTGGTGCCAAGATCTATGGCTCCGCCGGCAAGGTCCAGTCGATGCAGCAGGCGAAGCTCTTCATCAGCTTCCACAAGATCGTCTTCCCGCGCAGGGCTCCGGATGAGACGCCGAAGGTGGCCTACTTTCCCACCCGGCAGTTCCCGGCCATGGACAGCATGGGGCGGCTGGGGGTGGGCGGGCAGGTGAACCGCCACATGATGCTCCAGTTCGGCGCCGCCATTATGCTCGGGGTCTTCGACGGCCTGGCCGCCCAGGTGCAGAGCCCCGGCGCCGAGGACAACCCCAGTGCCCGGGACATGGTGCTCTCCCGCACCTCCCAGAACTTCTCCAACGTGGTGAACGCGGTCATCCAGCGCTACGCCAACGTCGTGCCCACGGTGACCATCAAGGAAGGGACGAAGCTGAAGTGCTACTTCACCCAGGACGTGGCGCTCACGCCCTTCATGGCCACCCGGGAACTCTCTTGGGTGAGGGGGAAGTGATGAGAAACGTTTTCATCCTGGGGTTGTTCATGCCCCTGGCGGCGCAGTCCATTCCGCATGACCTGGTCACTCCTCCGGGGGCCCTCACGCCCCAACAAGCATCGGCCATCTGGCAGCGCTTGGGCGCGAGGGAGGCCTTCCTGGATTCCGATGAATTCCATTCGGAGCCGCAGAGCCTATACCGGTTCTTCGACCGGCAGGAATACGCCAAACTCCAGGGCAATCCCGTAATTCGGTATTGCTGCCCAGGAAGGTTCAAATGGATCGGCAACCGGGTGGCCTGGCATGGGATCAGTCCGGTAACCCCTGACGCCGCGGCAGTCACGGCCAAGGCCTGGGATGAGGCCTTCCGCATCATCACCCGGAAGCGGAACTGGGTCATCGATCCCAAGGCCCCCATCCGGGTCAGCGGTGCCTGCGTCGGAGCGGTCCTGGAGCCCAGCCGAGAGGAGCCCTTCCGCGGAGTATGCATCGAGGTCCGGGTGGCCAGCCCCTCTGGGTACCTCCTTTATCGGTTCTCGGTGGCCAAGCCGGCCATCGAGGACGCCGTGGGCGCTGCCCTGGACTGGGTGCTCTGCTGCGCTGCGACCCAGGACCAGTACCTGTCGAAAGGATCAAGGCATGGCTCTGCGCAACCCTGAGCGGTGGGATTCCGCACTCCTGAGCGCCCTCCATCCGGTCCGGGACCTCCTGGAGGACGACCGGGTGACCGAGATCGAGGTGAATGGCTTCTCCGACGTTTGGATCAAGGGCGAGGGGGTCCGCGGCCACCAGCGCGTAGAGGGCCCCGGTTGGGCCGACCTACAGGACTTCACCACCGCCTGCACCCGCATCTCCGATGTCATCCAGCGGCGGATCAACCAGGAGCGGCCGGTCCTGAACGGCCGCTTACCTGGCGGCGAGCGGGTCAACATCGTCATCCCGCCGGCCTGCGAGAAGGCTTCCATGACCATCCGGAAGTTCCCCCAGGACACCATGACAATGGAGCGGCTGCTGGCCTTTAAGAGCGTCAATCCGGCCATCGTGACCATGGCCCAGAGTTTGGTGAAGGCCAGGAAAAGCATCCTGGTGGGTGGCGGTACCGGCGCCGGCAAGACCAGCACCCTGAACGCCCTTTCCCGCTTGATCCCAATGTACGAACGGGTGGTGACTGTGGAGGATGCCCGAGAGCTGCAGATCCAGAATCCCAACTGGGTGGCCCTTGAGACCGTGGAGCCCTACCGGGAGGGAGTGGTTCCCGTGGGGATCGGGGACCTGGTCCGGAACTGCCTGCGCATGACCCCGGACCGGATTGTGGTGGGGGAGGTCCGCGGCGACGAGGCGTTCTTTCTCATCCGGGCCCTGAGCAGCGGCCACGGGGGCGGCTTCGGGACCATTCACTGCAACGACGCCCATTCCTCCCTCCGCCAGTTGCAACTCCTCGCCCAGATGGCCCCGGTCGGCGGCCTCACCAGCCTGGTGGTGGCTGAAATGGTCGGGGAGGCCATCGACGCGGTGTTCTACCAGGCCTTGGATGAGGAGGACGGCAAGCGGCGGATCACGGAGGTGATCGAAGTCCTCAAACCAGGGGCGGTGGTCAATCCCTCCGGCGGGATTAAGTATCACTTCCGGAGGCTGATTCGTTGGAACCCATGGGCTAAGGACTGGACATTCCCACAGTGCCCCAGTGCCGCCCTGCTGCGTTCCATTGAGCTGCTGGACCTGGAGTGGCCCAATGAGAGTCTGAGGGCACCGGATCAAGGCACCGATGCCAAGGAGGGGGAGGACCAGGCATGAACCTGGGCCAATGCATGTGCATTCTGGCGGCAACGGTCCTCGGAGGCCTCGCATCTTGGAAGACCGTCCGGCCCCTGGCGGCAGCGGCCGCCCTGGTTGTCTCACACGCCGGCAGGGATCAGGCGCTGATCCAGGTCCTCCAAGGGGCCCGGAGGAGCGTCTACCTCCGAACCGAAGGGCTCAGCCTCATCCCAGCAGGGAACGAAATTGCTCAGGCTGTCCAGCGCAAGGTTGCCGTGACAGTGGAACTGCCTATGGATGCTGCACTCAGCCCTGGAGGTTCCCAACTCCCGCAGTTACTTATGGCGTTAGGTGCGGTCGTCGTCTTCCGCAGCGATCCGGCTGGCAACTATCGCGGGACCTACCTGGAGATTGATGGGGACCGGTTTTTATACTCCGCCTCCCCATTGGGACTCAACCCGCCAGGGGCCATGGTTTCCTACGTCTCTGGCCCAATTTGTCGGTGACGGCTACGAGTTAAGAGGGAGGCCGCCTTGGGCGTTTGGTCGAGCGTAAAGTGGGGGGTCAAAGAGAGCAGCGGGATAGGGGCTAGCGGGAGTTTCGGAAACCATGGGTGAAAGCATGGGCTAATTGCTGGAACTGCAATTAGTTCATGCTTGTTCAGGTGTATAGCAAACTGACGCTGA
>Ga0316217_10000724_pt1 | contig 45659 bp, 31 predicted proteins | sample 1anoAmetaG_FD_203633 | JGI IMG/M metagenome (GOLD analysis project Ga0316217, IMG submission 203633) | Freshwater microbial communities from Trout Bog Lake, Wisconsin, USA - 1anoA | ecosystem: Environmental > Aquatic > Freshwater > Lake > Hypolimnion/Profundal zone | place: USA: Wisconsin...
CCAGGCTGTATTTCACGAAGCAGACCTTGCGCGCGAAAAAATAGTGAAAGTGGATCGGCACATTGGCAAAGCGGTTGCCGTTTTGCTCATGCGGCAGCTCGATATTCAGGCCCACGGACTTGCCGCCAGCTGAGGCCGCGCCCTTGTTCGCCGCCTCCATGATGCCCGGCCCGCCGCCGGTAATCACCGCCAGATTGTGTTTGGCCAATCCGTGCGCAATCGCCGCGGCGGCCCGATAATACTTGTCGCTCGGCTTCAGCCGCGCGGAGCCGAAAATGGTCACCGCCGGGCCCACTTGGGACATGGTCTGGAAGGAATCCACGAATTCGGACATGATGCGGAAAATGCGCCAAGGGTCCTCGCGGATGAAAGAATTGCCGTCGCTCATGCGGCACACGTTATACCGGCCCATCGGGCGACACAAGTGCGTGCTTTGAAGAAGGACAACGGCTACTGGGTCGCGACGCGCACAAAACCCTTCTGCGACGGGCCGAAGATGGAAAGCGGAATGTAAATGGTCTTGAGCGTGCCATCGCCGGACACATTGGTGTAAGTCTGCCACCCGGCGCCGGTCACCAGATTGGTGGCATACTGAACCGCATGGGTGAATTCCGCCTCGGAGAGGAATTGGAATTGGAAACTCGCGCCAGCCGACTGCGGATTGAGCAGGGCCACTGGCGTGGCCACCGCCGTGGTTTCGGTGATCTTGGCCACCACCCCGCCCCGACTGAACTCTAGCGTTCCAACGGGCGAGCCGACCAACTGGAAGTCACTGATGACCTGGTTCGTACCGAAGAGCGTGGGGACAAGGTTGCCGTCCGCCGTACTCGCCTCGGTGAATCCGCTCACCCAAACGCCGTTGGGCAGGGTGGCCAGACCCCGGAAATTGCCCAGCACCGGCGAAGCGCCGTTCAGCGCCCAGAGCGCGTTGCCGTTGCGGTCAAACTTGGCCACAAAGGGCTGCGTGAAGTAATTGGCGCCCAAATAGCTGGGCACGGTGGTCGGCGCGGTGAGGAACAGGCTGCCAAATGCCGAGTAATCATCAAAGTCACCGGCAATATAAACTCCGGAGGCATCGGCGGCGGCGACCCACGGCATGGTCGTGGCGCTGCCCAAGGCCGTGGCCACGAGCGCATTCCCATTGGTGTCATAGCGCGCAAAATATTGCCCCTGACCTCCCGGGATCACCACGGACAGTCCGCCGAAATTGGCCGGAGAACCATAGGCGGTGCCGGTCAGGAAGACATCGGATCCCGCAACGGCAATGAACGGGGAATCATTGGCGCCATTGGCGCCAAAGGGTTCGCCCATCCCGACCAACCAGAGCGGCTCGCCATTGGTGGCGTTGACTGCCGCCAGCCCATGCGCCCGGTCCGTGAGAACGGATAGACTGCCATAGGCAAGGTTGGTAGTGCCGCCCGACACTTGCGCGCCGATCGCAACGTATATCTGACCGCCCGCCTCGGCCACATTCTGCGGAAATCCCGGAAAACCCTGCACCCACCGCAGCCCGCCGTTGGCATTATATTGCACGAGAAAGCCCGAGTAGCCGGAAGCTGTCAGATTGGTGCCGCCAAAATCAGCGGTGCCATTCAAAACGCCGGCCACAGTGACATTGCCCGAACTGTCCGAGACGACATCGTTGTACCCGTCCAGGAATACCGTGGCATTCGTGCCAATGATTCGCGACCAGAGGTTGCTGCCGCTGGAATCAAACCGCGAAACCACCACCGAGAGGCCGCCCTGATTGGCAAACCGGTTGGATCCCAGCCAATTGGTGCCACTCAAAATGGAGGCCAGATAGGCTCCGTTCCCCGGAGCCAGGGCCACATAATCCGCATAGCTGTAGCTGGCCGGATCGTTGTTGGTGAACCCTGTGACCCACGCGATGGGGGAGGTGTTGACGGGTCCGTTCGTGTTGAGATACTTGACTAGTGCGGCCCCGCCATCGGCCCCCACGACGGTCAGCGTGGCAATGGTGGCCGCCGCATTGTTCTCGACCAGCACATTCCCGATATACTGATTGGCAACATAAACATTGCCCGTCGCATCCGCCACGCAGCCGCCGTTATAATCGCTGAACACATTGCCATTCAGCGGATAGAAGGGCGACCGGAAGGCCATGGACCATTGGGCCGGCAGCGGCGCGGTCACAAACGTAACGGCGGCCGTGAGCGTGGTCGCCGAGCCGGACACATTGCTCGCCACCGCGTAGTAATCTCCCGCCACCCCCGCCGTGCCGGAATTGGTGGGACTAAAAAAGGCGTTCGTGGCCTGGGCAATCAGGCCGGATCCCACCTCGTACCATTGCCAGGTCACCGGGGTGCTGCTGCTGGCGGCCGCCAGCAGACCGACGGCTTCTCCCGGATGGTTGGTTTGGCTGGCTGGATTCCCGGTGACAACTGGCGCCGCGAACTGATAAAAATTCACGTCCGCCAGAAAACCGGACTCTGTGGGATCGGTGTCGCCATTGGCGGTAGCGACCCACGTTAACACGTGCGGCCCGGAGCCGATGTTGACAGGCCCCACCGAAGTCCAAGATATGTCGGGACCAATACCGGCCCAATTGGCGCCATCCAAGTTGAAAGCCAGGTTGAAATTGTCGCCCGTCGGGGAGGTCGCCCAATCAAAGGTAAGCGTGCCGGGGCCAATCACCGTGAGTGTCAGCGTGGATTCCTCGCTGTTAATAATCGGGCCGCTTTGCGCCGCCGAAGCCCCGCCGTTAAACGTGTTGGTGGTTTCCACAAACCACTCCGCGTCGCCACTGCTGCTCCAGTTCAAGTTGCTGGTGCCCAGCGCCCCGTTAAAATTCTGGTCGAGCCCGGTGGCCACACTGCCCGGATTGTGGAACAGGCCGCTGATTTCGCTCGCGCTCAAGACGCGGGAATAAATCTGCAGATCGCCGAGCAATCCCTGGAAATATGGACCGGTGTTGGCATTGGTGGGATTGGATTGGGAGGCGTCTATCTGCGCGCCCACGGCCATGATCTGCGGGGCGTTCAGCAGGTTGGTGGTCGCGTAATCGGAGGTGTTCAACACCCCATCCACGTAGATTTGCTTGGCTCCCGTCGCCTGTGTCCGGGTGATGACAACCTGGTGGTAGGTTCCGTCATTGATGTCGCCAATTGAACTCAGCGTGTCGTCGGAGGCCCCGCCGGTGTTAAATCCAATGTCGCCGCCGGTCAGGGCAATGGGGACGATGTCGTTGGCCGCGCCGGGCACGTCGGCGGCGACAATCCCCGGGTCAGCATAAGCCAAATCGCCGTCATTGCCATAGTCCTCGGTGGTCGCCACCCACACGGCCAGCGTCAAATCTCCGGCGAGCGCGGCCAGCACATTCGTGGGGATGGCGCTGTAACTGAGAAAGCTCCCGCCATCAAAATAGGCCCCCCCGCCGCCCGCCACGGCATTGGTGCCAGGCACCACGCCATTGCCGTTGGGATTGCCGTTGAAATCCAGGTCATAACCATCGCCGGACGTGTCGGCGCCCAAGAAATTGGTGTTCTCAAACGAGTAGTGGGCTACCAAACCCGCGATGGGCAGAATCGGCGCGGTCGTGCCCGGATTGTTGAACAGGTAGGCCACTTCCGTGGGGTTCAAGATGCCCGCGTAAACCTGCAGGTCATCCATTTGCCCGTCAAAACCGTTGTATTCATTAATATCGTTTGGGTTGGGGTCGCCCGCGTACGCCTGGCAGCCCAGCGTCAGCTTTTGCGGGGAATCCAGCGTGGCGGTGGAACCGAAATCCGTGTTGTCCAGCCGCCCGTCAATGTAGATGATTTTCAGGCCCGACACCTGGTCGCGCGTCACGACCACATGATGATAGTTCCCATCGTTGATGCTGGTTTGGGAATTGAGCGTGTCATCGAAATTACCGCCCGTTTCGAACCCAATATTGCCGCCCGTCAAGGCCATCGGAGTCACGCCGTTGCCTCCGCCGTAGAGGCCCCCGGTGATGATTCCCGCGCCGTAATACGCCGGATCATTGCTGTTGCCCCAGATCTGCGTTGTCTTGATCCAGCACGAGACGGAGAAGCTGCCCTGCAACGCCCATAAAACCGGCGCGGGCGTGGTGACCCCGAGCCAGCCCAGACTGCCGTCGTCGCCATCATGGAAGTCAACCGCGCGGCTGGTCCCGATGGCGTCGCTCGTGAGCGTCACGCCGCCGTCATTGCCGCCCCCGCCCCCGAAATTCAGGCTGCTGCCGTTGCCAGTGACGTCAACCGAGGCGGCCAGCGGATCGGGGTCGGTGCCAGGCCAGATATAACGCGCCACCAAAACATGTCCCCCGGGGGGCGGGGTGAAGGGCGAGGGCACGGTGAAATTGACCGTGAAGGAACTTTGCAACTGGTTGGTGGTGGTGGTCCAACTGGAGATGGCCTGGCCGGCGCCATTGGTGGGCGTGGCCGCCGCGAAGAACAAGATGCTGTTGGTGATGTAATTGGGCGTGAAAGAATACGCGCCATAGGGCAACACTCCGGGCGGCTGCCAGCTGGTTTGGCTCGGCGGCAGGTTGGAGCTGACGTGATAGCTGCCGTCCGCATTTTGCAACGTCACATTCACGTAAGTGAAATTGCTCGGCCCCAGCCAGGTGAACACCGGAACCTGGCTGACGTTGGTCGCGTTATTCAACGGATACGTCACCACCGTCTCGGGTAGCGAATTGCTGCTCAGATTCAGCGCCTTGACCTGGAATTGATAATTGACGCTATTCGCTGAATCCGGGTCGGTCACCATGATCGTCCACAAGCCGTTGGTCATGCCCTGTAACAGCGAGTCGTAATCCCCGTAAAAGAGGCTGAAGCCGCTGTACCAGTTAAAACCGTTGGTGTCGAAATTGTAGCTGGCCCCGGCGCCGTAGTTGTCGGGAAAACCGGGGGAGCCCAGGTCATAGCCGCCGAACGGAGCGAGCGGCAGGGTGAAATTGGTGTTCAGGTCGCAGCCAAACAAGTAGGTGTAATTGGTGCCATTGGCGGTGATGAGGTTGAGACTGAAGCTCAGCTCCAACCCGGCGCGCGCGGGCGGGGTGGCTGGCAACAGCGCGGCCAGACCGAGCAGACTGAAGGCAAGCAAACGATGAAGGCGGCGGAGGACCGGAGTTCTCATAGGCATACAGGTTTTGATTTAAGTGATTTGGAACAGGCTAAACCATGCCCTGCCACGCCAATATCGTGGCCCCAGTTCCTATCGTTCAAAAATGGGCAAAATGGCGCGCCATGGCAATCCCAAAACAAACTTTAATGAGAACTTCAGCCGGGCTGATTCAAGGGAACCGGAGGCCGGCCCTTTCCCCTTTCTTGTGTCATGGTTTGGTGCGCCCATTCCGGGCTTTGCACGTTTTATGATGACCATTCCCAAGCCGATGGCCTGGCATTGAAACGCGTCGTTGGCGCTGCCAAACCCCGCTATTACTTTTCCAGCCACAGCGCCGCAGTGATGATGCGGGGGTAATACCGGCTCCCCACCGCTTTGCCGCTGACCAGTTGGTCGCAGCAAGCCCAATAGCTGCTTCCATCCGTCTGCCATAGGACATGGGCCGCGTCGGCCCGGGCGAAGATTTGGCGGATGGGCTCGTCCTGATCCAGCGCGAAGACGCGCCGCGCCACGTGCATGAAGATGGCAATCTTGCTCATCCAGGAATTGTTCGAGGTGGACGAGAGCTTGATGCCGCCGTCGGGAAACAAATTGCGCCGCTGCGGGTCCAGCAGCAGCGCCCGGGTGTGGCGCTGGAGCAAATCCAGCAGGGCGGAACGCTCGCGCACGTTCCACATGAGCGGGTAGAGCAGCCCCTCGCACGCCGGCAGTATGCGCGATACGTAACCCGGATTGTCCGTTTCAAACACGGCGGGGAAGACGCCCTCGGCGTCGGTGCGCCGCTGCAGATCTCGCTCGATCAGCCCCATTTTCGCCCGGGCCGCCGGGGCGCCGGGGTCGCCGATCTTTTCCAGCACCAGCGCCAGGCCCAGGTAGCTGGCCCAGCATTTGACAGCCATATAAACATTGTTGCGGGTCTGGGCCAGGGAATTGTCCAGCGAATCGTAGGTGGTGATTTCGGCCCCTGTTTCACAGAGGGCAGAGTCGCGGTGCACATATCCGTTCTCGCCGCCGCGGTTCACCAAGCTGCCCACGCACGCGGCCAGCACGTGCTGGTTGGCGCGCGCCCAAGGCAAATCCCCGGTTTTTAGGACATAACTGGCAGCCAGCAGACTCCAGTTACACAACTGCTCGGCGGTCATGTAGCTGAAACAACCGGTCAGGTTCTTCAGCTCATAGCTGCTGGTGCCGCGCGGTGAGAAGTTGTTGTGTACGCCCATATCATGGGCAAAGCTGATGCCTCCCGGCGCGCGCCGCGCGGGATCGCGCGGTTCGCAGTTCACTTCATCCGCATAACTGTAATGGCGGATGAAATTGTCGAGCAGGTTCTTCACCACCCACGGGTTTTGCTTCAGTTCCCAGAACACGTGGTCAATGCTCAGATCCAGCGTGTTCATCATGCAGTATTCCCCCTCGTTGACGACGAAGAAGGGCTCCCCGCCGACGTCGAGCAACTGGGTGCTGCCGTAGTAGCTGCGCGTGGCATGCGCGAGAAGAAACTGTTGCTCTGCGGAAAGCCCCGAGGCCAGCAGCTCCGCGTCGCGGGCTTCGGCCGCGGCGCGCAACTGGCCGGCGCGGTCCAACGCCTCGGACAACACCTCGCCCAGGCCGCCAAAATAGCGCCGGTAAAGATACTGTCCTTCCAGACCCGTGGTGACAATGTGATCCAGATACGAACCGATGGCGATGACCAGCTCATACGATTTGCCAGCCGGCACCTCGAACCCGATGCCGACGGCGCTGCCCAGCATGTGTGCGGGATTGATATCGCGCAGGCCGCCGTCAATGTTCCAATGCTGGACCAGAAACGGTTTCCCTGCCGGCTGCGCCGGGCTGCCGGTTTCGTGCAACTCGGCGGCCACGCCAAAATCCCGCCGGTGCGCGAACGCCAGGCGCAACCCCGCGTTGGATCCCACTGCCAGCGGCCGCGCCCCAGGCTCTTGGAAATGCAGCCCAAAGAACGCCGTCTTGACGCCCTGGCCGTGGCGGTTGTCCAGCGTGAGCCGGGCCGTGATCGCCGGGAGCAAGGCGTCCCGCATGAGTTGCGGCGTGGCGGCCTGCGGATCGGGAATGCCTCCGAATGGCGTGTAGAGGGCAAAATCCAATTCGTCCGTCCGCCACCGATCCGTACCCCAGCCATAAAAGCGCTGGATCTCTTCGGCCCGGAATGGCTGGATCTTTTTCTCGAGATTCTGTTGCTCCGGCCCGGCCTGCTCCGCCAGGAACGCGCTGGCCGCGTCGCGCGACTGGTTTTGAAAAAACGGCAGGCAGCGCGGCGCCGAGCCGCTGCGGCGGTCGCCGTCTTTGACGCCAATGTAAACATCCTGGTTGCCGGGTTGGCCAATCTGCAGCCCCACTCCGCCGCGCGTGCCAAAATGCCCGCAGGTGAAACTCATGAAGGCGCCCATCGGGGAATGCTGCGCGTTAAAGTTGATGTTCCCCGAAAATGGCGGAAGTTTTTGACTCATAATGACAGGGGTCTTATACGGAAAGCCGCCGGCCGGAACAAGGTAAAATGGGAGCCGATGGCGGCTTTTTTCATGTAGAATTCTCCATGCCTTTGTGGTTGAAATAACCTGCCCGGTCTGAAATTTTGTCCCAACCGGATTTGAACACATATTGCTTGATGAAAACCCATCCTAAACGGAATCAACGCCTCCCCCATCCATGAACACCTCCTCGCCGCAAAAATTATCATTCCTCGAAAAGGCCGGTTACAGCGCCGGCGACGGGGCCGCGAACTTCGTGTTCATGTCCATGATCCTGTTCCAGACGAACTTTTATACGGACGTGTTCGGGCTGACGGCCACCGCGGCCGCCGCCATCCTGCTCTGGCCGCGATTGTGGGACGCCTGTTTCGATCCGATCATGGGCATCCTTGCCGACCGCACCAGCACGCGCTGGGGCAAGTTCCGGCCCTGGGTTCTCTGGACGGCGATTCCCTGGGCGGTGCTGATGGTGCTGGCCTACACCACGCCGAAAGGTTGGAGCATGGGCATGCTGATTGCCTACGCCGCCATCACCAACTCGATGCTCATGACCCTGTATTCGATGAACAACATGCCCTACTCGGCGCTGGGCGGAGTCATGACCGGCGACTTGAACGAGCGCAATAAACTCAATTCCTTCCGGTTCGTCTCCGCCAACGTGGCCCAGTTCATTGTGGGCGGCTTCACGCTGACCCTGGTGGCCAAGTTCGCCCAAGGCCACGACCGCGCCCACGGCTGGCAAATGACCATGTCCATCTGGGCCGCCCTTTGTCTCGTGCTCTTCCTGATCGCGTTCTTCACCACCCAAGAACGCATCCAGCCATTGGTCAAGGAGAAAAGCTCCCCGCTGCAGGACTTCAAGGACCTGCTCAAGAATAATCCCTGGCGCGTCATGTGGATCATGACCATGATTCATTTCGGCATCCTTTCGCTGCGCGGCGGCGCGAATTATTACTACTACCATCAATACGCCGACAAGGCGGCCATGTTCGATTTTGTCGAAAAGCTCGGCCTCACCGCGCCCGCGCTCGCCCCGGGCGCGCCCACGCCGGGCGGAATTTTCGAATGGCTGGGCTGCATCGTCCACGGCTCCCGCGACAACATGGCCACTTCCAATGTCGCCGATGTCTTCAACAGCCTCGTCAACATGATCGGCACGGCCACCACCCTCATCGTCATCTTTCTCTCGGTTTCTTTCGCCCGGAAATTTGGTAAAAAAGCGGTCGCCATCGCCGGCTTCTCGCTCTCCGCCCTCAACGCCTTGGCCAGCTACCTGCTCCAGCCCACGGATGTTTACGGCATGGTGGCCCTGACCGTGGTCGGTTCCATGGTGTACGCCCCGACCATTCCGCTGATCTGGGCCATCTTTGCCGATTGTGCGGACTATTCAGAATGGAAGACCGGCCGGCGCTTCACCGGCATGGTCTTTGCCACCATCGGCTTCGCCTTGAAAGCCGGCCTGGCCCTGGGTTCGGCGGGATTGCTCTGGATTCTGGCCGGCTGTTTCCATTACGACACCACCTTGCCCACCGCGCCGGAAGCCGTTTACGGTTACCGCTTTTGTGTCAGCGTCGTGGTGGGCCTCCTGTTCGCCGCTTGCACGATTTTGCTCCTCATTTATCCGCTCAATAAACGGGTGACCATCCAGATGGCCGATGAACTCGCCGACCGCCGGAAAAAATTCGGGGCGCAAACCGACTAATATCCAGAGGCAATTCTAGTAAGCGTCCTCACTATTGACACTTTTTGTTGTTTGGCAGCAAGGTGAATCCATGCCGCGAGCGTTGCGGTTGAAAGCTGCGGGGCGGATTATCATCTGCCTGTCGTTCGCCTTGGTAGTGCGCTCCGTGCGCGCTGCTCCCCGTCCCCATCTTGGCCTTGGTTTTCGAATCCGCATTCATCAGCAGATCAGCGGTTCATTTTTTGCGTTCTCTGTGCCTCCGGGCCTCAGTGGTGGATAACGCCCTGCCGATTTGGAAATCGGCGATACGGCAGGTTTTGGAAACCTGCGCTACGCCCGCGCTGCGCCAGAAGGGGGCGTAGCCAATCACGTTGAATGCCGGGGGGGTTATGGTGGTGCGTTGCTGGGAACCACGGGCCTTCAGCCCTTGCGGGGTTTTGGCGTTTCGAAACCTGGGCCCTTGGCCCCAGGCTGGTATGAGCCCGCGCCGTTGGCGCTGCCCGAGCGAGGCGGTCCCCTTTGCCATGGCTCAGAGGCTCAGATTTAGCTCTCGTTTTCCGTCCCGTCTGCTATTCTCTTCAATCTGGCAACACATTTTGTATGACACCGAAACTATTTTCCGAACTGGGCCTTTCCCCCGAACTGCTGCAAGCGGTCGAAAAACTGGGGTTTGAAAAGGCGGCACCGATTCAGGCCGAGGCCATCCCCATCATGATGGCCGGCAAAGACATCGTGGGGCAATCCCAGACCGGCTCGGGCAAGACGGCGGCGTTCGGCATTCCCGCCGTGGAACGCGTGGATCCGGCGCTCCGCGCCGTCCAGGTGCTCATCCTCTGCCCCACCCGCGAACTGGCGGTGCAGGTGTCCGAGGAAATCCACAAGCTCGCACTGTTCAAGCGCGGTATCCAGGCCTTGCCCATTTACGGCGGCCAATCCTACGAGCGCCAGTTCTACGGCCTCAAACAGGGCGCGCAAATCGTCATCGGCACGCCGGGCCGCGTCATGGATCACATGCGGCGCGGCACCCTGCGGATGGAGACGGTCAAGCTGGCGATTCTCGACGAGGCGGACGTGATGCTCAACATGGGCTTCCGCGATGACATTGAAACCATTTTGCAGGCGGTGCCCAAGGAGCGACAGACGGTGTTCTTCTCCGCCACCATGCCCAAACCCATCCGCGATCTGATCGAAAAATATTCGCGCGATCCCCAGTCGGTCAAAATCGAGCAAAAGAGCCTGACGGTGCCAACGGTCGAGCAAATCTATTATGAAGTGGACCGCCGGGCCAAATTGGAGCTGCTCACCCGGCTGATTGATTTGTACGATCTCAAGCTGGGCATCATCTTCTGCAACACCAAGCGGATGGTGGATGATTTGGTGGATTACCTCGAGGCGGCCGGCTATCAGGCCGACCGGCTGCACGGCGACATGACCCAGAACATGCGCGACCGCGTGATGAACAAGTTCCGCCAATCCGGCCTGGAATTCCTGGTGGCCACGGACGTGGCGGCGCGCGGCATTGACGTGGACGACGTGGAGGTGGTGTTCAACTACGATCTGCCCTACGATGTGGAGGATTATGTGCATCGCATTGGCCGCACCGGCCGGGCGGGCAAGAGCGGTAAAGCCATTTCCCTGGTGCCCTATCGCGAGCTGTTTCAAATCCGCAACATCGAGCGTTTCGCCAACGTCCGCATCCAACGCGGGAAAATCCCGACGGTGGATGAAGTGGCCGAGGCGCGGGAAAATGTGTTTCTGGACAAGCTGCGCGCCCTGCTCACCAGCGGCGAATATCCCAATTGCGAACATTTGCTCGAACGCTTGCAGGCGGAGGGATTCAGCGCCGGCGAGGTCGCCTCGGCATTGATTCACCTGCTCCAGAGCGGCGAGGGCGCCAAGGCGGGTCCGCGCACCGAAGAATACGACCGTCCGCCGCGCGAGGAGTTTCGATCCGAATCCCGGGGCCGCGAACCCCGAGGCCGGGCCAACTACCAAGATCCGCGAGGCGGACCGGGCCGCGAACGTCCGGGACGTTATGATGCGCCCCGGGAACGAAGCTATGGAGCTCCCGATCGCCGGGATGACCGCCGGCCGCGTGCCGGCGCGGGCGCTCCGCCCGTGCGAACCCGCAGCGAGGTGAAGCCGGCGGCGGTGAAACCTCCCAGTGTGCCGATGGTGCCGCCAAGCCCGATTGGCGAGGCGGCAGGCGGCAAGCCCCACGGCCAATCCTCCGCGCCGGAGGCCGGCCCTGCACCGACGCCGCTGCCACCGCCCGCCCTCACCGGCCATCCGGAAACCACCGCCGCAGCGGTCAAGACTTACTCCGACGAGGAAATCCTGGCATCCGTACAGGCCCCAACGCCAAGGCCTGAGACCAAATTATTCATCAAATCCAAACCGGCGCCCGCCGCAGCCAAGCCGAAAGCCAGCCGGGCCACGCCCGCAGGCCAGACGCGGCTCTGGATGAATTTGGGCGAGACGCAAGCCATCAAGCCCATTGATATCGTGAACGCCGTCGCCGGCGAGACCGGACTGCCCGGCAAAGTGGTCGGCACCGTGGACGTGCGGGAGAAACACCTGTTCGTGGATGTGGCCAGCGAACATGCCAACAGCATCATCGCCAAGCTCAACCGGGCACAAGTCAAGGGCCACAAGGTCAAGGTGAAGCTGGCGTAGAAAACGCGCCGTGGCGCGGCGCGCCCCGGCAATCAATTATTATGAGCGAGTCCGATCCACCTTCTGGTTCACGCGAAGACGCGGAGGCGCGGCGAGCCGACAATCCAAGTCTCATGACCGAGTCCAATTCACCAGCCTCCGTCGAGCGGCTGTTCCCGTTCGTGCTCAAAGCGCGGGCGTTGGTCATTGGCCGGGACGCGCTGCGCGCGAACAAAGGCAAGCTGCATTTTGTGCTCATCACCACGGACATCGCTCCCGTCAACCGCGCCGAGGTGCTGAAATTTTTCGCGCACTATCCGGTCGTGCAGCATTTCACGGCGGCGGATTTTGAAAGGTGCTTCAATGCCAAGGGCGCCAAGGCGGTGGGCTTCCTGAAATCCGGACTGGCGCAATCCATCTACGCCGAACTCAAGCCGTATCGCATCAACCGGCCGGTGACACCGGCGAAGCCGCCCGGATCGCCTCCAACTCCTCCCAGCGCGCGTACAAACGGGTGAGGTTTTCCTTGGCGGCGGCCAGTTCGGCCATCAGTGGCTCCGTCTGCCCGCCGTGCGTGCGATGGAAATCCGGCTGGGCAAACAGGGATTCGATGCGCGCAATCCCGGCGTCCACGGTCTGAATTTGCGCCTCCATGCCTTCCAACTCGCGCTGTTCCTTGAACGACAGCCGGCGCGGCTTGGCGGATTTCCCCGACTTCGGTTGCGCGTTGAGCGCCAGATAATCTTTTTCCCGGGCGCCGGCTGCGGGCGTCGCCTGCTTGCGTTTCTTCTCCAGATAATAATCGTAGTCGCCCACGCTATGGCGGATCCGGCCGTCGCCTTCAAACGCCAGAATGTCGGTGCAGACGCGGTTTAGAAAATAGCGGTCGTGGCTGACGACGCAGACCACGCCGGGAAACGCGATCAACGCCTCCTCCAGCACGCGGAGCGTCGGCAGGTCCAAATCGTTGGTCGGCTCGTCCAGGATCAGGAAATTGCCGCCGGCCTTCAAGATCTTCGCCAGCAAGAGCCGGCTCCGTTCGCCGCCGCTGAGTTTTTTGACCTGGGTCATGATCCGGTCGTCGGCGAACAGGAAGCGCTTGAGATACGAGCGCACGGAAATCCGCGATTCCCCCCAAATCACAAACTCCGTGCCGTCGCACGCCTCGTCCAACACGGTGCGCTCGTCCGCCAGTTGCAGCCGGGCCTGATCCACATAGTTAAAATTCGTCAGCGGCCCGATCTTCACCGTGCCTTCCGTGGGCGCAAGCTGGCCGATAATGATTCTCAACAGGGTGGTTTTGCCGAGGCCATTGCGGCCACAGACCCCCACGCGCTTGCCGTTTTCAAAATTGAAGCTGAAGCCGGAAAACAAATTCCGTTCACCCAGGCTCATGCCCAGGTTGGCCACCTCCACCGTGCGATTGCCCAGTTGCGGCGGCGGCGGAATGACCAGCTCCATGTCCGCCTCGACCGCCGGGCCGTCCTGCGCGGCGGTTTCGTAGTAACGCTCGAACCGGTTCTTGGCCTTGCTGCGCTGGGCGCGCGGGCCGGTGCGGACCCACTCCAATTCCTTGCGCAAAAACATCTGCCGCTTGTGCTCCACCACCGCGTCGGCAGCCTGCCGTTCCGCCTTGTCCAGGAGGTAATCGGTATAATTGCCGTCGTGCGACCAAAAAGTGCCGTCGCACAGTTCCACGATGCGATTGACCACGCGATCCAAAAAATAGCGGTCGTGGGTGACCACCAGGAAAGTGCCGCTGAAATTCTCCAGAAAATCCGCGACCCAATCAATGGACTCCGGGTCCAAATGATTGGTGGGCTCGTCCAACAACAGGAAGTCGGGCCGCGAAACAATCGCCCGGGCCAGCGCCACGCGGCGCTTCTCGCCGCCCGAAAGCGTGGCCACCAGGCGCTCGCCGGGCGGACAATTCAAGTGGGACATCGCCGCCTCGATGCGCGCATCCAGGGTCCAGCCCTCCAGCGCCAGTATGCGGTGCTCCAGCACTTCGTGGCGTTTGGACTCCAGCGGCAGCGCCTCGAACTCCGCAATCAAACCCAGGACGTAGCTGGCGCCAGCCCGCACGTTGCCCCGCACATCCAGCGCCGGATCGAGCATGAAATCCTGCGAGAGATAACTGACCGCCAAGTCCCGGCGGCGGGTCACGGTGCCCGAATCCGGGGTTTGCAGGTCCGCCAGCAGCTTGAGAAAGGTGGTCTTGCCGCAGCCATTGCGACCCACCAGGCCAATGCGCTGGCCCTCGTCAATCGCCAGCGTGGCGGCGTCCAGAATCGCCCGTTCGTTGTAACGGACGGTGACATCAGTGGCGTTCAATATGGTGGACATGCAATGTTGTGTAATGCCGGGCTTCTGGAGCGCTTGTCACGATCCCCGGGCCTCGTTCGCGCCTCCCGAAAACGGGAAACATCGGAAAGAGAACCGCCAAGGTACAGGCGGTTTCCGCGCTCCCTGCCAGCGCCCGTAACCTAGCCGATCCGGCGCCGGGAGTCGAAGCTAAAGTCGCCGTTGGACCGGGCAGAAGATTTTGCTCTCACACCCCCGGCCGTTTAAACGCTTAAAAATCTCTTTGAATTCCGGCGCTTTCACGGCCACAATCTCCCTTCACTTTGGATTCCGCATTGCGCATTCCGCAATCCGGACTCCGCACTGAAATGAAACGCACGCATCATTGCAACGAATTACGCCCGGCTCACATCGGGCAAACCGTCACCCTGTCCGGCTGGGTTCATTCCCGGCGCGACTTGGGCGGCCTCATCTTTATTGACATCCGCGACCGCGAAGGCCGCACGCAGACGGTCTTTGACCCGTCGGACCTGAGCCCGGAGCTGTTCTCGCAAGCGGCGGCGCTCCGCAGCGAATGCGTGGTGAGCCTCACCGGCAAGGTCCGCCATCGCCCGGCCGGCACCAACAACGCCAAAATCCCCACCGGCGAAGTGGAAGTGGCCGTGACTGCGCTGGAGGTCTTGAACATGGCCGACGTGCTGCCTTTCCAGATTGATGATCCGGAAGCCGCCGCCAAAGTGGCCGAGGACACCCGCCTGCAATACCGCTACCTCGACCTCCGCCGGCCCGAAATGGCCCGCAACCTGAAGCTCCGCTCCAAGGTGGCCATCGCCACCCGCCACTACATGGATGAACAGGGCTTCCTGGAAGTGGAAACGCCCACGCTGTTCAAATCCACGCCCGAAGGCGCGCGGGAATTCCTGGTGCCCAACCGCCGGGAAGCCGGCACTTTTTACGCCCTGCCCCAGTCACCACAGCAGTTCAAGCAAATCCTGATGGTCGCGGGGGTCGAAAAATATTTCCAACTGGCCCGCTGCTATCGCGATGAGGATTTGCGCGCCGACCGACAGCCCGAATTCACGCAGGTGGATATCGAAATGAGCTTTATTGACCGCGAAGATATTTATGCGCTCATCGAGGGGCTGATCCAGCGCGTCTGGAAAACCGCACTGAATATAGACATTCCCACGCCGTTCAAGCGCATCACCTTCGAGGAGGCGCTCAACCGCTATGGCATAGACAAGCCGGACACGCGTTTCGGCATGGAACTGGTGGATTTCACCGAGGAATTCAAGGCCAGCACTTTCAAAGTGTTCAGCGGGGCCATCGCCAACGGCGGCGTGGTTAAGGCGCTCAACGCCAAGGGCCTGGCCGGCGCCACCCAAGGCCAGATCGAAACCATGACCGAGTACGCCAAGAGCTTTGGCGCCAAGGGATTGGCGTTCATCAAGGTGGAAAACGGCGAATGGAAATCACCCATCGTCAAGTTCTTCAGCGCCGCGGAAAAGGCCGCGCTCACGGAAAAACTGGCCATTCAGGAGGGCGACTTGATTTTGTTCGCCGCCGATCAATGGCTCAATGCATGCGAAATCCTGGGCAAAATCCGGCTCTACTGCGCGGAGGTGCTTAAAACGCAGGGCAAGCTGACGCTGGACCCGGCCCGGTTCGATTTCCTGTGGGTCATCGAGTTTCCGCTCCTGGGCTTCGACCGCGAGCAAAACCGCTGGTACTCGAGCCACCACCCCTTCACCGCGCCCGTGCGCGAGGACGTGCCCCTGCTCAAGACCGACCCCAAGAAGGTGCGCGGCCAGCACTACGACGTGGTAGTCAACGGCGTGGAGCTCGGCGGCGGCTCGATCCGAATTCATCAGCCCGACGTTCAGAAGACCATCTTCGAGGAACTGCTGCAAATTCCGCCGGAGGAGACCAAGCTGCGCTTCGGCTACATGCTCGAAGCGTTCCGCTATGGCGCCCCGCCGCACGGCGGCATCGCGCTGGGCTTCGACCGGCTGATCGCGATTCTCTGCAATGCCTCGAGCATCCGCGACGTGATCGCCTTCCCCAAGACGGCCAAAGGCACCTGCTTGATGACGAACTCGCCCTCGCAAGTTTCGCCCAAGCAACTTCGGGAGTTGTACCTCGAGGTGAAGGGGAAAAAGCCGGAAGCCCCGGCGCCTGAGCCGGCCTGAAGCTTGGGGATGGTTGATAATGGCGAACCATAACCCGCGCGTCCGCATCGTTCGCTTGTTACAACTTTTTGCCATTGCCTACTTGCTCGTGGCCTTGGCGGTGTTGGTTTTCCAGCGCCGCCTGCTGTATTTTCCGACGAAAATCCCCGCCGGGGTCGTCGAGTCGGTGGCGGCGGAACACGGCTTTGCACCTTGGAAAAACCCGGCGGGCCAAATCATTGGCTGGAAAATCCCGGCCCAGGGAAAAGCCGTCGGCAGCGTGCTGATCCTGCATGGCAATGCCGGCTGCGCCTTGAGCCGCGATTACATCGCCCACCCCGTCCACGACGCGGCCGCGGTGGACGTGTTCGTCCTGGAATATCCCGATTACGGGGCGCGCGCAGGCTCGCCCAGCCAGGAAAGCTGGAACGCCGCCGCCGAAGAGGCCTTTCAATTGCTGCCGGCCCGGTGGCCCAAATATGTGGTCAGCGAATCCCTCGGCGCGGGCGTGGCCGGCGAACTGGCCCGGCGTCATCCGGCGGACATCGCCGGACTGGCGCTGCTGGTGCCCTATCATGATCTCGCCTCAGTGGCGCAACGGAATTTTCCATTTCTGCCGGCTTATTTTCTCTTGCGCGACCGCTTCAACCCCGCCGAATGCCTGAAATTCTATCACGGCCCGGTGGAATTCCTGATCGCGGGCAAGGACGAAATCCTCGGTCCCGCCACCGGCAAAAAGCTGGCCGCCGGCTATGCCGGGCCCAAACATGTGCAGGAGATTCCCGGCGCGCACCACAACGATGTCGCCGCCCAGCCGGTGTCGTGGTGGCGCGAAGTTTTCGCTTTCTGGCAGCTTCGAATTTGACGCCACGACCAAAGCGTCCTCGCAAACGAGACCGTATTTCGCTTCAGCCCTGGCCTGCATTCGCCGATATAAGCTTGGTGAAATGCTCCTTGCCTGTCGGTTCGAGGCAAATCATCCTTGACTCACTAAAATGCGGTACGCCTGCGAGATGATTTTCGGCATCTGCCAAAAGGCAATGGCCGGACTCTGCATATTGGCTTCTTTGCTGATGGCCTCCGTCTTGCATGGCGCCCAGGAAACCAACGCCCCTGCTGCGGCCAACGACATCGTCATCACCAACATGGCCCAGTATTGGTCGGTCAAAGGACAACCGGAAGTCGGCAACCAGTTACACCACGTCCGCATGGAATTGCTGATGTATTATTGCGACACCAATTGGAGTGTTTTTTGGGGTGAATCCGACGGCGTCTTTGGATTTCTCCCCTTTCAGAACCTGCCCCGGTCGCTGAAGAGCGGCGATAGGATATTGGTGGATGGCTGGAGCCTGCCGGTAGACGAAGCGTTCCTTTGGAATCGGACGACCATCAAGGTGTTATCCGAATCCAATGTCATCCAAGCCGTTCCCACGGCCGGCAAGCTCCTCGCAACCACCGAACTTAATGGGCGGATGGTGGAGACGGAAGCTTTGGTGGATTCCGTGCAGATGATTACAGCTTCGCAGTTGAAATTGAGCCTGCTGGCCGACAGTTTCGGGGTGGACGCGTTTGTTCAAACAGACACTCCGGACGAAGTGTCTGCGCTGGTCGGGAAGATTGTCAAAGTCCGGGGTGTTTATTCCTCCACCATGGATCCGTTTGGGAAGGTCTCCAATATCACTTTATGGGTGCCGGACATGAATTCCGTGAAAATGATCGGTTCCCTCGCGGAAGATCCCCGATTTTCAATTCCAGTGGTGACTTCGGAAAGCTTTACCCCGTCGGAATCCCCGCCCATGGTGCGGGTCAAGGGCGCCGTCCGCAGCCAGGAACTCGGAGAATCGGTCACCATCTGGGATGCCACCGGCCAGATTCGCATCCTGGCCAAACAACGCCTGCCGCTCCAATTAGGCGAGTGGATCGAGGCCATCGGCTATCCCTCGTTCCAGGGTTTGGACCATGTTCTACTCCGCGGGCTGTTTCGCTTGGCCACCAACCAGGAGGCCGGTGACTTTGATCAGGCGACCAATGGCTTGAGATTGCGGCTGGCGGAACAGGTTTGCGCCTTGGACCAGGAAACACTGGCCCAACATCCAGCCGCCAGCCTGCAAGGTTTGGTAACCTATGTGGATTCACGGGCGCACTTCATGGTCATGCAGGACAGCAGTGGCGGCATCCGTGTCATGCAATCCCGGATATTCCAATCCGGCCGCAACACGCATCCCGGCATGTTGGTGACGGTGGACGGAATCGCGGCCAGGGGCGATTTTGCGCCTGTCATCACCAATGCCGTCGTGCGACAAACCGGAACCATGGTCATGCCCGAGGCACCCTTGATCAACTTTGAACAGGCGATGACCGGCACCGAGGATGGCCACTGGATTCAAATGCGCGGTTACGTGCGCAAAGCCACGCTGCAACGCCGGACGCTACAATTGCAGCTCGTGACGCCCGGCGGCGAATTCACGGCCCGGGTCCCGGCCGACGATGCCCCACAAGCGGCGCCGGGCTCCATCGTCCTGGTGCATGGCGTCTGCGCCGCCATTGCCAACTCCCGCCGCCAGTTGACCGGATTTCAGATCTGGTCCACGCTGCCGGGTTCGGTCCAAACCGAACAACTCGCCCCCACCGATCTCTTTGCGGAGCCGCAACGTCCGCTGGCCAGCCTGCGCCGGTTTAATTTGTACAATACGCTAAACAAACGCGTCCACACAGTCGGCACCGTCACCTTGCAGGTGCCCGGCCGGTATCTTTATCTGCAGGATGGCGACAACAGCCTGATGGCCCTAAGCGATCAAACCGATCCACTGCAGCCGGGCGACCGCGTGGAGATCGTCGGTTTCAGCGGCCACGAAGGCGGTAATTTCGTGCTACGGGAAGCCGTGTACCGCCGCATTGGGAGCGGCCTCGAGCCGCTGCCCGCCGAACCGGCCACGCTCCAGACGGTGAATGAAGATTGGGAAGGGCTGCTGGTCCGCACCGAAGGCCGCTTGCTGGACGTGGTCCGGAAACCGGAAGAAATCCGGTTGATCCTGCAAGTCAAAGACCATGTCTTTGAAGCCAAGCTGAACGAATTCACTCTGTTTACCAACAGTGAGGCCGGCCTCGATGCGGGCCAGCAGGCCGTGGGGGCCAAACTGGCCGTCACCGGCGTTTACCGCATTCAGCGCGATGAATCAGGCAACCCCTTGTCCTTTCTTCTGAATCTGCGCAGTTGGCAGGATGTCCGGGTGCTGGAACCGCCCTCTTGGTGGACGCTCCGCCGACTGCTGTTTATTCTGGCCGGAGCCCTGCCCGTGTTTGGCGTGGCGCTGTTTTGGGCGTTGCAAACCCGGCGCCACAATCAAAGGCTTCAGCGGACGCAAATCGAACTGAAACACGCCCACGACCAATTGGAAGAGCGCGTTGCCGCGCGCACGCGCGAATTGAACGAAGAAGTGGAAGCCCGTAAACGCGCGCTCGTCCGGCTCTCCGAGGCCCAACAACGGCTCATCATCGCTTCCCGTCAGGCCGGAATGGCGGAAGTGGCCACGGGCATCCTCCACAACGTCGGCAACATTCTCAACAGCGTCAACGTCTCCGCCAGCATGATTGGGGATTCTCTCCCCCGGCTGCGAATCGAAAAGTTGTTGAAAGTGGTGGAGTTATTGACCGAGCACAGCGACCACCTCGCGGATTTTCTGACCCAGGACCCGCGTGGCCGCGCGCTGCCCGGGTATTTGCAACAGTTGGGCGCCAGCATGGCGGAAAGCAAAGCCACGCTGCACGACGAAGTGCAATCTCTGCATAAACAGGTTGATCACATCAAGGCCGTCATCGCTTGGCAGCAGGGCTACGCCCGCAGTTCCGGATTCTACGAGGTGCTGAACCCGGAGCAGTTGATGGAGGACGCCTTGCAAATCAACCATGCCGCCTACCAACGCCATGGTATCGAGGTCCTGCGCCAGTACGATCCTCTGCCGCCGATGACGATGGACCGGCACAAAGTCATGCAAATCCTGATCAATCTGTTAAGCAATGCCAAACAGGCCCTGAAGGACGCCAGCGTCAAAACCAAGCGGGTGATTCCGCGCATTCGGATGCACGGCGAGGACTGGGTCCGTTTCGAAGTTTCCGACACGGGCATCGGCATTACCCCGGAAAATTTGGAGCGGGTTTTTTCCGCCGGCTTCACCACCAAGGTGGACGGTCACGGCTTCGGCCTGCACAGTGGCGCCAATAGCGCCATGGAAATGGGCGGACGGCTTTTTGCCAGCAGCGAAGGCGCCGGCTGCGGCGCAACCTTTGTCTTGGAACTCCCCGTCGCCCCTCAATCCCAGCCAGCCGTCTCGGCGGAAAATCACCGGCAAGAACCTCCTCACCTCCGGCCCAATTGAAGATTGATCCCGGCTCCGGCGTGCCTATATCTTCAGCCGCGAAGGCAATGATATTTATATGAAACGAAACCTCAAAGTGGGTCTGTTTGGCATCGGTTTGGATACCTACTGGCCGCAATTCAAAGGTTTGAAAGCACGCCTGGAAGGTTACGTCCAGGTGGTCGAAAACAAACTCGCGCGCCCCGGTGTCGAGGTGGTGAACCTGGGTTTGATTGACAACCCGAGGTCAGCCCTGGAGGCGGGGCACCAATTCCGCCAGGCGGACGTGGACTTGATCTTTCTCCAGATCACCACCTACGCGCTCTCGTCCACCGTTTTGCCAGTCGTCCAACGCGCGAAAGTCCCGGTCATCATCTTGAATCTGTCGCCGGAGGCGGCGATTGACTACGCCAGTTTCAACCAAAAACACGACCGCACGGAAATGACGGGCGAATGGCTCGCGTATTGCGCGGCGTGTCCGGTGCCGGAAATCGCCAATGTCTTCAACCGCGCTGGCATTGATTTTCATCAGGTCACCGGAATGCTCCAGGACGACCCCATTTGCGGAAAGGAAATGGACGCCTGGATCGAGGCCGCCCGGGTGGCGCACGTGATGTCACACAATCGCCTTGGACTGATGGGCCACTACTATGGCGGCATGCTGGATATCGCTTCGGACACCACTTTGCAATGCGCGACCTTTGGCGGTCACATCGAGATTCTGGAAGTGGACGAACTCGCCGCGTTGCGCCGGGAGGTAACCGTGAGCCAAATCCAAGACCGCGTCCGGCAGTTCAAGGATGCCTTCGACGTCCAGCCGGAGTGCTCCCCGGCGGAACTGGAACGCGCCGCGAAAACTTCCGTGGCGCTGGACCGGCTGGTGCAGGAACACGACCTCGGTTCGCTGGCCTATTTTTACAGCGGCACCGGCAACGCGGAAAACGAGGACGCCGTCAGTTCCATCATTCTGGGCACCAGTCTGCTGACGGCGCGCGGCGTGCCCGTAGCCGGCGAATACGAAGTGAAGAACGCCCAAGCCATGAAGATCCTGGACGCGTTCGGCGCCGGGGGATCGTTCACCGAATACTATGCGCTGGATTTCAAGGACGACGTGGTGTTGATGGGGCACGATGGCCCAGGCCACATCGCGATCGCGGAGGGACGGACGAAAGTCCGCCCGCTCCAAGTCTATCACGGAAAAGTCGGACGCGGCCTGTCGGTGGAAATGTCCGTGAAACACGGGCCGGTGACTTTGCTTTCGGTGGTCGAGGGACGGGAAGGCAAGCTCAAATTGCTGGTGGCCGAAGGGGAGTCCGTTCCCGGGCCGATTTTGGAAATCGGCAACACCAATTCACGCTACCAGTTTGCCATGGGCGCCCGGCAGTTTGTCAACCACTGGAACGCGCACGGTCCGGCGCATCATTGCGCGGTCGGCGTGGGCCACCTCGCCGACAAAATCGGCAAGCTGGGCCAATTGCTCGGCGTGGAGGTTTACAGTGTCGGCAACCCAAAATGAGCCTGGTCCCGGGCCTTCCTCCGCATTCCTCAGGGCGCATTTTTGCCGCTTTACATGAACCATCCGCGGGCGTATGTTAAATTTGATGAATTCATCCATGAACGCGATGCTCGCATTGCTCGGTCTCGGCGGGGGAGAAGTGGTCGTGATTCTTGTCGTCGTACTGCTGTTATTCGGCGCGAAAAAACTGCCGGAACTGGCCAAGGGCCTGGGCACCGGCATCAAGGAATTCAAGAAAGCCACGCGTGAGGTGACCGACGAAATCCAGAACGCCGGCAATGAAACGTCGGCCCCTAAAGCGCCTCCGGCCAATACCGCCGCGCAAGCTCAAGCGCAGCCCCAGTCTCAGTCCAAGGCCCCGGAATCCAAGACCATCTGAACCCGTCCGGCTGACTGGCAGCCGCTGAGTTTCTCATGGCCGACCTTTCCCAAGAACCCGAATTGCCGGACGACGATGACGGCGGCGGCCCGGTAAAGTCCTTTCTGGAGCACCTCGAGGATTTCCGATGGTTGCTGATCAAATGTGTCGTCACGGTGGGCTTGGCCATGCTCGTCTGCCTTTTCGGGGCCAATTACGTTATCGGGGTGATCAAATGGCCGCTCACCCAGGCTCACGTTTCCTATCCGGGCACCAACCAGATTGTCAGCCTCAGCTTCGGCACCAACCATGTGGGCAATTTCCCCCTGACGGCGGACCAAGAGCAAGTGCTGGACCCCGGAGGGAGCAACCGCTTTGCCGCCGTGACCATCGAGCCGGTGCTGGTGGGCACCAACCAGGTGCTGGGCTGGCGCGTCACCCATGATCCGGACACGATTGCCGACATGCAGCGGATGCACATTGACCTGGTGAACCTCTCGCCGGCGGGCGGCTTTTTTGTGGCGGTGCAGGTGGCGTTTTATGGCGGCATGTTGCTGGCCGCGCCGATCCTGCTGTATTTCATCGCGAGCTTTGTGTTCCCGGCGCTGCGGCTCAAGGAGCGCAAATACATCTACCGGGCGCTGTTTATCGGCGGCGGCCTGTTCCTGACCGGCGTGTCGTTTTGCTACTTTATCCTCATGCCCGTGGCGCTGGCGGCCTCGCAGCTGTATTCGCAATGGCTGGGGTTGGGCGCGTATCAGTGGCGGGCGGAGGAATTCATCAGCTTCGTTTGTAAATTCATGCTGGGCATGGGCCTGGGTTTCGAGCTGCCGGTGGTCATCCTGACCCTCGTTAAGATCGGCATCCTGAGCTACTCCACGCTGCGGAAAATGTGGCGCTACATGATTGTCATCAACCTCGTGTTGGGGGCCTTGCTGACCACGCCGGAAGTCATCACGCAGGTCCTGATGGCCGGCCCGCTCTACCTGCTTTACGAAGTCACCGTGTGGATTGCATGGTATTGGGAGCAACCCGACCGCGCCAAGGCGCGCCGGGCACTGCTGCTGCTGGCCCTGGTGCTGGTGGCGCTGGCGGCACTGGGCTGGGCCGGATGGCATTACGGCGGGCCGGGTTGGCCAGGGCACGGGCAGCCGCCGACCCCCCGCAAATTTTGAAATCGCGCTTTACATGCGGCGGTTTCCGCGTAAATTGCCCTTACCAATCTGAATAACGTATGCGAAAAATGCTCTTACCCTTGGCCGCCGTAGCGGTGGCGTTGTTGGCGGCTGGTTGCACCGGCCCGGAACAAAAACTCGGCCGCGGCCTAAGCAATTCCTTCGAGGTCATCCGCTGGGGTGAACTGCGCCGCTCCGTCGAACAAAACGCCATCGAGCCCATGCCCGGCACCGGTGCCTATGGATTCTTTCGTGGCATTGACCGCTCGGTCGCCCGCGCCACCTTGGGCGTGTTCGAAACCGTGACCTTCCCCATTCCCACGCCCACTTACCAACCGATGTTCACCAAGTACCTGACGCCGGACCCGGCGTTCCCGGCCAACTTCACGCCGGGCTTGTTGTCCGACTCGTTGTTTGACACCGACACCTATACCGGAGTCGGCGGCGGGGATGTGGCGCCGTTTATTCCCGGCAGCCGCTTTCAGGTGTTTTGATCTTGATGCCGTTGGCTTTGCCCGCAGCCCCATCGCTGCCATTGAAGCGTTGAAGCGACTGCCGCTTCAACGCTTTGCTTTTATCCCCCTCACGCCGTGCTCCACAAACAATCCCCCTGCAAGATCAATCTGATTCTCAATATTCTCGGCCGACGCCCGGATGGTTTTCATGACTTGGAGACCGTCATGCAGCCGGTGAAGGTCTGCGACGAGATGACCTTTGCGCGCGGGGGCACGGACATCCAGTTGACGTGCAGCCTCGCGGCCTTGCCCACCGATTCCACGAATCTCGTTTATCGCGCCGCCGCCGCCTTTCGGACGGCCGCGAACATCGCCGACGGCGTTTCCATCCATCTCCAAAAAAACCTGCCGCTGGCGGGAGGAATCGGCGGCGGCAGCGCCAACGCGGCGGTGACATTTCTGGCCCTCAACGAATTGTTCGGCCGGCCGCTGCCGCTGGATAGATTGCATGAACTGGCGGCGACGCTCGGCTCGGACGTGCCGTTTTTTCTCTACGACCGGCCCGCCCTGGCCACCGGCCGCGGCGAGCAAGTGCAGACCCTGGAGGGTTTTGCCGCGTTGCGCGGCAAGGCCTGTCTGCTGATCCATCCCGGATTCGGCATCTCCACCCCATGGTCCTACCAGAACCTGGCGCGGTTCCCGACCGCGCTCAACGGCCGCGCCGGCCGCGCGCGCGACCTGATCGCCCGTCTGCAAACAGAAGACCTGACGGCGGCGGCGCCCGAATTTTACAACTCACTCGAAGCCCCGGCCTTCGACAAATTCCCGGTGCTGGCGCTTTACCAGGAATTCCTGCGCCAACACGGCGCGCTGGTGACGCTGATGTCGGGCAGTGGGTCCACCACTTTTGCCATCACGGCCAGCTTGGCGGCCGCCGAAAACTTGGGCGAGCAGTTCAAATCCGAATTTGGCCCGCATGGCTGGCTGGCGGCGGTCGAACTGTCCTGAGCCGGAGAAAGCCGCTTTGGCCGCCGGCACTTCTCCCGCCAGCACGGTTGAGGCCTGCGTCATTGGCCGCTTGCGCCGGACCGGTTTTCCGCGACACTCTTGCGCATGAACTGGCATGCCATCCTCAACCAATTCTGGCCACACATCGCGGCCGGATTTTACTTGGCGGCCGGCTTGCTGGCCACCGCCCACGCCCTGCTCTACAAGCGTGATTCCCGTGCCGTCATCATCTGGATCAGCATCATCTGGACGCTCCCCGGCGCCGGTCCCCTGCTCTACCTGGTGCTGGGCGTCAACCGCATCCGCCGCCGCGCCCTGCGCTTGGGCGTCCACAACACCCTCAGCCGGCCCGTACCCGAAAACCTGGGCGATTCGGAAAACGCCGGCGCCGAACATCTGCATCACATCGCGCGCGTGGTCAACCGCATCGTCACGATGCCGTTGTTGGGCGGCAATCACATCGAACCGCTCATCGCCGGCGACGCCGCCATTCCCGCCATGCTCGCGGCCATTGATGCCGCCAAAACTTCCATCACGCTCTGCACCTACATCTTCGACAACGACGCCGCCGGCAAACGCTTCGTCGCCGCACTGAACCGGGCCGTCCAGCGCGGGGTGGCGGTGCGGGTGTTGGTGGACGCCGCCGGCGCGCGCTATTCGTGGCCGCCGATCACCTGGAAATTGCGTCAGGCCGGCATTCCTTTCGCCACGTTCCTGCCCGCGTCGCTCTTCACGCCCTGGCAGGTGGCCGCCATCAACCTGCGCAACCATCGCAAACTGCTGATCGTTGACGGTCAGACCGGCTTCACCGGGGGCATGAATATCCGGGTGGGCAACCTGCTGGCCGAACACCCGAGACATCCGGTTCAAGACCTGCATTTTCGCCTCACCGGCCCGGTGGTCGCCGAATTGCAGGAAGCCTTTGCCAACGATTGGGCCTTCACCACCGAGGAGGTGCTCGATGGTAAACTGTGGTTTCCCGACATTCCGGAAAGCGGCGAGGTCACCGCACGGGTCATCACGGACGGTCCGGATGCCGATTTCGAGAAAGCGCACTGGACGCTGCTCGCCGCCCTGGCCGAAGCGCAGGAGTCCGTAAAAATCGTCACACCCTACTTCTTGCCGGATAGCACGCTGGTATCGGCGCTCAATCTCGCCGCCTTGCGCGGGGTGCGCGTGGATATTCTGCTGCCGGCCAGAAACAACCTGCCCTTCGTGCATTGGGCCTCGTGCTCGCTGTGGTGGCAGGTGCTGGAGCGGGGCTGCCATCTCTGGCTCGCCCCGGCGCCCTTCGACCATTCCAAATTGATGATCGTGGACCGCCATTGGGTCCTGCTGGGCTCGGCCAACTGGGACCCCCGCAGTCTGCGATTGAATTTTGAATTGAACGTCGAAGCGTATGGCCGCACTTTCGCCGCGGAAATGGACCGCATTTTTGCCCAAAAAATCGCCGGCGCCCGCGAGATCACCCTGGCCGAAATGGACGGGCGCCCGCTATGGATTAAACTGCGCGATGCCATCGCGCGGCTGTTTTCACCCTATTTGTGAGTATTTGTAGGATCATTGCCGACAAGCACTTATCACCCAATTTTTCAAGAATTTTTGTGAAGCCCACAGTTATTCCGCCGATAGACTAGAAGCTGTAGATTTGATATCCATGAGCCACTCTCTATGACAGGCGCGTCTGGCACCTTTGCGGTCCCGAAGCGGCCAGCCTCTTCCGGCGACGCCGCCAAGGCCGGCGGCATTGCCTTGAGCCAGGCTTGCGCAGATGGGATGAGTGGTTGGGAAAAAGCCGACCCATCCATCCTCAACCATGCCCCCATTGGCATTTTTCTCTCCGACACCCGCCGATTACTCCACGCCAATTTCGCCCTGACACAAATGTTAGGATACGCCACTCCGGCCGCCATGGTCGCCGGACGGGCGACGGCCAGCCGTCTTTTCGCCGATCGGTCCCAGCAGGCGGAGATTATTGAGGCGGCCTTGAAAAGCGACCGCCACGTCAAACGCGAAGTCCAGCTTCGGCGCAAGGATGGTTCGCGGTTCACCGCCCAATTGTCCTTGCGGGCAACCCGCCGGGCCTCGGATGGCCGGGTGATGCTCAATGGCTTCGTGGAGGACATCACGGAACGCAAGCAGGCTGAAACGAAGCTGAGTGAATCCGAAGAAAGACTGCGGCAAGCACAAAAGATGGAAGCCGTCGGCCAATTGGCGGGGGGCATTGCCCATGACTTCAACAACATTCTGGCATCCACCCTCTTGCAGTTGTCGCTGTTGAAAGCGGACGCCGCGCTGAGTGGCGCCACCAAGCAGGCGATCAATGCCATGGAGTCGGAGACCCTCCGGGCCATGAGCCTGACCCGGCAGCTTTTGCTGTTTGGCCGACGCCAAGCGCCGCAAGCCGAAGTGCTGGATCTCAATGCCCTGATCCCCGAACTGCTCAAGATGTTGGGGCGGTTGCTGGGCGAGAACATCCAGGTGGATTACCGTCCCGCTCCCGCAGGCGCCTGGATCAAGGCGGATGCCGGCATGCTGGAACAACTGGTGATGAACCTGTGTATCAATGCGCGAGACGCCATGCCACACGGTGGCTGTTTACGCCTGACCACGCTCGTCGCCGACTTGACGCCCCAAGCCGCCAAACGGCACCCGGAGGCCCGGCTGGGCAGAATGGTGCGCCTGACCGTGGCCGATACCGGTTGCGGCATGGACTCAGCGGTTTTGAAACGAATCTTCGAACCCTTCTTCACGACCAAGGAAATTGGCAAAGGCACCGGACTGGGGTTGGCCACCGTCTATGGCATCGTCAAGCAACACGAAGGCTGGATCGAAGTCACCAGCGCCATCGGCAAAGGCAGTTGCTTTACGGTTTATCTCCCCGCCCTGTCTGCGCCGCCCAAAAACCGCGAAAATAAACCCACCCCGGAAACACTGCGCGGCGGCACGGAAAGCATTCTGTTGGTGGAGGACGATCGGGCGTTGCGGCAAGCCACAACCCTGTGCTTGCGGAAGTTTGGGTATGCCGTCTTTGAGGCGGCCCAAGGTCCCGAGGCCATGGAACAATGGGCCAAGCATGGTCCCAACATAGACCTGTTGTTTACGGACATGGTCATGCCCTGCAAAATGACCGGCCTGGAACTGGCCCAACGACTCCAAAAGGATCGCCCGGAATTGAAGGTCATTGTGTCCTCCGGTTACACCACCGATCAAAAAGCGCTCGTCGCCCCCCCGCCGGGCATGATCTTTCTACCCAAACCCTATCAGCCCGCAATCATGGTCAGAATGGTGCGCCAGTGCTTGGACACCGCCCGCAACCCGCTGACCCCATCCAGCTCATGAACGTAAAAGTATTCCTGGTGGACGATCACCCCATTTTCCGGGACGGCTTGCGCCAGGCCATTTCCCGCCTGCCCGGCTTCACCGTCGTGGGTGAAGCCTCCACCGTGGCGGCGGCCGTGCATTTGGGCGTCGAACACGCGCCCGATTTGGTCGTCATGGATGTCCACCTGCCCGACGGCAGCGGTCTGGCCGCCACCAAACAGATCCTCGCCGCACTTCCGGCCACAAAGGTCATTATGCTCTCCAGCGATCCAAACCGGCGGTTGGTGGACGAGGCCCTGCAAACGGGCGCCTGTGGATATATTTGGAAACAAGGGGTCGCGGCGGAGTTGATTCAAGCCATTGAAATGGTCATGGCCGGCCGGCTTTATTTAAGCCCGGAACTAAGCACGGCCATCCTGGAGGATTACCGGCTCGGTTTGAGTCCCGGGGCCACCTCGGCGAAGCCCCGCTTGTCGGCCCGCGACATCCAATTGCTGAAATTGGTGGCCGAAGGCCATCGCAACAAGGAAATCGCCGTTCAAATGGAACTCACGCCAAAATCCGTGGAAGCCTACCGCTCGCGATTGATGAAGAAACTGGAGTGCCACAGCCCGGCTGAACTGGTCCGATTTGCCATCCGCGAAGGCATCGTCCCCGCCTGATATGTCTCCGGTTGCCAGCCAGATTTTGGTGGTCGAAGATGATCCCGTCAGCCGTCGCATCCTTGAAATGGCTCTGGGGCGGCAGGGCTACCAAGTGATAGCGGCCGAAAATGCCGCCGAGGCCCAAGCTCACTTGTCCCCGGCCAAAATCAGTGCCATCAACTGTGTCGTGACCGACTACCTCATGCCCGGCATCAATGGCTTGGAATTGCTGATCTGGATTCGCCAACAGGACGCCAGTCTGGCCACCATCATGGTCACGGCGCAAAACGAAAAGGACCTGATCGCCGATTCGCTTCGGGGGGGCGCCGTGGACTTTCTGGAAAAGCCACTGGATCTAAAAAAACTTCGCGCCGCGGTCACCCGGGCAGTGACCCAAACCTGCCACCAACGCCATTTGGCGCAATCCGCCTCGGCCATCCGGAAGCTGGGCTTGGTCCAACAGCGGATGTTGGGTGCAGGCAACGGCCCCTGCCAGGGAATTCCGCGCGTCTATTCCCATCCCGTGCATGATGCCGGAGGGGACCATTTCAACCATTTCCGCCCGACCGCTGACCGCCTATTTTGTCTGCTGACCGATGTCTCCGGCCATGATGTGCAGGCGACCTATCTGTCCGCCTTCTTTCAGGGATTCGTGCGCGGCGCGCTGAGCCGGGGCGCCTCTTTGGAGGAGATTTTCCGCGATTTCAACCATTTCCTGCTCAATAATACCAACGACGACGGCGAGTCCCTCCACACCGTCGAAGAGGTGGCCGCTTCGGTGGCCGTGTGCGGCCTGCTCGTGGATTTCTCGGCCGGTACGGCGACCGTCATCACCCAAGGCGCGCCGCCACCGATTTATCTTCCGCCGGAGGGCGAAGTTCAGGTGCTGGGGGATAACAACGGCGTTCCGCTTGGCTGGTTCCCAGAACTCTCTCTCCACGCCACGACCCATCCCTTCGTCCAAGGGGGTGTCTTTTGTCTGTGGACAGATGGCCTTGGTGATTTGGCTGCGCGCGAAGGCACGAGTCCACTTAGTCTGGCCTATGCGCTGCAACAGTCACGGGAACCCGGCACATCGCTTCCCTGCCTGACGAACGCAACCGATGACATTCTCCTGGCAGTGGTGGACCTGGCCGGGGAAAAGGTGCCCGAACACGACTTCTGGCAGGTGATTTCAGAACGCTACCACGGCGGCCAAGCGGCTGAAATTGACCGCCTTCAATCCTATTGGCGGCGCAGTTTGCTGCTGATGGCGCCCGAACTGCCGGCCAGCCGGTTGCACGACATCCTGCTGGGATCACGCGAGGCCTTGCTCAATGCGCTCAACCATGGCTGCCGCTGCGACGGCCGGCAGTCGGCGCTTTTTCAGTTGGATTGCAGCCGCCAACGACAACTGGTCCGCGTGACCGTAAGCGATCCCGGTCCAGGCCATAAATTCGACATTCACCGCCACGAACAAAGGGCCGGGCAGGACTTGCCCACGGAACATCGCGGTTTAATCCTGATGAAATACTTAGCTAACCGCCTGCGTCTCGATCAACATGGCACCCGCGTGATAATGGAGTTCGAGTTCCAAAGCTCACCTCCAAGCCCTGAATTTAACTTATGAATATGGCCCACCATTCAGATGCCATTGTGGCGATCATACATGCCCCGGGCGACCTGACCAGCACCACCGTCGAGCCCGTGCGCCTGGCGGCTGATAAACTGTTGATGCCAGACAGTGTCCTTGCTCAAGGTTGGACCATCCTGCGGCTGGAGCTTACGACCGCCAAAATGATTGATTCGGTAGGGCTGAACTTGTTGGTCAGTATTCTCAAGCGCGTACAAAAGCGTGGCGCTTCCATGCAAATTGTCTGTCCCGACCCGAATGTGAAACGCACCCTGGCCTTCACCCGGCTGGATCACCACATCAAATTGATCATAAATGATTAGTTTTCGGAGATGAAACCGAAGGTCTCTGGTCAGAATGGGGTTTCCTTGACCCCCACCCTCAAGTATCACCCACGTAAAACCCTCCGACCCGGCAGGTTTTCCTCACTGAAATCGCGTAGTTTTCTCTCTTCAAGTATGTAGCCACAGCGCCGATAACCTGTTGGTGACCTTCACTATCCCAATGCTCGGTAAGCGGTGGTGGCCGAAGACTTCTCGCCTGACCCTATTCGGTCGGCGCCTGCGGCAATCGGCAGAGTTTTCCGGATTGCTCGAACAGCTTGCCTCCGCACAAATTTCCTTGGAAGAGGCGGCCAACGGCTTGGAAACGCAATTCCTCCGCACCAGTTCGGAATTGGAAAAGTTGAGCGAGTATGGCGACCGCTTTGTAGCCCAAGTGGGAACCTTGATCAGCCAGGCCACCGGCAAGAGCAATGATGGAGCCGTTTTTGACGAAGCCATGCAGCTTATCCAACGGACCAGCACCTTCCTGGCCGATTGTGAACAAGAGACCGGTGAAATGGTGGTGCTCCTGCGCAAATATAATCGGCAAATTGATGAATTGTTGGGCGTGGAAACCAGTCTGAACCATGCCATGCTGCCGTTGAACATTGTGCGGACGCTGTTCCGCATGGAATCGGCCCCATTGGGACTGGACGTGCAGCAGTTGTTTGGTGCCTTGACCCAAGAGATTGAAGTGCTTCACGCCAAGATGCGCGACATTTTTGGAACCAAATTCAAGCAGCTCGAACAGACCCGGCTGACCATCGGACTGGTCATAACCAAACTGGACCACCAGACCACTTCGCTGCGGCAGATCGCCACCACGCGCAAGGAACACATCCAATCTTCCCTGGCCACCCTCAAACGGGAAATGGACGCCAATGTGGATCGGGACTTACGCATCCACCGCTTGAGCCTGGAGATGTCAAAAGAGGTGGGGCAAGTGGTGATGGGCGTTCAGTTCCAAGACATCGTCAGTCAGAAGCTCCACCATGTGCTGGCGGCCTTGCCCGAGATTACCGCCAAATGCCAGGTTTTCCAATCCAACCGCGACCCAGCAGCCGCCCATAAAGCCCTGCAATTTGTGCGACAATCCTGCCGCTTGGAGGCGGGTCAGATTCAACTGGCCCAAAAGGAAATGGCCGACGCCGAAGTCAACATTCAGACGGGCATTCAAAAAGTGGTTGGGCACTTGACGGAAATGGACTCACAATGCCTTTCCCTAAAGGAATTCACCTTGCTCACCACGTCTTTCGACGGCATTGTGCAGGTGCTGGTCGAAACCATCGAGGAGGTGCGCGCCTTGGTGAACACCACGGTGACCAACGCGACGGAAGCCTTCGAACTGCTGCGTCCCTTGGGCAGTCTGGCTTCGGACCTGACGGTGGTCATCCGCAGCGTGTCGCAGCAGATCCACCTTATTGGCCTGAACGCCCAGATCAAGGCGGCCCAGGTGTCGCGAAATTGCCAGGCCCAAGGTTTGGAAGTCCTATCGGCCCGCACCAGTGAAATCTCCCAGGAAACTTCCCGGCTCAGCGAAGAGGCGGCTTCAAAACTGGACGCCATGGTGACCGGTTTGGCCGAAAGCGTGAAGGCCTTTGAAAAACTGCAAATGCGCGGGCAGGAACAACAAGCGCAATTGGACGAACAGGGCTGCAAATACGAACAGCAACTGCACGGCATCCGCGACGGCGCCTTGAGCACCCTCCGGGCGATTGGAACCTCCCTTGAAGACATTAGCCGACAGGCGGAGACCGCCTTGGAAACTATCCAGTTCAAGTCATTTCATGAAGTCACCCTGCCAGCCTTACGCACCCCGCTGCTGGCCTTGAGTGACGCCGCCGAACGATGTCTGCTCGAACATCACCAGAAATTGGCCAACGATGTGCTGGTGGATGGTTTAAGTCGAAATTACACCATGGCCACCGAACGAGAGGTGTTTGCCGGTATAACAGCCGGCGGTTTCGAGGAGAATTCAAGGCCCACGCTCACGACTCACCCCACGCCCGAATCCAGCCACGCGGTGGAATTATTCACGGAGGAAGCGGTCGGGCCCGAGCCCGCAAGTCCGCCGGCTGCCACCGGGGTTCCCCCCGAAGCAAACTCCGGCTGCCCCCCCACACCACCCCTGCCCCCCCCGGCGGACCTCGGCGCCAACGTGGAACTCTTTTGATCAGAACGCTTATGGGCAAAACCATTCTCACCGTTGATGACGCCAGCACCATTCGCAAAATGGTCTCCTTTACCCTCCGCGGCGCGGGCCATGAGGTCTTGGAATCCACCGATGGTCTGGATGCTTTGGCGCTATTGCGCACCCGGTCCGTGGACTTGGTCATCACCGACATCAACATGCCTACCATGGATGGGCTTGAACTCACCCGGCGGCTGCGCGCCACCCCCGCCATGGCCCGCACCCCGATCGTGCTCCTGACCACCGAATCGGACCCGGCCAAGAAGGCCGAGGGCCGCGCCGCCGGCGCCACCGGCTGGATCGTCAAACCTTTCAACCAAGAACAATTACTGGCCATCGTGGCCAGAATCCTACCCAATTAACCCCCCTCCCATCATGGCCATCAACGACAAACTGCAACAGCAATTGATCAAAGATCTGCTCGTCGAAAGCTTCGATTCCCTCGACCGTTTCGACCGGGCGATGCTCGCGCTCGAAAAAGGCGAAGGCGATACCGACACGCTCAACAACGTGTTTCGCATCATCCACACCATCAAGGGCAGCAGCGGCTGCATTGGCCAGAACAAAATCGAATCGGTCGCCCACGTGGGTGAAAGCCTGCTCAGCCTGCTCCGCGATGGCAAGCTGGCGACCACGCCGGAATTAATCGGGACCCTGCTGGAATATTCCGACGCCCTGAAGGCCATCCTGCGCTGTCTCGAACAGACCGGCGACCAGGGAGACGTGGATTACTCGCCCTTGCTGGAGAAATTACGCGCTCTGCAATCCGGCCCGGCGCCTTCGACCAAACCCGCGGCGGCCGCTTTCGGTTTGTTTGAAGATGACGCCGTGCCCACCGCCGTGCCCACCGCCGTGCCCACCGCCGTGCCTGCGGTCGCAGCCAAATCCGAACCCGCCAGCCCGCAAAACCCCACCACCACCCCCGCCGCCCCCGAGGCCGGCACACGGCACGGTTCGTCGGTTTCCGAGAACGCCATCCGGGTGGACATTACGCAGTTGGACCGATTGATGAATCTGGTGGGCGAACTGGTGCTCGCCCGCAATCAGATTGTGCAGTTCACGGCCGAAACCCAGGAGCCCACGCTCCTCAACGCCGCGCAGCGGCTGAACATCATCACCACCGAATTGCAGGAAAGCGTCATGAAGACGCGCATGCAACCCATTGGCAACGTCTGGGCCAAGTTTCCCCGGATCGTCCATGACTTGGCCCGAGAACTGGACAAAAAAGTACAGTTGGTGATGGAAGGCAACGAAACCGAACTGGATCGCACCATCATTGAAGCTATCAAGGACCCGCTCACGCACATTGTGCGCAACTCGGTGGACCACGGCGTCGAGGCGCCGGACGCCCGACGCGCCGCCGGCAAGCCGGAGCAAGCCTTGCTCATCCTGCGCGCCTTTCACGAAGGCGGCCAGGTGAACATCGAGATCATTGACGACGGCCGGGGCATTGACGTGGCCAAGGTCAAGGAAAAGGCCGTCCAGCGCGGCCTGGTCACCGCCGATCAGGCGCTGCGCATGAGCCACCACGACGCGTTCGCGCTGATTTTTCTGCCGGGCTTTTCCACCGTCGAAAAAGTGACGAACGTCTCCGGGCGCGGGGTGGGCATGGATGTGGTCAAGACCAACATCGAAAAGATCGGCGGCTCGGTGGATGTGTTGAGCGAGGTTGGCCAAGGCACCACGCTCAAGATCAAGATTCCCCTGACCCTGGCCATCATCCCCGCATTGGTCGTAACCAGCGGCCAGGAACGCTTTGCCATCCCCCAAGTCAACTTGCTGGAACTGGTGCGGTTGGAAGGCGAACAGGGGCGCAAGGGCATTGAAATGCTCTATGGCGCCCCCGTGCATCGGCTGCGCGGACATTTACTGCCGCTGGTGTATATCAACCGCACGTTGGAACTCGGCGCCGGCACCAGCCAGACCCAGGCCACGCCCCAAGACGATGCGGTGGTCAACATCGTGGTGCTGCACGCCGACGGCCGGCAATTCGGCCTGGTCGTGGACGAAATCAACGACACGGAAGAAATCGTGGTCAAGCCGCTGGGCAAACAGCTCAAGGGACTGACCTGTTTTGCCGGCGCCACCATCATGGGCGACGGCAAAGTGGCGCTCATCCTGGACGTCTTGGGACTGGCCCAGCACGCCAAAGTCATTTCCGAGGTGCGCGATCATGCGTTGCATGAAAAAGCCGGGGTCGTCGAGCAGGCGGACGATAAGCGGACACTGCTGGTGTTCAATGCCGGCCACGATTCCCGCCTGGCCATCCCGTTGTCCATGGTCGCCCGGCTCGAGGAATTTCCGCGCGCGCGCGTCGAACACTCCGGCAACCAGGAAGTGGTGCAGTACCGCGGCCAGATTTTGCCGCTCATCAACCTCGCCCAATACCTGCCGAACGGCAGTGGCACCACCCCCGCCAACGACCCAATGCAGGTGGTGGTTTATTCCGAACAAGGCCGCAGCGTGGGCCTGGTGGTGGGCAAGATCAACGACATCGTGGAGCAAGCGCTCACCGTCAACCGTCAGGCCAGCCGCGATGGCATCCTGGGTTCGGCGGTGATTCAAGACAAAGTCACCGACCTGCTGGATGTCGCAGGCATTATCCGCGCGGCCGACCCCACTTTCTACACTGAAAAAACCACCACTTGATTCATCCTATGGCAAACACCAAACAATTCTGTACTTTTTTCCTGAACGGCCTGTACTTCGGCGTGGAAGTGCTCAAGGTTCAGGAGGTCATTCGCTACCAGGAAATGACCCGGGTGCCGCTGGCGCCGGGCATGATCCGGGGCCTGATCAACTTGCGCGGCCAGATCGTCACCGCGATTGACCTGCGCCACCGCCTCGAGCTCCCGCTGCGCGCCGACGACGAGCTGCCCATGAACGTCGTCGTCCGCAGCGACGACGGCGCCGTCAGCCTGCTGGTGGACGAAATCGGCGACGTCGTGGAAATCGAGGAGGACACCTACGAGGCGCCGCCGGAAACCCTCCGGGGCGTGGCCCGGGATCTGATTCAAGGCGTGTACAAACTCAAGGAACGACTCCTGCTGGTCTTGGACACCGAAAAAACCATCACGCCCGACCTCGGCCGACTGAAAGAAAACGCCGCCTGAAAATTTCACCATCACCCCTGCAGTTCAACAACCGAAACAAGCAACAACACAAAATCAAACGCACAACACATATGAAACTCAGCACTCCACGACTCTCGCGCCCCCGCTCCAGCAACCCGCCCGCAGCGCGTGCCAAAAACGGCCAAAACGGCCATAGCGCCCAAAATCAGAACACCGCCTTGGAGGTGGAACGGATGAACATGCGGGGCGTCCTCGCCGCCGTGGACAGCGCCTATGCCTATATCGAATTTGACACCCAGGGCCAGGTCCTGACCGCTAATCCGCTCTTCCTGAAAGCCTTGGGCTATCAACTCGAAGAGGTCGTAGGAAAACATCACCGCATTTTTGTGGATCCGGCCTATGCCAGCTCCCCGGCTTACACGAAGTTCTGGAACGATTTGAGCAATGGCCACAACCAGGCGGATGTGTTCAAGCGCATCACCAAGGACGGCCGGGAGATCTGGATTCAGGCCGTTTATGCGCCGGTCAAAGATGATGCTGGCCGCGTCGTCAAAGTGGTCAAGATCGCCACGGACGTGACGACCGCGAAATTGCAAACCGCCGATTTTCAAGGTCAAATCGCCGCGGTCGGCAAAACCCAGGCCGTCATTGAATTCAATCTGGATGGCACCATCGTGGACGCCAACGAGAATTTCCTGAAGACCTTGGGCTACACCATGGACGAAATCAAAGGCCGCCACCACGGCATGTTCGTGGACCCGGACTACCGCGAGAGCGCCGAGTACAAGCAGTTCTGGCGCGATTTGAGAGACGGCAAATACCAGACGGCCGAATACAAGCGCTTCGGCAAAGGCGGCAAGGTGGTCTGGATTCAAGGCAGTTACAACCCCATTCTCGACCTCAACGGCAAGCCGTTTAAGGTGGTCAAATTCGCCATCAACATCACGGGCCGCAAACGGAGCGAAGAGGCCATCAGCCAGGTGCAGGCCATCATCGAATTCAACCTCGACGGCACCGTCATCACGGCCAACGAACTCTTCCAGCGCACCATGGGTTACACCTTGGACGAGATCAAGGGTCGCCACCACAGCATGTTTATTGACAGCGCCCACCGTGAAAGCGCCGAGTACCGCCAATTCTGGCGCGACCTCAATGAAGGCAAATTCCAGGCCGCCGATTACAAACGCATTGCCAAGGGTGGCCGGGAAGTGTGGCTGCAGGCCATTTACAATCCCATTTTCGACGGCGACGGCAAGGTCATCAAGGTGATCAAGAACGCGATTGACATCACCGCGCGCAAGAAAGCGGAAGAGAGTCTGAAGGTGACCATCAACACCGTCAGCACCAATGCGCAAGCGCTGGCGTCCTCCTCAGAGGAACTGACGGCCGTCAGCCAGCAGATGAGTTCCAACTCCGAAGAGACCGCCGCCCAGTCCAACGTGGTGGCCGCCGCGTCCGAACAGGTGACCAAAAACGTGGCGACCGTGGCCACCAGCGCCGAAGAAATGAGCGCCAGCGCCAAGGAGATTGCCCAGAACGCCACCCAAGCCGCCAAGGTGGCTACTCAGGCCGTCAAAGTCGCCAGCGAAACGAACATCACCGTGGCCAAGCTGGGCGAAAGCAGCATCGAGATCGGCAAGGTCATCAAGGTCATCACCAGCATCGCCCAGCAGACCAATCTCCTGGCCCTGAATGCCACCATTGAAGCGGCCCGCGCGGGTGAGGCCGGCAAGGGCTTCGCCGTGGTGGCCAACGAAGTCAAGGAGCTGGCCAAACAGACCGCCAGCGCCACCGAGGATATCAGCGGCAAGATCGAAGCCATTCAAAATGACACCAAGGCCGCCGTGACCGCCATTGACCAGATCGGCAAGATCATCAATCAGATCAACGACATCCAGAACACCATCGCCAGTGCAGTGGAGGAACAGACCGCCACCACCAACGAAATCGCCCGCAACGCGGCCGAGGCGGCCAAGGGCAGCAACGAAATCTCCCGCAACATCGCCAGCGTGTCCACGGCGGCCAAAAACACCACCCAAGGCGCCAACAATACCCTCACCGCCGCCACGGAACTGGCGCGGCTCGCGGCGGAATTGAAGAAGGTCGTGGAACAACAAAAAGTGTAAGCCAGCGCGCACCCCAAAGGAGGCAGCTGCCCGTGCGTGGCTGCCTCCTTCAACGTTCTCAATTGAGCCCATTTCGATTATGAAAATGATGGTGATAGACGATTCCAAGCCTATGCGCTCGTTCCTGACCTACTTGGCCCAAGAAATGGCCTTTGCCACCACCGAGGCCGGGGATGGCCTCGAGGCCCTCGAGACGCTCGTCCGCAACGACCCGCGCGAGCCCTATGACGTGGCCCTCGTGGATTGGGACATGCCCCGCATGAACGGCTTGGAATTCGTCGAATCCGTCCGCCGCAACCGGGATTTCAGCAGTTTAAAAATCATGATGGTCACCACCCAAAATTCCCAGGACCGGATCGTGCAAGCGCTCCGGGCCGGGGCGGATGATTTCCTAATGAAACCCGTCACGCGCGAAATGCTCACGGAGAAACTGCAAGCCCTCGGCATCCTCGAATAACCCGCGGGCACCAAGCCAAACATGCCGCAACTCCGCATATTGGTGGTGGACGACGCCGTGGTGATGCGCAAGCTGATCACCGAGACGCTGCGCCAGGACCCGGAACTGGAAGTCGTCGGCCTGGCCGCCAACGGCAAAATCGCGCTCCAAAAAATTCCGCAGGTCAATCCAGACCTCCTAACCTTGGATTTGGAAATGCCGGAAATGGACGGATTGACCACACTGAAGGAACTGCGCAAGCTTTATCCCGATTTGCCGGTGATTATTTTCAGCACGGTGTCCCAGAAAGGCGCCGCAGCCACGCTGGACGCGCTGTCCCTGGGCGCCAATGACTACGTGACCAAGCCGGCCAATGTCGGCAGTGTGACCGAAGCGATGGAGCGGCTGCAAGAGGAACTCATCCCCAAGATCAAGGCTCATTGCCGCCGCCGTATTCCCGTCCCGGCCGTTCCCCCTCCGCCCACGCCGGCCTTGTCGCCCGAGGGCGGTTTCCGGGCGTCCCTGCCCCGGGTGGAGATTGTCTGCATCGGCACTTCCACCGGCGGCCCCAATGCGTTGGCGGAAGTCTTTGGCAACCTACCGGCGGATTTGCCGGTACCACTGGTCGTCGTCCAGCACATGCCCCCAATGTTCACCGCCATGCTGGCCGAACGGCTAAGCAGTCATTCCGCGCTACGCTGCCATGAAGGCGCCGAAGCGCAGCTTTTAGAGCGCGGCCATGCCTACATTGCCCCCGGCGGACGGCACATGGAAGTGACCCGGACGGCCAGCGGCCAGCGGGTGCGGGTGCATGACGGGCCCATGGAAAATTCCTGCCGCCCGGCGGTGGATGTGCTCTTTCGCAGCGTGGCGGCGATCTATGGGAATTCCGCTTTGGGCGTCATCATGACCGGCATGGGCCAAGACGGCTTGAGGGGCTGCCAATGCCTGCGGGAACAGGGGAGCCGCATCCTCGCCCAAGATGAGGCCACGAGCGTGGTTTGGGGCATGCCCGGAGTGGTGGCCCAAGCGGGTTACGCCGAGAAAGTTCTGCCGCTCAATCTGATTGCCCGCGAAATCACGCGCCAAGTGCGCCTGAGCCGCACGCCAAATTAAGAAAGCACCGCCATGCCCATTTCCAAAAGTGATTTTGACTACGTGAGCCAACTGGCCTACAGCCAGGCGGCGCTGGTCATTGAACCGGGCAAGGAATATCTGGTGGAAACCCGCCTGGGACCGCTGGCCGAACAAGCCGGCTTTGCCTCCCTGGCCGAATACATCGCGCAATTGCGCGCGGATTCCAGAATTAATGGGGTCCATCACCGCGCCGTGGAAGCGCTGACCACCAACGAAACCTTTTTCTTCCGCGATTTTCATCCCTTCGAGGCCCTGCGCCGGTCCATCCTGCCGGAGATCATCGCCCGGCGCAGCACCACGCGTCGGCTCACGATCTGGTCGGCGGCCTGTTCGAGCGGACAGGAGCCCTACACCTTGGCCATGCTCCTGCGCGAACATTTCCCCGAGCTGGCCAATGGCTGGCAGGTTTCCATCCTGGCCACCGACCTGGCCCCGGCCGTGCTGGCCCAGGCCCGCAAAGGCGCGTATTCACAATTTGAAGTCAACCGCGGCCTCCCGGCCAGCTATCTGGTGAAATACTTCACCCAGCGCGGCGACACCTGGCACGTCAACGAGGAAATCAAGCAATGGATCGAATTCCGGCCGATGAACCTCATCCAGCCCTGGCCGGTGATGCTGCCCTTTGATCTGATTTTCCTGCGCAACGTGATGATCTACTTCGACGTGGAGACCAAGAAAACCATCTTGAAAAAGATCCGCAATTGCCTGCTGCCGCACGGCTACCTGTTCTTGGGCACCGCGGAAACCACCACGAATCTGGATCTGGATTTCCAGCCGGTGAGCTTCGGCAAGGCGGTGGTTTACGGCCACGCCCGCCCCGTGCCGGCGCCCTGAGCCGCCGCCCCGCGCACCATTCCGGCGCGAACGTTCCCCGGGCCGGCCCGCGCGCGCGGACGCGGCCGGCCCCGAACCGTCGGCACGCCGCCGCCAGGCCCCGGGTCCGATCACTAATTGCACTCGTCAGACATTCTAAATGGAAAATTAACGTCAAAAAATGGAAACTTATTGTCAATTTTGGGGCAGATAAAAAACCGTCTTTACATCAGATTTAGGGTGCGAATTCTGGTGGAAATTTAAAATCATTTTTAATCCACCGGGGGCCGCACTAGAACAACCTTTAATTAAGACTGACGAGACAAAATTATGCATGCGCGAAAATCCCTCTCCGCCAAACTTTCCACGTTCCTGCTGTGCCTGGCCGCCGCGGCCGCCCGCGCCGGCGACGCCGACTTGAACATTCCGTCCCTGACGGCCGTGAAATTTGACAATCTGGGGGGCGTCACGGGCATTCAACTGATGTATGCGGGCATCGTCATGTGCGCCATCGGCGCGCTGTTCGGCGTCTGGCAGTACATGCAAACCAAGGCCCTGCCGGTCCACAAAACCATGGCCGACGTTTCGCGCACCATTTGGGGCACCTGCAAAACCTATTTGTTCCAACAGGGCAAGTTCCTGTGCATCCTGTGGCTGCTCATCGCCGTCTGCATCACCTTTTATTTTAAAATTCTGCAGCACAAGGCGCTCGCCGACGTCCTGGTCATCCTGGTGGCCTCGGTGCTGGGCATCCTCGGCAGCTATGGCGTGGCGTGGTTTGGCATCCGCATCAACACCACCGCCAACAGCCGCACGGCCTTCGCTGCCTTGAAGGGCAATCCAGTGGAAACCGTGAGCATCCCGCTGCGGTCGGGCATGAGCGTGGGCCTGCTGCTGGTCTGCGTGGAGTTGTTCTTCATGATCTCGATCCTGATCTTCCTGCCCAAGGAACTGGTCGGCCCCTGCTTCATCGGCTTTGCCATCGGCGAATCCCTGGGCGCTTCGGCCTTGCGCATCTGTGGCGGCATCTTCACCAAGATCGCCGACATCGGCTCGGATCTCATGAAAATCGTTTTCAAGCTGCCGGAAGACGACCCCAAGAATCCCGGCGTGATCGCCGACTGCACGGGCGACAACGCGGGCGACTCGGTGGGACCGACAGCGGACGGTTTTGAGACTTATGGCGTGACCGGCGTGGCGCTGGTGGCCTTCCTGGCGCTCGCGCTGGCCGGCAATGCCCCGGTTTGTGCCACGCTGATCATCTGGCTCTTCACCATGCGCGCCCTGATGATCGCCACGTCGCTGATCTCCTATACCTTGAACGAGGGCATCACCCGGACCAAATATGCCGGCAAAATAGATTTCGACTTCGAAGAGCCGTTGACCCACTTGGTCTGGATCACCTCGGCGGTGTCCATCGTGGTGACCTTTCTGGCCAGCATGCTGTTGTTGCGCAACCAGACCGGGATTGATTCCAGCCTCTGGTGGGTGCTCTCGGCGATCATCTCCTGCGGCACCATCGCCGGGGCGGTGATTCCCGAGTTCACCAAGGTCTTCACCAGCACCAATTCCCAGCACGTTCGCGAAGTCACCACCTGCTCCAAACACGGCGGGGCGTCCCTCAACATTTTGTCAGGCTTCGTAGCGGGCAATTTCTCCGCCTTTTGGATGGGCTTCGTGATCCTGAGCCTCATGTTCTGCGCCTGCATGCTGGCCACGTTCACGGGCTCCCCCATCGTGGCGCTCATGCCCCCTAAATTCCTCTTCGCCGCGCCCATCTTCGCCTTCGGCTTGGTCGCCTTCGGCTTCCTGGGCATGGGCCCCGTCACCATCGCCGTGGACAGCTACGGACCGGTGACCGACAATGCCCAATCCGTCTATGAATTGAGCCGCATCGAGGCCCAGCCCAATATCGCCCGCGAAATCGAAAGCAACTTCGGATTCAAGCCCGATTTCGAAAACGCCAAGCATCTGCTGGAAAAGAACGACGGCGCCGGGAACACCTTCAAGGCCACCGCCAAGCCGGTGCTTATTGGCACCGCTGTGGTGGGTGCCACGACGATGGTCTTCGGCATTATCATGCTGCTCCAAGGCATGTACGACGCCCAACAGGCCGCGGCGGTGGTCGGAGCTCCACCCGGACCGTTCAAACCCGTCATCGAGGCCCTCAGCGTGGTGCAGCCGGAAATCATCCTTGGCCTGCTCATGGGCGGCGCGGTGATTTACTGGTTCACCGGCGCCTCCTGCCAGGCCGTCGTCACCGGCGCTTATCGCGCGGTCGTTTATATCGAGGAACACATGCAACTCGACGCCACCACCGCCTCCGAAAAAGACAGCAACGAAGTCGTCCGCATCTGTACCGTCTATGCGCAGAAAGGCATGTGGAACATCTTCATTGTCATCTTCTCCCTGGCCTTGTCACTGTCATTCTTCAACCCCTACTTCTTCATCGGCTATCTGGTGGGAATCGCGTTTTTCGGCCTGTTCCAAGCCATCTTCATGGCCAATGCCGGCGGCGCCTGGGACAACGCCAAGAAGATCGTGGAAGTGGACTTGCGCCAGAAAGGCACCCCGCTCCACGCCGCCACCGTGGTGGGCGACACCGTGGGTGATCCCTTCAAGGACACCTCCTCGGTGGCCTTGAACCCCGTCATCAAGTTCACCACCCTGTTCGGCCTGCTCGCGGTGGAAATCGCCGTGACCATCCCTCAACAGAGCGTCAAGACCCTGATTGGCGGCTTCTTCCTCATCGTGGCACTGGTGTTTATCTATCGTTCCTTCTATGGCATGCGTATTCCCGAAGAAGACCTGTCTGCGGACCTCCCTGTGAAGACTGAGGCCCCGGCGGAAAAAAAAACGCTTGACCCGGGAGTGACCAAGACCGGCACCTCGGGCACATCCGAAGTGACCAACGTCAGCATGCATCGCAACCGCTAAAATGCCGTGTTTTATCCAGCCGCCGGCCGCCAGGCCGGCGGCTTTTTTTGTTCCCTCAGGTCGGGTCAAAAATGGTTCCGGCCTCCACGAGGAAGTCGTTTGGACCGAATGGACCAATTGCCCAAATCATTGAACCGGACCCCAAGATTGGGGATTGAAGGTTGGATATTGGGAGTGTTCGTGCGCCTTACGGCCCGCTCGGGTGCAGGCGTACCCATCAAAACCACACCAAACGAGATGCTAGCCCAAGTTTCGCAAATGGGGTCAAAAAATAACGATTTTGCCTAAAATTGGACTCACGAAACCCTTGATTTCATTGGGGCGGTTTTCAAAAAACGAGGTTTTGTAGGGACTATAAAAATAATAACGATGCCGGACTCGCCCCCAACCCCCAAACTGCGGGTCGTGTTCTTTCGGCGCAAACAATCCGCCTCGGGCCAATGCCTCCAGTTGCTGGAGTCCTATCGCAACGCGCAGGGCCAACCGCGCCACCGGGTCGTGGTGTCCTTGGGCGACACCGCCCTGCCAGCCGCGCATTGGCCCGCCATCGCGGCGGCGGTGAGCCACCAGATTTATGGTCAGCCGCATTGGTGTTGTGTCACAGCCAAGGCCGGGTGGACCAAACCTATGCGGCCGACGATGAATCACTGGGGTTTTATGTGCTGCGCACCGACCGCCAAAACCTGAGCGCTCCGGAACTGTGGTCGCTATACATGGGCTTGACCAAGGCGGAGGAGGGCTTCGGGGCGCTCAAGAGCAGCCTGGGGCTGCGGCCCAATTACCGTAAAGGGTCAACCCATAGAAATGGGTTGACCCCTAATTCTATGCGGCGCCGGGGGCGGCGTAGGTTTGGGTGTAATCCGGATACTCGGGTTTGAACATCTGCGAGCGGATGAAACCCGGCAGATCCTCGGGCCGCGAGCGGGTGTTCAACTTCTTGGCGAACACCTCCTCCGCCACCGCCACCGCAATGGCGTGGGAAACCTCGTGGATGCGAGTCAGGGACGGATACACGCGCCCTTCGGCCAGTTCACTCTCCCGGACCAAGCCGGCCAAAGTGCGCGCCGCCGCAATAAACATGGACTCGGTCACCCGGCTGGCGCCGGTACAGACCACGCCCAAGCCCACGCCGGGGAAAATGTAGGCATTGTTGCCCTGGCCCGGCACCAGCGTCCGGCCATTGAGGGTAACGCTCGCAAACGGACTGCCGCTGGCAAACACGGCCCGCCCTTCCGTCCACGTATACGCCTCCTCGGCTGTACATTCCGCCTTGGAAGTCGGATTGGACAGCGCAAAAATGACCGGCCGTTCGTTCATGGACGCCATCAGGTTCACGATTTCGCGGGTGAACGTCTTCGCCTGGCCGCTGACGCCCACGAGCATGGTGGGTTTGATCGCCTTGACGGCGGACAGCAGGTCGGCGCACGGGGCGTGGGCGTGGGCAAAGGGCAGTTTGTGTGCCGTCAGCGAATCACGACCTTTGACAATGAGCCCCTTGGAATCCACAAACCAGCAGCGCTGATGCGCCGCCGCCGAATCAAGCCCCTCGGCCATCAGCACATTGACGACATTCTCCGCGATGCCGATGCCGGCCTCGCCCGCACCCAGGAAGAGCACCCGTTGGTCGCACAGTTTCCCGCCCGTGAGCCGCAAGGCGGACAACACGCCCGACAGCGCCACGGCGCCGGTGCCCTGAATGTCATCGTTAAACGTGCAGAACTGGTCGCGATAACGCGCCAAGAGCCGGAAGGCGTTTGAATTGCCAAAATCCTCGAACTGCACCA
>Ga0316217_10000725_pt1 | contig 45655 bp, 44 predicted proteins | sample 1anoAmetaG_FD_203633 | JGI IMG/M metagenome (GOLD analysis project Ga0316217, IMG submission 203633) | Freshwater microbial communities from Trout Bog Lake, Wisconsin, USA - 1anoA | ecosystem: Environmental > Aquatic > Freshwater > Lake > Hypolimnion/Profundal zone | place: USA: Wisconsin...
GGCGGCGGAGGTGTCAAGCCCGCCGGAGAAGGCAATGCCGACTTTCTGGCCGACGGGCAGGGATTCAAGGATTACGGACATGTCTGGGAACCTCTGAAGTTCATAGTGAACAGTGGCGTCTGACCTGCATCTCACAGCAAATCACGTCGGGATGATTTTGCGCCATAGGCGCAATGGATGTTAGCCCCGCGCTTCAGCGTGGGGGAAGCAGTTTCCACAAATCCGATCCTGAGTCCCGTAGGGACGGTGCAAGGACATGTTTACCCGTTTGCATCGTCCCTACGGGACTCAATGTCTCCTTCTTCGTTCACCCCACGCTGAAGCGCGGGGCTAACCAACTCTGCGCCTCCGGCGCGTGCCGGGTGCCCCAGGGATCAGTAATCACACAACTCTTACCTGAAAACCCTCATCTGTAGCTGATCTCTGATCACTGACCGCTTGAAAACTTGCCACGTTTGCCAGACCGCCGAGGAGCAGAAGCAGCAATGCCTTCTGCGCGTGCATGCGGTTTTCGGCCTGGTCGAAGACGATGGACTGCGGGCTGTCAATCACGGCGTCGGTCACTTCATCATTGCGGCGCGCGGGCAGGCAGTGCATGAAGACGGCACGCGGCGAGGCCTTGGCCATCAGCGCTTCGTTCACCTGGAAGGGCCGGAAGATGGGAGCGCGCTTGGTGGACTCGTGCTCGAAGCCCATGCTGACGCAGACATCGGTGTAGACCGCATCGGCGCCTTCGACAGCGGCCTGCGGGTCCTGCAAGAGGCGAAGCTCGCAGCCGTTGGCCTGGGCGATATCGCGCGCAATGGTGACGATCTCGATGTCCGGCGAATAACCGCGCGGCGTGGCGATGGTGACATTGGCGCCCAACTGCGCGCCGGTGAGCATGAGCGAGTGGCAGACATTGTTGCCGTCGCCGACATAGGTGAAGTTGAGGCCTGCAGTGGTGCCGAAGTGCTCCTCAAGGGTCATGAAGTCAGCCAGAGCCTGGCAGGGATGCTCGAAGTCGGAGAGGGCATTGACGACCGGAACGCGGGAGTTGGCGGCCATCTCGGTGATGGTGTCATGGGCGTAGGTACGCAGCACGATCACATCGACCCAGCGCTCGACGTTGCGGGCGATGTCGGCGATGGACTCGCGCTCGCCCAGCGGCGAGTTGGTCTGATCGACGAAGATGGCGTTGCCGCCCATGGTGTTGATGCCGGTCTCGAAGGCGAGGCGGGTGCGCAGGCTGGCCTTCTCAAACATGAGCACCATCTGCTTGGCGTCGAGGGCATGGCGGTACTCGCGTGGGTTGAGCTTGACGTCGTGGCCGAGCTTGAGGATGGCGCGCACCTCGGCGCTGGACAGGTCGGCGATGGAACACAAGTCTTCACCGGCAAGCCGCGCTGCGGCGGCAAGAATATCGGGGTCCTTGTGGACGGGAACTGCGGGAACGCTGCGTTCGATGGTTGCTCTGCTAGCCACGATGATGTCCTCCTACGGATGGAGCTGCGCTGTGCGCGGCGGTGTATTCAGTGAAGATTTCGTTCAATGCGGCGATGGCGGTGTCAACGTGCTCGCGCTCGAGAATGTAAGGCGGCAGGAAACGCAACACCGTGTCGCTGGTGCAGTTGATGAGGATATGGCGTTTGAGCATCTCCGCGACGGCGAGCTTGGCAAGGTCGGCGGAATCGAGCTCGGCGGCAATCATCAGGCCACGGCCGCGCACGTCCACGATTGATTCGTGGCGCATGGCGAGGACGCGCAACTGGTCCTGAAAGTAGTTGCCGACTTCAGTTGCCTGAACCAGCAGGCCTTCCTTTTCAATGCAGTCGATGACGGCGATGGCAACGGCGCAGGCCAGCGGGCCTCCGCCAAAGGTTGAGCCGTGCATGCCGGGGTGAAACGATTGCGAGACCTCTTCCGTGCACAGGACCGCGCCCATCGGAATGCCACCGGCGAGCGGCTTGGCCAGGGTGGTGATGTCGGGCTGAATGTCGTAGTGCTGGTAGGCGCACCACTTGCCGGTGCGTCCCATGCCGGACTGAATCTCATCGGCGATGAGCAGCGCTCCGGTGGAACTGGCCAGCGCGCGGGCTTCCTCAAAGAACTCCGGCGCAAGGGGGCGGACGCCGCCTTCGCCCTGGATGGCCTCGACGAGGATGGCGCAGACCTCGGTGGAGAATTTGGCGCGCAGGTCTGCGACGTCATTGAAGCGGACGAACTCGACGCCGGGAACGACGGGGGCGAAGGGCTCGCGGTACTTGTCCTTGTAGGTGGTGGCCATGGAGCCGAAGGTGCGGCCGTGAAAGCTCTGCTCGAGGGCGAGGAATTTAGTGCCGATGTTGACGCCCTGGCTGCGCTTGAGGCCGGCATGGGCGCGGGCCAGCTTGAGCGCACATTCCCAGGCTTCCGTGCCGGAGTTGGCGAAGAAGACGCGCTCCAGGCCGGTGCGTTCGGTTAGGCGCAGGGCGAGCTCCGCCTGACCCTCGTGGAAGTAGAGGTTCGAGGTGTGGATGAGCGCGCGGCTCTGGCGGGCGATGGCTTCCACGATCGCGGGATGGTTGTAACCGAGAGCATTGACGCCGATGCCGCTGAGCAGGTCGAGATAGCGTTCGCCTTGCTCATCGATGATGTGTACGCCCTGGCCACCGGTAAAGAGGATGGGGTTGCGGTCGTAGGTGGGAAGCAGCAGCCGACTTTCGGCCGCGCGAACTTGATCGAGTTTCGTCAATTCCATTTCTCCTCAGGCAACCATGACTTCAGTGCCGTGGGCTACGCGCGAGCTGCACAGGTCAGGAAGGGAACCGGCAGCTTCGGCGGGCAGAATTCTTACGCGTTTGACGCCGTTCAACAGAGCTTCGCGGCAGGCGGCCAGCTTGGGCAACATGCCGCCGGAGATGACGGCGCTCTTGGCCATCTCGGCGATTTGATCGATGGAGAGCCATCGCAGCACTTCCCCGTTTGCGTCCTTGACGCCGGGAACGTCGGTGAGAAAGACGAGGGCATCGGCGTGGCAGGCGACGGCGCAGGCGGCGGCCATTTCGTCGGCGTTGATGTTGTAGTATTCGCCGTCGAAGCCGAGGGCCATGGAGCAGAGCACGGGCACGCCGTTCAACTGCCAGATGGCTTCAAGCCAGCGGGGATCGCTGGCGGCGATTTCGCCCACGTAGCCGAGGTCGGGCGCGGTGCGTTTTTTGCGGGCGCGGAAGAGCAGGCCGTCGCCGCCGGAGAGGCCGACAGCAGGCTGACCGATGGCGCTGAGAGCGGCAACGAGGCCCTTGTTGACCTTGCCGGCGAAGACCATGAGGGCGATGTCGCGGGTTTCGGCATCGGTGACGCGGAGGCCGTTGATAAACTCGCTCTGTTTGCCGAGCGCCTTGATCATGCGGGTCAACTGCACGCCGCCGCCGTGGACTACGGCTACCTGGTTGCCGTCGCGCACAAGATCGGCGATGGCGCGCGTGCAACCTTCCAGGAGAGACGGAGTTTCAAGGCCAGCTCCACCCAATTTGACGACGTACTTCATTCGAGACCCTCTGCTTCGCGCCAGCCCAGCATTACGTTCATGTTTTGCACGGCCTGCGAGGACGCGCCCTTCAACAGGTTATCGAGGCAACTGACAATGACGGCGCGGCGGCCATCGGCGTCAAGCAGGAAGCCGATATCCGCATAGTTGGTTCTGGCCACGTATTGAATCTGCGGCAGCGATTTGTCGTACAGCCGGACCATGGGACTGCCGGCAAAAAAATCCCGGTACACGCGGCTGACGCCGGCTGCAGTCTGGGGCTTGCGAAAGTGAACGTAGATGGTGGAAAGAATGCCGCGGGGAATGGGCAGCAGGTGGGGCGTGAAGACGATTTCGCTGGAGTCGACGCCGATCTGCTCCAGCAGTTCGCCGGTATGGCGATGGGTGAAGACTCCATAGGCGGAAAGATTGTCTGCCGCGTACATGAAATGCGTTTTGGCAGTGGGCGACTTGCCCGCGCCGCTGACACCGCTTTTGGAGTCGGCGACGATGCCATGGTCCAGATCGACGAGTCCGGCGGCTACCAGAGGCTTGAGTGCAAGGATGACGGAGGTTGCGTAACAGCCGGGGTTGGCGACCAGGCGCGCGCCGGCAATCTGCGCGCGATGCAGTTCAGGGAGGCCGTAGACCGCCTGCGCCTGGATTTCCGCAGCCTGCTGGGAGTCCTCATCATCGAATCCATAGACGGCGCGGTTGGCTGCTTCTTCCAGCCGCCAGGCGCCGCTGAGGTCAATGACACGCAGACCGCGCGCCAGCGCCTCGGGGACCCATTCGCGAGACTGCTCGTGGGGCGTGGCGAGGAACAGGAGATCGACACCCAGATCGGCTAGCAGATTCCAGGAGAACGGCTGCATGGTCAGCTGGCCGCTGAAACCGCCAGCCAGTTGGGGATGAATCTCGGCCAGCGGCACGCCGCCGCGCGCAATATCTTTCTGGTCCACGCGCCCGGCAAAGGCCGGAGGTGTGCCTTTAAGGCGGGGATGATGCAACAGGAGCCTGGCCAACTCCGCGCCAGCGTACCCTGTAACTCCGACAACTGCGGTTTGTATCGTATTGTTCATGACTCGAGCATGGTCCTCAACCGGGCTTCCACTTCGCCTGCCCGGCGCGGGTCGGGGCAGATGACCAGGACGGTGTCATCGCCGGCAACGGTGCCCACCACCTCCGGCCATCCCTCATGGTCCAGAGCCGCGGCCAGCGGCTGGGCTCCGCCCATCACTGTAGCCACGACCACCTGATTCATGGCCTGGCGCGCGCGCAGGCCGAAACTCTCAATCATCTCTTCAACGGAGGGCGGACCATCGTCCAGTATGGGCTGCGCGGCCGCGCCATGGTTTCCATTGCCGTTGGGCAGCGCATAGCCGCCGGGGCCCTTGGAGAGGCGCAACTCGTGAATATCCCTGGAGAGAGTAGCCTGGGTGACATGAATGCCGCGCCGGCGGAGCTTGCGGCGCAACTCGTCCTGGTTGGCTACCAGGGAGGTGGACAGCAGTTCCCGAATTGCGTCGAGGCGTTGCGTCTTCATGAACGGATTCCAGATTAAATTGCCGGCAAAGCAAAGGCGCGGTCCGCAAGCGGAAACCGCGCTCGTATAAATATACAACTCCAATGGATAAGTATGCAAGAAGCGGGGAGCAGGGATTAATGGAGCGCCACTTTTTTGCGGCGTTTTTCCTGGTACATGGCCTGGTCTGCCCGGGTGAGCAATTCGTCGAGAGATTCGTGCAGGTCCTCATCGGTTGTGACATAGCCAACGCTGAAGCTGAGGGGCAAGCGGCGGACGGACTCGGCATTTCTCTGCACGGAGGATTCCTCAAGGCGTTGGGCAACGAGGGCGATCGACTCGCGGCTGAACTGGCCGGCAACGGCGAACTCGTCGCCGCCGATGCGCCCCAGCACATCGGTTTCGCGGAGAGTGGCCTGGAGAATCTCACCGATCTCGGACAGGAACGTGGAGCCTATTGCATGGCCGAGTGTGTCGTTAATCTGTTTCAGGTTGTCTAGATCGATATAGAGCACGGAGAAGGGCAAATTAGAGCGCAGCGCCAGGCGCAGCGCCTGCTCGGCAAACAGGTAAAAACCACGACGGTTGTACAGACCGGTCAATTCGTCGCGCAGGGAGAGGTCGTGGATCTCGCTTTCCATGCTATTGATGCGCCAGGCAAGGAACAGCAGCAGCGCCAGGGAGATGATGGCGGCCAGTGAGGCGAGGATGGCGGTGGCGTAATGCGCGGGCATCCTGTTGGTATTGATGAAGTGGGCTCGGGCCGCTTCCCTGAGAAAAGGCAGGAGGAGAAGGATGGGCGAGAGAATTCTGGCGATTCTGCTGCCTATTCCGCGCCCCAGGTAGATGGAGAAGATACCTTGTTCAGTGCGGCGAAAGAGAGCCACAAGGGTCATCAACGCGAGGCAAACGAGGGTCAGCGGCGAGGTCAGAACGGCAGTGGAGGGACTGAACGTGCGCGTGACGCCGAAGATGTGTCCCGACACCAGGATCATGACCAGCAGGCAAAGGCAGAAGATGGTCAGATCGGCGAGGTAAACGGCAAAGCGTTTTCGTGCGCGGACAAGGACGATTGCGATACCCAGCAGCGCGAACCCGGCTGCTGAATGGGGGGACATATTTCCGGTAAACAGGGCTCCCCGATCAGAGGCAAGCAGCGATTCCACCCCAGGCGCGCCATGGAATCTGTACTCGATGAGCACGACAGAGGCCAGGAGTGTTACAGCGACGACGAGAACCTGGCCAAAGCGGTACATTCGCCCGGAATACCGTGGCTCAGAGACCTGGAGGCTGAGTGCGCAGAGGAGCGCTGCAAGCGCCGACTCGGCTTTCATGAGTTGCCAGCCATAGGGCATGATCCGGCCCAGCGCGGGGATGAGCCAACCGGCCAGGCTGATGAGAGCCAGCATTGCCACGACGGCCAGACACGCGCGTTTGACCGCGGCTAGATGTTTGAGTAGTGCCGGGTCGGGTTCGCTGTATGGCAAAACGGGATCAATATTGGGCATCGTGGCACGGCGGGAACCAGAAGTTTGCGGGTACAGGAGAAGATTGGGGTTCCGGGTACAGTTTACTGTGCGAGGAGCCGTGCCGAAAGCTGAGTTGGGTGTTTTGCATGCCGGGCACTGTGAATTTCAGGGTTACCCCCGGAAATGAGGGCCAGCCTTTGCGATGCTTCTTGCTTGGCAGCATGAGGGTTAGCCGCAATACGGCACAGGAAATATGGGCGGCGGCAGACCGATTACGGCTCTACGCTGATACACTCTCCATTGGCCGCGCGTTGACCTTGCATGCGCTGCCTACTACAAACCCATGACATCCATCACTCCGATATCCACTATCAATGACCTCTTTCGCCGCGTATCCGCGGCAGCCAACCCGCGCGCCGTACTCTGGCAGGACGAGTTTGGCCTATGGCAACCCATTTCCTCCGACCAGATCTACCAGCGGGTGCGGGCGGTGGCCGAGGCCTTTCTGGGCTGGGGCGCGAAAAAAGGCGACCGCATTGCCTTGATCGCCGAGAACCGCTGGGAGTGGGCCATTACCGATTTCGCGGCGCTGGCTATGGGCGCCGTGGATGTGCCCATCTATCCCACGCTTACCGGTGAGCAGGAGGCCGTGCTGATTGCCGACGCCGGCTGCCGCATTGCCGTGGTCTCCACGCGCCAGCAATACGACAAGCTGAACGCCGTCCGCGGCCAGACGCAACTGGAGCGGATAGTCATGATGGACCCCGCTGAGCCGGAGGGAGCCACTGCCTTCAGCTCGCTGCTGGTTGGCGCCGATGCCCGAGGCAGCCAGCGCGACCCGGTGTTCGACGCACTGGTTCTGGCCGCCGAGCCCAAGGACCTGGCCACTCTGATTTACACCTCCGGCACCACGGGCGAGCCCAAGGGTGTGGCGCTCACGCACGGCAATATCGCCGCGAATCAGAATGTCGCTCCACTGGATTTTGATTTTAACGCCACGGACGCTTGCATCTCCTTTTTGCCCCTGTCGCACGTTACAGCGCGCGCGCTGGATTACGTGATGTACTTTTCCGGGGCGCAGGTGGCCTATTGCTCGAAGTTCGATAAATTGCCGGAAGCCATGCACACGATCCGGCCCACGGTGTTCGTGGGAGTGCCTCGCGTCTTCGAGAAGATACGCCAGGAGGTGGAGCGCCGCGCCGCCCTGTCGCCGGTGAAGAAACGCCTGCTTGCCTGGGCGGTGAAGGTGGGCGCATGCCATCGCGACACGGTGTACGACGGACGCCGTCCCTCCTCGCTGCTCTGGAAGCTGGCCGACAAGCTGGTCTATTCCAAGGTGAAAGAGGCCTTTGGCGGCCGGGTGAAGATTTTTGTGCCAGGCGGAGCGCCGCTGGGCATTGATACCGCCAGGTGGTTTGCCTCCGTGGGAATTGCGCTTTGGGAGGGTTATGGCCTGACGGAAACCTCGCCGGTGATTGCCCTAAACACGCCCATTACCCACCGCATGGGCGCCGCGGGCATGCCCCTGTCCAATCTGGAACTGAAGCTGGCCGAGGACGGGGAGCTGCTGGTCCGTGGTCCCTCGATTTTTTCCAGCTACTGGCACAAGCCCGAGGCCAATGCCGAGTGCTTTGACGCGGAAGGCTATTTCAAGACCGGCGACATTGCTCATCTGGATGCGGATGGATTCCTTTTCATCACCGACCGCAAGAAGGAACTGCTCAAAACCTCGGGCGGCAAAATGGTTGCGCCCCAGCCCATTGAAAGCAAGCTGACGACCAGCCTGCTGGTGGCGCAGGCCGCTGTGGTGGGCGACAGGCACAAGTTCGTCTCCGTGCTGATTGCGCCCAATTTTGTTGCGTTGGAGGATTGGGCGCGGCACCATGGCATCGAGGCCACATCCCGCGCCGAACTGGTGGCTGACAGCCGGGTGATTGCTCTCTACGCCGAGATTGTGCGGGAGGTGAACCTCACACTGGCCAACTTTGAGACGCTGAAGCGCTTCCGCGTGGTGGCCGAGGAGTGGACGATCGACTCGGGAGAACTGACGCCCTCAATGAAGCTCAAGCGGCGGGTGATTACGGCACGATACGCTGCGGTAATTTCCGAACTCTACGCCGACGAAGCAACCTCACGCGGCGAATAGGCGAGACCAGTTTGCCGCCGAAGATGCGGCGCTTGCTCCACATGCGCTGGAGCGCTCCGAAAAAGGGCGCTCCCCCGGCGCCCACCGCCAGCAGGCTGCCAAAGAGGATGACGGCGTCGATGTTGAGACGGCCGGCGCTTGACCAGTAAGCATCCGGTTCCAGATTCAGCCACAGAGCGAACTCATCGAGGGTGAGCGCGGCCCCCACGCCGTAGCCGACCGACATGAGGCGGCTGAAAAAGATGGAAAGCGGGGAGTGCGAGCGGCCCAGGTCAAGCAGCCATCCGTAGCCCACCAGCAGCAGGATGAGAATGCCCCAGACCAGGTGGTGGATGTGGAGGCCATGGACCATGACCCACTGGAGCCTTCCTTCATGGTTCACAATCCTGTAGACCACAATGCGAATCCCGATAAAAGTGATCAGGAAAGAGACCGAGGCGATGAACATGCGCCGCCGGGGCCGGTCGGGGATGGTGGAACGGATCAGGAATCCCAGCCGGGTCAACTGCAGCAGCACCAGAAGTACGACGATGACCATGCTGGCAAAGGCCAGCAATAAGAGAGCTCCGGTTCCGGGCATACCCTATTGAACCATTGCGGTGGGGTTTTTCCCAACGGGGAATTGCATGGGGAGGAAATCTTTGCGGAGAGTGAGCGCGGTCACGAATTTACTTTACAGCGGCGGAGTACACTAGGTAAGGCGTCGAGACCGGCTATTTCGCCGTATTGTGCGCACACTCCAGGGACAAGTTCCCGGCCCGGCTCAGGGAGCCGCGCGAATTCTACGAGGAGATTTACGATGCGAGTAGCTTTGCTGACCGGTGGCGGCGATTGTCCCGGATTGAATGCGGTAATTTACGCGGCTGTGAAGAAGGGCATCAACCATTATGGGGATGAGTTCATCGGCTTTCTGAACGGCTGGCGGGGCGTACTGGACAACAACTTCATTCCGCTCACGCTGGAGAACACAGACGGCATCCAGTTGAAGGGCGGCACCATTCTGCACTCTTCGCGGACCAACGTGAAGAAGATTCCCGGGGGCATCGAGAAGGTTCAGGAAGTTCTGAAGGCCAACAAGATTGACGCGCTGATTGCTTTGGGCGGCGACGACACCCAGTCGGTCACCCTGTTCCTGAGCGATAACGGCGTGCCCAGCGTGGGCGTTCCCAAGACCATCGACAACGACATCAGCGGCACCGACACCACCTTTGGTTTCGACACGGCCGTGATGATTGCGACCGAAGCCGTAGACCGCATCCACACCACCGCCGACTCGCATAACCGCGTAGTCGTGGTGGAGGTGATGGGCCGCGATGCCGGCTGGATCGCTTATGCCTCCGGCGTGGCCGGCGGTGCGCATGTGATCCTGGTTCCCGAGAAGGAAATCGATATCGACCATGTGTGCAAGCTGCTGAAGTACAACTACGATCACGGCAAGCACTACGGCGTGGTGGTGGTGGCAGAGGGCTGCCATCTGCCCGAGGTTGGACAGGTGATCGGTTCCGAGCAGGTTGATTCCTTCGGCCATGCGCGGCTATCGGGCATTGGCGAGGCTCTGGCCGAGTTGATCGAGAAGAAGACCGGCTTTGAGACGCGCTCCGTGAACCTGGGCCACACCCAGCGCGGCGGCGTTCCCACCGCCTACGATCGTATCCTGGGCCAGCGTTACGGCCTCCACGCCATCGATATGGTTCACGACAAGAAATGGGGCCGCATCGCCGTCCTCAAGGGCCTGGATATCACCGACATTCCCATCAAGGACGCCATCGCCACCAACCGCCGCCTGGATCAGCGTTTCTTCGACGTGATCGCGGATCTGGAAGCGAAGGTCTAACCGCACGGTCAAGGGTATGCGGAAAGCCATCCTCATTGCGAGGGTGGCTTTTTTGCATGGCGCCTGCGCCATGGTCGCTGCGCCGATACGTTAAAGTTGTGCTGTGCTTTACCGTCTCTACAAGCCGGAGGATTTTGCCGCGCTCTATGCGATCGAGGAGGCGTGTTTCGAGCGGGCCTTTTGCTTTGGCCGCCGGTACATGCGGCAACTCGTGGAATGCACATCCGCGGCCACCTGGATCGCGGAGGACGACGGGAAGATGACGGGTTTTGCCATCGTGGAGTGGTCTGAAGAGACGATGGGAATGGTGGCCTACATTCAAACCCTTGAAGTTTCTCCGGATTGGCGGGAGCAGGGCATTGGGCGCGAGTTGTTGCGCTGCATCGAAAGCTCAGCGCGAGACGCGGGCGCGCAAGCGATCTGGCTTCATGTGCATACGGAAAATGCCGCAGCAATCCGGCTTTACCATGCGCATGGTTATCAGAGCGCGGGCAGGGAAGAGAACTACTACGCACCGGGCAAGGCGGCGCTGGTCTGTATCAAGCTGCTGAAGAACGAAGTGGAAAAAGCACAAGACGAAGGCGCGGAGCGTTGAGTTGAAGCATCAGCGGTCCGGCAGCCGCAGAGCCACGCCGGGGCACAAGCTATTGACTTGAACCTGCGCGTTGTTAAAGACTGGGTTCGATAGTCCACGCGTGCAATGGGAGAGGGCGCCATGTTTGACAAAGGCAGCGGCAAAGCTGCGGGAAGCGCACCTGCTGACGGCGTGAAGCGAGTTCTTCGCCAACCCTCGATCAAGGACATTGCACGGCTCGCGCGCGTATCGCACCCCACGGTTTCCCGCGCGCTGCAGAACAGTCCGCTGGTGAATCCCAGAACCGCCGAGAGAATCCGGAAGATCGCACTCGAATCGGGATATCGCGCCAGCGCTGTCGCGCGCGGACTGGTGACCAGGCGGACGCGCACCATTGGACTGGTGGTGACAACGGTTGCCGATCCGTTTACGAGCGAAGTGGTCAGCGGCATTGAGCAGACCGCCAACGACCATGGTTATAGCGTTTTTCTGGCCGACTCGAACGCCGATCCGGAGCGCGAGCGAAAGGTAGTGCAGGCATTCGCCGAGCGGCGCGTGGACGGCATTATTGTTACCTCTTCGCGCGTGGGAGCTTTGTATCTCCCTCTGCTTTCGGAAATGATGGTACCGATAGTACTGGTGAACGACCAGCATCCCGGGGCATTTGTGCACTCGGTGATGATCTGCAACCTGGAAGGAAGCCGTGCGGTGGCCAACCACCTGGTTGAGTTGGGACATCGGCGCATCGCCTATTTGGGCGACAAATTCGGCTATCAATCGGACGCGGAACGGTACGCAGGATACCGCGAGGCCCTGGATGCAGCCGGGATTCCGCTTGATCCGGACCTCAAAGTGTATGGCGACGGCAAGCCGGAGGCCGCCATGCGGGCCATGGATGCACTGTTGGCGCTGACGCATCCTCCGACTGCGGTGTGCTGCTATAACGATATGTCGGCTCTTGGGGCGATGCGGTCGATTCACATGCATGGGCTGCGCGTGCCGGAAGATATATCTGTGGCGGGGTTTGACGACCTGTTCATTGCGTCTTACACCCAGCCGCCACTGACGACGGTTCGCCAGCCCATGCGGCGGATGGGGCAGATGGCGATGGAGAGTCTGTTCAAGCTGATGTCGGGCGAAGAACAGGAGGTCAAGATCAAGGTGGAAGCAGAGTTAATTGTGAGGGAGTCTACGGCTCGAGTTAAATAGACCGAGCTATGTGATCGACAGAGGCAGACCGCGATTCAAATGCAGCCATTTTCCAAAACATCTTAATCGCGCGGGTTTCGCACGGGATAAAAAACAGGGCGCTGCTCCGGATAGATGCGGAGCAGCGCCCTGTGCGCTATTGAAATAGGTTAACCGGGATCACGGCCTCAGAACTAATTGCCGCGGGTCATGGTGCCGTCCCAGGTGCTGACCTTGGCGGGAATTGCCTTACCGGTAAACCAGGTTGTGGTTACATTCTTGGTCTCCGTGAAGAAGATGAACCCGTCGCGGCCCATGCAGTGCAGGTCGCCAAAGAAGGACTGCTTGTGTCCGGTGAAACCGAAAATGCCCAGCGGGACAGGGATGCCGACGTTGATGCCGACCATGCCGCCATCGGTGCGCTTGGCGAATTCGCGCGCATAGTGGCCGCTCTCCGTGTAGATCACCGAGCCGTTGGCGAAGGGATTGTTGTTCATCAGGCGAAGGCCTTCTTCAAAGCTGTCCACCCGCTTGATGCAGAGCACGGGTCCAAAAATCTCCTGCTGGCCGCAGGTCATTTCTTCAGTGACGTGATCGAAGATGGTGGGGCCGACGAAATAGCCATTTTCGCAACCTTTCGGCACCTCGGGATTGCGGCCGTCGAGAACCAGTTTGGCGCCTTCCTTGATGGCGGTTTCAATCCAGTTGAGGACGAACTCCTTGTGCCCTTTATTGACGACTGGCCCCTGGCCCGTGGTCTTGTCGTATGCCGCGCCGAGGTTGATATCTTTCGCCAGGCGGGTAACGGCTTCGACCAACTGGTCGGCGATGGAGTTCTCAACGACAACCACAGGCAGCGCCATGCAGCGCTCGCCGGCGCATCCGCTGAAGGAGTTGATGATGCCTTGCGCGGTGCGCTCGAGGATTGCGTCCTTCAACACCAGCGCGTGATTCTTGGCTTCAGTGAGCGCCTGAACGCGCTTGCCGTTGCTGGCAGCGGTGGAGTAGATATGCAGGCCGACGCTGGTGGAGCCGACAAAGCTCACGCCCTTGATGCCGGGATGCCGGAGCAGTATCTCGGCTTCAGTGCGGCTGGCGGTCACAACGTTCAGCACGCCGTCGGGCAGGCCTGCCTGCTTCCAAAGCTCGGTAATGCGCATGGCCGATTGAGGCGCAAAACTGGCCGCTTTCAGCACCATGCAATTGCCGGTGGCGATGCAGATGGGAGCCATCCATCCCTGCGGAATCATGGCCGGAAAATTCCACGGTGCGATGCCTGCAAAGACGCCCAGCGGCTCGCGGAACTGTACGGTATCGTAGCCGCTGGAAACATTCATCAGCGACTCGCCCTTCATCATCTGCGGTGCGCCGCAGGCAAACTCGACGACCTCGATTGCCTTGAGAACGTCGCCCATCGCTTCGTCCCACTTCTTGCCGTTTTCCTGCGCGCAGAGATAGGTCAATTCATCCAGGTGCTCATCGAGCAGCTGCTTCATCTTGAAAAGCACCTGCGTGCGCTTGGTTACAGGGGTATCTCGCCATGCGGGAAAAGCCTTGACCGCTGCCTCGATCGCCTCTTCGACTTCATCGGCAGTACACTGCGGGGCATAGGCGATCACAGCGCCGGTTGAAGGGTCATAACACGGCATGTACTTGGTGGTCTTGGATTCCTTCCACTTGCCGCCGACGCCAAACTTCAGCTTCTTGGCAGGCACGCCGCTGATGGCCTCGGGCTTGGCGTCTTTGGGAACGGAAAAGTAACGATCGGTCGTTGCGGTTTCTACGTCTGCGGTTGCAGTAGCCATGGTGATTCCTCTCATAACAAATTCGATTCGCGTCGGTCCGGGCAAGAAATGCGGCGCAACAGATGACTATAACAGAATGCCAGAAAATCCTCTGCTGAAATACGCAGTTGGTGACAGTGTTGAGAGCAGGGAAGTCGGCGGTATTGCAGCTAAATATATGACGATATTGGACTCCGTCAATTAGAAGTCAGGCTGCAGCAAATCCCGGTCTCAATGGCCCCATGAAGGGTTGTCGATCAGCACCGGCAATTGGTTCCGGGCGACGACAAGTTTCCGCATTCCTCGTTTCAGGATATCGCCATAGTCGTGGCCGGCGGCGATGTTGCACATCCAGACGAAAACCAGCTTTTCGCTGCCTGTGTTGATGGAGCGGTGCGCCCAGCCGGGAGGGATGAAGGCGCAACTGCCGGGCTGCATCTCTACATTCTCGGATTGCCCGTCGCGCGATTCGAGAAGAAGAATGCCGTCTCCGTGCTGGGTGTAATACACCTCAGCCGCATTCGGGCGCTCGTGGAAGTGTCCGCGTGTCATGTAGTATTCGCTGCCCACCCTGCCGGGCGACATGGTTGTGGTTCCAAAGAAAATGTCGCTGCCCTGTTTCCTGTATTCAGCCACTTCGTAGACGATGGGGTCGTGCAACCGCTCGACTTCAGACTCTACCGCTTCGCGGTCCTGAAAAAGTTCGCGCAATTCGCTCAATCGTTTTGTATAGTGCACGGTCGCCGGCGAAACTGCGCCAGTGATGCCGTCGATTGCCACGCCTTCAGGCATCAGCATGGGAACAGTCCCTTCAGTTCGTCCTTTGCATATCTTGCGCAATGCGAATCCGTATAGCGAGGTCGATTGCAGTCAACAGTGTTTATTATAAGATTTGTAATCTCTCTCCGTGAGCGCTCTGGCATCCGCGGGGCTCCTTCGGATCAGGCTACAGGGATTCTGAGATCTGGGGTCGCCCAAAAGACAGTTTCTACAATCCAACGGCCGGCCAATTTCGTCCAAATCTCGATGGAGAACGACGACGATGCCTAAAGATGAACGGCTCCTCAAAGTGGGCGTACTGGGTTGTGGCCCGATTGCACAAGCGGCGCATCTGGAGAGTGCCAGTAAGGCTTGTAATGCCGAGCTCTATGCAATCTGCGACGTAGCCGAAGACCTGCTCCAGCGCATGGCATGCACATACCAGCCGCGCAAGACTTTTCTGGATTACAGCGCAATGCTTGCCGACCCCGAGCTTGACGCGGTCATCATCGCAACATCCGACGCGTTCCATGTTCCTGCTGCCATCGCCGCGCTCAAAGCGGGCAAGCATGTTCTGTGTGAAAAGCCGATCGGTATTTCCGTTGAAGAGGTCGAAGAGCTTAAGCGCGCAGTGCAAGCTTCAGGCCGCCTGCTCCAGGTCGGGCACATGAAGCGGTTTGACGCCGGGCTGGAGAGCGCGAAGGCGTTTATCGACACTGAAATGGGCCAGGTGCTGGCGCTCAAGGCATGGTATTGCGACTCGACTCACCGCTATAAGATGACGGATGCAGTGCAGCCGCTGATCGTCAGAAGCGCTCACGCAAAAAGCCCGGCGATCAATCCGAAGTCGAACCTGGAACGCTATTACATGCTGGCGCATGGGTGCCATCTGGTCGATACAGCACGCTACCTGGCCGGAGAAATTCTCGAAGTCGACGCACGATTGCTCCATCGCTTTGGCGCCTACTGCTGGTTTGCCGACGTGACCTTTGCCAGCGGCGCAATTGGCCATCTCGACCTGACCGTCGCAGTGCGCATGGATTGGCACGAAGGCTTCCAGATGTACGGCGAGAATGGAAGCATCCTCGCGAAGACTTACAATCCGTGGCTCTATAAGACCAGCGATGTGGACATTTTTCATGAGTCCACGGGAACCACGACGCGCGTGCTGGGCGCGGACGGACACTTCTACCGCCGCCAACTGGAAGGCTTCGCGAGGTCAATCCTGGATGGAGCACTCATGCAGGGAGCCAATATTGACGACGGTCTGGCTTCGGTTCGCGCCATGGTGGCGATTGCCCAATCCGTCAAGTCCGGCCGGCCCGTGAAGTTGGCCGATGTGACCGGGAAGGTCGAATGAAACTTGGAATCTTCGCCAAGACGTTTGCAGGGAATACGCCGCTAGCGGTTCTGTCGCAGGCGCGAAGCGCCGGCTATGAATCGGTTCAATACAACATGGCCTGTTCCGGAATCAGTTCTCTGCCGCTGGAGATCAGCGAGGAAACCGCCGAAGCGGTTCAAGCGGCTTCCGCGGAAACTGGCGTCGCGATTGCCGCTGTATCCGCAACCTATAACATGGTGCATCCGGATCTGACCGAGCGCGAGAAAGGCCGCCGCAGCTTTGCGGCAATTGCAGCAGGGGCGACCAGAATGGGCACGCGTCTTCTGACACTCTGTACCGGAAGTTGCGACCCTCAGGATCAATGGAGATATCACCCCGGCAATTCCAGCCCCGCTGCATGGGAGGAGATGTGCGGCGAATTTCGTCTGCTTCTCGCCATCGCCGACAGGCATGACATTGTTCTCGGCGTAGAACCGGAACTCGCCAATGTGATTAGTTCGGCACAACTTGCCCGGAAGCTGCTCGACACCTTCGGCAACGATCGAATCCAGATTGTATTTGACCCCGCGAACCTGTTCGAAGTCGAGACGCCGGAACGCCAGAAAGAACTTGTCGAGAATGCAATCGACTTGCTCGGCGATTCGATCGCGCTTGCCCACGCCAAAGACAGGCTCAGCGACGGACGCTTTGCGACTGCAGGCACAGGTGTGCTCGACTACAGTCATTATCTGGCCGTCCTGGAGAAGTCGGGATATCGCGGAGACTTGATTACGCACGGCCTTGCCGCCAACGAAGCAGTTGGCGTGGCCGTATTTCTGAAGAGCAGGATTGCCGCCGTGGAGTCATGCCGATGAAGTCGTTCACGCACGAACACGCCGGCATCAGGTTTTCGGTTTCTGAAACCGGCGAAGGGCTGCCAATGCTGTTTCAGCATGGGCTCTGCGGCGACGCGTTCCAGACTGCAGAGGTATTTCCATCTGAATGCGGTTGGCGCTGTTTCACCCTGGAGTGCCGCGGGCACGGACAGTCTGAAGCCGGTTCGCCGGAAGAGTTTTCGCTTGCGACTTTTACAGATGATCTTATCTCGCTGATTGAAGCGCAGAACCTGGCCCAGGTTGTGGTTGGAGGCATCTCCATGGGCGCCGCACTCGCTCTGCGCCTGGCAATAATCCGGCCTGACCTTGTCCGAGCGCTGGTGCTGGCGCGCCCCGCCTGGACCACGGAGGCCGCGCCGCTGAATATGCAGGCAAACGCATTGGTTGGCGAACTGCTTCGCCGCTATCCTGCCGAAGAAGCGCGGGCACAGTTCGAAGCCTCGCAAGTTGCTCGCAGCCTCGCGGAAAACGCTCCCGACAATCTTGTCTCATTGCGCAGTTTCTTTTCGCGGCAGCCGTTCTCAGTGACCAGGGAACTGCTCTGCCGCATCTCCGCGGATGGGCCCGAAATCAGCAAAAGCGAAATCGAACAGATCCATGTTCCTGCGCTGGTCATTGGTTTGGAACGCGATTTCATCCACCCGTTCGCGAAGGCCCAGGAACTTGCATCGATGATCCCAAGCGCAACCCTCGTCGAGATCACTCCCAAGGCGGTAAACCGGGATTTGTACCGCCGCGACTTTACAGCCGCTTTGCTGGCTTTCCTCAAGGAGCTTGAATCGTGAAACCCGCCGCTAACTGGATTGACGCGCTGCCATCGGACCGTCTTCTCGCTGAGTTTTCCTTATGGTCGGCCGACCTCGCGAATCTCGCAAGCGAGATGGAACGTGTCGAGCGTTTTGTCGATATCTTCCACATCGATGTTGCGGACGGGCACTTCTCTCCCGTCCTGTTGTACTTTCCCGATCTTGTAGCGGCGCTTCGAAAACACACCGCGAAGCCTTTCCATGTTCACCTGATGACTACGGACGACATTCTGTTGGCCCAGATAGAACACTTTGCAGAGGCGGGCGCCGACCTGATCAGCATTCACGCTGAGAACCAAGGGATCGATGAGGCACTGGCGCTGATTGAGCAGCTCGGACTTGCAGCGGGAATCGTCGTTCAGCTTCATACGCCCGTGGTTGCCGTTGCACCCTACCTGGACAGAATTCGTATGCTGACTTTTCTCGGTACCCGCATTGGCGTCAAAGGCAGAGGGCTTGATGACACCGCGGAATCGCGCCTTCGTGAGGCCCGAGCGCTTCTGGCTGCTCACAAGAGTGAGCGCAGAATCATCCTGGCAGCCGACGGCGGCATACGCGAGCATACGGTTCCAGGGCTTCGGCGCGCGGGCACTGAGACCATCGTTATGGGATCGCTTGCCTTCAACGCTGACAATCTTGCCGAGCGAATGGCCTGGGTCCATGCGCAGCCGCGTGAGGCGTGAGACGATGCCCGGCCGCCTGACTATTGGAATCGATCTGGGGGGGACGCAGGTGCGAGCCGCACTTGTGGAAGAGGGGCGCATCCTCCGTCGTGCGGCGGCACGCACGGATATTCATGGCGGGCCAGCCGCCGTCCTGGGACAGTTCAAGCAACTGATCGCGGAGATTTGCACTTCGGAAGATTGGGCGCGGCTGACTGGCTTAGGTGTCTCGGCTCCGGGGCCGCTTGATAGTGAAACCGGCACCGTCATCCACATCCCGACGCTCCCGCACTGGGAGTCCGTGGCCTTACGCGACATCCTTGCGGCTGATCTCGGAATGCCTGTCGTCATCGAAAACGATGGGATCGCTGCCGCCTATGGAGAGTGGAAGCATGGCGCCGGCGTGGGCCTCCGCCACTTGGTCTATGTCACCGTGAGTACCGGAATTGGCGGCGGCGTTGTTGTGGATGGCCATCTCATGCATGGCCGCCGCGGGATGGGTGGCCATGTCGGACACTTTCGCATGGCGCCCGATGGCCCACTTTGTTCCTGCGGAGTGGCCGGCTGCTTTGAGGCTTTCGCATCGGGAACCTCGCTCGGCAAGAGAGCGCTCAAGTCGGCGCAAGATAATCCGGATAGCCTGCTCGGCAAAATGCTGGACAGAGAAGCTGTTGACGCCCGTCATGTGGTTGAAGGAGCGCGGCAGGGCGACCCGCTGTGTGTCGAGTTGATGCGAGAAGAGGCGGCGTGTCTTGGCTCGGGCTTTACCAGCCTGATTCATCTCTTCAGCCCGGAATGCATCATCATGGGCGGCAGCGTGTCGAGGGGTTTCGACCTGCTGGAGCGCGGAATTCATGAGGTGATCCGGCGCGATGCCATGGAGCCTTTCAAGACAGTTCCAGTGGTTCCAGCTGGCCTGGGCGATAACTCCGGCCTGATAGGGGCAGCGGCACTCGCGTGTGCGGTGTGCCGGGAATAAACCAACAAGGCTATTCACGCCTGGCGCGGAATTCCTGTCCAATGGCCACGATGGTCTGACTGTCCAGCACCTCGGACGCTTGCGGGAACACGATCTTCTCTTCCACCTGGATGTGCTCCTCATAGAGTAGTTTGAGGCTCGATGTGACAGAGAGAAGTCGTCGCTCGTCCTCCACACTCAACACTCCAGCCGCAATCCATGCCGAGTAGAGAGTATCCGCTACCGCATGAAGTTCGTTGGCCCGCCGGTGGTCGTCTTCGAGTCTGCCTATCTCAGTGAAGTTTTCCGCAACGGATGCGGCGCGAAGTCGGGGGAATAGGGATTCCTCTTCATCCGCGGTGTGACGCTGCCCGCCCAGGCGGAAGTATTGCAGCGCAGCCTGCACTGCCTCTGTTTCTTCAACTGTCAAGGTTCGCTTCTGTGCACGCTCGGCAACCAGACAGAGGATGTGAAGAAAGCGCTCGATCCTTCGATGACAATCCTTGAGCATGCCGATGGGATCATCGAATCCACTGTCAGGCCTGGCGCCTATCTGAACAGACATTTTCTATTTTCCTCTGCACTCTGATGAAAAATCTTCTTGTAAAAAGTCTGGCGCGCAACTCCATTCCGCATGAACTTAAGCTCCCTGCAGCACATGCAGCGTTGTCGCTCTCTTTGCATTCGGAGGCGGCTGCCTGTACCCCTTGGGAATGTAGCTGCAGCAAGGCTCTTCCGCGTTGGGATTGCCGGTCAGCGCATAGGCGCGGGCACGCGAGCCGCCGCAGATTTCCTTGAACTCGCACTGCCCGCATTTCCCCTCCAGATTCGAAGTGTCTCGCAGGCTCTGGAATAGAGCCGACTCGCGGTAGAGCGAACTTAATCCTTGCTGGCGAATGTTGCCCGCAGAAATCGGCAGAAACCCGCTGGGAAATACTTCTCCGGTGTGCGAGATGAAAACAAATCCCTTGCCATCGTTCAGGCCGCGCGGCGCCCGGCCAATGCTGTCAGTGGCTTTGTCCTGGCTGGTGAGCGTTGCTGCTCCAGCCTTGCATTCAGCAACCTTCTGCTGAAGAAGAAAGCGCCTGTAGTGTTGCGCCTCGGTCGTCTTGAGATCGAAACCCGCTGTTTTTGAGAGACTGTAAATCTTTGCAAAGACTTGCTCAAACTCGTCGGCGTTCAACAAGTCGTCGAGCTTGCCGCGTCCGGTCGGAACCAGGAAGAAAACGCTCCAGAGGGTGATCTTCAACTTCTCCATCAGGCTGACAATGGAGTCTATTTCCCCGATATTCCTGCGGCTGAACGTCGTATTGATCTGCACGGGCAGGCCGATCTCGTTGGCCCAGCGAACCGCGTCGAGCGTCCGCGCATAGGATCCCTGCAAGCCGCGGAACACGTCGTGCGTTTCAGCGCTCGCGCCATCCATGCTTACTGCCAACCGGGCCAAGCCTGCCTCCTTGAGCCGGACCACAATCTCCCTTGTCAGCAGCGGCGTGGCGCTCGGGGTCAGGGATACGCGGACTCCGGAGGAACGTGCATGTCCGATTAACTCAAACAAATCAGGGCGCTTGATGGGGTCGCCGCCGGTGAGCACGAAGACCGGCACTTGCAGGGCGGCAATCTGATCGATCAGGCGCTTGCCCTCATCGGTGCTGAGTTCCATCGGGTGGCGGTCCGGCTGCGCGGAAGCGCGGCAATGCACACAGGCCAGATCGCAAGCCTGCGTCACTTCCCAAATGGCAATGAATGGCCGTTCATTGAAATCAATCGCATTGATCAGCGGGTTCATGACCTTATAAGACGGCGGCATGTTCACTACGCGCAGTGACCAAAGTCGCTTCCTGATAAAATTTCCCAGTGACAACTCAACGCGTCGATCTCGCCGCAGTTCTTGAAAAAGCCGCACTGCTGAGCAGCCTTTCCCAGCCTGAGCTGCAAATGCTAGCTGCCCGCACGGTGCGCAAACTGTTCAGCGCTGGCGAGTTGCTGTTTTCTGAAGGCGAACCGTGCAGCGGGTTGCAAATCATAGCGCGCGGCAAGGTGCGCATTTTCAAAACCTCAGTGAACGGCAGGGAGCAGGTGTTGGCTGTGAATGTTCCCGGCGAAACCATCGCGGAGGTGCCGGTCTTCGACGGCGGACCTTATCCCGCTTCGGCTGTGGCCATCGAGGACACGGAGATCGCTTTCATCTCTCGACGCGATTTCAACGCCTATTGTCTTGAGCATCCTGAGGTTTCCCTGAAGGTTTTGTCGGTGGTCGGCACGCGGCTGCGGCGCCTGGTGGGCATTATCGAGGAGCTGTCGTTTACCACCATTCGCCAGCGGCTGATTGCTACATTGCTCAAACTCGCGCAAAGCGAAGGCAATAAGACCGCACGCGGCATTGAGTTTCAACTGCCGTCGAGTCATCAGGAGCTTGCCAACCAGTTGGGAACGGTGCGCGAACTGATCTCGCGCAACCTCACGCGCCTGCAGGCTGAAGGGCTTTTGGATGTAGACGCGCGCCAGATTGTGGTGAAGGACATCAAAGGCCTGAGAGCACTGCTGGATACGATGTCTTAGAGCGATTTGTCACTCCAAGTGACATAAGTTACTGCGCTCCGTTTAAGTGCTCGCTACTGTTGCAGGTGGAGAGTGCCCATGCCTACCGCAACCCAGTCCGTTCGTGAAATCGTCGCCACACAGCCCTCGGCAGCCAAGGTGTTTCACCGCTTTGACATCGACTTGTGTTCTCTGGGCGACAAGTCGCTCGATGGCGCTTGCGCAGAACTGCAGCTCTCGGTCGACCAAGTCCTGGAAAAGCTTGCCGACGCTGAGACTCAGGAACGCGGCGGTCCGCCTGCAGATCCCACAAGCCTGTCTATCTGCCGGTTGATTCAACATATCGTTCGTGTCCATCACCAGAACGTGCGACAGGAGTTGCCGAGGCTGGTGGAGATGGCCGGGAAGCTCGCGGCCAAGCGCAGCGATCGCGCTCCCGAACTGAAGCATGTGGAGGAACTGCTCGAAAAACTTTGCGCCGAAATGTTCGCGCATATTCAGAAGGAGGAACTGGTCCTGTTTCCCTTCATCGCACAGATGGATCAGGACGCGATCGTAGCCTATCCTCCCGCTCATGCATGTTTCCGCTCAGTGTCGCATCCCATCTTCATGATGAAGCAGGAGCACGAGTCCGCCAACCGCGTTATGTCTGAACTCCGTAGCATGACTCAAGGCTTTCAGCCTCCAGACTGGGCTTGCGCCACGCACGTTGCGCTATTTGCCGGACTCGGCGATTTCGAGGCTGACCTCAAACAGCATGTTCATCTTGAAAACGACGTGCTCTTTCCACGCGCAATCCAATTGGAAACCGAACTGAATAGCCGGGGGTAGAGATGGCTACGGTCTTTCAAATCGAACCAGCTTCTCAGCATGAGTCCGCAAATTCAGCGGCTGCAATCACGGCCCGCGAACGCCGAAAGAGCCTGATGCTGCGCGCATGGATTCTGAGCGGACTGTTCTTTATGGCGCTGCCGGGCACCTTGCTTGGGTTTTCAAACCTGATGGCGATTAGTACCAATCACGGACTTGGAAGCTTGCCTGCTGCATGGATAGAAGGCCACGGCCACGCGCAGATGTTTGGGTGGATTGGCAGCTTTATTCTCGGCATCGGCTTTTATTCGCAACCCGCGCGCGGGCGCTCTGCCTTCCGCATTCCATTGCTCTGTTTCCTGTTCTGGACTTCGGGCGTGGCGCTGCGCTGGACTGCCAATATCTACAGCTGGCATTGGCGTATTCTATTTCCGGTCTCCGCGGGATTTGAACTGATCGCCGTCTTCCTATTCCTGGCCGCCGCTTCCCGTCACAAGCTTCCGGAGGCGGACGAAGGCATTCATGCGAAGGCGCCGATGGAGCTCTGGATGATCTCCGTGTTGATGGGAACCGCGGGTCTTGCTACTGCAGTAATTTTCAATCTTATTGAATGCTTGACGCTTGCAATTCATGGGACGCAGCTCTCGTTTCCACACACAATTGATCAGAGATATCTGGTGTTGCTGGGCTGGGGATTTCTCGTGCCCGTGGTATGGGGGTTCTCCGCTCGCTGGCTGCCGACATTCCTCGGTCTTGCCAAGCCCAACGTCCACTTCTTTCGCACATCACTGTTACTGGATCTGGCGGGTGTACTGTGCGGCGCCGCAGGTTGGCCCAGGCCGGAAACGATCCTGCTTGCTTTGAGCGCAGCCGCAATTGCATGCGCGCTGCATCTTACCCAACGGCCTCACGCGCGGCCCAAAGTGCAGGGAATTCATCCCAGCTTTCCGTTCTTCATTCGCATTGCATATTTGTGGTTGTTGATTGCCGGATCCATGAGTATCTGGGCTACCTTTGCCGATCTCCATGGAGGCATCTGGGGCGCCTCCCGCCACGCGCTTACCGTTGGCTTTGCCGCCACTATGGTCTTTACTATTGGGCCGCGTATCCTTCCTCATTTTGGTGGTGTGTACAACATCTTCAGCAAGCGACTCATGTTTCTCAGCCTGTTGCTGCTCCAGTCGGGCTGCATGCTTCGTGTTTCCTCAGAGCCCTGGCTTATGAGGGCATGCTTTCGTTCGCATGGAATGTGCTGCCTGTCTCCGGGATGCTGGAGTTAAGCGGAGTACTTCTTTTCGCAACCAATCTTGCGTTTACGTTTCTGCTGGGACGTTCCGCGTTTGCATCGGCGGTCCAGATAAATCCATTGCGCAGTACTTGAGCAATATAGACCATCTGTGACTTAAGTCCCTGCATTATGCTATTGCCGCACACTACCGTGACTGTAGCGCGATTCTCCGAAAGAGAAAGTGCTTGAACGTCGCAAAAAACTGCCTATCGTCATCAACTGTTCATTTGCACGGTCAGGCCCAACTCAACTACGGATCAAGCGGCACCATGCTCTTCCATCAAGGAGAAACTATGTCCTATAAACGCTATTGGATCGCCTTGGCCATCGTCATAATCGGGTCGTTCGCTGTGCTTGGATGTGTGGGCCGGAAGATGATCAGCGCCGCTCCGCCACTTCCCGATGTGTACTCGACGGATGGTCAACTTCTATTTACCGGCAGTACGATCACGGATGGCCAGGGTGTTTGGCAATCCATTGGCGGCCAGGAGATCGGCACTGTCTGGGGCCACGGTGCGTATGTTGCGCCAGATTGGAGCGCCGATTGGCTCCATAGGGAATCGGATATTCTGCTCAACATCTGGGCTGTCCGGGCCGGTGCGCCGAACTTTGACGCGCTCAATCTGGATCAGCAGGCCATCTTCAAGGCACGCCTTGTCCGCGAGATGCGGACCAACACTTATGATGCGACGGGCAATCGAGTTGTCATCGACGCTGATCGCGTCGCTGCTTTTGATGAGTTGGTGGCCTACTACGCCAACGTCTTCGCAGCCGGCCGTCCGGAGTATGCCATACCGCAAGGCGCCTTGCTGGATACAAACAAGCAGCGCCAACTCGGCGCATTCTTCTGGTGGTCTTCTTGGGCAGCGAGTACCGAACGTCCCGGATCGACCACGACCTACACCAACAACTGGCCGCACGAATCTCTTATCGGGAACGTTCCTACATCTGGAGCCGTGTTGTGGAGCATCCTGAGCATTGTGGGTCTGCTGGCCGGCATCGGCGGCATGGTCTGGTGGTATGCCTCACAGGAAAAGAACCTGATTCACGGCCCGTATCCAGAGATGGATCCATTCCTGGCACTTCAGCCGACTCCGTCGCAGCGCGCCACCATGAAGTATTTCTTTGTGGTGATTATCCTGTGGGGCGTGCAGATTCTGATGGGCATATTGACCGCTCATTACGGGGTCGAAGGGCACGGATTTTACGGTTTTCCGCTGGACCGCTATTTGCCTTACGCCATTACGCGCACCTGGCATCTGCAACTCGCCATCTTCTGGATTGCAACCTCGTGGCTCGCAACCGGGCTGTATGTTGGTCCTGCGGTAAGCGGCCATGAGCCAAAATATCAACGCCTCGGCGTCAACGTACTTTTCGCCGCATTGATTATCGTTGTCGGCGGATCGCTGGCCGGCGAGTGGATGGGCATTCAGCAGCGTCTTGGCAACATGTGGTTCTGGTTCGGCAGCCAGGGTTATGAATATGTCGACCTGGGAAGATTCTGGCAAATATTATTGTTCATCGGCCTCGTCCTGTGGCTCATCCTTATGGTTGCTGCACTCAAGCCGGCGTTGGTGCGCAAGAGCGAAGACCGCTCCCTGCTGATTTTGTTTCTCATCTCCAGCATAGCCATTCCGCTCTTCTACTCTGCCGGGCTGATGTACAACCAGCGCAGCCACCTGGTCACCGCCGAATATTGGCGCTGGTGGGTCGTTCACCTCTGGGTCGAGGGTTTCTTTGAAGTCTTCGCAACCGTCGTGATCGGTTTCCTCTTCACGCGTCTAAAGTTGATCGAGATTCGTACCGCAACCAAGGCTGCGCTGTTCTCGACGACAATTTTTCTCTCCGGCGGAATCATCGGCACTTTCCATCATCTGTACTTTGCGGGAGCAACACCGGCAGTGATCGCTCTGGGCGCAATCTTCAGCGCATTTGAAGTTGTGCCACTCACTCTGGTCGGCTATGAAGCGTGGGAGAACATTCGCCTGGCACAGCCGATGAAGAAGGCTCCGTGGATCGCCAACTACCAGTGGCCCATCTACTTCTTCGTAGCCGTCGCCTTCTGGAACCTTGTCGGTGCTGGGCTGTTCGGCTTCCTCATCAATCCGCCCATTGCTCTCTACTACGTACAGGGCCTCAATCTGACACCGGTCCATGGCCACACTGCTTTGTTCGGCGTATACGGAATGTTGGGCCTTGGCCTGACGCTCTTCTGCCTGCGCGCGCTCAATCCAGGCCGCACGTGGAAGCAAGGATCGCTGAAGCTATCGTTCTGGTCTCTTAATCTGGGCCTGACCTTTATGGTCCTGCTCAGCATGTTGCCGGTGGGACTGCTGCAGGCCTGGGCGTCCATTGAGCGCGGCACCTGGTATGCGCGCTCGGCCGGGTTCATGCAATCCGGTTGCATGCAAACACTGCGCTGGATGCGGGTTCCCGGTGACATCCTGTTCGCCATCGGTGCTGCGTTTTTCGCGTGGTTTGTCCTCGGGCTGCTGACGGGGCACTCGTACGACAACGCGGACCCCGTCGACGGGAGTAACTAGCTCTCGCACTCTAAGTCATAAAACGATGCGGCGCTTTCAAAAGTGAGCCATGATATAGGCAGAAAGCGCCGCACACCATATTCGCTGACAGACACAAGGAAGCAAGAGGAGACATTCATGGACTACACATTTCTCGCCAATCTGCATAAGGAAATCGCGCTACCGGAAAAGGGAATACTGAGCCAGGTCATCCATAAGGACGACCATGTAAACGTGACTCTCTTTGGCTTCGCGGCAGGCCAGGAGCTTTCGGCACATTCGGCGCCAACTCCAGCGGTGCTTTATTTTCTGGAGGGTGAAGCCGAAGTCCAATTGGGAAAAGACAAGGTCAACGCCCAGCCCGGCTCATTCGTGTATATGCCGCCTATGCTGCCTCACGGCATCTCCGCCAAAACCGCGCTGCGCATGCTGTTGGTGCAGATGAAAGCTCACTCGTAGCTCACGCATTTATTTTCGCCGTGACTCAAACTGAAAGTGACGATTGCGTTCGGATTCTCGGACAACTGTCCGCCTGCGCACGGCCAATAACTCCTGGGCGCTGACGCTTCCACAAAGTTTCCCTTTTACACGGTCAAACACCGGTATGCACGTCATGCCGGTGGTTGCCATCTCTTCAGCGACTGCACGGCAGGTTTCATCCGCGTAGGCAAGAACTTCGGGCAATTCCACCGGATCGCTGCTTCCACCCTGGACCTCGTCTGTCGCCGGCAGTTCTGTCATGACCTCAGCCACACTGATCATCTCCAGCGGGTCGACTCCATATTCGCGGGACAAGTGGTATCCGCGGCGGCTCAGTTTCTCCGTGAGAATCGAGCGCGGCATCACCAGAGATGTCACCAGATAGGAAGCGGTACACGCAAGCGCAAGCGGCAGCAGCGCCGGCAGGGCGTGGGTCAGTTCGAGCGAGAAAAATATGGCCGTGAGCGGCACGCCTAACGCACCCGAAAGCATCGCTCCCATCCCCATCAACGCCCACAGAGCTTGCGTCTCGACCGACATGTGCGCCATCCGTGCAGCCGATTCGCCGAGTGCCGCGCCAATCATCAGCAGCGGAGCCAGAACGCCTCCCGACGTTCCAGAACTCAGTGAAAATGCCCACATCAACGATTTGGCAAGCAACAGGCCAATCAGCAGCCCCACGGGTGCATTGCCGCGCAACACTTCCGCAATGTTGTCGTAACCCACGCCCAGACCGCGGGGAAAGAAGAAGCCTCCCACTCCAATTCCGATACCGCCGATGGCTGGCCACCACATCCAGTGAATCTTCAGATGGCCGCAGACGAACTCAAACCCGTCCTCGAATCCATACATCAAACGGCTCAATCCTGCTGATGCAAAGCCCACTAGTATTCCCAGCGGAACGGCCGCGAGCAGCGTCTTGTACAGGGCAATGGGCCCGTGGAGGGCAAGAGGGAACAGCGGCCCCTCGCCAAGCCAACGGATGCGCAGCGCGCCGGCGATGACGCAGGCGCATGCGACCGGAACCAGTGAGCGCGGGCGCCACTCGAACAGCAGCAGTTCCACGGCAAGCAAGATCGCCGCCATAGGCGCAGCAAAAGTCGCCGACATGCCGGCAGCAGCGCCGGCCACCAGCAGCGTTGTCCGCTCTGCATCGGTTAGCTTGAGCCATTGCGCCACCAGCGACCCGAAGGCTCCGCCGGTCATGATAATTGGTCCTTCCGCGCCGAACGGTCCCCCTGAGCCGATGGCGATTGCGGCTGAGAGCGGCTTGAGGATCGCAACTGTTGGATCAACCCGCGCACCACGCAGTAGGATCGCCTCAATCGCCTCCGGTATGCCATGTCCGCGAATTTTGTCTGACCCGTAGTACGCCATCAGACCGACAAGGACGCCGCCGACCACGGGCACAATTGTCAGCAGCCAGGGCGAAAGTGGCGATCCGACCGGGTTCACCATCGCCAGGCTCAGCCGGTGGTAGTAGAAGATGTTCGTCGCAAAAGCAATGGCGCGCAATAGAACTACGGCCAATACGGCAGCGCCAGCGCCGATCAACAGTGCCACTGCGGTAAGCAGCCAAACCCGTTGATCCACGGTAAAGTCGCGCAGCGCGGAAGGCCTCGATCTCATCAAGCCTCCGTGCTGTGGGTACTGTGCGCATATTTCTTGATGCGCGTTAATGCCAGCGCCAACCGCGGCGCCTGTTCGCTCAGTTCCCGCGCATGATCTGCTGTTAGTCCGTTCAGCACCCGGTGACCTTTGCGCGTCAAATGCAGAAGTGCCCGCCGACGGTCCGTGGCGTCTGTCCTGCGCATCATCAAGCCTTCGCGCTCCGACCGGTTAACCAGTTCCACCGTGCTGTTGTGCTTCAACCCTAGCCGTTCCGCCGCATAGGCAATTGTCACTGCCGCACCTTCGGCTGCGCCTGCCACCTGAAGCAGCAATTGGTGTTGCTGCGGATGCAGTCCCGCATCCAGTGCGGCGCATTCGCTGAAGTGCAGAAATTGACGCAGCTCAAATCGGAAACTGGCCAGGGTCCGGAGTAACAGTTCGGGGTTGTCTGCCGCGGAATGAGAAATCATATATATATCGTGACACGATATATATAAATAATGCAAGATGTAATACCGGGCAAGGATTGCCTGTCTGATTGAGACAGCCGATTAATATCTGAATTTACTTCGAGGTTCAACAGATGTAACAAATCGAGCGTTTCGCTGTACTGAAGACCGCATCGCGTACAATTTAAGGGCGTCAGGCGCTCAGCCGATCGTCCCGCTTGACCAGCGCACCAAACTGACCTGGACTTTGCTGGGGAGCCTGCATGGGCTATCGTGCGATTCTCGGCGCTGATTATGCGGCCGGAGTTGCACACAGCTTTGTTAAACAGGAGCCGCTTTAAGTGCAATTCACCGCACTGGAAACGGACAAAGAACTTTACGAGTGCCAGCAATTCATTGGATAGCGGACGAACAGTACTATCAAGTAGGCAGAGTCATAGTGCCCCCAAGGGGATAAGTGAGGATTCCGGATGTTCAGATTGACACGGAGAGGATTTATGCGCGTTGGCAGCCTCGCGGCTTCGGCCGTCACGCTGCTCGCAGCCAACACAGGTGAGGCGTTGGCGGAAGATAAGGCAGTCAGCGTCTTTCACGTCTTTGCCTTTCAATGGAAGCCCAATGTTTCTGAAGCACAGAAGGAAAGAGCAGCAAAAGAAATATCGGCGCTTCAAGGGCAGATCCCCGGCCTTCTTCACACTCATGTAGGCACCAATATTTCGCCACGTGGAAAGGGCTATACTTTCGGCGGCATCATGCAATTCAAAGACAAGGCATCCCTGGATGCGTATCCTCAGCAACCGGCACATCAAGCGCTTCTTGTGTGGCTGGTACCGCTGATCGATGCCATAGAACTGGATCTGTGCACAAAATAGGGCACTGGAGAAGCCAACGGTATCGCGTGACCTTGTAACGGCCGGCACGTCGCTATTGAATAAGGTGATGCAGGAGACTTTATCCGCGGTTGTGCTGTGTCAAGTTGATGAACAACCAATGCTATTATGCTAAATAATTGTGTTGCAAGCTGGTTGACTTCCCCCCAGCGGTGCAGCAGCGTGTCGGCCATTCTTCTCACGTGATGAGACTAATACCCAGGCCAGGCGCTGGAACTGGATCGTTGGACACGTGCAGCGTACTCAGTTTTTGCACGATTTGACACTGAGTAGCCCATCACGACACGGCCATCATTTCAAGGCGGCTTGCGATGCGAAAGGAGGATGTAATGCATCCATTACATCGCTTGCGCGCATGGTTGCCAGGACCATTAACCGTTCTGGGTGTTCTTGCCCTGTTTTGCTGCTCCGCTCTCAGCGCGCAGCAGACGGTTAATGAAGCGGCCGACGACAAACAGTTAATACAGCTTTTACTGATGAGGATCGACCGGTTGGAGGCCAGGGTCAGCGAACTGGAGGCCGCTCGGAAGCAAACTGACACTGCTGGTTTGCCGCTTTCATCGAATCCGTCCGCATCTGAAACTGTCGCCCATGATCAAGCGCCAGCTAGCCCCTCCGTTCCGGCGAGCGCCGCCTCCCAGTCGCCTGTTCCTCCCGCGCAGGAGTCTGAGCCGGCACAATCAGAAAGCGCCATGAACGAGAGAATGGACGTGAGCAAGACCCTGCTGCGCATTCGCGGATTTGGAGATGTCTCGTTTCACGGAGATACACAGAAGGGCGATACGACATCCTTCTCTTTGGGGCAACTCGATCTATTCATCAACTCTGACGTCTCCGATAAATTCAGGTTCATTAGCGAGATTGTGTTTGAGGGAGGACCGGACAATATCTACGGCAATGTCGTAGGAGACGCGAACACGTTCAGCGTGGATGTGGAGCGCTATCTTCTGCAGTATTCACACAACGACTACTTCAATATTTCTGCGGGCAGGGGGCATACTGCAATTGGCTTCTACAACACTGCCTATCACCATAGCACCTGGTTGCAAACAACTACGGGCCGGCCGTTCCTCTTTGATTTTGAGGACAGGGGAGGAATCCTTCCCATCCACATGGTTGGCGTCTCAGCATCGGGTCTTATTCCTTCAGGATCGTTGGGGTTGCATTATGTGGCTGAAGTCGGTAACGGGCGCGCTTCGCGAGAGCCCTTGAATGAGGAGTCCGTCCAAAACGAAATCGATGATCAGAACCACAAGGCATTCAACTTGGCTCTATTCGCCAAGCCCGAAGCAATCCCCGGTCTCCAGGCCGGATTTTCTGTTTATCGCGATTTGCTTGCTCCCGCCGGTTCGCCCAGAATCGGCGAGACCATTCTTGCGGCCCACGCGGTTCTCATCCGGCCAAGATACGAATGGCTCAATGAGGCCCTGCTCGATCGTCATGCTGTTTCGGGAACATACAGTGTTTTCAATACACCGGGTTTCTATACCCAGGTTTCAAAGCAATTTGCATCATTTAGGCCATATTTCCGCTATCAGTACATGAATGTGGCAAATAACGAACCGGTATTTCCCGACGTCGCGCTGCGGCACGGTCCGTCTGCGGGTTTGCGCTACGATGCCAGCGAGTCTGTAGCCCTGAAATTTCAATACGATTACACTTTCTTGCGTGACCAACCTGGTGTGAATGGGCTCACCCTTCAAGTCGGATTCACCTTTTAGAGAGATCGCATCCATGTTACGAAGCCTGGCGAGGATCGCGATTATCTTGGCGCTGGCAGCCCGGCTGCAGGCGGACACCACAAGAACGCCTGAAGCCTCTCCAGATCCACCACAGGCGCAACAGGGTGCGCAGACTGAGCCTCTCGTCATCGTCGTCAATAGATCGAATCCGGTGACCGACCTATCTTCCAGCGAGTTGCGCACGATCTTTCTGGGAAACCGGAGCCACTGGGCCAACGGACGCCGCATCACGCTTGTTATGCGCGAGCCCTTTGAACCGGAACGTAAAACGATTGTTCACGACGTCTGCGAAATGAGCGAAGACCAGCTTAAGACTCATTACCTGCACGGCTTGTTCACAGGTGAAATTCTGGTATCACCTAAGACTCTTACGACTGCTGTGGGCGTGCGCAAATTCATCTACTATGTCCCCGGTGCGATTGGCTATCTGCGCATGAGCGATGTGGATGCCACCGTCAAAATTGTGCGCATCGACGGCCTTGTTCCCGAAGACAAAGGTTACAAACTCCGCGTACAGTCATTGGGGGCTAACACCGGTGAATAAGAAGCCCGATTCCGTGCGGCCTTCCCGCTTTGCGCGCTTGCTGCCCATGATGGACCGATTGCTGAGCTCCGCCTCGCGCTACCACGCATTGCTCTTGCTTTTCCTGGTATGTTGCGGCGTCGCGACCATCGGGGCTTTCGCCATCCGCGATCTGCAAACTGCCAGCCGCGAAGCGCAGGAAGTGTATGCCGGGTCTGTGCATGGCCTCCAGCGCATTGGTGAGTTGCAATACGATACCCAGGAGACTCGCCGTGCAACCCTTTATGCGTTGACAACAAGTGACAGCAACCTTCAGGTTGAGTATGCGGATCAAACGCGCGCCGCCGACCAGCATGTCAAAGACGGTATAGCCGAGTACCGGCGACAGGCAAAACAGCCAGCGGAGATTGCGCTCGCCGGCCGCCTCGCGCGCGATTGGACCAACTACCTCAATGTGCGTGACGAAATCCTCGCCTCCATTCTTGAGGGGAGTACGAAAGAGGCAGTCAGTCTCGATCTCTCCGGCGGTGTTCCTGCGTTCGAGCTTGTCCGCCAGGATTTGAACGAGGTCAAGCGCCTTTACGACGCGGATGCCTCGCAGCGGCTCGAAAACCTGGCGGTTTCCTGGCGGCGTGCCTCCTGGAGGCTATTTGGAATTCTTGGCTTCACATTCCTGTTGTCTGGTACGGCGGTATGGGCCATCCAAAGAAGCCGCATGTTGAGCACGATTCAGCTGGCCAAACTGCAGATGGAATTCGTTGCTTCTGTATCGCATGAGCTTCGTACTCCGCTGGCGGTCATCAGTTCGGCCGCGGACAACCTCGCCGATGGCCTCATCGCAGGGAAGTCCACGATGCGAAAGTATGGCGGCATCCTGCAACGCCAGAGTCGCAGCATGAGTCATCTAATTGACGACATTCTGCTGTTTGCCTCGACTGAAGACGGCACCAAGCGCTACATCCTGCAATCTCTCCCGGTTTCAGCCATCGTCGATTCGATTGTGTCCGTCACTGAAGGGGTGATCAGGAACTCCGGCTTCTCCCTTGACCAGAACATCGAGCCTGATCTTCCTCTTGCGATTGGAGATATCTCGGGAATTTCGCAGTGCCTGCAGAATCTGATCGTTAACGCCATCAAATATGGCGGCGATGACCGGCGTATCTCTTTGCGCGCATTTGCCGTGCCGTCGCACAAGGGGTTGGAGCCGGAGGTGAGGATATCCGTGACCGACCGGGGAATTGGGATCGACCACTCCGAACTGCCGCACATCTTCGATCCTTTTTACCGCAGTCCGCGCGTGCAGGCTGCGCAGATTCACGGCACCGGCCTGGGTCTGTCTCTGTCCAAGAGAATTGCCGAGGCCATGGGCGGTAGTCTTTCTGTTGTTAGCGAGATTTCCATCGGCAGCACGTTTACGCTGCATCTAAATGTTGCGAAGGGAGATGACGTCGAGATGGCCAGGGAAGTTCCCGAGCTGTCTCCATCGTCGCCGTCATGAAAGAGAGCATTCTGATTGTTGAAGACGAAGAAGAATTGTGCATGACGCTGGGAGATCGTTTGCGGAGTCATGGCTACACCGTCGAGGTCGCAGCCGATGGTGACTTGGGGCTCGAGAAAGCAACTCAACTCCCCTTCGATCTTATGATCCTCGACATCATGCTGCCTTTCCGCAGCGGCCTCGACCTCTGTACGGAGATTCGACGCGCTGGAATTGGCACGCCCATCCTCCTGCTCACAGCCCTGGGCCAGACGGTCGATAAGGTGGTCGGCTTCAAGCTCGGAGCGGACGACTACGTCACAAAGCCCTTTGACACGCTCGAACTTATGGCGCGTATTGAAGCGCTTCTGCGGCGCACGTCCATCAAGCCGGGCTTGGGCCGGCCGAACGGACCTGACATTTACACCGTTGGTTCTGTTGTCGTGGACACACGCCGAACCAAAGTCACGCGCGATGGAAAGCCTGTTAACCTCACAGCGCGTGAGTACCACTTGTTACGCTACCTGGCGGAGCATCCGGGAATCACCATTTCGCGCGATGAGTTGCTCCTCGAGGTTTGGGGGCATAAATCCGGCACATTGACTCGCACGGTCGATGTCCATATTGCAAGCCTTCGCCAAAAACTGGAGCCGGTTCCCAAGAAGCCCGAGATGATTATTACCGTTCCTGGGATCGGTTACTGCTTCCAGATCTGACACATCGGCTTTAGCTTCCGCGCGACACTTCTTTAAGTTCGGCTCGTGCAAATCTCGGATACTGCCGCTCTGGATATTCGAATCAGAATTGATAAGCACCGATGCCGGCGGGGATGTTTCCGGACATGCGTCTGAGTCGCTCATAGAGCGAAGATTGAATGAAGTGGAGAGCCTTGCGGCGAGGATGTTTCCAGAGGTTTACCTTGTTGGTCTTCCGGGCAGTGACGTTGCTTCTTTATTTACTTTCGTTCAATTCAATCAGGCGTCTTCCTTGTCTCTGCTTGCGGATAAGCCCTTCATAACTCACCTCGCTAACGATGCTTGACTGGATGGAATTTGTGATCGTGCGACTTGGAGAGCTTGCCGCCAAAGCCGTATGGGCCCGCCTTCGAACGATGGATGTGAGGCGTATGTATTTTTTGTGTACTCATGGCGATGTGAGTACGCTTGGCGTAGCAGCTGAAGGGTACCAGCAAAGCAAGCAACCCGAGAAAGGCATATTTCGTGAATTCCATTCGTGCGCCCCTCCCAAGGGCTAACTCTCCCAACAGCATGGCGCAAACGAATGCCCGTAAAGTTGCGCTAAAGCAATTACGGGTGCACCGGGTCTCGTGTTTGAGATCCAGTACACCCGCAGGTGTGTTCGATTTTGCTGATTAGTACTTGACGATGGCGGCGAAGGAGTCGGGCTTGAGGCTGGCTCCGCCGACCAGGGCTCCGTCGATCTCTTCCTGACCGATCAGCGAGGTGGCGTTGTCCGGCTTGACGCTGCCGCCGTAGAGAATGCGGATGTTGGCCGCGGTTTCCGCACCCAGCAGCTTGGCCACTTCAGCGCGAATGATTTTGTGCGCATCGACGGCGATCTCAGGCGTCGCGGTCTTGCCGGTGCCGATGGCCCAAACCGGCTCATAGGCAATCACGATGGGCTTGGCGGCCTCGGCGGTGATGCCGGCGAACGCGCCGGCGATCTGGGTCTTCAGAACTTCTGCCGTCTTGCCGGCTTCGCGCTCGGCAAGCACTTCACCCACGCAAACCACGGGAACCACTCCGTGCTTGAGGGCGGTGTGCAGCTTCTTGTTGACGATCTCGTCGGTCTCGGCAAAGTACTGGCGGCGCTCGGAGTGGCCGATGAGGGTGTGGGTTCCGCCGACAGCCTGGAGCTGGTTCAGCGAGGTCTCGCCAGTGAAGGCGCCTTCTTCGGCAAAGTGGATATTCTGCGCGCCGATGGCGACATTGGAGCCTTTGGCGGCTGCAATCAACGTGGGCAACAGCACGGGCGAGGGAAACAGGGCAATCTCGTCGCGGGTGTGACCAGCTACGAGCGGCAAAAAGGCAGCGACGAAGGCTTTGGCTTCGGCAGGCGTCTTGAACATCTTCCAATTGGCGGCAATCAGGGCTTTACGCGGCATTTTTTCAGAACTCCTCATTCTGATTTTAGTGGATGGAAATCAGGGGTGGGGGTGACGGCGGGCACAGTGACGGGGATGAATCGTGAGTGCCGCTGTATCGAAGGTCTTACAGATGCAGCACGTCTGTGCAGAAGACGCTTGCTTTTAGAATCTTCGTGCGGCCCAGATTGTCCAATTGCAGAATTCCCGCGCGCTTGTCCCCGGTGACCGCATAGTCGGGTTGCGCCGCTTCAATCAGGTCAAGAAGATAATTGTCGACCGGGTCGGCAGCCTGGTGTTTCCGCGGCAGGGGATCGGGCCAGAGGGTCGCACCATACAGGTGGTTGAGCATGTCGCCGACATGGTGAGGCTGGAACAGATGGCGGAACTTGGGGTTTCGGCTCGCCACGCGAATTTCGTCGATCTGCTGCTGGCAGGTAAGTAAAGAAAACCTGCCATTCCTCCAAGCGTGGACGATATGCGCAGGGAATCCTAGCGGAGAGATCAGCGCACTGAAGTAGATGTTACTGTCGAGCAGAACCAGCATCAGCGCATCCGCGCCCTTGCCCAAGTGAGGGATTCTTCAACAGCTGCCTCAATCTCTTCCAAAGGCACATTTGCGTTGCGCTCGTGGACCGCCTTGAGCGCGGTGTCAAAGATGTGCTTGCTCACGGCTTCCTCAACAAAGCGCGAGAGTTCGCCTTTTTTGCCGCGTCCTTCATAGGCTAGAAGCTGGCGCAAGTCCCGATCGGTTTGCTTGGATACGACGAGGTTCCAGCGGGTGGTGTTGGTGGCCATGAGAGGTTCTCCGTTCTCAATATACACCTATGCAGATAAACACACAAACACCGATCGGCGGCTAGTCTTTCAGGCCCGATGACTTGATTGCGGATAAATCGTCCGGCACTTCGCCGTTCAAGAAGGCTTCGCGATGATCGGGGTCGCCCAGGTCCATCTTGAAGTGGTGCCAGAGATCGTCTTTGTAGACGCCCATGTTCCAGGGCCCTGAGATCGCGTCGGAGAACTGCCAGACGATGTGGTAGCCCTCCTCATTGGTGAAGCCTTCGCCATCCATCTGCATGATTGCGTCGCCGCGTTCCCACAGAGCCGACCGCAGCCCATGCAGGGCGTTGCTGCCGTCCTCGGTTTCCGATCCCTGGAGGTGCTGGAATGCGTAGATGGTTTTGACTTCGTCCAGATATTTCACAAGCCACTCAACGCCGCTTTCCGGCTTGCAGTCCTCGAGGTCCTCAATAAAATCCGCGATCTGGTCCTGGCCGAGGGAGCCGTCAAAGACCGGGTTGCGCTCGACCACCGCGACCTCGACGCCGTCCTTGCCGGAGAGCAGCAGGGAATCCCATTCTTCCTCGCTTCCGTCTTCAAGGGTCAGGGTGTAGTCAGGATGCTCGGCGGCGATGAACTGCGCGAGTTCTTCCAGGGGAGGGAACTCTTCCAGCTTCGAAAGGACCCGTGTGTAATATGCCAATGTATTTCTCCTCCGGGGTACTGGGCTAAGGGTCACTGTCCTATCCCTCCCTTGCAGCAAAGAACGGCGTCAAGTATGGGGCACCCGCGCCTTTAATTAGCTTAATAATTGCGTTCCTCAATGATCCTTCGCTTCGCTACAAGACGATCTATCTCCTGTAGCTGGGCTACCTCCATTGCGGGATCATTGCTCTTCAAGAGACCGGCTCGATCTAGTATTCCGAATTTCAGAAAATCGATAAACGCCCAGTCCATGAAAACTGGATCATTGTCGCCTACTGTTGCTTTCGCTATAGCGCTATTGATCTCGGATTGCTTCGCCCCTTGCCTTTCCATACGAACCTGAATATGTACAGCCTTTTGAATGATCTTGCCTTCGCGATCTCCCCGCCTCAGGCCGTAGGCGATGTACGAAACTATGACTATTGGGATTGGAGAAACAATTAGCCATGGACTGCTCAAGTAGAAAGAATAGGCGGAAGTGAGAAGCAGTGCGATAGAGATTGAAAGAACGAATATGTGAAACCAAGGTGACCGCCATCTGAGCGGTTTTTGAAGAGGATTGCTGAAGAAAAAGAAATTGAAATACCAAACAAACGCAAAACGATAAAAGAGATATGAGACAAATACGCCGACGACCCACATATCTTATTTCCTCACGGCAATTCTATTGCATGATTCTCTGGTTTTGCGTCTTTTTCTTTCTCCCTGTGCCATGCGCGGAGATGCCATCACAGGCAGTGACATCTTGTCGTGGCGTAGCCGCCTCCTCTTGAATCGGTCGACCGGAGTGAGACTCCCCGCGGCGCGAATGCCAATGAATCGGGTACGCCCCTATCTACATTCATCTACAGAATTGCATGCATCAGCGTTCCGGTTCTTTCTCTGCATATCTTGAGAGAACGCCCGATGTCCACGCTCTCTCTTGTTCTTCTCACTCAAAATGCTGAAAAGCAAATGCCAAATCCAGACGCGTTGCGCAGGCGAAAATAGGGAAAAATCCTCAGTTTTCCCGTGGAAGAGATCTGCCCCCTTGAGCTTTCCAAGCATTCTACTGCTCAAGCCATCAATGAGGTGCCTGAGATCGATCGGTTTAACTTCGTTAAGTCGGTCGTCCCTCACATTTCCATCACTCTTGCATAGCTTGATTGCTTCATTCGCAACATCAAGCTCCAATCGCTTTTGCCAATATGGGTCTCTCTTTCCTCCAGGCGGTAGCTGACCGACCTCTATTTCCAGCTTCTGCCGTATTTTGTGCCAACGATAACAGGAGGCGCAAAGGTTCATCGTCTTGTTCCGAATTGGATGCTGTGTGTCTTTGCACCAGTCGCAGCGATCAGTTTGACGAATCCTCTCGATTCTGTCGCGAATGCTGTCATCGAATTGTTTTGTCGCGTCCAATGGCTCCAGATCTACCATAGCTTCTAACCTCCCGACAATTTGCTCTATTTATCAATTAAGTTTAGGACGCCAAAAACCATACGCTAATGAAAAGCGGACCCAGAGCGCCCCCCCGCCCCAGGCCCGCTTTTTGCATTTTGAACTGCTTACTTGTCCGTCAGCGCTTCCACGCCGGGGAGCTTTTTTCCTTCGAGGAATTCGAGGCTGGCGCCGCCGCCGGTGGAGATGTGGGTGATCTGGCTGGCCAAGCCGGTCTTGTTGATGGCCGAGACCGAGTCGCCGCCGCCGATGATGGAGATGGCCCCCTTGTTGGCTGCGACGGCCTTGGCGATGGCGTTGGTGCCCACGGCGAAGCGCGGGAACTCGAAGACGCCGGCCGGACCGTTCCAGACGATGGTCTTCGCGGTGGCGACAACCTTCTCAATCGCCGCGATGGACTTGGGGCCGATGTCCAGGCCCTGCCAGTCAGCCGGGAAGTTGACCGAGCAGTCCCACGGCTGGGTCTTGGCATCCGCGGAGAAACTGTCGGCCAGGATGTTATCGACGGGCAGCAGAAGCTGGACGCCTTTGGCCTTGGCCTTGTCGAGCGCAGCCTTGGCCATGTCGATCTTGTCCTCTTCCACCAGGCTCTTGCCGGTGGTGACGCCGAGGGCGCGCTGGAAGGTGTAGGCCATGCCGCCGACGATGACCAGCGTATCGACCTTGTCGAGCAGATTGTCGATGACGTCGATTTTGCCGGAGATCTTGGAGCCGCCGATGATGGCCACGAAGGGTTTTTCGGGGTTTTCAAGAGCTTTGCCCAGGTAGGTGATTTCCTTTTCCATCAGCAGGCCGGCAACGGCGGGCTTGAGAAAGTGCGTAATCCCTTCCGTTGAGGCGTGGGCGCGGTGGGCGCTTCCGAAGGCGTCGTTGACGTAGACCTCGGCCAGCGAAGCCAGAGCCTTGGAGAAAGCCGGATCGTTGGCCTCTTCCTCGGAGTGGTAGCGGAGGTTTTCAAGAAGCAATACCTGGCCGGATTCCAGCTGGCGGGAGAGTTCGGTGGCAACTTCGCCGATGCAATCGGGCGCAAAGGCTACGTTGACTGACGTCTTGAGCTCTTTGTCGAGCAGTTCGCGCAGCCGGTCGACGACCGGGCGCAGCGAGTACTTGGGATTGACTTTTCCCTTGGGCCGGCCCAGGTGCGAGGCCAGGATGACCTTGGCCTTGTGCTGGAGGGCGTAAACGATGGTGGGCAGAGTGGCCACGATGCGGGTGTCGTCAGTGATGGCGGAGCCGTCTTCAGTGAGCGGCACATTGAAGTCGACGCGGATGAAGACGCGCTTGTTGGTCAGATCGATGTCGCGAATGGAGAGTTTGGGCATGGGAATGACTCCGGAAGAGAACTTGCGGTTCCCCGCCCGGAATGAGGCGAATCGATCACTGCGGGCGGAGAACGGAAGGAAGTTGATGGTGGTTGTCGCATCGCAACGCCCGGATACGGGTGCTCCGGGCGTTGCGGGTGGATAGGTTGCTTACAGGCCCTTCTTGGCCAGGAAGCCGATCAGATCGACCACGCGGCTGGAGTAGCCCCACTCGTTGTCGTACCAGCTGAGCACCTTGACGCTGTTGCCGACCACCTTGGTCAACGGAGCGTCGAGGATGGAGCTGCGAGCGTCGCCCTTGAAGTCGGAGCTGACCAGCAGGTTCTCGTCATAGCCCAGAATGCCCTTGAGCTCGCCTTCGGAGGCCTTCTTGAAGGCTGCGTTCAAGGCTTCGGCGGTGATGGGCTTCTCGGCGATGAAGGTCAGGTCGACGATGGAGACGTTGGGTGTGGGAACGCGGATGGCGAAGCCGTCCAGCTTGCCCGAGGACTCGGGGATGACCAGCTTCAGGGCCTTGGCGGCGCCGGTCGAGGTCGGAATCATGCTCAGGGCAGCGGCGCGAGCGCGGCGCAGGTCCTTGTGAGGAGCGTCCAGAATGACCTGATCGCCCGTGTAGCTGTGAATGGTGGTCATGATGCCGGAGACGATGCCGCATGTTTCCAGAATGACCTTGACCACAGGCGCCAGGCAGTTGGTGGTGCAGCTGGCGTTGGAGATGATGTTGTGCTTGGAGGCGTCGTACTTGTCCTGGTTGACGCCGAGCACGAGGGTGATGTCTTCGTTCTTGGCGGGAGCCGAGATGATGACCTTCTTGACGGTCTTGCCCAGGTGAACCTTCGCCTTGTCCGCGTCGGTAAAGAAGCCGGTCGACTCGACCACGACCTGTGCGCCGGTTGAAGCCCAATCCAGCTTGGCAGGATCGCGCTCGGAGAAGACCTTGATCTTCTTGCCGTCGACGGCGATGAAGTCTTCGCCGGCAACGACTTCGTTCTTCAGGTTGCCCAGAATCGAGTCGTACTTGAGCAGGTGGGCGAGTGTCGCCGGACTGGTCAAATCGTTGACGGCAACAAATTCAATCTCGGGATTGCCGAGAGCAGCGCGAAACACGTTGCGGCCAATGCGGCCGAAGCCATTGATACCAACCTTAACTGCCATGTGTGATTTCTCCTTCGTAATCGGTGAGGCTGTGGTTTTGAGCTTGGGTCATACTACGCCTGGAATGCGCCCGAAGGGCCTTCCACCAAACTCTTGATCGTAACACTGAAGCCGGGGTGGGACGAAACGTAAACACCTTCTCTGCGGAGTCCGTGCCAAGAACCGCTCACCGCTAGGATGCCTTTCCTGGTTCGGGACTGTATGTGACGGGGTGCACACCATTTGCAGCGGTATCGGCAAGTATGGTATTCGGGTAACACAAAGAAGGTACATAAGGCGGCATGAGAAGACGTTCCCGGCACACTCCCAATACCTCGGAATCCACTGGCAAGATTGGCCAGGAACTCCCATCGAATCAACCAGCTCCCCTGGTGCCTTTCTATCCGGACGAGCTCCCTGCCGCGGCGGCAGCGCAGCCGCCTGCCGTGCACCGGACCCCGGTTTCCCGGCCTTTGCCGCCTTCCCGGCCCGAAGCGCCGGCCAAGACCGCCAGACCGGAATGGAATGAGCCGGCAGATTCAGGCCGCTTTGAGCTGGAGACGCAGCCGGAATTGGGCGTTGTGCCTCCGCCGGAGGCAGAAGCCGCTGCGCGGTCTCCGCAGGAACCCAAGGGATTCGTAGTGCTGGCCATCGGGCTGCCCGGTTCCGGCAAAACGACCTGGTTCCGGCGCCGCGGGGTGACTCCGCTGTCCAGCGACCTGCTGCGCAATATTCTCTTCGACGATGTGGAGGAGCAGCGCTACCAGGGGCTGGTCTTTTCCACGCTGCGGTCGCTGCTGCGGGCACGGCTGATTGCGCGCATGCCTTTGAACTACGTGGACGCGACCAATCTGTCGATTCACGAGCGCCGCCAGTGGATCAAGATGGCCAAGAGCTTCGGCTACGAAGTGCAGGCCGTCTTCTTTGACGTGCCGCTGGATGTGTGCCTGGAGCGCAACAGCAAGCGCGACCGCTCAGTGAGCGAGGACGTGATGCGCAAGATGGCGGAAAAGCTGAAACCGCCGGTATTTGAAGAGGGATTTGAGAAGATCACCGTGGTGCGCGTGAAGAGCGCGGGCTGAAGGTTGTAACGGGTAAATAGGACACTTCCCCATGAGCACTTCCCCTGAGGCGTATGTCGAGCCATGGCTGCGCGGGACACACACCGATGTGCCGGCCGTGGGCCGCGCCGTTTTGCACGCGCTCGACCTGGCTCTCGACGACCTGACCAAGTGGGCCACAGGACTGACCGACGCTGAAGTTCACGCGGAGCCTCTGGGTCTGACCTCGGTGGCTTTCCATCTGCGGCATATTGCCCGCTCCACGGACCGGCTACTCAGCTATGCGGAGGGCAGTCCGCTCTCAGCCGAGCAACTAGCGGCGCTCAAGGCCGAGCGGGCAGGGGACGAGACGCTGGCGGCTTTGCTTGCCGAGGTCGAGGCTTCGTTCAGCAATGCGGCAGAGCGGGTGCGCGTGCTGGCCACGGCCAATTTGGAGACCTTCCGCGGCGTAGGGCGCAAGCAGTTGCCGACCACGATCGGCGGCGCGCTGGTCCATGTGGCCGACCACACGCAGAGGCACGTGGGTCAGGTGGTGACCACGGCCAAGGTGCTGAAGGCGCTGCGCGGGTAGAGTGCGCAGGGCCTGATGTCCGGCGAATACGGCGAGAAATTTATCGACGCTGGTCCAAAGTCGTTTTTTTGCCGCGCACCCCGGCGTCCGCTAGAATCGGGGTCAATGCACAGACAACTTCTGAAGGAACAATTGCGGTTGCGGGGCCGGGCGTGATGGGCTCGAACTACGACAAACATCCGACGATCCGGGTTTCCGGCGACAGCTCCGTGTGCGTCATGGGTTGGGCGGAGATTGCGCAGCAGGTGCGCGGGCGGCTCGTGAACGGCAAGCGCTCGGTGGTCGTTGCGGAGTTTTATCCCGGCGTGGATTCCGATGAGATTCGATCCGCGTTTGCCGGCATTGCCGATGCAACGCTGATCCCGACGGAGCGGGCACTGAAGTCTCCCGATGAACTGGCGCAGTTTCTGGCGCCGTGTCTGGGCGACGATCCGGTGTTTGGCCGGATGGCTGCATGGGAACTGGGCTCGCTGTACGACCCGGCAAAAACAGAGCAGATTCGAAGCGAGATCGCGCGTGCGCAAGGCGCTGTGGTGGTGTATGGAACCGGCGCGGCGTTGGTGGCAGAGCGCTGGGACCTGTTGGTCTATTGCGATGTGGCTCGCTGGGAGATTCAGCAGCGCCAGCGCGCGCACAAGGCAGGCAACATCGGCGCGGACAATGCATCGGACACACCGGCGCAGTTATACAAGCGGGCGTACTTTATTGACTGGCGCGCAGCGGACGCTGAGAAGCACCGCCTCCATGACGCGATCGATTTCTACATCGACACCAACAGGCCGCAGCATCCGGCGATGCTTGCGGGCGCGAGCTACCGGGAAGCGCTGGCCAAGGCGGCGCGGCGGCCTTTTCGCGTGGTGCCGTTTTTCGATCCGGGTCCGTGGGGCGGCGAGTGGATGCGGCGGCACTTCGATCTACCTGCGGGCCCGCCGAATTTTGCCTGGTGCTTCGATTGCGTGCCGGAGGAGAACAGCCTGCGCTTCGCGTTCGGCGACCGGGTTGTGGAGACGCCGGCGCTGCCGCTGGTGCATGAACATGCGCAGGAGTTGCTGGGCGGCGAGATCGTGAAGCGGTTCGGCGCGGAGTTCCCCATCCGCTTCGATTTTCTGGACACGATGGAGGGCGGCAATCTTTCACTGCAGGTGCATCCCTTGCGGGCCTATATTGCGGAGCATTTCGGGATGCCGTACACGCAGGACGAGAGCTACTACATGATGGACGCCGGGCCGGATGCGGTGGTGTACCTGGGATTGAAGCAGGGCATCGATGCCGGCCGGATGGCGACGGATCTGGAAGCGGCGCAGGCTGGCGGGCCGCCGTTTCCCGCCGGAGAGTATGTGAGCGCCTGGCCGGCAAAGAAGCACGATCATTTTCTGATTCCGGCGGGAACGATTCACTGCTCGGGCCGGAACGCCATGGTGCTGGAGATCAGCGCGACTCCGTACATCTTTACCTTCAAGCTGTGGGACTGGGCGCGGCTGGGCATGAATGGCTTGCCGCGGCCGATCCACCTGAAGCATGGGCTGGCGAATATCCAGTGGAACCGCGACTGCGATTGGGTGAAGAAGAACCTGGTGAGCCCGGTGCGCGAGGTTGCGCGCGGCGAGGGCTGGCGCGAAGAGGCGACGGGACTGCACGAGCTGGAATTTATCGAGACGCGGCGTCACTGGTTCACCGGGCCGGTTCTGCACGACACCGCGGGCACGGTGAATGTGCTGAACCTGGTGGAGGGCGACGAGATTGTGGTGGAGAGCTCGGAGAGCGCCTTCGAGCCGTTCGTGGTGCATTACGCGGAGACGTTCATTGTGCCGGCTTGCGTGGGGCGGTACTTGATTTCACCGGCGAAGAAAACGGACAAGCCGCTAGGGACGATCAAGGCGTTTGTGCGGAGCTTGTGACGGATTGTGTGGCTGGGGAGCAAGTGCAGGTTCTTCGACTGCGCAGGTCGCAATCAGCACGACCTGCGCTCAGAATAATCGTCGTTTTGGAATGTTATGTAATCGGGGTTGAGCTACGCGCACAAATGAGCTCTCCTGGCTTCATCGGTAGAGAGTGCTGCGGAGACAGCTTGCGCGGGCTTCGATCGCACCCACTGACAGGCCAATGGCCTCTTGGCATCGCCAGTAGAAACCCAGGTGCAGGTCAAAGTGACTGGCTTCCGGACCAAATGCAGCTTGTTCATCATGGTTCCTCCTCGTGCAGTCCAAGTGTGGGAGCTCGATCCGGACGCGGAAAGACGCAATCCGGCAGCGGCTTGGCACAATGGACTGTTTGTTCGGGAGGGTGAGTCAGGCTTGCAACACCAGCGGCTCACACGCTCAATTCACGGGTTGTATGTCGTGAAGAGCGGTGAGGGAATCGACGGTAGCCAGGCTAGAGACGGTATCCAGAGCGCTCATCGCGGCACAGGAAAGAACTCCAGGTACTTGGGGGTTCCAGTGCGGATTCGATGGTCATGGTTCTCCTGCAAAGAGAGGAAATCCTTGCAATTTCTTTTTACCATACCCCCGTAGGGTATTGTCAAACGGCAATTGCGAACGCATGGGAAGAAATTCCGAAGCGGGTTCTTCTTGCAATCCGGGCACGTTGGTTGCCGGAACGGGGTACCCGCGGCGATGTTCGCTCAGATGACAGTCTGCGTGGGGGCGTTCAGGCTCACGGCGATGAATTGAACAAACTTTAGCGAAAGGGCCCTAGTGTCCTGAGTCTAAAGTTCGCGTACAAAATCGGGCGACGGAATCGAGGATCTGGTCTGCAGTTTTGTGCCAGACGAATGGCTTTGGATTTTTGTTGTGG